>MDTG01405459.1_pt1 | contig 11543 bp, 14 predicted proteins | sample 811421 | NCBI WGS metagenome assembly MDTG01 (sample SAMN05326645, study PRJNA326480) | marine metagenome | isolation source: seawater | place: Pacific Ocean: South East | collected 2011
ACGGTTATGATGAATGGATTATATTAGGTAATGTTGAAAATTGTCATTTATATAATGTTGGTGTAGAAAAGGTTCATCAGGATAGTAATGGTAAGGCAATTCCATTTGAAATAACTCCTACTACTGAGGGTAGTGGTAGTTTGTTTGGAAGTGATATGTTCTTCGGTAATGATATCGACGGATTATATTCATCCAAAACATTTGAACAATTACCATTACTTGGTCGATGGGATAGTGACAATATTGATCATATAAACACTGAATGTACATATACACTTGATAGTGAACAAGAATATTTCGCTGATCGATTATGTGAATCTACAAAGGCGATCAATGTTTCGTTTGTATTTGAAAAAGCTTCTAATGGTGGAACGAACATCATACCAAAAATAGATACGTTTTATTCTTATGATGATTCAACTGACGATTCTTCTACTTATCGTGAAATTTTTGGAACGACACCTTCTTCAGATCAGCAGGTTGACGCAGGGCCGAGAATTACATATAAAGAATCTACATCGGATGAACAAACAGCAATGAATGAATCTCTTACAGTAAATCATGAAACGAAAACGTATACTACCAAAGGTTTTTCTATACCAGTAGCATATGATGCAATTGATACGACAACAATAAATGTTGACATAACAGGAGAAGATGATAATGAAAATACTGTTCGTAGTATGTTCGGTGTAGAGGAACTTGATTATGGAAATTGTAGTAAAATGGATGATTATGGTGCATCACAAGCTTCGATTTTTTGTGGTGGTGTAGCGTGTGCACCAAGAACAACTGAATCATGGTGTCTTGACTGTGCACCGTTCTCGTATGGTTTTCAAAAAACATGTAACTGGAGTTCTAGTGACCAAAATGTTGTATATATAGCAGATGATACTAGTGTTACATTTGAGAAAGAGATATTTGTGATAAGCAATTACATATTCTCGGTGAAAGCAGTTTTTACCAAGAACTTTTCTGCGAATAACAACAGTTTTGTTGATGTTGATATTACTGTGAATATGACTCATGATGATACGACATATAACATGATCGATTGTTTTATAAAATCACAGAACACGGGTGCAAGTCGTTTGTATCGTTTTTGGAAAAATAAACGTTTTGAACATTACATACGTAAATATAAAAGAAGATTACGAAAAATGAAATTAAGATCAACAACTGACTGTACGAGTATGATATATTCTTCTTCGCATAGTACTGATGTTGTGACATTTACATCAAATAGTAACGATAACACGTCTTCTTTATCATTTAATGGTGATATTGGAAATTATATGAATTATACAATATTTAATGTATACGATTCATCGGGGGATAATGTTTATATGTATACGGAAGATCATATGTTTGTTTTGATTAAAACAAGTGGTGGTCGTATTGATTTACGTTTCAATCCATTTTTCTCACCGAATATTTCATTGGGTGATTATATAACAAAAGTAAATCATTGGTTGTTTGGTCGATACAATAACTTGACAAGTGGTTGGGATTTCGATGAGGGTAAATTCGGTACTGGTGATGATGACGATACTACGTATTCATTTTCTGAAAAATGGTCACATATGTGGACTGAAGAGTCACAAGACACCACTGATACTTCACAAGACACCGTTGGTTGTTCTAGTAAATTCACAACAAAAGATTGCAATAAACCAATATGGAACCTGATGGAATCAATTAATTTATCGGATGAGTTAATCAGTACTATTAAAGGTATTACTGGTGTATCTCAAAGTGTACCAAATCTTCTTGGAATTTATGGAGTCATTATAAACCAACTTTTGAGTGAACCTGATTTGTATTATCCAAAACAAGCATTGACTGGTTCTGATATCAATGGTTATTTCAGAAGTACATTAGAATCAAGTTCTATTGAAATTTGTAATATTTCAAACAGTGGATCTCAGGTTCAGAATGTTGATAGTGTTTCTGACTCTTCGAATGTTCTTTCCTTTTCATCCACTGAATCAAATTGTAATTTTGGTGTAACTGTTGATACCGACGACAATGATACTGAAGAGGAGACAACTGAAACTAATACTGATTCATCTTCAAGTTCTGATTCATCTTCAAGTTCTGATTCATCTTCAAGTTCTGATTCATCTTCAAGTTCTGATGATACAAGTACTTCGGTCCCAGAAAGTGTTGTTAGTTCATTAGTAAGTTCACAAGTAGCAGCACAAGAAACAGAACAGTCAAAACAAACTACGACGGCAATTATTGTAATCTCCGCGACTGCAGTTGTATTGATTGGTGCCATTATTATATTTGGCATTCAATATTCCAAAAATAAATTGAAAACTGCAAAGTTAGTTTCAGATGCTACTTCAAAACTCAATAATAAATAAAATGTTAGATTATAAATAAAATATTAAAAAAAAAATGGATTCAGCATTAATTACGACATTAACTAGTTTGAATATCATCAAACCTAAAAATAAATTAAAAGCACTATTTCAGAGGAAGAATATGAGTAAACGCAAACTGAATAAAATCAGGAAGAAAATGGAACGTGAATTGTTACCTTACATTGTGACAAAAGTCAGAGCATCAGCGGATGGTGATTATATCGATGGTTTCAATACCGATGATATTGATTATTATTTAGCGAATAACATGGACTATACACAAACTACAACTTCATCGAGCAGTAAAGCATGTGATGTGGGGACAGGTGAAGCAAATTGTCCCGAAACGGAAGATGATGCCGAAGAAACTGACCCCAATGACGTGTCGGACAGTGATAATTGTTACTATTACAGTGAGGATTCTGATAAAACTGCTTCTGAATTATTGAAGGAGAATGGGGATAATTCATTGGAAAGTAGCATGGTTTGGAAAGTGTGCAAAGGCAGTGGAAAGTGTACTGGTAGTGATGATGAAGATGGATTGAAAGTTGCATGTGAATATGAAAAAGAAAACACTGATAGCACTACACCAAATCTTGGAAATATTGTAGATTCATTTATGTCTGGTGTTTCCGGTGCGACAGAATGTGTAGTAACTGAGAATTCATGGGGATTACAGTGGTATCAGTGGGGATTTGATAGTAGTAATCAATCTGCAACATGCCCCCAAGTTAACGCAGTGTTGAATGCATATGTAACTATGATAAATACTGCGATTACTACGGTTAGAAGTACTATTAATTGTTCTGAAAATTATGCAGAATCTGAAGTAAGTTATGTATTTTCTCAACAACAAACTGTAGGAAATGTTTCTGGTGGTTCTTATATTGGACAGACTATGGAATTACTTACGAATGTTAATTTAGGAGTTGAATTGAAACAAGATTCTTCTGCATTTTTAGATCTTGCAACTGCAACGTCTTCATTACAAAGTGCGATTTCCGATTTATCAACTGATTCAAGTAAAACAACCTCAGGAAATAGTGGAAATACAAATGTTGCTGGACAGAGTAATGTTACTGCTACTGTACAATACAATACAACCAGTACAAATATTTGTACAATTCAGGAACAATTGAATCTTAGTTTTAATACTGTACGTTCCGAAATAACATCAGAAACTAATCAAATTCAAAATGTTGGAGATGTTTCTGGTTCTACTGTTGAACAAACATTGAAAATTGAAACAATTGTTGCTACCATTATTTCTGCTCAAATTTCAACAGCATTGGAAACTGTTATAAGTAACATACAAGATTCAAAACAAGAATCAGATACTACTTCAGGTATTACGAGTACATTACTTGAATATGGAGGATACATAGTTGGAGGTGTTATAGCAGTTATTGTGATAGCCGCCGCGATTGTTTCGATCAAAGTGCTTGTTTCAAAGGAAAAAACAAAACAAAAACTTCTTGAAAATCAAGAATTGGATAAAGAGCAAATTAATTTTGCACTCAAAAGCGCTTTTAAATGAAACTTTTTGTAAAAAAATGATAGTAAATATATAAAAAAAAGTTTGAATATTTTAAAATATGAATATGTGTTTCGATTGTTATTCTTTTTCATACATGTTATACAGAATTCGAAGATATCTGACAAAATGTTTTTCTACTGCATCAAATAGAAAGGTAAAGATAATTGATTCGAGACCAGTTTTAGAATCAAAACCTATCTTAGAACCAGTATCACCTATTATATCTTCTGATTCCGATTCTGATTCTGATATACCATCATCATGGATAATAATATGATTCGTTATAGTAAAACATCCGATCAAAAATATGCAGAACAGGAGGAAGCAGTTAGGAATAATTTATTATATCAAAGAGTTCGTTATTGGTATCAAACATGGATACCCCGTGATTCTCGTCCGTGTTTGAATTGTAAATCATATCCAAGATACAGAATAGCTTATAACAAGATAGTGTGTACGAATTGTTTTTGTTATGAATTGTTCACGCCAAAATGTTTGCGTTTTTCGATTTCAACTATTTTGAAGTACATTCGAAATACTAGTCATTTGTTGCTTCGTGATGATGATATGTTACGTGTTGCTCCCCGGATCGTCACTGATAGTTGTATATGGGCGATGTTATTGTATTGGATAAAAATAAATTATTCGTAAACTTAAATTTGAATTCCTTGAAATCCATGTTGTTTTGCCCATTCTATATTTTTTCGTAAGTCATCAAATAGACATATATCCATTTTTTTATCTACTGAAAAGTCATTTTGTATTTGTATCAATTGTTTGGTTTTGTGTCTTGCCTTTTGCGTAGAAGTACTGCATAACGAACACCAGTTACTGTACACAACCACTTCTGATTCGTCCAATCCGAGTGATTCCCATGGTATCCCCCACGTTGCAATAATTGGTAAACGCGCAGTAACAATTACAATTCTTGAATCTTTAATTTTGTTATAATAGTTGATGTAATGTTTGATTTGTTTGTTGTTCAATGTGAGTGTATTATCAACATCGAATGCTCCAATACAACTTGCTTTAGAAAAATGTGGTTTCTCTTTATGGAAAAATTGTTTTCGATACAAATAAATAGGTACTAAAGCTACCATTGCTGTAAATAAATAGTACAACATAACCTTTTTTTAAATTTTATTGTTTGGTGTAGATATTTTTATCACCATTCATTACGAAAGAACCCTCCCATGAATATACTATGTGACATATATATTGTAACAATTGAGTGTAATACAAGCAATAGTAATCTTTCAAAAATACTTAATAAGTAGGTAAAATTTTTCTTTTTAGTTTGTTTGCATCTACAAATCGGGCATGTATCTTGGTTCCAAGAGTCGATACAGTCTTGATGAAATTTATGTTCACAAGTTAGTGTTGTACAATATTGATTTGAAAATGGTTCCCAACAAATAGGGCAATTTTCAGAATTATAATCATTCATGAATTACATTTTTTTATGTGGTATAATAAATAAACATAAATTATGAAAGACACATTATTGATTGGTTTAGCTGGGGCAATATCAGTAGGAATTACATGGTGTGTAAATTGGGGTAGTAAAAAAAAACACAAGAAACATGGAAGAAGACAAATGTACAGACGCACAGAACGACGAGAACATCCTAGAAGGATTTACGTATCTGATCAAATGTCACAAATCCAACACAAAATCCCTGAGATGGTTGGAACAAATAGAAAGGAAATAGGAGAAGCACAAAAAAGCGCATTATATAATACATTACGTCGACGTTTAGAAACTGCACGAAATACATTAGGTAGTTTACAACAAAATAAGGTTGTAAAGGATTGTATAACAAAAACACACCAGATGGAAGATGGTAGTGAAATGATGTGTAGTTCTCATGAGATGTTTAAATTATATCAAACCTTGAAACCATCAACAAAAACAGAAATGGTGGTTCCATCTGCTCCTGAAAGAGAAACTGTTGAACAACTCGATGATTCTCCGGTTGTTTCTGGTATCATTTCATATCCTGAAGAAAATAATTCACCTGATGTTGATTTAGATAACGTTTCCGTTACAAGTGATGCAGGAATTTCAGGGGGTATATTGGAGTTTGAAGAAGATGACGCTCCGTTAGTATTTGATAGACGTGAAATTATATCATCATTTTCGTTTGGTGATGACAACGATTTGAAGTCATGGAACAGTGAGTATTCAGATGTTAAGAGTGTTACTCCAGATTGGGTATAAAAATATAGTATATTACATAAAGATGTCTAAAATATTCATAAGTATTTTTTTATTAATAGTATTGTTACATGTATTCATTTTTTTATTTTTGTCCTTGAAGGGATTTCATAAATATTTTTTGTTGAAAGAAATCGATCATGCGCAACGATATGGTAAGAATACATGGGTAGTTATTACTGGCTCGAGTAGTGGGCAAGGGAAACAATTTTCATTAAATTTTGCAAAAAAAGGTTTTAATTTGATACTGATTGGTTCAAAGCGTTGTGAACAAGTTAGAGATGAAATAAGCCAAAAATATCCTTCTGTTACAGTTGTATGTATTGTAAAAAACTTCTGTGAATCATTTCAGGATGGTTTTTTCGATGACATTCAAAAAGTGTTTGAAAACAAGGATATCTCTGTATTGATTAACAATGTCGCACATAGAACAGCATGGATACCATACCATGAAATGCCAGAAGAATTGATAAGAAATACAATTAGTTGTGGTACAATTGTTCAATCCAAATTAATCCATATGTTATTACCTCAATTGCTTGGTCGCAAAAAGAGATCTGCGATTGTGAACATAACTGCGCAATGTAATCATCCAACATTCGGTATTGGAATGCTTGAATCAAGTGATATCAGTGTACCATATTTGTCTGTGTACGAAGCTTCAAATGCGTTTGGATATTATCATGCAAATTCCATTTACAAAGAATACAAAGATCGTATCGATTTTTTGAACATTACACCAGGTGCTGTTGTGACTGAAAACACTAAATATTTACACAAGACTCCTTTTAAGATTGATTGTGAAAAATACGTTCGAAATATCATTCGTATGATGGGGAATGTAAATGGTACAACATGTGCATATTGGGGTCACGCTATATCGATGTATCTTGTCAGCTTGTACCCATTCAATAAAAACCGAATTCTTCTACAAACGGGAAAAACGATTGCAACAGAATATATGAATACAGAACGTAAAGAGTATTAACAACTAGAATATTTTGAAAGTCCTATGACTGCACACCCAAGTCTTTTTCCGGCATTTCCTGTTTTTGTAGATTCAATATCCCCTCCTCTTCCTAAATCATCTTTGTCTTCATGTATAATTATACTTCTCCCAATAATCGATCTCGGGTGTTTTTGATCAGTCGATATGTTGATAGCTGTTAATGTTCCTTGTGATCTGTTTCCCCTTGATGTAATGTTTCCTAAATCTCCTGCATGTCTTTGATTTGTGTACAATCCCCCATGCAATGTATTATCTGGATTGAAATGAGCGCACGCACTTTTGCATTCTTCGCTTAAATCTCCGTATTGATGAATATGAAACCCATGATCTCCATCTTCAAGCCCAGTGATGTCATATGAAACATCTACGTTGTCTCCATTTTGTTTGAATGTAACATTACCTGAAATAGTACCCATTTGGAATACCGCGATTGCATCATATTGTTGTTGTTGTCCTCCATGTAATTTACCACGTGATTTGTTGCAGAATTTGTATGGTGCGCAGGATGCTCTCATGGTAAAGCCTTTGACTCCTTGAAGACATCTGTGTTTCGAAAATTTTCTTGGAAGTTTGAATATTTTACCATCTGAACGTTTGCATTGTTTGGTTTGTTTGTTCGTGTTGCAACAATTCTTGATTCCGCCTTTCAGATTATGATGTTCTATTTTTCGTACGATATTTCTTATTTTATGTTGAAGTTTGGTAATTGAATCCATGAGTGAGTCGATGATTTATTTATAGTACAAGAAAACATTTTTTTAATTGTGTGTGTATGTATATATAATCGTATATTTCAAACTAATTTTAATTGTAAGTAAAGTAACAAAATGATGAAAACAAAAATATTAAAGGCTACTGCAGGTGGAGTTGTATGTGGAAGTGCATATTATTTGATTTCTAGATTTATTTCCCCGAAACAACCAGATATCAGTGAGACGAAGGTATTTGAATATTTGGACGAAGAGTACAGTGTTATCTTACAGACAAATGATCCGGAGTTATTTAATTTAATGGAACGATTGAGTATGTTCCGTAAGTTCGATTCTGAGAGTTATGACCAGGTCGTTCAAGCTTCTGCTCGTTTAGTTGCAACATATTTGATGGCGGAAGAAAATCCAAACATGAAAACAGTCAGTTATGCTGCCGGTTTCGGGTCTCAGATGGTGGAAGGTATTCGTCGATTACGTGCATATTTGCGGCATACATATACAGGAAGTGGAATCAAAACATTGATTGAAGATTTCGATGATATTGCAAGTAATGTTCAATCCATCATTAACAATTACAGTCACAACATTTCACTTGCCGTTGATACAAATTTGACAAAAAACAAAGTTTAGCTATCAAAAATGAATGACAGTGACGATGTATATTCAACTTTTCTTTTTTCTTCTGGTATTTTCTTTCGTTCTTTCTCTGGAAATTCATTACAAATTGATTCGCAAGTTTCATTAATTACTTGTGCACCTGATCCAACATCTACATTATAAGACATATCTTGTTTCATGCATTCATTTTTACATTCATATCGATCCATGTTGTAACTAGTACCATTCAAATCAACCGAGCATCCATCTTGACATGATTCGATCTGTTCTTTCGACCAAGTACCATCGGTATAATCAGTAGAGTCTGGGGGGTAATTTCTATTCAAACAAGAATAAATACACTGAAACATTTTAATTTATTTTATACTATATATTTTCTACCTATGATTAAAGTCAACATTCTTCAATATGTACAATAGTAATCCCTTCTGTTTCGTTCGAGTCAATATAATTTTTGTTTGCAACAATAGACACAACTTGTGAATCGTCTTTGTACATCATTTTATTCATAGCGTCAAGTGCAAATTTGATCAGGTTGTCAGTATCAGGTGTGCATACATGTTTTTGGTTTTTATATTTTTCTTTGATTTCATTTTTGTATCTTCCTGTTCTAAAATGGTATTTTGGTCGTTTAAAGTTGAATGTAAGCTCAATTCTTAGTGGTCCTGTTAATGGTGGATCAGGTATAGATTCAAGTGGTATTTTTGCGGCCCATTCTTGTTTATCTTTTGCAGATGGATCATAGACTCTGCCTCTACAAAAACGATGTCTCTTTAGTTGAATAGGTCTACCTTCTATAGAAAATGTAATTGACATGATTGCAATATATGTATTAATTAAATAAAGAATACATTAACCTAGATTCTCTCTTTTTCTTTTCATATTTGATGATGGTACTGTATTAAAAATTAAATATCTCAATTCCAACTTACGTTCAGAACTCATCATACTACCGTCATTTTCTCCAATCAGGAACTGGATATCATATTCTATCGACTGGCACGTTATTGTTGGAATGATTTTGTATACTTCTTTGTACAATAATGAATGTACTTCTGGTGTTGTTTTGCAATTGTAATACAACTCTTTCAACCCCTTTGCACATGTTTGGTATATTTTATATTCTTCTTTCATGGTTTTTTTGATCTCAGCATCCTGTTCTTCTATACACTGTTTCAGAAAGAATTGCCTTTTTCGGTCCCATTCTTTGGTGATTTCAAATATGAATGCTCTCGCTATGAATTTTACATATCGATAACACAGTGTATTTCTAACAGGTTCAGGAGCAAATAAATAGAATGTAATGATAAATAGTCGTATATCATGTGATTTGTTAAAGAGGCCATTGATTATATCATCATTGTAATATGTACCATTTGCAATCACATTATTTGAGAGATCAAACGAAAATGCCATTCCATAATCAATAGGTACAATTTCATCATCTTTAACACAGATGTTATTTATTTTCAAGTCACCGTGAACAATGCCAAAAAATGTTTGTAGGTATGTTATTTTGTTACATACTTGTAGTATAATTTTGAATAACTCATTGTTGTCTGTATGATGCAGTATGTATTCTTCTAATGTTTGATCCATAGGTTCCATGACCATAGTAAAATGGTGTATTTCTTCAGTATTATCATAGTATTTGAATGCAAAATAAATATCAGGACAAAGTCGGTACTCGCTATATTTTGTAAGTTTCGACTGATGATACAATTCGGCCATTCGTTCATGTAATGGTTCAATGTCGTATGAATCATTTTCAAATGATATTGGTTTATATATTTTTACTGCATATGGTTTGTCTCTAATGAATCCTTTTTTTACAATGGATGAACTACCTTTTCCATAGATGGTTCCATCAAAAAAGATATCAATGTTTCTTTGTGGGCAGATGATACTAGTATCAGATACAAATACTGTACTTAGTTGATTGTATATTTTGTCCCAGTCTAGGCGGGGAATCATTGGTGGTAATTTAATATCCATATTTTTTTTTTGATTTTTTCAAAATTATGTACAACAATAATAAAACACAAAATAAATTATGAGTAGTTTTGGTAAATGTGTGATTAAGTGTGAAAGGGAGCATCCATTCAAATATTCGGACAAGGATGTAAAAAGTGCGATCAAAGTGTTAGAACGAATTTCAGCAAAACATCCAGTTGCTCATAGGACTAGTATGTTGACACGACTAATGAATGCGATTGACAAAGGGTACTTAAAATTTAAAAAGCGTCTGAAAAAAAAGAGTTATCAGCAAGATTACAATGATACATTAAAATATTTTAGGTCTAAATCAAAATACAAATATTAGTTCTTTTATTCCGGTTTAGCATAGAACGGAAATCCTGATGCGACACAAGCGTTGTGTGCTTCCATAAATTTAGGATCCTGTGCGGAGATGGGACATTGAAGTTTTTTAGCCATACATTCGATATGTTTCTGGTTTTCCTCCTTCTTTTCCGGGTCGCCTTCTGGATGCAATTTTTCTACCATTTCGATTTTTTCACTTAACAAACAATATGAGTACATAGGTGATTGATTGTACATGTTGGAATAAGAACACATAAATATTACTTTTTATTATTTAGGAATTAAAATGTGTACGATATCATAATTACATTTTTCGAGAAATGCTATGTTTTCATATGTAAAATCAATTGATAATTTATTCATCCGATTCTTCTGTAACATCTTGTTGAGTGCTTGGTATACTGTCAATGTCTTCTGGGTCGTGTTCCTGATTTACAGTTGACTCAACTAATACAGGGGATATTTTTCGTCTTGTTCTCGTAAATTTTGAAAATCGAATACTATTCTTTTCGATTGGTTCAATAATATCATCCAAACAGGCAACCACACGATCAGCGAGTTGAGTCTTGAAATCAGTATCCAATACAGTAAATGCATCTGGATTTTCAGTACGAATTCGAGTAAGAACTGTACGAAGCACTTTATCAACATGTTTGATTGTCAAATTTGGTGTTCTTTTGCGTTTTACCAATTTCAATTCATATTTTACTGTTTTTGGTACCTGTTTAACAGATTGTTCACTATCAGATGCACTTCCTCC
>MDTG01025267.1_pt1 | contig 11542 bp, 13 predicted proteins | sample 811421 | NCBI WGS metagenome assembly MDTG01 (sample SAMN05326645, study PRJNA326480) | marine metagenome | isolation source: seawater | place: Pacific Ocean: South East | collected 2011
ATACTTTAGATGGTCTTTATTGGAAATTTACTGAAAAAAATAGAAAGTTTTATGAATCTAATCCAAGACTTTCGATGCTTGTTAGAAATTTAGACAAGATGGATAAAAAAAGAAAAGAGAATATATTTAGTAAGGCAGAAGAGTTTATCAACACTAATACTTTATGAAGGATGAAAAGATTTGTAAAACTTGTAAAAAATCTTTTTCCTGGAGAAAAAAATGGCAAAGAGACTGGGAAAATGTTTTATATTGTAGTGAAAGATGCAGAAAGAATAAGTAAAATTAAGTAGGCCTTAAAGGTTTGCCCTTATCTGAAAAACAAGGGGTCGGCAGTTCGATTCTGCGTCTGGCTACTAGGGTTTTCCGGTATCTCTATCAAAAGTTTTTCTAAAATAATTTATTAATACACATACAAAATAAAGGCCAAATAAAGAATAAGAAATTCTTGAAATATAATTTATAGTTAATATATCGGGATTATTCCAGTGAGAAGAGGAGATAAAGAAAACAAAATTTGAGCTTATTAATAAATATTTTTCCATACTGTTTTCTGTTTGCATATAACCAATAAAAAGTAATAATATAAACAAGTAATTGAGAGAATATAAATTAAACCTTAATGGCGGATACCAGCCAATTAATGACCAGAATAAATAGTAATATAACCCAGACTTTAAAAATACTGATTCAATATTCGTGCTAAATTTTTTTGTTAAGAACATTGTTGCAACAGTCAAAACTGGAATTAATAAAAATAAAAGACTATTAAAAGTGTCATCAATGTAACAGATAAAGTTTTCAGGAACTGTGACGCAATGCCAATCACTTTCGTATTTAACCCTTCCCCTGAGAAAATCTAAAATCCAAATAAACTGACCCCATTTTTTTGTCAATCCATCATAAACTTCATAACCAAATGACAATATCATCAACCTGTAGACTATATAAGGTGTAAGGACATATATTGAACCTTTAATGCCAAGTAATATGTTGTTTAAGTTAACTTTAAATTTTGTTAAATAAAAAAAGTATATTACAAAAACAAGTAAAAAAGGTCTGTGTGCTAAAAATAATATACCTATAATCATTGAGAATTTTGAAAAGTTAATTGACCCATAACTCTTTATTACATAAGCCATTATGGCTATATTGAGATATGTTATTGTTTGATGAGATGGATCAAAAAGTGCATACTTTATTAATGGGCTAAATAAAATCAATGAATGTAATATTAATTTTTCATAAAATTTTAAATCTGACAACTTTTTAAATGTATTTAAAATTATTGAAGTCCCTAGAGACAAAATTAATGAATGGCCAATTAATGTTGAAATTTGTAATGAGAAAATTGGATTATCATAAACAAATGCTTTAATTATTGAATTAATCAAATAAATAAATATAACAAATACTGGTCTTGTTTGATATGGGTGTTGGGTAGAAATAAGATTAACAGGAGAAGAAAATACAGAATAATATCTTTCCTGGTCACAACTTTCTGGATAAATATATTCAAAATCTAAATTGAAAATATCTAATCCAAATTTAGAAATTTCTAGACAATAGCTACTTCCATCTTCATTAAAAAAAACTGAATTTGAAGGAAAGTAAATATAATTTAATAAATATAAAATAATTGAAATTACCAAAGAGAAGCCAAATAGCTTAAAAAATAATTTAAAAAATTCTTTGTTAATTTTCAAGGTTTTATCAATAATATTAATAAATCTAAGCATAATCCTTATTATTAATATTTTATTAAAAAAACCACAAACTTAATAATTGAAGCTCTAAACAAGATTTTAAATTCTTTTCGTATAAAATAAAGATGAATTAGGATGATTTAATGGTATATAGACTTTTTGGATTTAATTTCATTTTTGATATTGGCTTAATTCAATCTGTTCTTTTTTGTTCAGTGATTGGTTCTTATTTTAGGGTCCTACTAATAGTTGTGAATCGTCAAAACTGGCTTAAAACTTATTCTCAAGTAATAAATTTTGCTATTTTGCCAGCGATCGGATTTTTAATTACTTCAGTTATTTCAAGTAGCATTGCCTTATCACTAGGTATGGTTGGAGCTTTGTCAATAATTAGATTTAGAACTCCAGTAAAAAATCCTATAGAACTTATTACATATTTTTTATTGTTAACAGTTGGAATAGTTTCTAATGTTAATCCTAACTTAACTTTGAATTTTACTTTTTTTATGACCTTTGTTTTGTTAATTCTCAACATATATGAAAGATATGTTTCAAGGTCAAAACTTTTTAATTTATTTGAAGAAGGCGATGTTTTTATACTTTCTGTTGAGTCAAAAGAAAAATTAAATATTGAAAATTTAAAAAAAGGTCTTCTGCATTTCTCCAAAAATAATAAAAATTATTTGTATAGATTCTCTTCAAATAACCAAAATAAACTTATGGAATTTGTTGAGAATCAACAAGAATCGAATATAATTTCCTACTCTATTGATAAATAATTTTAAAAAAATTGATTTAATTTATTTGTTTTTTGTATTATTTTCAATATTTATTTTTAATAAATATTCAACCCCATCTTCCTTAGAAATAAATAACCAAGAGGATTACATATCAGTATTTGATGACGACATTGCCCCATTTTGTTTAAACGCTTATGAGAATGAAGAGTACTCTAATTTTTCTGATATAAATTATTTAAAAATACAGTTTGATAATCAAAAAGACTGGTATGACAACCTTTATGAAACTATGCTTTCGAATTCGAATAATATCGAGGGAAAATATAAAAAAAGATTTAAAGCAAAAGTTATTTTAAGCTTCAAAGGAGCTGAAGATAATTGTGTTTATGATTCAAGAATTAGAATTTCAGGTGATTGGAGAGACCATTTAAATAAAACAAAATCCCTTTCGTCTATGGACGTTTCTTTAACAAGCGGAAATATTTTTGGAATTACTAAATTTAAATTATTACTTAAAGATACTAGGGGTCCTGAAAATGGTCAAAATGAAGTATTTGTCTCAACTTTATTAAGTAACTTAGGATACCTAGCTCCAAGAACTGGATTGTTAGAAGTTAATGTTAATGACAAAAGCAATGATACTTTTATATTTCAAGAAAAAATTGTAAAAGAACTTATAGAGTATCAAAAATTTAGAGAGTCAGTAATTATAGAAACTAATGAAGAGTTCTTTTGGGATTTTAAAACAGGAAATCCGTTTGAAAATAAGTATGTTCTTTTATTTGGAAAAGTTACCAATTTTTCATGGGCAAGTAAAAGTATTTATAATTTAGAAATAGCAGCACAAGCACTCCAAAAATTTAATTTGTCTATATTTCAATCTATGAATCCAAAAACATCATTAAATTATGATTTTCTAGGTAAAGACGAATCTTATTATTTTAATTACGATTTGCTTAATTTTGCACTTGGTGCACAACATGGAATTACAAATCACAATAGAAGCTTTTATTTTAACAAGATAACGGAGTCATTTTTACCAATCTATTATGATGGAAATTCAGATTTTCTTTATAATCCTAAATTAAACATACGAGATGATTATTCAAATGTACAAAAGCTAAAAGAATATGCCCCAGAGTTGATTAATACTATCAAGAGTCTAGAAGTAGATAAATTAGAAAAATCCCTAAAAAATAATAACTTAAATATAAATTCTAAAGATTTAAAAGTACTTTTATCAGAACTACAAGAAAATGTTGATCAAATTTATAAAGTGGAAAATAGAAATTCAGAAACCTTAAATAAGGGCTATTTAAAGGAAACCAAGAAATATGATATAAAATTTGTATTTATAAATTTTGCCAAAAATGAAGTTCATTTGTGCAATCAATATTTAGAAGAATGTAACAAAATTAATATTAAATTTGAATTGGAAAATTTAGTTGAATTACTTAATAAACAAAATCATTACCTTTTTGGAACTCAACTTGCATTTTTTAATGACTTTAAAAGTTTAGAAGTTGATGTAGAAAAAATAACTATTGAAAATTCTATAGAAATAGTAAAGTTTGGGAACCCAGAAGTGATAGTTAAAGATAACCAAATTGATATAGAAATATTTTCAATTGATGACAAAGTTTTATTTAGACCCATAGATAACAATATGCAAAATTTCAAAAACTGGAATATAAATGCATCATCTTCTAGTCAAGAATTTTCTGAGATAAGGCAAGATAAGAATCTTTTAACAGGCTGTGTTACATTTTATAATTTAAACTTTGAAAATACTTCCATTAAAGCTGATGGTATGAATTGTGAAGACGCAATAAATATTTTAAATTCTTCTGGAACTATAAACAAGATAGAAATTACAGATAGCTTGTTTGATGGTTTAGATATAGATTTTTCAAACATTAGGATTGAGAGTCTAGATGTTTTAAATTCAGATAATGATTGCTCTGACTTTTCAAGTGGCATGTACATTATTGAAATTGCATCAATGAAAAACTGTACAGATAAAGGTATATCAGTTGGGGAAAATTCAAAAATTAATGCGACAACTATTGAAATTACTAATTCTTTCATAGGGATTGCAGTAAAAGACAGTTCATCCGTTAATTTGAATACTTTTATTTCAAATGAAGTAGATTACTGTGTTGCAGCTTATAGAAAAAAACAAGAGTTTGCTGGAAGCATAATAGAAATAAACGATTTAAGCTGTAGTGAATTAAAAACTAGTTATATTCAAAAGGGATCGATTTTAAATGTTGGAAAGTAGAAAAGAATATAAATTTGTTATTTCAGGCAATGAACTAGAAAATTTTAAAAACCTTAATAGTAAGAATCTTAAAGTCTTGCATGAATCTAGATTTATTGAATCACTGTATTTTGATACTTGGGATTTAGAACTATATAAATCTTCTTTCAATCTAGATATTGATAAATACAAATATAGACTAAGGAAGGGTATTGATGGAAAAATTTATTCTGAAATCAAAATGAATAAGGCTAATGGTAAATTCAAAGAAAAAAACTTAACCCACTTTAAGAGTCTTGACCAAACAGAAAGTATTTTTTATCATAATATGTCATTACACCCTACATTGTATGTGAGTTACAGTAGGGAATATTTGAATCTAAATAACTTAGTAAGAGTAACTATTGATCAGAATATATATTATAAAAGTTCGAAAAAGCGCAGTCTTTTAGAAATTAACAAACAATCCCATAATGTAATACTTGAATATAAATTTTTAGATAATAAAAAATTAGATATCGAAAATTATTTTTTTAAAAACCCTGTTACATTCTCAAAATATGTTGATGGAATTAATAGGGTTTACAAAGAAAGAAATAATTTTTAATTATTAAAAAAATCAAAACGTGATTATATTTGTTTTAGTATGGTGAATTTTGAATCATTAAACAATAAAGAAAATGTTTATCTTTATGCGGGTGACTTGAGTGAGAAATTAATTGAGCAGGGTCAGGACAATAAATTTATTGGGTTATCGTTAAGTCAAAATAATGAAAATCATATTCTATTTGATATAACAAAAAAATTTCCACTTCAAGAAAATACAGTAGATATTTTTTGCTCTGAAGATGTGATGGAGCACATAGATTATGATCTCCAAATTAATATTTTTAATGAAATACACAGAATATTAAAACCAAATGGAATTTTTAGACTTGCTGTTCCAGATTATAGATGTGATGTATTGTTTGAGAGAACATTAAAAACTAAGAAAGGCGATCTAAAGTTCGATCCAGGTGGTGGAGGTAAATATAGCAAGCTTAGAAGAAAGGTCATTGATGGCGGCCATATTTGGTTTCCAAATTATGAAAATGTAAAAAATATATTTGATAATTCAAATTTTGAATATAAAAAGATAGATTATTTGCATTGTTATATTAATGACAACGATTTTATCCTAAAAGACATAGATTATGATATTTGTTATATTCAAAGAACTCCAGATTATGATTCAAGAGTATCAAACCCAAGAAGGCCAATGTCCATTGTTGTTGATGCAATGAAATGAACGTAGATAAAAAGTAGATTTTGATATGAGTCATTATTCATATAAAATGTTTTAATGATAGGAATAAGAACACCGTTTAGAGTTTCTTTCACTGGAGGATCTACAGATTTACCATCATTCTATAAAAAAAATGGCGGGAAAGTAATATCTACTTCTATAAATAAATATATGTATCATTTTATTCATAAATTTGATGAAGAATTAATTCAAGTTAAGTATTCAGAAACAGAGTTAGTAAGGGATCCTAAAAAAATAAAACATAAAATAGTAAAAAAAATTGCAGAACAAAGTGATTTATTCGGCCTAGATATAAATTCAATAGCTGATATACCTAAAGGAAGCGGGCTTGGCTCATCAAGTGCTTATACGGTAGGTTTAATTAATGGTATAAATGTTTTCCATGGAAATATTCTCTCAAAAGAAAACTTGGCTAATGAAAGTGCAGACTTAGAAATCAACAAACTTAACGAGCCAATTGGAAAACAGGACCACTATGCTTCAGCCTACGGTGGGCTAAATTTAATTACTTTTAATAAAGATGATAGTGTTGATGTAGAGAACATCTACATTGACGAACAAGCAATTAATTATTTAAACTCAAGCCTTCTCTTAATTAAGGTTGGAGAGTCAAGAAGCGCATCTGAAATTTTATCAGAACAAAATAAATCTTATGAAAATGATACAAATAATGATTTAGGTAAAAAAATCATGGAACTTGTTGACCCAATGGTTGATGCAATTAAGTCTTCTAATATAAAAGAAATAGGAGAAATTCTAAATATTAATTGGAATCTAAAAAATAAGTTATCTAATTCAGTTTCAAATAATGAAATAGAGAATTTAGTTCAAGATCTTATTTCACGTAAAGGAATTTACGGGGCAAAGCTATTAGGAGCAGGTGGAGGAGGGTTTATATTAGTTTGTGGTGAGCCAAATATCTTAAATAAAATAGGATTTGAAAATAAAGTTTCATTTAAATTTGAAAATACTGGTTCAACAATTATTTTTCAAGATTAAGTCTTCTAATAACTTTTTTAATAATATTTTTATAGTTATCAAAATTTAAATAATATATAATAAATCTTCTAATTTCATAGTACAAATTGGTTTTACTTAAGATGATTTTACGAAACAAATAGTCTCCATTAATATTTTTATAATTTTTAAGAATCTGTCTTAATATTTTTACTTCTTGCCTTGTATCATGGCCTGATTTTCTAATATTATGCTTATGCTGATTTACCTTTGGAATTCTCATATATTCCATTCCTTTTGGGGAATAGTTAAATTTTGTTGTATAAAAAGAAAATCCACATATATAAAACTCAGTAAAATTATATTTTAGTATTTCAAGAATTGAGACAGACCCTGTACTAGGAAAGCAACCAAAAATTTTACACCTTTCTTCATACGGAGGGTCTTCAATATGATGGAAATTTACATTTAAATCTAATGATTTGAAGTATTCCCTTGTATTTTTTGTTTTCCCCGTTTGGCTTATTGGATCAAAGTTATACTCATCACCTGGATGTATTACTAGTTTTAATGATTTGTAATTTACTTCTTCTTTCATTTTTAAGAAAATAGATTCAGAAATATCATGTAAGGCTAAAAAGGCTATATCAGTTCTGGATCCGTAATCTTTTGCCATTTCAGATACAACACCCAATTCATTAACTCTAATTACTACATCGAAATCGTCTATAAACTCACCATAATTTTTTCCTATTAAATGAGGAGAAGGTCCAACGAGAACTATTCTTTTATTTTCAAAATAATTTTTGAGCATTTAAATCTAATTCTATATCTTTAGGCTAAATAAAGAGACTATTATATAAAGTTGCTAATTTAAATAATCTATAGCTTTATTGATTTCTTTGAATTATCTTATTAAAGCTGAAAATAATTTGTTAAAACCAACCAAACATGTCTCTGGCCTTGTCGTCAATATATACATCTGCTTCAGGTTTTCCAAAAAACAAATCATCATAAGAGACATTCCAATTTTTAAGTTGTGTTTTAGTTAGATCTTCCCAATTTATTCCTGTTCCCGTTCCTCTGGCAGTAAACAAGATAATCTTATTCCCTTCTTTATGAAGCCTGTTAATTTCATTTATCCTGTCTAGAAAAGGCTCTGCTTTATCATAATTTCCATCGGTATTAGTACAGATTGTACCGTCAATGTCTATACAATAATTTTTCATTCCCAGTATCTTAATTTTTTGGCTACTTCATGTTCTATGTCTGTAATCTCTTTTTCACCATTTCCAAGAATTGAATTTAGCTTTCTGACTGTGTCGACTAAATTTTTCAGTCCCTGATACTCAAGTGAAGCAGCTTGATCGGATCCATACATAGATCTATCTAAAGTTACATGTCTTTCAATACTCACAGCTCCTAAAGTTGCAGCTACTAGTGATGGGGACACACTAGGTTCGTGTCCTGAATAACCTACATTGCAATTAAATTTGTTTTTTAAGGTCGATATTACATTTAAATTTAGCTTTTCTTCTCTAGATGGATACTCTGAATTTGTATGCATTAAAATAAATACACATTTTTCTTTATTAAATATATCTACTACCTTTTCAATTTCTTCATAAGTACACATTCCTGTTGAAACAAAAGTAGGTTTTCCCTCACTAGCTACTCTTTCAACAAATTCATAGTTAGTTGCCATTGCAGAAGCAATTTTATTTACAGGCAAGTTAAAATTATTCAAAAAATCTTGACTTTGTATATCCCAAGCAGAAGCATACCAATCTATTTCTAACTCTTTACAGTAGGAATCAATTTCTTTGTATTCATCTAATGAAAACTCTAATCCTTCTTTTTGTTCTCTCTGAGTTGTTCCCCATGGGGACTCTCTGAGCTGGCTCAGCATATCTTCTGAGTAAACTACATCAATAGTTCTTTTCTGAAACTTTACTCCATTAACTCCTGCTTTTTTACTATTACTAATAAGTTCTTTAGCAATATCCAAACTTCCATTATGATTTATTCCTATTTCTGCAGAGATATATATTTCGGAAACCCCAGTTGTAAAATCTGGTTTAAAACAATCCATAAGTCAATATTATATAGTTTTAAAGTATCTATTGCTTAACAAATAATATTTACTTATTAACAACTTCAATAAAGTTATTAATATAAATTTATGGCAAACAGCTTTATAGAGAATATTAAAAAAAATAAAGACGTCCAATCAAAAATTTTAGAAAGCGAAGAATATAAAAAAATATTTGACGATTTAGTAACTGTTTCAATTAATGCATTAAGCAGTGGAGGATCTATATTCATTGCTGGCAATGGAGGAAGTGCGTCTCAAGCTGATCATTTTGCTGGTGAATTAGTGGGTAGATTCTTTATAGAGGGCAAAAGTTTAAAAGCTTTTTCCTTAAATTCAAACTCTACAATAATTACATGTATTGCAAACGATTTTTCTTATGATGAAATCTTTTCCCAACAACTTAGTGGTCAACTTAGTGAAAATGATTTATTTATTGGTATATCTACATCTGGAAAATCAAAAAATATAAACAAGGCAATAGATTTTTGTAATACTCAAGGAAATAATACTATTTTGCTTACAGGAGATTCAGATATAGAAATAACTTCTGATAATAATCTTGTATTCAAAGTGCCTTCAAAAAATACACCTACAATACAAGAGGTTCATATTATATTATTACATTCTTTAGCTGAAGAAATAGAAAAAGCTCTAAGAAAAAAATAATAAAAGCCAAGTAAATAATGGATATAAAATAAAAAATCATATTAGATTACAATTAATCTATGGGTAAAAAGCATGTAATTGGATTTAGACATACTGGAATTATCACAAAAGATATAAATAAATCACTTCATTTTTATAAGGATATTTTAGGTTTAGAAGTTATTCAGGAATTTTACGATGATAGTGATTACATCAATGAGATAACAGGCATTAAAGAAGGAGCTGCCCATTTTATAAAATTGAAAATGGAAGATGGGACAGTATTAGAGTTGCTTGAATACCCCACCCACCCAACGGAACCCTTTGATTTGCCAATAATAAATGTTGGATTACCTCATATTGCATTACAAGTTGAAGACATTCTTTATACATATCAACATTTAGTTTCTAACAATATACAAGTATTAAGTAAACCTGTTTTATCATCTGAGGGAATTGCAAAAGTTTTCTTTTGTTTAGATCCTGATGGCATACGTGTTGAAATAGTTGAAATGATTTAATTTTATGTTCAGCTATAAGAGACCACATGTTTTAGATGTTTATTATGATATTAAAGGTTTGAAAATATTTAAATTATTAATATGTCGGATAAAAGAGTTGTTTACATGAATGACATTGTAGCTATCATTCCTGCTCGTTCAGGTTCAAAAACAGTAAAGGATAAAAATATAAAGCTACTATCTGGTCACCCATTGATTGCTTACAGTATAGAGGTGGCAAAGCTATCAAAGAAAATAGAAAGAGTCATTGTCTCTACAGATTCAGAAGAATATGCAGAAGTTGCTAGGAAATATGGTGCCGAAGTACCGTTTATTCGTCCAGATAAATATTCAACTGATGTATCTTCAGATAGAGATTTTTTGATTCATGCAATGGAATGGTTTCAAGAAAATGAAGCTATGGTTCCCGAATACTGGGTTCATTTAAGACCAACAACTCCATTGCGAAAACCTGAAATAATAGATTCTGCAATTAATATGATTTTGAATCAAAAAAGCTCAACATCTCTTCGCTCTGCACACAGGGCACCAGAATCACCGTTAAAATGGTTTGTAAAACGTGGTGAATATTTCAAAGGCCTAATAGATGATGAAAAATATAACTTATATAAGCAATCATTTGAGGAGGTATATATTCCTGATGGATATGTAGATGTCATTAAAGCATCTTATATTCTTAACAATAGGCTAACACACGGAGAGAATATGATCAGTTTCGAATCTCCGGTTTGTGTAGAAGTTGACTCAGAGGAGGAGTTTGATTACATTCAATATCAAATTAAAAATGATTCAACTTTATTATTAGATAAATTAAACCAAACTACAGGAAAATAATTATGGCTAGTAACACTTTCTCACATAAGCCAAAAGAAGTAGAGAAAATTTCAACTAAATATAGATCTATTAAAACACCTATTCCCGTACCAGAGAGCATTCCTTTGTTGGAAAAAATGTACTCATTGGAATCAAAAGCTATGCACGGACAGCTACCAATTATTTGGGATAAAGCTGATAATTTCCAAATCTATGATAAATGGGGAAATATTTGGTTGGATTTTACTAGCACTATATTTGTTGCCAATGCTGGACATGGAAATAAAAAAATTATTAAAGCTTTAAAAAATGTTATAAAAAAACCACTTTTACATACATATACCTACGCCTCTGAAGAAAGAATTAATTATTTGAATTATTTAATTTCTAATACTCCAAAACAATTTGAAAAAGCATTTTTACTTTCAGCCGGGACAGAGGCAACAGAAGCTGCACTAAAATTAATGCGTTTAAATGGAAAAAAGAATGGCAAAAATAAAGG
>MDTG01122255.1_pt1 | contig 11542 bp, 8 predicted proteins | sample 811421 | NCBI WGS metagenome assembly MDTG01 (sample SAMN05326645, study PRJNA326480) | marine metagenome | isolation source: seawater | place: Pacific Ocean: South East | collected 2011
CCACCTTTGCCGTCTTCGTCGCCCGGGTACCAGTTTTGCACTGTTGAGTATTTAATTTCAGCATCATCTAGGGCTACAAGCTCTACATTAGCAGCATGAAGTTGATTTTCATCTCTCATTGGAGCAGTACAGCCTTCAAGATAACTAACATAGCTGCCTTTGTCGGCAATAATTAAAGTTCTTTCAAACTGACCAGTTTGTGATGCATTAATTCTAAAATAAGTAGAGAGTTCCATCGGACACCTTACGTTCGGCGGTATATATACAAAAGACCCATCAGTAAACACTGCAGAATTCAATGTTGCAAAGTAATGGTCTGTCAGAGGTATTACTGATCCTAAGTATTTTTTAACTAGGTCTGGATGTTTTTGTATTGCTTCTGAAATAGAACAAAAAATTATACCCTTTTTTGTTAGCTCTCCTTTAAAAGTAGTTGCTACTGAAACAGAGTCAAAAACAGCATCAACAGCCACACCGCTCAGTCTTTTTTGTTCATCTAAAGGTATGCCAAGTTTTTTATAAGTTTCAATGAGTTTAGGATCCACTTCTGCTAGGCTCTTGGGTTTATCCTTAGTGCTTTTAGGTGCTGAATAATAATAAAGATCTTGATAATCTATTTTTGGATATTTTGGTTTTTGCCAATTGGGTTCTTTTAAAGATTTTAATCTTTTAAAAGCTTTTAGTCTCCAATCCAAAAGCCATTTAGGTTCTTTTTTTTCTTTTGAGATAAATTTAATTGTTTGTTCACTTAAACCTTTAGGTGCTTTAAAACTTTCAATATCAGTTGTAAAGCCATATTTATATTCTTTGTTTGTGTCTATAACTTTACTCATTATCTTTTAACTAGCTCCTCTAGTTTTACGTTTTCAAAAAATCTATTTATGTGTGTATCAAGTTTGTCCCAAAGATTATGTGTTATGCATTTAATAGATTTATTATTGCAGCCTCTCTTAGAATCTTTCTTGCAGTTAAGAGTTTTTACTTCTTCATTTACAGCATGAAAAATATTTGAAATTTTTATTTCAGATGCTGGTCTTTCTAAAGAATATCCGCCTTTTACACCTCTAACACTTCTTACTAAATTATCCTCTTTTAAGAGGATAAATAATTGCTCTAAATAGGCTAAAGAAATATTTTGTCTTTTCGAAATTTCAGACAAACTTACGGGTTTGTTCTTTGAATGGGACGCAAGATCAGCCATTGCCATAACTGCGTATCTTCCTTTAGTGGTTAACTTCATAAATTTGCGTTGTTTTACAACAGTTTTTTATAAAAGCCTACTAAAATACTATGATTTAAAAAAAGATATTTGACGCATAAAAACGTGTTATAAGTCTAATCTTTTATTGAAATTAATTATCATTACTAAGTATGAAACAAAAAAGTTTAGAAATTTTTATACCAGGTCCCGCAGGAAGATTGGAAGCAAAGTATTATAAAAATCCAAAGTTTGGTTCGCCCGTAGCAATAGTACTTCAACCACATCCACAATATGGTGGAACAATGAATAATAGAATAGTCCAATTAATGTATAATATTTTCTTAGAAAATGGATTTTCGGTAATTAAAATTAATTTCAGAGGAGTTGGAAAAAGTGATGGAGTATTTGATAATGGTCAGGGTGAGTTATCTGATGCTGCAGCAGCTCTCGATTGGATTGAAAGAGAAAATATGGATTATAGTCAATGTTGGGTATCAGGATTTTCTTTTGGTGCTTTAATTTGTATGCAATTAATTATGAGACGTCCTGAGGTAAATAATTTTATTGCAGTTTCTCCTCAACCAAATGTTTACGATTTTTCTTTTTTAGCACCCTGTCCAACTTCTGGCCAGGTAGTATACAGTGATAATGATGAATTAGTAACTAAGGAAAGTATAAATGAACTGGATGAGAGAATAAAAAGTCAAAAAGGAGTAGAAGTTATTTTTTCAAAAATTAAAGGTGCTAATCATTTTTTTAAAGATAAAGAAAAAGATCTGAGAAGTGAAATCGAAAAATATATTAAAGAAAAAACAGCTTTAATTTAAAAATTAATTATTTCACCTCCACTACACGGAGATGAACAGCCAGTTGTAGTGGGAAAAGAAATAGGTAGAGATAGCAATGACCTTATAGCTAGATAACCAAATGCTTGAGACTCAATAAAATCACCATTTAGTTTAAAGTCTTCAGAATTGTAAAAAGATAAATTTTTTTTTGAATTATGTTTTATAAGTTTTACAAGACTATTATTTTTTCTTCCTCCACCACAAAGAATAATTTTAATATTTTTTTGGTCATATTCTTTTAAAATATGGTTAATTTTTGAGGAAATTATTTTTGCTGAGAAGGCTGTTAATGTTGCTGCGCCATCTTCTAAATTTAAACCTCTAGCAAAAGAAATATCAAAATCATTTGTGTCTAAAGAAATATTATTTTTTTTTTGAAAATTACTTTCATAAACTTCTAAAGCTTGTTCAAGTATGACTTCATTTATATTTCCTCTTTTAGAAATTTTACCATCTCGATCAAATTTTTCATTAGTGTGATTTTGTATCCAGCTGTTAATTAAACAATTTCCTGGACCGACGTCTTGACTGAAAATTTCAACAGTTTTTGAATTATCAACTAATGTCAAATTTGAAATACCTCCAATATTTAATATACATGCTGGTAGTTCTATTTTTTTTGATTTCAAAAGATATTTATGAAAAATCGGAGTTAATGGAGCACCTTCTCCTCCATTTATAATATCGTTTTTTCTAAAATTATAAACAATTTTTTTTTTTGATAATTGAGATAATAAATTTCCATTACCTAATTGAAGGGAAATTTTTTCTTGAGGGTTATGATAGATTGTTTGACCATGAAAACCAATTAAATCTAGATCAAACCCATCGCTTATATCTTTGACAACTTTAGCATGAAACATTGTAATATCATTTTCTAATTTTTTTATTGAAGATGAAAAAGTTTTTAAATCCTCAGAAGAATTAATCTTTTTTTTTAAATCATGATATGTACAAAAAGTTTTTTCATCATACTCGTAGTATTTTTCTCTTAATATTGATAATTGATCTAAACCATTTGAGCTAATTATTGATGCATCTACTCCATCTCCTGAAGTACCACTCATCAATCCTAAACATGTGTATTCTTTACTCATAATTGTATTTATTTGTACTAAATATTGTATAATAGTATTTCAATAACTAGTAGAAATATGAAAAGCACTTTTTTGAAAGAAATGCAAGAAAGGGGATACCTGAATCAGTGTACTGATTTAGAAAAATTAGACGCAATTATTTCAAAAAAATCTATCTCTGCCTATATTGGTTTTGATTGTACCGCTAGTAGCCTTCATGTTGGAAGTCTATTGCAAATAATGATTCTTAGGTTACTTCAAAAACATGGACATAAACCTATAGTTCTTTTAGGTGGAGGAACAACATTAATTGGAGATCCTTCAGGAAAAGATTCTACAAGAAAGATTTTAAAACAAAAAGATATAAAAAAAAATATTTCAGGTATTAAAAAACTGTTTGAAAAATTGTTAGCTTCTAAAAATAAAACAACGAAGCCAGTATTTGTCGATAATTATTCTTGGTTAGGAAAACTAAATTATATTGAATTTTTAAGAAATATTGGTTCGCAATTTACTCTGAACAAGATGTTAACTTTCGATAGTGTAAAATCAAGATTAGAACGAGAACAATCTTTAAGCTACATGGAATTTAATTACATGATTCTTCAAGCTTTTGATTTTTACAAACTTTATGAAAAAGAAAAGTGTTTATTACAACTTGGTGGTTCTGATCAGTGGGGGAATATTGTTAATGGTGTAGATTTAATCAGGCGTATTCTTAAAAAAGATGCCTTTGGATTAACTAGTCCTTTAATAACTTTGGCATCAGGGGCAAAAATGGGGAAAACAGAAAAAGGTGCAATTTGGTTAAATGAAAGATTATTTTCTGCATATGATTATTGGCAATTTTGGAGGAATTCTGATGATAGAGATGTTGTTAAATTTTTAAAATTTTTCACAGACATTAGTTCTGACAATATACAAAAACTTGAAAAAGAAAAAAAAATTAATGAATTAAAAATAATACTTGCTAATGAGGCTACTAAGATACTTCATGGAAAAGAGAAATCATTAAAAGCAGAGAAAACAGCGGCAGATATTTTCAAATTAGGTAAAATTAATGATAATCAGCTCACAAAAAAAATTTTAAGAAAAGATATTGAAACAGGTGTTAAACTTTTAGAATTATTAGTAAACGCAAATATAACAAATTCTAAAAGTGAGGCTAGAAGAGCAATTAAAAATAAAGGTATTAAAATTAATGATATACCTGTAGTCGAAGAAAACAAAATTTTAAATTTATCAGATTTTGAAAAAGAAAATATGAAAATTTCTTTTGGTAAAAAAAAACATTTTCTTTTTAAAATTACTTAGGTTTCTTTAGGGCTTTCTGAATAAATCTTGGAGTAAGTGTTTTAATTGGATTAACAGAAGTTTTGATTTTACCAGGAACACCTTTCATTTTAAAACTAATTCCGAACAAACCTTCTCCTATTTCTTTAGGAATTAGAATATCTCCAACTATTGGTAACTTTGAAAGAAATTTGTTGAGTGTTTTTGCTGGTACCATTGTACCTCTTAAACTGACTAAGCCTGTGTTTGACTCTACATATCCTTCCATTAAAATTGAAACACTGGGACCAATGGCATAAAGTTCTTTTAAATTTAATACTTGATCACTTTGAACTATAGACATATCCAATTTCTCAAAAGACAATCCATCACCCGAAACAGCATCTACCATTCCACCAAAATCAGCTAAAGATAAAAGTTTTGCTAAACCAGGAGCGTCTCTGACTTTAAAATTCTCAATAGTAAGGTTTGTATTTCTAACTTTAGAGTCGTAAGAGGAAAATATTAAAAGTTGTCCACCAGATAAACCATCAAAAAATTTATAGTTGGAAAGCAGGGGTTTTGGTAAATCTGAATATATTTCAAGAATTTTTTTATTAGATTTTTTATCTAACCTTAAAGAGATATCTAAATATTTGCCATCTTTGAATTCACCTTTTGATACAATTTTATTAAATTTACCCTTTTCAATGTCACCAATAAGATTAAAGTTAGATATTACGTCATCCGCATTCGTTGAAATTTCTTTAATATTTAATTTAATTTCTTTACTTATATTATTTAAAAAATTTGAGTTGTTATTTTTTTCTAATAATTTTGTTAAATTACTAGCATCGTATTTTATCCCTTCAACTTTTATTTTTTGACCAAAACTAACTTTAAAATCATTATTAAACTTTCCATTTTTAAAGGTTTTTACATAAATATTATCAAATTTTAACAATTTTTTATTTTTTATAGACAAATTATTTATTTCAATTTTATTCTTATCTTCTTTTAAATTAAATTTTTTAAGATTAATATTATTTTTGCTTATTTCTATTGTTGTGATTAAGTTTACAACCTTATTTTTTGAACTAAAATTTAAAAATGGTATGTATATTTCATTATTGAAATCACCACTAATTGAGATTAGTTTTGATTTGGAGTCATATAGATTTTTAAAATTAAATTTTTGTAATAAGTTGTTATTTACACTGTATAAACCTGATAAATCTAATAATTTTTTATTATTCTTATTATACCTAATTTTAAATTTAGTTTTTTCTAGGCCTAGATTGTTTATTGAATTTTTTATATACAAATATTTTTTTGGTTTTTGAAACTTAATATCAAATTTTTTGATATCACCGGATGCTTTCAACTGGTAATCAATAACTTTCAATGTTTTATCAAATTGAACTTCAAATAAACTTTGTATTTTTCCACTAAGTTGTAATCTTTCAAGATTTTTAGTTGTTTCTTTTTTTAAAAGTTTATCAAAATCAATTTTACTCAATTTTAAATCTGACTTTATATTTCCTTTAATATTAAGTGATTTATTATTATCAAATTCAAAACTACCAGTGTTTATCTGAAAACCGTTTATCAAACCTCTAATGTTGCTAATTTCACCATTATTTTTTTTAATTGTGTATACAAAGCTCATTTTTTTAAAATCTATTTTATTGGCATTAGCATTTAAGTTTTTAATAGTTCCATTAATTTCGTAATTTTTGATTTTATTTTTGACAAGATATAAATCTAATTTAAACGTTGCCTTTCCACTTTCTACATCATTAATAAAAAATTTTTTAAAGTTCGATGGTTTTTGGTATCTGATAATTTTTTTAATCTCATTAATATCAATCTCATTAGATGAAATATTAATTTTTTCTATTTCTGGTTTTCCTTTAAGAACAGACTTAAGATTTACATATACGTCTATTTTTTTAATTTTAATATTATTATCTTGATATTTGATTTCAGGATTCAAAGTTGTTAAAAAAAAACTTAGATTTTTAATATTTATCTTAATTCTTATTTTTTTAAATTTTATTTCTGTATTTTGAATGCTTAGAGAAACTTTTTTTTCAAGTAGAGAGTTGAATTTATCAGTTTCATAACCGATTAGAGACAAGTAAACTAATAAAAAAAAAGTTAATGAAAAAATAAGAGCTAATGGCCATAAAATTATTTTCTTCATTTACTTATTCAAAACCCCCGCTTCTATAAAACTGTCGATATCTCCGTTAAGTACAGCATCTGGGTTAGTATTCTCAGTTTTATTTCTTAAATCTTTAACAAGTTGATATGGTTGCAAAACATAAGATCTAATTTGATGGCCCCAGCCGATGTCCGTCTTTAAGCTTGATTCTTTTAAATTCTCCTTTTCCCTTTTTTGTAATTGATATTCATAAAGTCTTGCTTTCAACATTTTAAAACAAGTGTCTTTGTTTTTGTGTTGAGATCTTTCATTTTGACATTGAACAACAATTTTTGTTGGTAAATGAGTAATTCTTACAGCGCTGTCCGTAGTATTAACATGTTGACCTCCTGCTCCACTTGATCTGTAAGTATCTATACGTAAATCATTTTCATTAATTTCAATATTTAAATCATCATCGACTACAGGATAAACCCATATACTTGCAAAACTAGTATGCCTTCTCGCTCCACTATCAAACGGAGAAATTCTTACTAGTCTATGTACTCCTGATTCATTTTTCATTAAGCCATATAAATTTAATCCTGATACTTTAAGAGTAGAAGATTTTATTCCAGCCTCCTCACCTTTATGTTCACTAATAATTTCATAGGAAAAATTTTTTTTATCAAACCATTTTAGATACATTCTTCGTAACATTTCAGCCCAATCTTGACTTTCTGTTCCACCTGCTCCTGCATGAATTTCAAGATAAATATCCAAAGCATCATTTTCACCTGACAGAAAACAAGCAACTTCAAGTTTTTTCAGATCTTTAAAGAGCTCACTTATTTTAACTTCACAATCTTTGATAATTTCTTCATTTTTTTCTTCAATGCCTAAAGAATTCAAATCCTTTAAGTTTTTAATGTCATTGCCAAATTTTTTATATGATGTGACTATATCTTCAAAAAATTTTTTTTCTTTAAGAATATTTTTTACTCTTTTTTGATCTTTCCAAAAATTTTCTTTGGATGTTTCTTCTGAAATAGATTCTAGTTTTTTTTGAATATTATTCTTTTCAAAGGTACCCCCTTATATTTTCTAATATCTTATTAGTTAGAATTAGGGATGTTTCAAAAGATTGCATTAATAAAATTGCCTAAACTTAATTAATTTATCATAATTATAATTTGAAATTAATTGCTTATTATTGAGACTGTTAATATCTTTTTGTTTAAAAGCTTCAAGGATAAAATTTTTATCATCAAAATCAGTTTGTTCTCCAGTGTTATAATTTATAGGAGCAAAATAAATTCCATTAGGAACTTCAAATTCATTAAAATCATCTAAGTATAAAGCTCCCTTTACAAAGTTTTTAAATATTGGAAGAGCAGCTTTAGATCCTGTTTCATACTTTCCTAATGTTTTTGGGTTATCAAATCCAATATAAACACCAATAACTAAATTTGAGCTAAATCCTATAAACCAGGCGTCAAAATTATCATTTGTTGTTCCTGTTTTGCCGGCGATTGGAACATTAAGATCTTTAAGTTTTTTTCCCGTTCCTCTTGTTACAACTCCTTTTAAAATTGAAGTAATTTGATATGCCGTTTGTTCGCTTATAATTTGTTTATTTTTTAAATCGATCGTTGGGAGTCCTACTTCCTCTTTATTTTCAGTGTATCTGTCACAGCCTTTACACTCAGCATATTTTGGAGTAAAAATTGTCTTACCTCTTCGATCTTGGATACGATTAATAAGTATTGGCTTTATTTTTTTTCCACCATTTATAAAAGTTGCATAACCGGAGGTTAAATTTAGCAAAGAAGTTTCAACTGAACCCAATGAAACTGATAGTAACTCCGGTATCTCATCATATATTTCTAATTCTTTGGATAGTTTTAATATCTTGTTAACACCAAGATTTTTTGCAATTCTTACTGTCATCAAGTTCCTAGAATATTCTATACCTTTTCTTAATGTTGAAGGACCATAAAATTTTTTTCCATAATTTTCTGGTTTCCAGTCTTTTAAACCTATACCCTGCTCAGCAATGAATGGTGCATCTAAAACAATTGAATTAGGCGATAAACCATTTTCAATTGCTGCAGCGTAAACAAATGGTTTAAATGCTGACCCGGGTTGTCTTTTTGCTTGTGTCACTCTGTTAAATTCACTCGATAAGTAGCTAAATCCTCCAACTAAAGCTTTTACCTCACCAGTAAATGGATCAAGGGCAACTATTCCTCCATTCACTTTGGGGTATTGCTTAATCTCCCACATATTTTTATTTTTTTTTACAAATACAAAATCACCTAAATTAAAGACATCAAAAATATTTTTCTTTTTGAGTATCCAAAATAAATTAGATTTATTTATCTTTATATTCTCATTATTTTCTGTTTTTAAAACTAAATAATTCTCATCAATATTAGTTATTTCTGCTTTGTCCCAATTTAAAGTTTTGTCGATGATAAAATCATTTAATTTTTTTTCCCAGTTCGCGTCTTGATATTTATTTATTATTGGTCCTCTCCAACCATGACGTCTATCATAGGACTCGATTCCATCTCTCAAAGCTTTAACCGCTTCTATTTGAAATTTTATATCTAGTGGTGATTTTATGCTAAGTCCTTGAGTATATAATTTCTCAAAACCATATTTATCTTTGATAATTCTTCTTACTTCCTCAGTATAAGAATTAGCCTCATTAACTATCTCAATTTTTCTTCTTTTAATTCTAATTTCTTTTTTTTTAATTGTAAATATTGATTGTTATCAATGAAGCCATTTTCATTTAAATTTTTCAAAACCAAATCTCTTCTGAATTTTGCTTCTTTTGGATCTTTCACTGGATTATAACGGCTAGGAGCTTTAGGTAAAGCCGCAAGTAAAGCTGCCTCTTCATATTCTAAATCTTTAATCGATTTATCAAAATATTCTAAACTTGCTGCTGCTACTCCATATGTGCCTTGTCCTAAATAAATTTGATTAAGGTAAAGTTCTAAAATTCTTTTTTTCGAATAAGCTTTTTCTATCCTAAAGGCTAGAATTGCCTCTTTAATTTTTCTTTTTAAAGAAACTTCATTTGTTAATAGGAAGTTTTTTGCTACTTGTTGTGTAATAGTGGAAGCTCCCTCTAATCTTTTATCTCCTAAAATATTTTTAATATTATTTATTGTTGCTCTTAAAATCCCTTTAGCGTCTACACCCGGATGATTAAAGAAATTTTTGTCCTCTGCTGATAGAAATGAATTTATTACTTTACTTGGGATTGAGTCATAAGGGACAAATAATCTTTTCTCTAAAGCATATTCTGCTATCAACTTACCTTCCTTTGAATAAACTCTACTTGATATTGGTGGTTGATAATTTGATAATTTTTTATAATCAGGCAAACCAGAGGAAAAATAAAAAAAGGCAGAGAAAATTAGTAATAGAGATGCAACTAGTATTATAATAAGTATTTTTAATGAGAAATTAATAAGATTAAACATGTATTTTACATTTTATATCAATAATTCTGGCTATCTTATGGCATTTAGATTATAAGTAACTAATAAAAATTATGTTATTTACTAATAAAATTATGATTACAAAAAAAATGAATATATTTAAAGGAATTCAAATTACATGGATAAAAATTTATACATTGATGCTTCGCATCCAGAAGAAACTAGAATTGTTCTTAAATCAAATCTTACAATTGAAGAGTACGAGTACGAAAATAAAAATAGGGTAAATTTTAAGAATAATATCTATCTAGGAACAATCAGTAGAGTTGAACCCTCACTTCAAGCAGCCTTCGTTGACTTTGGGAGATTTAAGCACGGTTTTTTAGCATTTAATGATATTCAATCTGACTACTACCAGATTCCATCGGAAGACAAAGAAAAATTAAAAAATGTAGAAGAAAAAATCCGTGAAGACTTAAAAAATACTAATTTAGATGATATTGGTGGCAATCAAGAGTCAGCTAATAATGAAGAAAAAACTGAGAACGTAGAAGATCGTAGTAAAAATTCTAATAATGTTACTACTGACAATAAAAGTAATTATAGAGAAAAATTGAAAAACACCTACGGTCTGAAAAAGTACAGAATTCAAGAAGTTATAAAGCCGGGACAAGTTATTTTAATACAAGTTTTGAAGGAAGAGAGAGGTCAAAAAGGAGCGGCACTCACAAGCTTTATATCTCTTGCAGGTAAATACATGGTTTTGATGCCAAATACTGCGAAAGGCGGAGGAATATCAAGAAAAATTTTTAATTCTACTGATAGACAAAAAATTAGAGAAATTTTAAACAAAATAGAGATACCTAAAAGTATGGGAGTCATTGTTAGAACAGCAGGTGCAAATAAAACTAAAAATGAAATTGAAAAAGATTTTCAAAATACTTTGAAAACATGGGAGGAAATTAAAGAGAAAGCAGTGGTTTCAAATGCACCTTCATTAATTTATGAAGAGGGAGATATTATCAAAAGAGCCTTACGAGACATTTATGACAATGAAACTAAATATATTTATGTAGATGGTAATGAAGGTTATCAAAAAACAAAAAAATTTATGAAAGAATTGATGCCTAAAAATACTAAATACGTTAAAAAGTATAGAGGTAAAATACCGTTGTTTCATGATGCATCAATTGAGAAAGAGTTAAATAATATTTTTGAACCAACTGTAAAACTTAAGTCCGGAGGCTACTTAGTAATAAACCCCACTGAAGCTTTAGTAGCTATTGATATTAATTCTGGTCAGTCAACTAAACAAATGAATATTGAAAAAACTGCATTAAATACAAATCTTGAAGCAGCTGAAGAAATTTGCAGACAGATTAAATTAAGAGATCTTTCTGGTCTTATAGTAATTGATTTTATTGATATGCTTAATTTTTACAATAAAAGAACTGTAGAAAAAAAAATGAGAGAATGTGTAAGGAAAGATAGAGCGAGAATTCAGATAGGGAGAATTAGTAACTTTGGATTGTTAGAAATGA
>MDTG01414807.1_pt1 | contig 11542 bp, 4 predicted proteins | sample 811421 | NCBI WGS metagenome assembly MDTG01 (sample SAMN05326645, study PRJNA326480) | marine metagenome | isolation source: seawater | place: Pacific Ocean: South East | collected 2011
TGATAAGGCTACAGACATATTGGTTAACTCTGGTAATGTGATGATTTCTACTGGAGCGAACGGCGTCTACGTTATCGATTACAATCTCAGTAGTAACCAATCCATAGTAGGAATTCAGAATAATAATAGGTGGGATAGTGGTAACTTCCTTGCAAGCAACAGAATCACAGACTTGCAGTTGATGGGTAATCAGCTACTAATCTCTACAGAGAATGCGGGAATTAGCAGAAGGGATCTAGCAACTTCTACATGGCTTTCAAGATGGTCTACTGGGAATACGCTCGCATCCAATAACGTCCTTGGGACTTCGGTATCGGATGGGTGGCTACATGTTCTTGCGGGGAGTACCCTACAGTCATACGAGATATCTGCTGGAGTATTCAGAGCACAAGAAACTCTCCAAGGCCTTGGTATGCTAGACAATGCTGTTTCGATTTCTTCTTGGCCATCTGGTATTGGCGCTAGAAGTCCCTCTAACGGATTATCAGTTCTCATTGACTCAACAGGAGTTATGGCTATGCAACATCAAGATTCGTCGGTTGGGGTAGAGTATCTAGTCAGTAGCCCGGTCACAGAAGCAATGAGACTGGCAGTGAGCATTGAAGATAGTGAAGACGGACAGGTTTGGGTAGCAGGCGATACAACCATTGACAGATTCAATAACACTGGACGAAGGTGGTCGAGTCCTATCGATGTGACTGATTTCGCAGGGCAACAGATGCAAGCAGTTACCTCTATTGTTCAGGACGATTTTGGTCAAGTGTGGGTAGGAACTGCCGAATCAGGACTTTTGAGATTCGATGGAGAGACTGGCACATACCAGGGCGGCATGAGCGGACTCGGTTCTGACAGCGTAGTCTCCATGTCCTACGATGATTACACGCAGACCCTTGTTGTTGGACATCCGGAAAACGGCGTCTCTCTAGTCAATACTTCTACAATCAGCCTCACAGATACATATGACACAGGCGATGGCCTTGATTCAGATTTAGTAGTTGACGTTGCTACCAGATATGGAATAGCGTATATGGCCACTCCTGACAGCGGACTGATGAGGTTGGATCTATCCGAGTTACAGATTCTAGGATCGTGGCAGTCTCTAGGCGCGGATAATCTCGAAGAAGCACCCATCGCCATAGACGGAGACACTGTTTATCTGGGACTTACTGGATTCGGGATAATGATACTCGACAGGATTAACGGCGACATAAGAGACCTTCTGACTGTTGGAAACAGCGGACTCCCCGATAATGATGTACTGTCTTTGTACATCTATGGTGGAGACCTAGTCGTCGGTTCAAGGGTGGCTAATACTGGTGGTTTCTCTAATGGAGGTTTGGCGATTTGGGATGGTTCCTCGTGGGATCAGCTTGAGACTAACATACCAGGATGGAACAATGATCCCTGGGAATTCAATGATATCACTAGCGATGGTTCAGATATTTACGCCGCTACAAATAGGGGAGCCTGTGCTTGGGGAGATACTGGACAGGGCACACTGGACCTACTTGAGTGCCTTACCACTGGTGGTGGTTCGGAAATGCCATCTCGAGATGTAAACTCTGTCGAGCTGATTGGAAACGACTCGGATGGCTATCCTCTGCTTTACGCTGGAACTGAGGGAGGTGCAGTAGTAGTCGACACAAGCGAGCTTGGCGGAGTAGATGGCCTGGAGATAATTGATGTTTGGACCGCTGGGGACGACACTCAACGTGCGAGGACCGTGAAAATCGGAGAGATCCTATATCTTGGATTCGAGAATACTGGAATTGCTCGATACGACTTGGCGAACGAAGTGTGGCTTACTACTTGGGATGGCACACAGGGGTATATCGATGATGATGATGTTACCACTCTGATTCCCGGGAGGCAGAGCGGGACAATGTGGGCCGGAGGCGATTTCGGCCTTACCCTAATTGATGTTGTAAATGACACAGTTCTCATTGACTGGGGCAGAGGAACGAATGCTAACGGACCCTCCATTCCATCGAGAAGCCCAGCTGACATGATAATCATAGGTGACGTTCTCCACTACTCAACTCAGAGGAGCAATCAGTGGTGGAACTCAAATGATGAGGTTTACAGAATTGCACTCAACAACAACACCTCCCTGTCAACTCTGGATGCCGGCAACCAGATTGGTTCCAGCTCCAGAGTATACGGCATGGGGGTTGTGGGTGATGAACTCTGGATTGGCGTCAGACCTACTCAGTCTTGGAACGACGGAGAGGGCACTGTTGTCAGATGGAACACCGTCAACGAGACATGGCAAGACGAGCTAGAGACCATAGGAAACGTGCAGAGGGTTAATGCCCAGCTTCTCGGGGACTGTTTCCCACTGAACTCGTCATCTTGTGAGATGTGGGTAGCCTATGGGGATAACATCATGAGAAGGTTCCAATACTCCACGATGACGCTCTTGGATGAGTGGTCCGACTTCCCCGGTCCAGTTCGAGGAATGGAGGAGTTCCAGGGCGAATACCTATTCGCTACTATGGAAGGGATATACAGGTGGAATCCGATAAATGAGACATTCGAGACCGCTTGGACAGAGAACGATGGCCTGCCAAACAACATAGAAGAAGGATTCTTCTCCATGGAGATAGTAGGGGACGACCTTTGGGTCTCTTCACATCAACAAGGGAGCTGGAATTCGAACGCTCAGATAATGACTAAGAATGGGACAACTGGAAACTGGACCACCTGGGATCTAGGGAATGGGGATATTCCAGGAGGATATGGAGCGGACATCCTCGTTTGTGACGAAATAATTCACTTTGCCATAGGAAGGCTTTCCTGGTTCGGCAATCAGGGTGGCGTAGCAAGATTCGATATGGCCGATCATGACTCTGATGGAATTACTGGCGAATGGATTGATTCACTCACCGAGGGGGGTAACGGCCTATCGGACAACGATCCAAGAGCCCTTGCTTGTGATGAGGCGAACAAGATTTTGTACATAGGTTTCGACACCAATGGAGTCGGCCTAGACAGGTTCAACTACAACACTGAAAGCTTCCTAACTACTCTGACCTCAGCGGATGGGATATCCGAGGACCTAATATTCCCGGGAGGGATGCTTCACGACGGCAATGTACTGCTGTCTGCTCATCAATACGATAACTCTGGTGGGATCTCGAGGATCGTGACATCTGGAACTTCGGTATCTAGCGGACAGGTGCTGAGTCCGGGAATGGATGGATGCTCAATCGTTAGAGTACCTGCAAATACGCCCACATATGCAATTGGAAGATCCGGGCAGACTACTGGTCTGAATCGAGTAGATCGACTGGACAGTACTGGACTGATAGCCTCTGGATTCGATGAGCTTGCTGGACTTTCCAGCGGACGGGTCGTTGAATTCGCTTCAAACTCAACTCACGTTTGGGTAGCATCTACATTCGATGGAGACTCCTATTTCGCGACGTCCATTCTTCAGGGTGAGATCTTGGCTAATGGCTCGGTGAGATGGGAGTATGGCTACAATCTCCTTGATGACGACATAATCAACAGTATGCATGTCGATGGCGATACGATGTGGGTGACCACAGCCGGAAGGGGGCTGTATTCCATCGATCTATTGCAGAGATCATACTCATCCAATCCACCGGCCCTTCATGGTCAGATGGATGGGATGATACTCGATGACGATGATGGCATGCTTTATGTCGGGCTAATGGGTAACGAAGGTTCTGCCGCAGGCTTCCAATCATTTGACACTACAACTGGCATCTGGGGAGATGGGAGCCTTCTCGCTGGGCTTCCAAATGATATCGTGAAGGACTTCGTAGGCTTGGGAGATAAAATCCTGACAGCAACATGGGGAGGAATAGCCGTATTCAATACGAGCTTGGAAGAGTGGGAAGACCCTATTACCACATTTGACGGCCTACCGAACTCGATATACGAGCACCTCCTAGTAATCAACACGCCAACGCTGGGAGATACTATTCTCGCTGGTGGGCCCGGTGGAGTTACCATACTGGATTCTAACCTGACAGTTTTGGGAACCAGGGGGGTCTCCGATGGGCTGGCTGGAAACAGCGTTTCTGGACTAGTCTATGCTGATGGCATCAGTAGGCAAGTAGTAGACGAAAATGGATTAACGGTTACCGAGTATCACGACGAGTCGGTCTTTATCTCTCACAACGGCCAGGGAGCCACTAGGCCGGGCGTCATTGCTTGGGACATAGCCACGGATATGCCAAATGGAACTTATCAGATTGACAAGATACCGAGTAATGATGTTCGCTCGATCGCGGCGGATGACTGGGGAGTCCACATAGCGACCGATATCTCCCCAATAGTTCACTGGAACTCTTCCTCGCTGGATATGGAGGTTGGGGCCCCTACCAACTCATTGATGTCATGGCCCCCAAGTGAACTGGCCTCACATAGTGGAAATCTGGTCATGATCAGTCCGGGAGGAATAGACGTGATGAATTCTGGCGGTGACCACCTAGTAAAATCACAGTCAGGCCTGTTTTCTGATCCTAGAGGAGCTCATCTTAGCGACAGTGGTTTGTATCTCGTTTCAGATGAGGGACTGCACCACTTCACACCCGTAGATGGGCTTGTTGAGTCAGATACTAGCGGGCAAAGAAATGCTAATCCTTTGAATATCATTATCGGAGACAGGACATGGGAAGAAGTCAATGAAACCGCTAGACCTGGAATGAGTACGATTCTAGTTGATGACGAGCAGCCGATTGATATCCCCCTTACATCTGAATCAGTCCTTCCAAGCAGGCTTCCAATGAGTCCACTGGCTATGACTATGTCATCCCCAGAAACAGGAGCTTGGGTATGGGCGAGATCATCAATTCTCAACTATTCTGGAAGCTGGGACATGCAAATGATAAATCCGGGAATTCAATCGGCCTTCCAGTCAGCTATCTCCCAGGTCGGACCTGGTTTCTCTTCCGCGGAGACACACATTCAGTTGCAATCTCCGAGTGACGGCAAGATGAAGGTGAGAATAACTTACGATTGGGAGAGAATTGAGGTTCCGACAAACATAGTCAATATCACCGATAGGCCAAATGATGGGGGAGGGGTTCTGGAAGTAACTTGGCTACCAGCTGAAGACGCTGCTTGGAATGGATACAGAATTTTTGTTTGGGACGCTACTGGAAGAGAGAACTGGAACCCGAGCGAAGATGAGTTGGATGACTTCTCTACCTACATCACCATTCCTTTCTGGTCACAGACTTCGGCTATGGTGACTCAAGCGGACAACGATGGGTCGACCGAGGTATTGCGCGATGACAGAGTCTACAGGGCTGCCATAGCAATAGAATACCCCGATGGGACATTGGGAGACGCAATCGCATGGCCGGGTAGCGTCACTCCAACTGACGAGATGCCTAATCCTCCTCAATGGTTAGTTGCAGAGGCGATCTCTGGGGCATCCCCTGGGAGCCTCATCCTAGAGTGGTCTATGTGTGAAGAGCTTGATCCAGGAACTACCAGACTATGGGCAGCTGAGCAGGACATCACTAACGCTATTGCCCTCACAGGCCATGTAGATGTGCCGTTCTCGTCAGGGAATACTACTGTGATGGAGCTGTCTCCACAGAGAGTATACTGGTTCGCCGCCGCTTGCGTGGATGCATCTGGTCAGTTTGACCCGAGCAATGTCACTACGTTTGGGCCGGTAACTACCGCGGGCGGGCTTAACGATGGCATTCCCCCGGCAATGATACTAGGAACTGCGGCCGACGACGTTCCTGATGATGAAGGAGGTAGGATTGAGGTCACCTGGGAGACTAACCAAGAGGAAGACTGCTCATTCTACACTGTTTACGCTCTTCCGGCTTCGGGTTGGCAACCCCCTAGCACAGTAGACGGTTGGCCTGTGGCTGAATTCGTCCCAGATTGTAGCACGGACCTGGTGATTATTGACTCTCTTGGCTCCTCACCTCTTCAAGATGGAGTCACATATTGGGTAGGGGTGGTTGCATCGGACGACTGGGGCAACTCCAATGTGGATGCGGTACTAGTCGTAGAGGCGACGCCGGAGGCTGATCAGGATGGAGTTTCCAATGCACCTGAAAGGGTGGAGGGGCTGATTGCATGGGACCATCCGGAAGACGATGGAACCAAGATTGACATTGTTTGGAATAGATCTACCGCACCCGACTTCAGCTACTACACAATATGGGTATCTGATTACCCACTGAATAATTTGAGTGGGTTGAACGATGTTTGCACTGACGATCCGTCAGCATGCAATCTGATTATAGTTGATAAGAGGCAGATCGGAGGCCTTCTTCAGCTACAAATGACCATTGAAGAAGCCATGTATGGAAATTCCGTTGACTCGCTGGAAACGTCCTCCATAAGGCCTGATATTCCACTCTATGTTGCAGTTACAATTCACGATGTCAAAGGAAACGTATTCCTAACTGGCCTGGATGAGCACATCTCAATAGTAACCCCTGTTGATAATCGAGGAGACATTACCCCTCCGAACAGACTGCTTGCTCCGATACTAGAGGAGAGGCCGGGGGACGATGGAGATGGGATGTTTGTAACGTTCCAGGAGAGTGTCGCATCGGACTTGTACGAGTACCTAATTTTCGCTGATGTGGTTCCCTTTGCTGATGCGAGTAATATGGAGGCCGTGGCCGTTGTTGAGAGGAGTTCTCAGCTTCCAATCACGATAGAGAAGCTATCAGATGGAAGAAGTCTGGCTCCGTCGATAATGACATGGGTGGCCGTAGTTCCCGTAGATTCGTCTGGCAATGCCTGGCTAACCAATCTAAGAACTTCGTCAATAGCTCTGGTGGATGAGAATAGTCTAGATCCGGGACTACACCTGCCAGAGGTCACAGGGGTACGTGGTTACTGGGACAGTTCGGGCTCACAAATTGACATCACCTGGGACCTAAGCCAGGACCCTCAAGTAGAGTCGTATCGAGTATTCGTTAGCCTCGATCCATTCGAAGATGTCAGGAATGCCACCCAAGTTAGCTCAATGATAGAAGGAAGCTCCATGGAAGTGATTGGAAATCTTCTGATCCTGAATGAGTTCGATGGTTCTCCTCTGGACAATACCTTGCCCTACTGGATTGTGGTAGTGGCGTTCGATGGAGAGGTCAACAGGTTAGCTGTCGATCCTTTACAGGTACTGCCATGGTCAGAGAGCTCTTTCGGTTCATCTGAAGACGAAGGAGGAGAGGGAGGGGCCTCTTGGATAGATCAACTAATGAGCGGAGACATGAATACCCTGATCGCGGTACTGTCTGCTCTAATGATACTGGCTGGAGCTGTACTATTCGTCAGACCAAGAAAGGACTCGGCCCCCCAGCCCTGGGAAATGGGCGCTCTAGAAGTTGAGCTCGAGGAACAAATGATGAGAGAGTCTTCCGGATTGACTGAAGATGAGGAGTTTGGGTTGGATGACTTAGAGCTTACATCCGACTCTTTCGGAGGCGGTCCGGAATCGCCAACTGTAAGTTATGATGGAATGGGAGAGGATGCCACGGTAGAGCCCATAGGAGGGGACTATACAGGTATCCCAAGCCAAACCGCAGAGGATGTTGCGGATGAGTTACTTGGATTAGAGGATGATGCCGATTTGGATATTGATGACCTTGATGATTTGGCCGATGACTTAGATTTCGAAGACTTGGATGGCCTAGCGGAGGGTCTTGATGAAGATGATGACCTTGACCCCTCGTTTATCGATGATATCATATGATTAGTCGAAGGGCTTGAATTCGTTACCCCCCCTCGAAAGCCATGACTGCCTCGGACTCTCCAGACTCATCTGTTTGGTCTGCGATAGGTTGGGATGGGGGAAATTCCCTGGTCTCATCAAACCTTCACTTCGATAGGATAGTCAGACATGCAGAGAAGCTGGGCCTGAATTGTCCCGATGATCTATCTGATAGAGTGTTCTCTAAGTTGGAAGAAATGGAGCCTCCAGAAGAACGGAATGAGAGTTACGACCAAGATGACTACCTGCTAATCGTTAAGGTGACATCGGAAGGAAATATCCTCCTTGAGGGATCGGCAAATAGGACATGGCCCGAAAAACCTCTGTCAGCAATTTCCCTCAGTGCCCCCATTTGGGAAGATGGAATCAGGGGAACAAAACATGGCGACTATCAGCCATATCGTGATGCTAGAGAAGTTGCCACCAGCAATGGAGCTGATATTGGCCTTCTCTTCGAAGACGGTAATCTAATTGATGGAGATAGATGCGCGCCCCTGCTCCTTGATAGTGACGGAGTGGCGTATCATCCCCGGAATTGTGACGGAGCTTTAGACTCGGTTTCCTTGCAAGTAATCAAACCATATCTGGAGAGTTCTGGAATTCCCGTCAGGGGGGCTAAGATAACTCTAGGGATGATTACAAGATCCTCAGAAATGATTGTTTGTGGGAGTGGAATGGGAATTAAACCACTAGGAAGCATAGATGGCAGGAAGATAGGGAGTCCCAAAGGGCGGCTCTACTCTGTGGCTTCAGAGGGATGGGCGAAGAGATCGAGTACATCTAAAGAAAGAGGAGTAGGAATATGAAGAGTTCACATTGGGAATCATTGGGGTTTTCCGACGATGAGAATTTATTGATAGATATGCTAATACACCTCAGAAAAGGAGATGATTCGTTTGAAGACGAGATACTTCTGCATTCTGGAGGGCCGGTTACCGACCTATCAAAGAGGTCTCTGCTACCTTGTTTGGAAAGCATCAGGATACTGATGGTTGAACCAGAAGGAGAGTTAGAGGAAGAGGTTCCCTCTGCTCTTGATGGAGAGGTATCATTGGGCCCTCCATCTCCATTGAATCTAATTATTCAAAAGAGAGAAGGCGGGAAATGGAGGACTTTCGAAGAGTTGTGTTGCTCTAATCTAACTGAGGCATTGAATCGAGTTAGTGATTTTGAGATTACTGCAGAATGCGATACCGATGTTTCATTTCATCCGGGAGGATTCACTGGAATCCTAGGATATGACCTATCTAGATGGGCTGTACCAATTAGACTCTCAAATACTCCATTACCTGGTTCTGTTCTGGGCGTCCTATGGAGAGCAGATGCATGGATTGTTCATGATAGGAATAGTGGAGAGGTGGGTGTCGTAGGACTCGAAGGACATCCATGGCTGGACCTAAAGTTGCCAAAGACAGGTGGCTTCAGTATTCCAGAGAAGCCAAGATCTGATTCTGTACCACATAGTGAGAGTGATTCAGAGCACGCAATTAAGGTATCTAGAGTAAGAGAAAGTATCATCGGAGGAAATCTGTATCAGGTCAACTATGGGAGGAAGTGGAAGGGCGAGATGCCGGGCCATCCATGGGACTCTTTCCTTCTCCTATCTCGCTCAAACCCTGCCCCTTTCTCATCTTGGATGATGGTATCTGACTTGGGATGGTCTGTGGCTTCCTCCAGCCCTGAGAGGCTTGTTGAGTTGGATCTTGGCCGTGTCAGAACTAGGCCAATAAAAGGAACCAGTAAGCGAGGGAGAAGCGATGAGGAAGATGAGATGCTCAGGATGGAGATGGTTTCCAGTGAGAAAGAAATATCGGAACACCTAATGCTAGTAGATTTGGAAAGGCATGATTTGAGCAAGGTGTGCAAACCGGGAACTGTTCATTGGTCTGGATGGAGGATAGAGGCCCTCTCTAATGTTCAGCATCTTGTTAGCGGAGTAGAGGGGGAAATAGCATCCGACTTCACAACCTCCGAGGTTACTGCTTTGATGTTTCCCGGGGGATCAGTTACCGGATGCCCGAAAACAGTTACTCTGGCCGCGATAGACGAGCTCGAAGATAGTCCGAGAGGGGCTTGGACAGGCTCGATTGGACATATCCACAAAGGGCATGGGGTAGCGGATTGGAATATCCTAATTAGGACCTTGGAGGCCCACTCAGGCCCTGAAAAATGGCATGCTACCGTACAAGCAGGAGGAGGGATTGTGATTGGTTCTTCTCCAGCTGAAGAGGTCGAGGAGGCGCGCTGGAAGGCCGCTGCAGTAACTGAATCTGCATGGGGGTTCAGAACTGGCTTTTCTAACGATGACTTACCAGAAAGAGATGTGAGCATTTTTCCTGTTCCTCTACAGGAGGGAGCGGTAAGCCAACTAAGGCCGGGGAGGGGGAGTACAGGAAATAAAATTGGGACTATACTGAATTATCCATGTGACGAGCTGGATAGATGTACCCTACTGGTTGACAACTTGGATTCTTTTACTCGAAATATTGCAGAAGTATTGTCTTCTTTGGGCTCGGACGTAGTAATCGTAGAAGGAAGGGAGATTACTGGAGAGTCTGTTTCCAAAACTGCTGATGAGATATTGGAGAAGATTAGTCCAGATAGGATTATTCTTGGTCCTGGCCCTTCAAGGCCAGAGTCATATCCACTAACCATGGAGCTGGCCGAAAGAAGCGTCTCAGGAGATCTAGTGATCGATGGCAAGCACATACCTGTCCTCGGATTATGCCTCGGCCACCAAGCACTCGGCTTGGCCGATGGATGGCAATTGGTCCGGTCTCCCAAGGGGCCTATTCACGGAACCCCTAGTGTGATCCTAAGCGATGGCACAGGAATATCCAGAGGAATACCTAGGGAATCGATCATGATGAGATACAACAGTCTGGTACTCTTACCTAGGGATAGTTCTCTGATTCCTAATTCTTGGGATCAAACGGGGGAGCTTGTAATGGGCATAACCCACGAAAGCTTGCCCGTTGATGGTGTTCAATACCATCCGGAATCGGTTGGTAGCCCTAATGGCCGTGAGCTACTGTCTGAATTCATGAGTAGGAAACCAATGATATCTGATTATCACATCAGAAGACAGGTTTGACGACCGTAGTGTTGAAGGACATATGCCCACTGGAAATGACGAGATACATGCCGACGTGCAGGAAATGCAATCAGACTTACAGCCAGTCACATTTCATTAGTGGCAATGGTCCTCGTTACCTGATTTGTGGACGATGTGCAGTTGAGACCGGCCTAGTAACCTCCGAGGAGGCTCCGCAATTCTACAGTGACGAGCTTGCGACGGCTAGACTGGTCCTATACAGCAAGAGATATCGGCCACTTGCTTTCACCGGTGCCGGTTGGATTTTATTTCTCACATTGGGAAGAGGGATAGAGCTGTGGTCAGGGGTTTTCTTCGGTACTCTCCTAGTCGCTACACTAGCTACTCCGGTGCTCCATTTCCTCGGATCAGCTAGGTTCAAGGCCGAATTATCTAAGCTGACTCCTTGAATCTACTACGGGAACCATTGAAATATCACTCATTACTCTGAGAATGTAGAGGGAACAGTGGGTTCCCTATGAAAGCCCGTGAGACCGGATGACGATAATGGAGGAACGAGAACAAGATTACAATAATTACTGGATTGGGGAAATAGCTCTTAGTGAAGCGTTTTTCAGTATTATTGATATTAATAATTCTCGTTCGAATGTAACTTCCGGACCTCCCGGAAACGTCCTAGCGAACAATACCTCAGCGCTAGCTGTTTCTGGAAAGAGAGAACAGCGGGTTCTCTGAACTGAATTTGGAGATATGATGAAAATGCA
>MDTG01257294.1_pt1 | contig 11541 bp, 7 predicted proteins | sample 811421 | NCBI WGS metagenome assembly MDTG01 (sample SAMN05326645, study PRJNA326480) | marine metagenome | isolation source: seawater | place: Pacific Ocean: South East | collected 2011
CATCGCGATTCCGGCGGCGGTCGGGCAGGTCATCGACAAGGGCTTCATGGCCGACGATCCCGATACCATCAATCTCTGGTTCTGGCTGCTTTTCGGCGCCGCGACGTTGATGGCCGTGGCCGGCGGCATGCGGTTTTACTGGGTGTCATGGCTGGGACAGCGAATCGTCACCGATCTTCGACGCGATGTTTATTCGCAGGTCATCCGGATGGAGCCGGAGTTCTTCGCCACCACGCGCACCGGCGAGGTGCTCTCAAGGCTCAACACCGACACGACGCTGGTCGAATCGCTGATCGGCTCCAGTGCATCGGTGGCCGTGCGCAATCTGCTGATGCTGATTGCCAGTTCCATCATGCTCGTGGTCACGGCACCTTCGCTGGCCGGTGTCATCGGCCTGATGATTCTGTTGGTGGCTTTGCCCGTCATGGTTCTGGGCCGATGGGTACGGCGCCTGTCGCGTGATGCGCAGGATCGTGTTGCCGATTTCTCGGCGCACGGAGACGAGACCATAAACGCGGTGCCGACGGTTCAGGCCTTTGCCCAGGAGGGGCGCGAATCGGACACCTTCGCCGGACAGGTCGAGAGCGCCTTCGATGCCCAGAAAAGCCGGATCTTCGCAACCACCATCCTGATCGTGCTGGTCATCGTGCTGACCTTCGGCGCGGTGACTTTCGTGCTGTGGCTTGGCGCGCACGCCGTGCTGGACGACCGGCTGAGCCCGGGCCAGCTCAGCCAGTTCGTGCTCTACGCCCTGCTGGCGGCCGGGTCCACGGCCTCGCTCAGCGAGGTCTGGGGCGGTGTCCAGCGGGCCGCCGGCGCGATGGAGCGGCTGGCCGACCTGCTGACCGCCACCAACAGCCTGCCCAAGGCCGAAGAGCCCGCGGTATTCCCGGCCGGTTCGGTCGGACTTGCCTTTTCCGGCGTGACGTTCGCCTACCCGTCGAGGCCAGACGAACCTGTGCTCAAGCATCTGGATTTCGAAGTCAACCCGGGTGAAACCGTGGCGCTGGTGGGTCCGTCGGGCGCCGGCAAGAGCACGATCTTCCAGCTGATCCTGCGTTTTTACGACCCGGATTCGGGCCGCGTGCTGATCGGCGGGCACGACATCCGGGACTACGACCCGACAGACCTCCGCGCGGCGCTCGGACTGGTGTCGCAGGACGTGGTGCTGTTTTCCGGCACGGCCGCCTACAACCTGCGTTACGGCAGGCCGGAGGCGCTGGACGAGCAGGTTCGCGATGCCGCGAGGCTGGCCCAGGCGCACGATTTCATTCACGCGCTTCCCGAAGGCTACGACGCGTTCCTCGGCGAGCGCGGCATCCGGCTTTCCGGCGGACAGCGACAGCGCCTCGCCATTGCCCGCGCCCTGATCAAGACCCCCAGCATCCTGCTGCTGGACGAGGCCACCGCCAGCCTGGACGCCGAAAGCGAGCGCCTGGTGCAGCAGGCCATCGACGAGGCCAGTCGCGACCGCACCGTACTGGTCATCGCGCACCGCCTGGCGACGGTCAGGCGCGCCGACCGCATTCTCGTGATCGAAAACGGAGAACTCGTCGAGCAGGGGACCCACGACGAATTGATGCGTGACTCCGGGCTTTACCGGCGACTGGCGCAGTTGCAGTTTCCCGACGAAGTCGCGGAACCGGAAGCCGTCGATACAATCTGAACCCGTACTGAAACCACCAGGAGCCCGACGCATGGCATACCGAACAGCAGGCACATTTGGACGATCGTTCTTCATGTTCGCAATCGCGATTGCTGCATTGATCGCCGGAGGCTGCGCCAGCAAGCCGTCGGACAACGTGATGATTGCCGACGCGCGAGCCGCCGTGGTGCGTTTCGTCGACAGCGACCCCGGTTTGCAGGACTGGGTCAACCACGCCCATGGCTATGCAGTGTTCCCGAGCATGAACAAGGGCGGTTTCGGGGTGGGCGGTTCCTACGGGCGCGGCGTGGTATTCGAGCGCGGGGAGCCGGCGGGCACGACCAGCAGCGTGCAGGGAACGGTCGGATTGCAGATCGGGGTTCAGAACTTTGCCCAGATCATCTTCTTCCAGGACGAAGCCGCAATGCGCACTTTTCAGCGCGGCAACTTCGAGTTCTCGGCCCAGGCCACGGCGATCGCCGCCACCGCCGGGGCGGCCAAGACGACCAGTTACGAGAAAGGCGTAGCAGTGTTCATCATGGCCAAGGGTGGCCTGATGGCCGAAGCGTCCGTAGGCGGTCAGAAATTCGAATACCAGCCGCTGTAGCAAGCGATTCGATCGAGGCGTGATCAGATAATCTTTACGCGCCGGGCGGCACACTTGCGCCCATGAAAAGCGACGACCTGCTGCGTCCGGACGCCGGCGGCCTTTATTGCGAGGCCGGGGATTTCTGGATCGATCCGCTCCAGCCGGTCGGGCGCGCGATCGTCACGCACGCCCACGCCGACCATGCGCGCGCGGGTTCCGGCGACTACCACACGGCAAGCGACAACCTCCCGATCCTGGCCGCGCGGATCGGCGAGGGCGCGCCGCACCACGGTCACGAATGGGGCCGGCCTTTCGAACTGGGCGATACCCGCGTGACGCTGTTTCCGGCCGGGCACATCTTCGGCTCCTCGTGGGTGCGCATCGAGTCCGATGCCGGCACCTGGGGCGTGTCGGGGGACTTCAAGCGCGCCGCGGATCCGACCTGCCCGCCATTTCATCCCGAGCCGGTGGACGTCTGGCTGACCGAGTGCACCTTCGGCCTGCCGGTCTACCGCTGGCCGGCGCCCGAGCAGGTGATCGACGAAATTCTCCAGTGGTGGCGCGACTGTCGCAAGGCCAACCGGCCCGCCGTACTGTTCTGCTATGCGCTGGGCAAGGCGCAGCGCATCCTCGCCGAGCTGGCCGGGCGCACTGACGAGGCGGTCTGGCTGCATGGCGCCATGCGGCCGCTGGTCGATGCCTATCGCGAGGCGGGCGTCGCGATGTTGCCGACAAGACTGGTGTCGGAGGCCGAAAAGGCCGAAAAATTCGCCGGCCAGCTTGTCCTGGCGCCGCCCTCTGCGGCCGGATCGACCTGGATGCGCCGTTTCCCCGGACATTCGGCCGGCTTCGTGTCGGGCTGGATGCGTATCCGCGGCAACCGCCGCCGGCGCGGCTATGATCGCGGGTTCGTGATGTCCGACCATGCCGACTGGCCGGCGCTGGTCGATACCGTCGCGGACATGAAGGCGTCACGCGTGATCACGATTCACGGCAACGGCGAGGCTTTGGCGGGTTACCTGGGTGCCCGGGGTCTCCAGACCGAATCCTGGAACCTGCGCGCTACCCTTGCCGATTCAGCGAAAAACCGACCGGCAAGTCCGGCATGAAGCGCTTCGTTCGACTTTTCGAGGCGCTGGACCGAACCACAGGCACCAATGCGAAGGTCTCGGCGATGGTGGAGTATTTTCGCGAGGCCGAGCCGGAAGACGCGGCCTGGGCGGTGTACTTTCTTACCGGACAGCGGCTCAAGCGCCTGGTGGGCACCCGGGAACTGCGCGAATGGACCGGCGAATTCTCCGGCCTGCCGTCCTGGCTGGTCGAGGACAGCTACGAGCACGTCGGCGACCTGGCCGAGACCATGGCGCTGCTGGCGCCCGAGCCCGACATCGCGCCGGCCGAGCTGCCGGCATTGCACCACATGGTCGAAAAGTGCATTCGACCGCTGAGTGCGATGACCGACGAGCAAAGGCGGACGGCGGTGTTCGAGCAGTGGCGTCATCTCCCCGGCACCGCGCGATTTCTCTACAACAAGATGATCACCGGCGCGCTTCGCGTGGGTGTGTCGAAACGGCTGGTGACCCGCGCGCTGGCCGAGCTGGCCGGCGTGGATCCGGGCCTGACCGCGCATCGGCTGATGGGCGACTGGCAGCCGACGCCGGAGAACTTCCGGCGGTTGCTGACCGGCGAGGGCGACCACGATCATGCAACCCCTTATCCGTTCTTCCTGGCCTCGCCGCTGGAGGCCGAGCCCTCGACCCTCGGATCGGCCGCCGACTGGCGCGCGGAGTGGAAATGGGACGGCATCCGCGCGCAGCTGATCCGACGCGCCGACGAGACCATCCTGTGGTCGCGCGGTGAGGAGCGGCTGGACGGCCGTTTTCCGGAAATCGAGCAGGCCGCGGCCGGGCTGCCGGACGGGACGGTGATCGACGGCGAGATCATGGCCTGGCGCGGCGGCGGGCGAGACGAAGGACCGCTGCCGTTTTCGGTACTGCAGACGCGCATCGGCCGCAAGAAGCCCGGTGCCAGGACGCTGGAGAGAGCGCCCGCGGTGCTGCTGGCGTTCGACCTGCTCGAGTACCAGGGTCGGGATTTGCGGGCCTGTCCGCTGGATCGTCGGCTCGAAATCATGTCGGACATGGTCGCATCGGCCGGCGATGCAATTAGGATCTCGGAATCGGTTGCTTTCGATCGATGGGACGAGTTGCCGGCGCTTCGAGCCTCCAGTCGCGAACGCGGGGTGGAAGGCTTGATGCTCAAGCGGGCCGATTCACCCTACCGGGTCGGCCGCAAGCGCGGCGACTGGTGGAAATGGAAGGTCGACCCCTATACCTTCGACGGCATCCTGCTCTACGCTCAGCCGGGCCACGGCCGGCGCTCTGGGCTTTTCACCGACTACACCTTCGCGGTGCATTCGGGGGATGACCTGGTGCCGGTGGCGAAGGCTTATTCGGGGCTCAAGCAGGACGAGATCGACGAACTGGACCGCTGGATCCGCGCAAACACCCGCGAGCGATTCGGCCCGGTCCGATCTGTGGAACCGGTACATGTTTTCGAACTGGCCTTCGAGGGCATCGCGCGATCGGGTCGGCACAAGTCCGGCATCGCGCTGCGGTTCCCGCGCATCCACCGCTGGCGGCGGGATCTTGGCGTCGGCGATGCCGATCGGCTCGAAGACCTCGAGCGTCTGCTCGCGGACCCGAGTGCCGACTGACCAGCACATGGAGGCGTATTTCGCCCACCGCGGCTGGCCGGTGCTGGATTTTCAGCGGCGCGCCTGGGCCGCCTATGGTCGGGGCGCCAGCGGGCTGATTCATGCGCCCACGGGCAGCGGCAAGACGCTGGCGGCGTGGGGTGGGGCGGCCGAGGAATTGCTGGGGAACGGGCCGAGTGGATTGAACTACCTCTGGCTGACGCCGCTGCGGGCGCTGGCGGGCGATACCGCGAGGGCGCTTGCGCGGCCGCTGGATTTTGCCGGTATGCGGGATGCGGTCGGCCTGAGAACAGGCGATACCTCTTCGCATCTGAAGAAGAAGATGCTGCAGCAGCCGCCGCCGGCCGTGGTGACCACGCCCGAGAGCCTGTCGGTGATGCTCAGCTACGCCGATGCGTCCAGATTGCTGGGACGTCTGCGCTGCGTGTTCGTCGACGAGTGGCACGAACTGATGGATTCCAAGCGCGGCGTGCTGCTGCAGCTCGCGCTGGCCCGCCTCAAGGCGCTGAATCCGGCGCTGAGGATATGGGGCCTGTCGGCCACGCTGGGCAACATCGACGAGGCGGCCGACGTGCTGCTGGGCGTTTCCGGTGCGCCGCTCGAAGGTGCTCGATCGCGAATCGAGATCGTCGCGGGCACAACGCCGCGCGAGATCGACCTGGTCTCATTGCTGCCTGAGCGCATCGAGCGCTTCCCATGGGCCGGGCGGGTCGGGGTGCACCAGCTCAAGAAGGTGGTGGCGCGGATCGAATCGGCCGCGTCCACGCTGGTGTTCACCAACACGCGTTCGCAGGCCGAGACCTGGTTTCACGCGATCTCGTCGGTATGTGCGTGGCCGGAAGCGGTTGCCCTGCACCACGGCTCCATCGACCGCCAACTGCGCGCGTCGGCCGAACAGGGTCTGGTCGACGGTCGGCTGAAATGCGTGGTCGCCACCGCCAGCCTGGATCTCGGCGTGGACTTTCCGACCGTCGAGCAGGTGATCCAGATCGGCAGCCCCAAGGGCATCGCGCGGCTGATCCAGCGGGCGGGCCGTTCCGGGCACCGGCCCGGCGGACGCGCGCGGCTGGTCTGCGTGCCCACCCACGCGCTGGAAATCCTGGAGCTTGCGGCAGTGCGAGAGCGTCTCCGGGAGGGTCGCGTGGAAGCCCGCCGCCCGCTCCGGCTGTCGCTGGACGTGCTGGCCCAGCACCTGGTCACAATCGCGCTGGGCGGCGGGTTCGCGCCGGACGCCATGTTCGACGAAGTCCGCGGTACGCATGCATTTGCCGGGCTGCGACGCGAACAGTGGCAGTGGGTGCTGGACTTCATCACGTGCGGCGGGCCGGCCCTGAAGGCGTACCCCGATTTTCAGAAGGTGGTCGAGTCCGGCGGGTTGATGCGGGTGCCCAGCCGCCGCATCGCGATGCTGCACCGGCTCAATATCGGGACCATCACGGCCGACGGCGCGATGCAGGTGCGGTTCGTCAAGGGCGGCGCCCTGGGCAGCATCGAGGAGCGGTTCCTGGCCAGGCTCAGGCCCGGCGACCGATTCGTCTTCGCCGGCCGCACACTGGCGCTGGTGCGAATTCGCGACATGACTGCATACGTGCGGCTGGCATCCGGAAAAGCCACCATACCGGCGTGGGCCGGCGGTCGACTGCCGCTATCGACGCTGCTGGCCGACGGCATGCTGAAGCTGATCGACAGTCTTGGCGCAGGACAGTATCCGGAAACGCCGGAGGCCGATGCGGCCAGGCCGCTGCTGGATCTGCAGCGGCAGGTCTCGGCGTTGCCCGGGCCCGGTCGGCTCCTCGTCGAGCGAACCGCGTCGCGCGAGGGGCATCACTGGTTCGTCTATCCGTTCGCCGGCCGGCTTGCGCACGAGGGCCTGGCCGCCCTGGTGGCATGGAGAATTGCGCGGGCAAAACCAGTGACCTTTTCGATCACGGTCAACGACTACGGCTTCGAGCTGGTCAGCGCCGCGCCCGTTTCGCTGGACCGCGAAGACTGGCGCCGCCTGCTGGCACCGGCCGCGCTGGTCGACGATATCGCCGCCAGCCTGGATGCGGCGAACCTCGCGAAGTCCCGCTTCCGGGATATCGCGCGCATCGCCGGCCTGGTCCAGCAAGGCTATCCGGGCAAGCGCAAGGCCACGCGCCAGCTGCAGGCCTCCAGCAGCCTGATCTTCGAGGTGCTCAGCGAGCACGATCCCGAAAACCGCCTGTTGGCGCAGGCGCGTCGGGAAGTGCTGGAAGCGCAGCTCGAGCTTCGCAGAATCGAGAGCGCGCTGGAACGCGCGGCCGGCCAGGAGATCGTCGTGGTCGAAACCGAGCGATTCAGTCCGCTGGCGTTCCCGCTATGGGCCGATCGACTTCGGGCCAGCCTGTCGACCGAGGACTGGCAGGTGCGGGTGGCTAGGATGCTGCAGCGTCTTGAAGGCCGGGCCGCCGAATGAAGCTCTCGCTGGCCGGCAACGAAGTCGAAATGCTGCCGGAGCGCGCGGTGTGGTGGCCGGCGCGTGGAACCGCGGTGATCGCCGACGTGCACCTGGGCAAGGACCAGGTCTTTCGCCGGTCGGGCATCGCGATTCCCGCCGCCGTCCTCGATTCGGAGCTGGCGATGCTGGATTCGCTCATCCGGCGTACGCGCTGCGAGCGCCTGCTGGTACTCGGCGACTGGGTGCATGCCGCGCCTGTAGAGGGCGAATCCTGGCCGACGGCGATTGCAAGATGGCGGGCGCAACACGACCAGCTGGCCATCGACCTGGTGCTCGGCAATCATGATCGGCACCTGTCGCGCTGGCTGGACACGTGGCGGATCGACGCGCACCTTGAACCGATGCAGATCAATGGCTTGGCGATGTTTCATGAAATCGATCCTGAAGTACCGGGCGCAGGCATGTCGGGTCATCTGCACCCGGTGGCGTGGCTTCGCTCGGGTCGGGAGAAAGCGCGCCTGCCGGCGTTCGCCAGGCGCGGCGATCATCTCGTTCTTCCGGCGTTCGGGCGCTTTACCGGGGGGTTCGACGGGCAGGAACGAGGCCCGTGGAAGTTGTTCCCGATTGCCGGCGACCGGGTCGTGGAACTGCCGCCGAGCTCCGGGCGCGGCCGGTAACTCGCGGCGTGCAGCCGCCCGGCGATCACGTAGTGAGCGCTCCCCGCTTCGACCACCGGACAGCCGGGACTGGAGGCACTAGAATCAAGGTCAGCCGGGCACCCGACGCCCGCGCCCGAAAATTTTTCGCCGGAAAACCGAACCCGAAACCGGAAACCGAATCGATGAACCTGACCCAGACCGAGCGATCCCGCGAACTCCAGCAGAAACTCGAAGCTTTCCTGAACGAACGCATCGAGCCGTTCGAACGTGAAATCCAGCAGCGCATCGAGCAGGGCGCCGATCGCTGGCAGGTGCCGGACGGCATGGCAGAGCTGAAGCAGGCTGCGCGCGACCGTGGCCTGTGGAATCTGTTCCTGCCGGACGCACGGCTGGGTGCCGGACTCAATACCCTGGAGTACGCGCCGCTGGCCGAGGTGATGGGCCGGTCGCTGATCGCGCCCGAGGTGTTCAACTGCAACGCGCCGGATACCGGCAACATGGAAGTGCTGTATCACTACGGCTCGGAAGAGCAGAAGGATAAGTGGCTGGAGCCGTTGGTGGCCGGCGAGATTCGCTCGGCATTCTGCATGACCGAGCCCGGAGTGGCGTCGTCCGACGCGACCAACATGGAAGCCACCGCGGAGATTGACGGTGACGAGGTGGTCCTCAACGGCCGCAAGTGGTGGTCGACCGGCCTGGGACATCCCGACTGCAGGATCCTGATATTCATGGGCTTGACCGATCCGGCGGCCGAACGCCATCGGCGGCACTCGATGGTCCTGGTGCCGGTGGACGCCAAGGGCGTGAAGATCGAGCGGATGCTCCACGCGATGGGTTTCGACGATGCGCCCTACGGCCATGGGGAAGTCTCCTTCAGCGACGTGCGGTTGCCGAAATCCGCCATCATCGCCGGTCCCGGCCGAGGTTTCGAAATCGCGCAGGGCCGGCTCGGGCCGGGGCGAATTCACCACTGCATGCGCTCGATAGGCCTTGCCGAGAAGGCGCTTGAGCTGGCCTGCAAGCGCGCGCTGTCGCGCCAGGCGTTCGGCAAGCCGCTGGCGAAACTGGGCGGCAACGCCGAAAGAATCGCCGATGCGCGCATCGCCATAGAGCAGGCCCGCCTGCTGGTGCTCAAGGCCGCGTGGACGCTGGACGAGAAGGGTATTCGCGGCGCGATGAGCGAGGTCTCCCAGATCAAGGTGGCCGTGCCGCGCATGGCGCTGGAGGTCATCGACATGGCCATGCAGCTGCACGGCGGCGCCGGCATGTGTGAAGACTTCCCGCTGGCCCAGGCCTGGGCCGGGGCGCGCTCGTTGCGCATCGCCGACGGGCCGGACGAGGTACACAAGATGCTGGTGGCGCGGTTCGAGTTTGGGCGGTATCGATAAGATTTTCCGGTTTGCTGTGGTCGGTGGTCGGATATCCCCTCCTAAAGCCAGGCCATTGGATACCGGCCTGGGGCTGGCGCCAGACCTCGGACCTGAAAACTGAAATCTCAAAGCTGAAACGACTGGAATTCGACGATGGCCGAGCCCCGCAACGAGAAGCTGATCGACAGGCCGCGCGCCGTGCGCGACGAGGACATGCCGGACCTCGAAGCGCTCGATGCGTGGCTGAAACGGAATGTTGACGGCCTCGACGGCAAGCCGGAAATCGAGCAGTTTCCCAAGGGCGCCTCCAACCTGACCTATCTGCTTCGCTACCCGGGCCGGGACCTGATACTGCGCCGCCCGCCGGCCGGCACCAAGGCGAAGTCGGCTCACGACGTGATCCGCGAGTACCGGATCCAGAAGGCCCTGAAGCCGGTGTTCCCCAAGGTGCCCGAGATGCTCGCGGCCTGCGAGGACCACGACGTGATCGGGTCGGATTTCTACGTGATGGAGCGGCTGGAGGGCATCATCCCGCGGGCCGACATGCCAAAGGGCCTGGAACTGTCGGAAAAGCAGACCCGCGAGCTGTGCCGCAACGCCGTCGACACGCTGATCGAATTGCACTCGGTGGACGTCGAGTCGGCCGGGCTGGACAGGCTCGCCAAGGGCGCCGGCTACAACCGCCGCCAGATCGACGGATGGTCGGGGCGTTTTCGCAAGGCCCGGACCTGGAACGTGATGCGGGGCGAGAAGGTCATGCGCTGGCTGGCCGACAATGTCCCCGACGAGGTCGCGATCCGGTTGATCCACGGTGATTACAGGTTCGACAACCTGGTGCTGGACGCCGACGATCCGCTGCAGATCATCGGCGCGCTGGACTGGGAAATGGCCACGCTGGGCGATCCGCTGATGGACCTGGGCAACGCGATGGCCTACTGGGTCCAGGCCGACGACGACCGCGTATTCCGCGCCTTTCGCCGCCAGCCGACCCATCTCCCGGGCATGTTCACCCGCCGGGAGGTGGTCGAGTATTACTGCAGGAAGATGGGCTATAAACCTGAAAACTGGGCATTTTACGAAGTCTACGGCCTGTTCCGCCTGGCCGTCATCGTGCAACAGATCTACTATCGTTATTACCACAGACAGACCCGCAACCCGGCATTCAAGCGGTTCTGGCTGGTCGCGAATTATCTTTTGTGGCGGTGCGGAAGGGTGATTCGGAAGGCGTAAAAAAGACGGTTTACGGTTTAGGGGTTAACGGTTTACGGAAAGTCAAAGGCATGAAAGTCATCGCAGCGACGAGACGCGTCAGTCCTCGACGGACCGACCAGCTTTTCCGTAAAGCGTAAAGCGTAAACCCTAAACCGGGTTTGCAATTTTCAGCCCTTCCCCCGCGTCCGGGTCTTGCCCGCTTCGGCCTTTTTCTCCATGAATCCGATGATCATTCCGGCCACGTCCTTGCCGGTGGCGGTTTCGATGCCTTCCAGGCCGGGCGAGGAATTGACTTCCATCACCAGCGGTCCGTGATTCGATCGCAGCAGGTCGACGCCGGCGACGTTCAGGCCCATGATGCGGGCGGCGCGCACGGCCGTGGAGCGTTCTTCCGGCGTAATCTTGATCAGGCTCGCGGTGCCGCCGCGGTGCAGGTTGGAGCGGAATTCACCGGGCTTGGCCTGGCGCTTGATCGAGGCGACGACCTTGTCGCCGACCACGAAGCAGCGGATGTCGGCGCCGCCGGCTTCCTTGATGTACTCCTGGACCATGATCGAGACGTTCAGACCCATGAACGCCTCGAGCACGCTCTCGGCCGCCTTCTTCGTTTCGCAAAGGACCACGCCTATGCCCTGGGTGCCTTCCAGCAGCTTGACCACCAGCGGCGCGCCGCCGACCATCTGGATCAGGTCGCCGATGTCGTCGGTGGCGCGAGCGAAGCCGGTGACCGGAAGCCCGACGCCGCGCCGAGAGAGCAGCTGCAGCGAGCGCAGCTTGTCGCGGGAGCGGGTCACCGCGACCGATTCGTTGAGCGGGAACGTGCCCATCATCTCGAACTGGCGCAGAACAGCCGTGCCGTAGAAAGTGACGGACGCCCCGATGCGCGGGATGACGGCATCGAACTCGTCGAGCTGGTCGCCGCGGTAGTGGA
>MDTG01381332.1_pt1 | contig 11541 bp, 6 predicted proteins | sample 811421 | NCBI WGS metagenome assembly MDTG01 (sample SAMN05326645, study PRJNA326480) | marine metagenome | isolation source: seawater | place: Pacific Ocean: South East | collected 2011
AGTGTTCATATCGTAGTCCTTGTTGTTGGATGGCGGCCTTCTGGCCGAAGCTTTTTCCCTTCTCGGACGTCAGCTCATCTTCATTTCAACCAATCCGGAACCTTGACCTTGGGCGGCTTCGGCACCCAGGTTTCATTTGCTCGGTATCGTTCGCTAGCCGGGAGCGGAACGACGACTGGCCGTTTGCCGATCGTCTTTTTATACCAGCGGTATTCCTCCCGGAATTCCGTCGGCCGAACATGCTTATGCCAGCACTTGTGGGTCCGCTCTTTCGCAAAGCGGTAACGCTGCTCCCACAGATCGTCCCCGAAGCCATACGCAGCTGAACTGGCTTCGAAGCGCCATGCAGGTGCGTCCATGGCTGCCAACACCTTCGCCATGACGCTCTGACCGTCCTTGCAGACGTGATCGAGCATCTCGACGAGTGCGAGCACGTCGTCCTTCGCCCGGTGTGCATTGGGCATGAAATAGCCGCATTGATTCAAAACGTATCCCTGCGGGCCGGGTTCGAAGCCGAGCTTGCGCCACGGCACGTCGGCCATAGCGCAGCCCCATGGCACGGGGACGTGACGACCGATGTGCTTCTCAATGAAGGGGCGGTCGAACTGGGAATTGAACGCGATAACCCCGTCGCAGTATTCGAGGAGCTCGGCGAGTTGCTGAGGACAGATTGACTCTCCTGCCAAGACAGCATCTGTAAGCCCGGTCAGTTCGACGATTTCAGGCGGCAGCGCGTGGCCGGGGTCGACCAGCCCAGTCATCACGCTTCGCACCGCTACGATCCTGCCGGTGTCGCTTACGTCCACGATGGCGGCGCACAGTTCGATGATCTTGTGCTTTGCAAGGTTCAGACCGGTCGTCTCCGTATCAAGCACGCATATCCGGCGGAACTTCTCGCCTTCCCGTGTCTGACGGGGCCAATCGTCGCGGGCGCGCACCGCCTTGAGGGTTCGTGGTTGGCCGCTTGGGGTATCGTTGCAACCGGGGGTGCCCGGCGTGAGATTTGAGCTGTTCATGTAATTGCCTCGTTCACGAGGTCAGCCGAAGGGCTTTTCCCTTCTCTCCACCAACCTCGCTCGGCGCAGCTGACGAGAAGGCTTTTCCTGATGCGGATGCATGCATGACGCTGCAGTAGCGTGGTTCAAATATCTCGCTCGAAATGCTGAGCCATCGCAGCCCGCTGGATTTGTTCGCGCTCTTGCTCTCGCTTGAGGGCAACCTCGCGCTCTTCCTTGCGGCGCATTTCTAGTCCTTGGTCGATAGCTTGCTTCAAAACCTGTGAATCTGTCCAGCGAGCCCAAAGCATGGCCAGTCGCAGATCCGCGCCACCATCGTTGACGCCAGCCTCCAGCTCCCGACCATTTGCATAGGGCGATTGAGCAAACAGATGAGCGATTTCTCGCTGCTCGTCCTCTTGTCGGCGATGCCAAAGGTCGAATTGCTGGGTATGTTGTCCGCTTGTCGCAGCAGCGACCAACGACGACGGAACATCGCGACCCAACAGGCGAATTTTTCCTTCAAGCGTTTTGATCAGGTAAAGGGGAGCTGCTTCCATCCGATCACGGTCTGCCTGAAAGAGGGGCACCCCGTTCGCGTTTGCTCGGGAAACTGCTCTCGTCTCGGTCGCAATAACCGGGTTCGATTTGGGCGCGGATCCTTCTTCAGCGGCTTGCTCGACCGGCCTACTCAAAGGGGCCGGTTTCAATTCTTTTCCGGCGGCCTTTTCTTGCAGCAGTCCCCTTGCGCGCCTCGCGTTGATAGAGTTGATGTTTGCCGCATTCCAAGCAGCCTCCTCTTCCAGTTCGGTTCGCGCTTGGGCGGCAGCCCGATCATGGTTAGGACCAGCGTCGTCTGCCGGCGCGTCTTCTTGTGTCGTGGCAGCGCTCGTTGTGGCTTCGGTCTCAACCTCACGCACGGTTTCATGCTTCTTGTCCTCGGAGGGACCGGCAATGCCGTGCTGCTCTCGGCTTGCTTCGCTTCCGCCTTGAATGAGTCCTTTTGTTTTCGCGGGCGAAGGTTCGGTCGAAGCGTCACCCGCGACTGGCGTTTGCTCGGGGACTTGCGAAGGCGCTTCATATGCAACTGATTGCTGTGTGACGGGTTTAGAGCCATCGGAGACCGTGCCAGTGGCCTGAACTTCGGCAATGCCGGCCGAGGACGCGGTCCGGTTCCGCACGCGTGCTGCATGGATATTGGCCAAACGGGACTTGGCGTGCGAGGTTCTGGCTACAATTCTCTTCGGCAGACCATGGAGCGCTTGTTCCCCTGGCGGGATGACTGCGATCAAGGCGGTTTCGCCATTCGCCAAGGTCTCTTCCTTGATCGTGTAAGTCACGGGCTTCTCAGCGATGATGTTGAGCTGATCTGAGAGACCTTTTACATGGGGCGACGTGCTAGACTTGGCTGCAGCAACCCGCGCAGCAACCGACTGCTTAAGTTTGGCGTTATCCAATGCGGCCTGGTTCCGGCTGGGTGATGGCTCATCGACAAGGCCTGTTGGAAAAAGCAATTCACGGCCAAGCCCATGGCTTTCCAACAGCGAGGTTGCCTGCTTCGACAAATCGTCCGCTTGCGCTTCGAGTTTCAATTGCAGGCCGAATTCCTCTTGGAACAACTTCTTCAGCCCTGATGTGTGATCGTCGAGGATTTGCAGCCGCTTCAAGTGAAGGGCGCGCCTGCTTTTAACCTTGCGGCTGGCTGTGCCGTTGAGGACGGCTTCGAGGTGATTGAGAGACTCATTCGCCATCGCGCTGGGGCGCGAAAGAAGCCGGTCGGCAAGCTGTGCTGCGCGCCGAGCCTGATCTCGCAACTTCACTTCGGCGAGCTTCAGGCTGAGCCATTCGCCTTCGACACGCTAGATTATCGCGTCGCTTGCACCAGCCTCTTTGAAATCCCCTCTTAGCTTGGACCAAGCGGGCGTGAGGTCATTCTTCTCCTGCTCAAGCTGCCTGTCGAGCATGAGCTGAATATAGTCCCATTGCTTCGCCTCGTTCGAAGCTCCTTCCCGCGTGCTTTGCCCGGACAGCTCCTGACGGTTCGCCGCGTCGTTCAGGTGTTGATCCGGCTTCTTCGGAATATCCATTTCGGTATATTTCGAAGCGCAGACGCGCCGCGAGGCATTCACTCGTTCGAGTTCACGATTTGATATGTCTGCGATGAACGCGCGCAGATCAGGCACAAAATTGGTGCGCTTGCACTCTCGATTCTTGTTTTGCTTGAATGGAAAGACCGTGCGGTCGCGGCCTTTGGCATCGGTGTAGGTGTATTCAACCTCGAAATCAAAGCGTCCAGCCTGAGCCTGCACCTTGGGGTCGTTGAGTGCAGCTTCGAGGTATTTGGCGTTGCGCTTGCTGTAGCGGGCGACTTCAGCTTCTCCGGCATCGAGCCTTTGTTTCACGGTTTCCGGATTGAACCTTTCGGCGGGGCGGTCCCAGTAAATCAGGTGGAAATGCCAGTTCTTTTCATGATTGTCGGCAGTGGGCCGATGCATAACGAGGACATAGGGGACGCCGAGAGCATCGAACCGGTCAGCAAGAGATTTCATGAACCGGTTACGACCGGCGCGATCGAGTTCGTGCGGGATTTCACCCACGCAGCGCATCTGTATTCGGCCCGATTTACCTGTATCCCACTCGATACCGTGGCTCCGATATGCGAGCGGGTTCTGCCACTCTTCCCGCCATCCGAGGCTATTTAGCAGCTCGTGGGCGGCAAGAGCATCTTCTCCCGAAAAGGTGAGGTTGCAGAAGTCTTCGATGAATTTGTCGCTAGCGTGAGCCTCGTGCCGCTTCTTGCTCCACTTCCCGACCTTATCGAAGCCGGTCTTGGTCATTGCCTCGGCAAGCGTTTCATCATTCCAGGCTTGGGCGAGAAAATCGCTAACCAAGGGGGACTGGGTCCGAATATCTACTTTCAGCGTCGGCGGCCTGTTGGACTTCTCGCTTTCACCTGCTGCCCGGAAGAGTGCGATGCGATCTTCTCGGTCACCTTCAATATTCGAAAACACGCATTCCTGCTCGGCCAGTGCGAGGGCCTGCTCGCGCTCTTGGTAATGTGCGAAGTTATCCGGATCGATCGGCACGATCACGGGCTCGACCGCGCGCTTCTCTTCATCTTCGAGGTATTTGCCATGCTCGTCTGGCCGGGCCCGTCGGCCACTTTTTGTCGCGAGGCCGAATTTAACGTGGTTCCCGGTGATAACTTCGAACGAAAAATGGAAGCTGGTCTGCCTCGAGGCGTTCATCGGCCTGATCGCTCTGCTTACTGGAACGAGCAATTGAAACGTCGGACTGTTGAGTTGGTTGGCGGCGGCCTCACTTCCAGCAGATGTCAGCGGTCGCGTGAGAGGAGCGCGCCCTCCTACCTTGCCAGTAATGTGTTCGTCGCTTGGCAATCCGAGAAGGTGAGGCGGCGTTCTCTCGTATATGCCCTTCAGGCTTCGGCGTGCCGCTGCCGATTGCTGACCTGCGCGTTCGAATGCGAGTGAGATTGCCTTCGCAGTGAGGATCGGAATGGAGCGCATTTCAGCAGCCGCAGAAGCGAACCCCTGGACCTGCCGTTCGGCTTCAATGGCCAACCTTATGTGCTCTCGCGCCATTCCGAAATTTTGATGCATGCGGATAGAAGCGTGCAAGAAAAATCGTATTCAGTTCAACGCTTTCCAACCTGCAACTGTTCTCTCCAAGGTGCACAGCACCGCACCGGGCATCCTGCAAAGGATACCAGTCACCGACGGGTGACCGCATGCATCTCGTGGGAATCCCCACGAGATGCGATATTGCGCCTAGGAGAATTACGATTGTAATCGTTGCCAACCCTCGAACTGCGGTGAGGCGGTTGGTCTGCTCGATCCCCTACTACTATAGCAAAGGTGAGACCCTTGGGACACGTGCCAAAAGGATCATGCACCAGCTTAATTAGGCAAGGTATGCATGCCTGGCGACACGCCTTCCACTGCGTGTTAGGCAAGGTTGGTATGGCTATTGCCATTCAACCTGCATGCAATTTTAGCTGGTTAGTGGCAGCAATTCGGTCCGGGTGGGGACGAATTTCTGGCGCTCGGCCAGCCAAGAACGGGCTACATCGTTCTCGATCCCGCCCCGTCCTTTGATGCCCGACTTTGCCAAGGCGTTGCGGGCCGCGACTTCGTTCATCTGAGCGAGGTAAGCAAGTTCGCGGACCGACAGCGGAAGCCAGGTCTCGATTTCGAATTTCCAGCGTGCGAACGCAGTGCCGATTGTGACCCGCAAGGGGCTCTCTGGGTCGCCCATGGGTGACATTGTGCTGATGGTCCCCGCGGACGCGCCATTCATAAGGGAGCCAAGGTCGCCGCACAATTCCGGGCCGAATGCTTCGGGCTTACCGGTCTGGAATGCCCAGTCATAGCTGGCCTCGATCAATGAGGTAGAGCGGAAGCGGGAGAGTTCGACCTCCGCAGGATCTGCGTCGTCGTATGGTTCGCCAGCGTCGTCGGATGACGGAAACCCCAGAAAGGCTTCGGCTGCTTCGTAGCTTCCCCAGTGGGCGATCATGGCTGCTTCCGCGACCAAGGCCTTGCGCAGGTCGTGCATGACGTCATCACGCGAGAAGGGCGTCTGGGTGCCTTCAGCCGGAATGTCGCCAGCAGAGGGCGCATCAACCTCGGTAAGTTTCAGCTTCCCAGCACTGATTAACGACGGGGGAGTGCCATCACCTGCGGACATGCGTATCGAGAAACCTTTGCGCACGAGGCGCAGGGCCTCATCATATTCGGTCGTCAGGACCGCATTCTTGCGGTGATGCAGTTCGCTTCCGAAAGCGGGGTCACCAAGAACGAAACGGCCTTGCTTGTCGCGATAGGGGCGCTCGGTCTTGCCGGTCTTCGGATTGATGCGGGTGATAATGGTGGCCACGATGGCAATCTCCAATGATTTTGGTTGCGTTCAGCGCTTCAGGCGCTTGCTGCGATGTGCGAGGGTGATGACCCGGCCATTCTCGACCACGGCGTATTTGTTGAGCAGTGGCTCCACGTATCGAAGGGCCCTTGCCCCGCCGAAGTCGCGAGCAATGCGCTTGCGCGCCTGCTTGTCCATGAAGAGCACGTCGGCTCCATCGTGGCGACAGATTGCGCCGTATCGCTCGAACAATTCCACAGCGAGAGGTGGAATGCTGCGCTGCTGACTGCGTTGGGTGGCGTGCCTTGTCATCATGCTACTAATACATTGCGTTTGTTTTGCTATATACGAGCAATAGCAGGTCCTGCGGCCGTTGCAATAGGGTTACGAAAAAAATATCATGTCCAAGTATGTCAGGCGCGGTCATCGCAGGAAACGACGCAATTCGCGCCTGCCGCTTGCCCGATTCAAGCAATCCGAATAGGCAGTTGCGCGACACAAGGGGCATCAATGTTCGAGAACGCTTTCAACAATATCGACCGGGCCATGCGCAACGACGAGGGCCTGTCGTCGGAACTGGATTACGCTGAGCAGACCAGCTGGCTGCTGTTCCTCAAGTATCTCGACGATCTTGAGCAGGAGCGGCAGGATCAGGCCGAACTGGAGGGCCGCGACTACACACCAATCCTCGACGAAGCCTATCGCTGGCAGACCTGGGCCGCGCCAAAGGATGAGGACGGTGAACTCGACCACAATGCTGCGAAGACCGGGCAGGACTTGGTCGACTTCGTCAACGGCAAGCTGTTCCCATACCTGAAGACATTCAACGCCAGCGACGCCGATGTGGATACGCTGGAATACAAGGTAGGCGAGATCTTCTCCGAACTCGCGAACCGGTTCCGCTCCGGCTATTCGCTGCGCGAGGTTATCGACATCATCGACACGCTCGATTTCGGCAGCACCGATGCCAAGCACGAGCTGTCCGACCTTTACGAGACCCGCATCAAGCGGATGGGCAATGCCGGGCGCAATGGCGGCGAGTATTATATGCCGTGCCCATTGATCCGCGCGATGATCAAGGTGGTCGATCCGAAGGCTTGCAATGAACATGAGAGCCGAGATGGCGAACGACGGGCTAACTGATGCCCAGGGGACCGAAATCTACCGGCATCCGACAGCGCTTTCGTCCAAACTATTGGTTGTCGAAGGTCACCGTCAGTTTAATTGATCGAGGCCTGAAACGTAAAGGCGACGGTCGCTCCCGCAGCAAGCTCGGTCGCGCGCGTGCGTATCTCTCCACCCGAGAGGAAATAGGCACCGGCTGGGTCACGTTCGTCGGCCCCCGCGTCGTCATCGTCCTCAACCGTAGCTGCATCGGTGCAGTTCGTCCCTGAACGTATCGAGCCAATGACATAAGTCATGCTGGCAGGGATGACATCGGACATACGGATATCGGTTGCTCGCGTATCGCCGGTGTTCGATGCCAAGAGGCAGTATTCGACGACAGCACCAGGAATGTTGAACTCGACATCATTGACATCGACTGAATCGTTAAGAACGCGGCTGGTTTTTTCAGCCAAGATCGTGGTTGTGGGGCGACATAGAGTGATATCGTGAATCCCTATGCCCTGTTGGCCGGGATCGACCGGCGCGGCTGAATGATTTCCATAGCGGACTATAATGGTGTCGATCGGCTCTGCGAACGTGACCCAGACATTGCCATCACTGGATGGGCTGTCCGATGCGCCATCGCCATAGGCCGAATTACCGATGACATAGTTGCTGATGCCGTTTGTCATGGTTGGGATAACACTAGCTCCCTGATAACTACCCTCGACTGTAACCAGATCTGCAAATTGGCCGGGAGCGCTGTCGACATCAAAAAGTCTGAACTGGGCCCCGCGCATGATTTCCGGGAGCGCGATCGTCGTCACCGTGCGACCTGCTTGGCTGGTATGATTCACAATCTGCGCCAAAGAAAATTGGTCTGGCGTAATTCCACCCGTGAACGTGTTCTGGCGGGTTGGGGACTGTCCGCCGTAGGCCGCAAGGTTGAGCCACGCCCCGTCATTAGCCAAGGTGAAACGAATACTGCCAAGCGTTCCCAGCGCAAAGGCATTGCTCGTGCTGCCTGAAGGCCAGTTCACCGCGTCCCAATCGAATACGATGGACTGGTTTGGGCATACCAGAGTCGGCGGAACCCCTGCTACGCGGCTGCCGCCCACCGTAAGGGTCGCGGTTGCATAGTCATCCTCACCCATCGCGCCGTTGTTCGGTGTCGAATCCGGGTCGGGTTGATTGCTGGCAGTAAGTTCAACTCGGTTCGTGAGCGTCGCGCCATTCGTTGCGGTTACGGTTCCAGATATGTCGATACTAGCGCTTTGACCGCGAGCCAGTGTTCCCGGCCTCCAGATGCCGGAGCCCGGATCGAAAGAGCCGGTCCCGCTGGCATTCGTGAATGAAAAACCGGTCGGGAGATTGTCGCGAACCTCGATACCTGTCGCACTTAGACTGGAGGCGGCTGCATTCGTAAGTATCAGGCGAAAGGTAGCCGTGCTGCCCGTCGCCGGAGAAGCTGTGAGCAGCGTCTTGGTTAAAGACAAATCCGCAAAGGCACCATTGAAAGTGAGGTCGCTTATACCAGCAGCCTGAGCCGCAGGATCGGTTGAGCCGAAGCCGGGGTAGCTGTAGCTGAAATAAACAATCCGAACTCTTCGCACAGGCGTATTGGCGAAATTGAAAGAGACATTACCGGTGGTCCGGTCTGCCACGACATTGGCTGTTCCCCGCCACCCGTCGACGATACCGTTGCTCGTCCGCGTGGCGGCAGCACCGGCCGCATAGAAAGCCGGATTGTCCGCGGCATTGCGCCACACGCCGTCACCATTGTCATAACTCACCTCTATTGCGTCGATCCAAGTCGACGAGTCGATATCGGTGACGCTAAATTGCAACCCGGTAACAGCGCGGTTGAGGGTGATGAGTGTCGTCAATTTGTCGCCAGGATCATAACTGGGATTGTCGAAATTCATCAACAAGGTTCCCTCGATGCCGCCGAAGACGGGATCATAATAGCTGAGAGGCGTAGTAAAAATCGGTGTGAAGGCCGCCCCGCTGGAGGTGGTGGAGTAAGATACGGTCGCGGTCGTGCCGTCACTGGCTGTGGCTGTAGACGGATTTGAAAGCGCCCCGGCACTTGGCGCGCCCAAGGTAGTCCAGTCGACCGTTGCTGTGCTTTGCGCGTGAGCGGCAACCGGAAGCGCCAGTAGCGCCAAAAGGAAGGCGATTCTCTTCACAAGAAACATGCAATCTTGCATCATCGACCTAACCCCAGGAAAGAGAACGAGTCGGCATCGAACTTCACGCGAATGCGGGCAAATACACCCTCTCGCGTTTCGCGAGCATCCTCGAAATCGCGATCGCGGAAACCGGTGACATTGTAGCCGACCGTCAGCAGAACATTGTCGGATGGCACGAACCCGATAAAGGGGCCAACCGCGAAGTTCGTCGTGCCATCGGTAAAGCCGTGGCGGATGGTGGTGGAGGCGCCGAGTTCGAAACGATCGCCAAAGCCATAGCGCGCATCCAATCCAATCACTCCTGAGAAGCCTTCCAGATCAATGCCCTCGAACCGGTCGAAATTGTAGCGTGCACCGACAAAAATACCCAGCTCATGCCGCTGGACCGCAGTTTCGGATGCTTGCCCGTCTTTTTCCTTGATTTCGATAAAGTCACGCGGCGACCAGTTCGTCGACAGGCTGGCCATCAATCGACGCGAAGAGGCATTGCCGTCTACTAGGAGCGCGGTGCGTCCGGCGGGAGCAACTTCTCCGGCAACCGCATCGACCACCTCGTCGCTGCGAAATTCCAGCTTGCCAAGAAAAGCGATTTCCGAGGCATCGGGACGATAGGCGACGGATAGCGCTCCGTCGAAAATTTCAGTGGCGGCGCCAAGCGCCTCTTCCGAACGGGTCCAAGTCAGTCCGCCACCAAAGACCTTACCTTCTCCGAACTGGCGGATGGCGGCAGCGAATACACCATAACGATCCGCGAACTCACCATCGCGGTATTCCCCGCGCGCCGTGGCCGACCAGGCATCGCGCCGCCAGGCGGCACCTGCGGTGACGGCAGTGAAATCCTCGAACAAGGTATTTTCCTGACCAAGATGACCGCCGGTTGCCACGGGATGATCGGGATTTATGATGGTGGAAGGATCGGCACCAGCGATAGTGCGGTTTCCATCCAGCGTGGCGGAAAGCGTAAGTGTCGGCGTGACAGGCACGCTCTGGCTGAGACCGAGAGCGGCGAAGCTACGCGCGCCCGATTCCGAAATTTCCTGCTGCCCAAGCACGCCTGTGAGGCGGGCGCCGTTCCAAGGCGTGGTTTCAAGCCCGGCGCGCATTGTCCGCGCCGACAGTTCTTCGCCATCTGCAATTTCGTATGTGCCAACCGCGCGGATCTGGGGGGTTATAGCATACCTCGCATCCAGTCGATGGCGTGCGGGCAAATCGACCGATTCCGCATCTTCCAGCGCCAGGCTGCTGCTGAGACCCAGCTCAAGCTTTCCGTCAAACAGTCGTTGTGTCACGCCGCCTTCCAGCACGGTGGAAGTGGCGGTTGAAAGGTCCGCAAGGCGATCGGAGAAGCGGGCGATGCCCAAGCGATAATCGCTGGCACCGCTCCGATATTGCCCCTGAAGGCGCACTGCATCGCGGCGGCGCGCGTCGGCAAGACTATCGTCGCGCCAAATGCTTCCATCGACAGACAAATTATCAGAGAAGCGGTAGCGAGCATCCGCGCCGAACTTCTGCCGACCGCGCTCGGCAATAGATTGCTGCCCGGTGCCGAAATCCGCATGGATGGAACGCGCATAAGCGATGACGTCTAGATCGCCTGTGAAATGCTCGGCCTCGACAAGCCACGCAGTGGAAGTGGCTTCATCCCGCTCGCTGGCAGCAACTTCGGCGCGAATTTCAGTTGAAGCACCAAGGCGCAGGCGGGCATCGGCGCCCAGAATACGGGTGCGACTGTTTTCGTCACCATCGGAAAGGGCGCTCGCACCGATCCGCAATGCGCCATCGGCCACGGTGACATCGGCCCGCGCCCCGCCATTCCATTCATTCGTGCCGTCCAGTTCGTCCGCTTCGTATTCCACCACGATGAATTGAGGGTTTAGACCGGCATCGCGGCTGAGAACGGGCTGGGTAAAGGTGATGGTTCCCGAAAGCAGATCCAGGTCGTAATCGACAAAGCGGGTCAGCTCCTGCCGCTCGACGATAATTTCGGAGCGGAAGCGATCGCGCACCTCGATTGTCACGCGCTCACTGTTCGGCACGATCGCGCGGGTGGACAGGCGATATGGGCCAGAAATGCCACCACCCTGAATTTCATCGCGGCGGAAGCGGGTTTCGGTCTCCGCAGCGAAACCCTGCATGTGCAACGCGCCCAGGCGTGCTTCGGCACGAAAGCCGGTGACGGAACGCTCATAGCGCGCGAGCTTGGTCTGGTCGAAACCGGTCAGCACATCGCCATAGATCGCGTAGAAGGTGCCCGTTTCAATGCGCACATACAGCTTGTCGCGGCTGGCAGCGTCGAAACGACGACTGGAGCGGTCGGCGAAGACGGTATAGTAGGCTTTGGGATCGATGAGACCGAAGAGATTGCGATC
>MDTG01036652.1_pt1 | contig 11540 bp, 11 predicted proteins | sample 811421 | NCBI WGS metagenome assembly MDTG01 (sample SAMN05326645, study PRJNA326480) | marine metagenome | isolation source: seawater | place: Pacific Ocean: South East | collected 2011
CAATGCCGATTCGGCTGTTGTCCAGAGCGTTCATGGCGATTGGGAAACCGTTGCCGACGCCTTTGATGGCGTTTTCAACAGGCACCTTGCAGTCGTTTAGAACAAGGGTGCAGGTGTCGGAGGAACGAATACCAAGTTTGTCCTCCTTTTTCCCGACGGAAAAGCCCTCGTACGTCGAATCAACGATGAAGGCGGTCGTTCCTCCGTGCTTCTTTGAACCGTAATCTGGGTGGTCAACATCCTTTGCAAACAAGACCAAAATCTTGGCTTGAGAGCCGTTGGTGACCCACATCTTTTCTCCGTTGAGGATGTAGTGCGAGCCGTCGTCGGAAAGCTTGGCCTTGCAGGTCATCGCGGCGGCGTCGGTCCCAGCGCCTGCTTCAGAAAGTGAGTAAGCACCGACTTCACCCGCAGCAAGGCGAGGAAGGAAAGTGCTCTTCTGATGCTCGTCCCCGTGGAGTGCGATGGTCATGGCGCAAAGACCGACGTGAACGCAGTACATCACAGAAAACGATGGGTCCACGCGTGCCAACTCTTCAACGATGATGGCCTCGGAAACATCGTCAATGGGCGAGCCACCGTAGGCTTCCGGGATGGTGATGCCGTGAAGACCGTACTCGAGAAAAGCCGCCCACTCTTCGGAGGGGGGGATCTGGTTCTGATCTCGATGCTCCACCGTGGGTGCAAGCACCGTTTCTGCAAAATCTCTTACCAGTTCACGAATCATTTGTTGTTCGTCGGTTTCGCCGAAGTTCATGCTCTCACCGGTCTTGCCACCATGAGGAGTTTCTTAATCCGTTTGATTCGTTGGTGAAACAGTTTAATCCTCAGTCTTCATATACCACCTGTGGAAGCCGCGTAATGAGGGCACAACGATGGATGACGACATCATTGAATTTGTAATTGCTCAAGACCGAAAGTATTCGATGGACCACCTTTGGTTTCAGCAAAAAGACCAGAAGCTAATGATCGGCGTGAGCGAATTCTTGCGAGTTGAGATCGGCGACGTCCTGCGCGTGATTCTCCCGCAGGCAGAAACCGAGGTTGACGAAGGCGGAAGCCTCTTTTCACTTTGGACGGCCGATGAAAAAATCTCCTTGACAACGCCGTTCTCAGGGCTTATCTCCGACGTCAACGGTGAAGTGGAGATCAACCCAGACCTTGTGAACGATTCGGCTTACAACGACGGATGGGTCATTCTGCTCGAACCTCACGAGTTGCAGCTCAACCCCGACGACAAGCAGCTCATGGAGAACCTGATGGAGCACGACGAATACGTCGAGTACCTCGCTGAGCTCTAAGCGGCTCAAGAAGCACGGAGGCAACGGCCTCAAGCATCATTAACTCACGCTCCAAGCGTCCGGCATGACCGTTGCCATGGATCAACTCCGAGCCAGCCTACAGAACGCACCGGTGATTTGGAAAGGCGATTACCCCTACTTCATCCACCCCGTAACCGACGGCGTTCCGCGCATGGACCCCGAGGTGCTGAAAGCCATCACGGAATTGGTGGTCGAACGCGTGGATTGGAGTCGAGTGGACGTTTTGCTGGGCATCGAGGCCATGGGGTTGCCGCTTGCAGCCCCCCTCAGCATCGCCACCGGTGTCCCACTGGTTGTCGCACGCAAGCGCTCTTACGGCTTGGAGGGCGAAGTGAAAATCGACCAAACCACGGGCTATTCCAAAGGCGCCATGTACCTCAACGACCTCAAGGAGGGTGAACGAGTGGCCATTTTGGAGGACGTGCTTTCCACGGGCGGAACCCTCCAAGCGGTCATTGAAGGGGTTCAACGAGCAAAGGCTCGGGTCACCGACATCATCACCGTGGTGGAAAAAGGCGGTGGACTCGAGCGACTGCAAGTCGCTCATCCCGATGTCCGGATTCAATCCCTTGTCCGCCTGGAGATGGACGGTGCCAAGGTCGTTCTTCTCGATTGATGAGGCAGCATCCACCCGTCGAACGGCTGCGTTGAATGGGTGCCTTCATGAGGGAGGGGCGACGCCAGCGTTTTGAGGGGAAGCATGGACCTGAACCGCCACGACTTCGAACTTGACGAGTTGATGGAGCGTATTCGCGCCAACGACAACCGTCTCATCGCCCTGCAAGTGCCTGAAGGCCTCAAAATGCAAGCGCTTGAGATGATGGACACCATCGAAACCGAAACGAGCGCACAAGTTGTGCTGGCAGCCGACCCGTGCTACGGTGCCTGCGACCTTGTTCACGACAAAATGCAGTTGATGGGTGTGGAGCTGGTCGCCCACATGGGGCACTCGCAAATGAACATCGATTCCGGAATGCCAACTCAATTCATCAACGTCACGTACGACGGTGATCCTGAACTCAACCCCGTTCTCCCGTGGCTTGAACAGCATCGAGCCATGGCTCAACAGCGACTCAAACAACAAGATCAAGAAAGCACGCTTTCCGAAGAAGAGGCCCAAGAGAAATTCATGGACGCCGTCGGACGGATGGCTCCTTTAACGGACACCAAACTCGGCTTGGTGGGTTCGATTCAACACCTCCATTTGCTTCCCGAGTTCCACGATCGGTTGGAAAAAGCCGGCTTCGACGTTACGATTCCCATCGGAGGTGCGCGCCTGTCCTTCCCCGGTCAAGTTCTGGGATGCAACTACTCAGGCGACGACCCGTCGATTGGACACTACCTGTTCCTTGGAAGCGGTGATTTCCACCCCATTGGCTTGGTGCTCCACACCGGAAAGCCACTGGCCATGCTCGACCCGTACACGGGCGACGCTGAAGAAATGTCGCTGCAACGCATTGAGCGCATTCTCCGACAGCGTTTTGGACTCATCATGAGCGTGCAGGACGCCCAATCCTTTGGTATCCTCATCGGGGAAAAGCCCGGCCAAATGCGTCGCACTCTTGCCCTTCGAATGAAGCGAATGCTCGCCAAGCACGGCAAGAAAGGCTACCTTCTGGCCCTCGAACACGTTGGACCCGAACTGATCGACTTCTACCCTGTCGACGCCTTCGTGAACACCGCCTGCCCCCGCATCGCCATCGACGACGCTGTCAAGTATCGAAAGCCGCTCATCACACCGTTTGAACTCGAAGTCGCTTTGGGTGAGAAGAAGTGGGAAACCGGCTACCAGTTCGACGAAATACCTTGAAACGGCGGACTGCACGTCAAAAAAGCGTTTCAAGATGGCCCCTGCCACACCACATCTTTTAGAACGGTTGACATCAGCATTCCCTTGATATGGTGGACTATCTGGACCGCATCGGCGCTGGGCTCGTCATCGCCCACCCAGAGATGTTGGATTTTGATTACGTCCCCGATGACTTGGTTGGGCGAGAAAACGTTCAGCGTGAATTGGCATCGAAGTTTTCCACCTTGGCTTCGCCCGAAGGAGCGGCCAGAGCGGTCATCACCGGCCCGGTAGGCAGCGGAAAAACAGTGCTGGCCAAGACCTTCTGTCGGGATTTGCAACGGCACCTTGCAGGAAAACGGGAGCTGAAGGTGGCTCACATCAACTGCCGTAACGCCTCCACGAGCATGCGAGTCGCTCAGCGCATTCTGCACCAGTTCGACCCTGGTCATCCCGATCGTGGGCTTTCGCTCGGCGAAATGTTGCTCAGTCTGCGCAAAATGCTCCGAAGAACCTCCACGCACCTTATCGTGGTCTTGGACGAAGTGGATCACATGCTGAGACGGTCGGGCGACGAACTGCTCTACCAGTTGCTCCGAATCGACGAAGATCAAGACGGAACGGGTACCTTATCCCTGATGCTCATCAGTCAAGAGCAAGTGTTGGACGTTCTCGAAACCGCCGTGATTTCGAAATTTGGCCAATCCAATCATCTTCGGATCCCACCCTACAGCGTGGACGGCCTCGAACGCATCGCCAAGCAGCGGGCGGAGCTGGCCTTGGTGCCGGGCACGTGGACCGACGCCACGGTGCGCTTGTTGGCCGAGCGAGCCGAAAGCAGCGGTGATGCCCGTCGAGTCATCGAGTACCTCAGCGCAGCCGCCGAGCGGTGTGAATTCCGTCAAGACGGCCACAGCGAACGGACCATCACCGTGGACGACGTTCACGCCATGAGCGACACCGTAGCGTTGGACACCAACACACGGTTGGAGGTTGTGGACGACCTTGCGCCTCAAGGCATGCTCGTGCTGCTGGCCATGTGCCGACGACTTCGGTCCGAAGAAAGCATGACCATGGGTGATGTGGAACGGCTGTACACCGTGGTGTGCGAAGAGTACGAACAAAAGCCAAAAAGCCATACCACGCTGTGGAAATACGCCAAGCGAATCGAGAGTGAAGGCATCATCTCGACGCGTGTGGCCACCGTCCCCGGTGGCCGTGGGCGGACCACTCACCTGAGCATGCCTCACTTCCTTCCGGCGGACATTGCCAGTCGCCTTGAACTGCTGCTTCCAAAGCGGCTTCGCAAGGCTTGAGCGCCCAGCCCACAACGATGGGGCTAAATACGGGTCGTTAGTCGGAGAAATCCCGAGAGGTGCTCCCATGGCAGGTAATGATGCTGAATTCGTCGCAGTGGTCAACGATACCGATTCAAGTGTGGCTCACACTGACAAAAACGGTAAAGCTCGAACCGGCGGCAAAGCCTACTCGTTGAAAATCACCGGAAACAACCACGCACAGATGCTTGGCAAGCGAATCGGTGATGTTGTTGACGGCCTGTTTGTTGGCGAGGGCGACAAAACCCTCAACGGATACAAACTGGAAATCACGGGTGGCTCCGACAAGACCGGCACCCCCATGCGACGCGACTTGGAAGGCGGCAACCGCCAATCCATTCTCGTTACTCAGTCCACGGGGTACAAGGGCGAAGTCATCGTCAACAAAAAGAAGGGCGGCGAACAGAGGCGGTTCCGATACAAGCCCGACGGTCTGCGCAAGCGCCGAAACTTCCGTGGAAACACCATCACTCAAGACACTCGCCAAATCAACCTCAGAGTGGTTGAATCCGGCAACAAGCCATTGGCCACCATCCTCGGAGCCGAGGGCGAGGAAGCATCGGAGTGAACCCGAGAGGGCAATCGTAGCACGTAAGGAGAGGGAAGCATGGTACGAAAGCTTCCCGCTCAGCCAGAAGTCAACATCGGTCTTGTGGGACACGTCGACCACGGAAAAACAACGCTGACCCAAGCGCTTTCCGGTGTTTGGACCGACACACACTCCGAAGAACGAAAGCGTGGCATCTCCATCAAATTGGGTTACGCTGACACTGCGTTTTACAAAGACGACAACGGGCAATTCTACGCAACGGGCAAGCGACCGGACGGCGGTGAGGATGTTGAATCTGAACTCGAACGCGTCGTGTCCTTTGTTGACGCTCCCGGCCACGAGACGTTGATGGCCATCATGATCACGGGCGCTTCCATCATGGACGGCGCCATGTTGATGGTGGCGGCCAACGAAACCTGCCCCCAACCGCAGACCCGCGAACATCTCATGGCGTTGGAAATCGCGGGCATCGAAAACATCGTCATCGTCCAGAACAAAATCGACCTGGTCTCGAAAGAGCGTGCGATGGAATCCCATGCAGAGATCAAGACCTTCTTGGAGGGAACCATTGCACAAAACGCTCCCATCATCCCCGTTTCAGCCCACCACGACGTGAACCTCGATGTCCTGATTCAAGCCATTGAGGCCACCATTCCCACCCCCGACCGGTCCACCGACACCCGCTCGATCATGCATGTCGCTCGCTCGTTCGACATCAACCGCCCCGGAACACGGCCCTCCAAACTGCGAGGTGGCGTCATCGGCGGAAGCATCGTGGAAGGTGAATTTTCAGAAGGGGATGAAATCATCATTGGACCGGGCCGAAAAATCGAGGCTGGCTCCAAATCTACCTGGGAGCCCATTGAAGCCACCGTCAGCAGCATGCAAGGCGGCGGCTTGAACCTCGACACCATGCACGCAGGCGGCCTTTGCGGCATGGCCACGTTCCTCGACCCCTCCATCACAACCTCGGACAACCTTTCCGGCCAAGTCGTCGCTCGCAAAGGCGACCTTCCTGAAATTCATAATCGGGTCTCCGTTGAGGTCAATCTGATGTCGCACATGGTCGCCGGCGATGGACAATCCCCTGAGAAAATTCATCCCCTCCGCAACAACGAGATGCTGATGCTCAACGTGGCGACCGCCACATCCGTGGGGACCACGCGAAACGCAGAAAAAGGACGAACTGACCTTGATTTGCGGCTGCCCATCTGCGCTGACAAAGGCCAACGCATCTCTCTTTCACGACGCATCGGCTCTCGATGGAGACTGATCGGATACGGAACCATCCAGTGAGGCTCCCCCCATGCAGCGCGTGCTCATCGACGCTTGTGGATGGGTGGCCTGCGTAGATGCTAGCCTCAACATCGAACGCGACCTCGAGGCATTGCTCGGGCCCTGTGTGTGGGTCCTTCTGCCGAGCGTTGAGGCGGAATTGATGCGATTGGACGGGGAGCGACCGAAGAAAAAGTCCCTGCTGCTGACTTTGCTGCGCTCAAAATCAGTACGTGTTGGGACAGTCTCCAACGGCGGTCATACCGACGACGAACTCTTTTCCATCGCCTTGGAAAATAACTGGGCCACGCTGACCGTAGACACCGAACTCAAACGACGCTTGTACGAAGCCAATCTGCGCGTTGTCGAAGTGAGGCAAAACAACCATCTCAACCTCGTTGATTCGCTATAGAGCGTATCACGGGAGGGTGAACAAGACGTCGTCGTCGTGGCCGTCCAGCCAACCGATTTTCACGCCAGCGTCGATCCACGCATGAGCATAATTGATGGCCCCAAAGGCTCGGACCAAATCGCCCACCGTCAGGAAGTGTTGCGCATCCGAGGCGTAATCATCGGCCATGCGCAGCATCACCGCCAAATGGGTCGCTTCGGTGCTTCCCTCGACGACCTTTGGTGTCGCCTTCGCTCTGGCGCGCCGGGTGATGTCGAGGTAGGACTCAACACGTGCGACGGTCAAGGTCGTCGCTTCGTCGCTCACTCGCCGCCCTCCTTTTGACGTTTCAACAAGCGTCGGGCGTCTTCGGTCCTGCCGAGCGCCTCGTACAGTTCAATGGCCAGCGAGAGTTTCCCGATGTCCTCGGCTTCTTGAGCACGGACGAACATTCGACGACGTTCCTCCCAGTTCCGAGCCATGGCGGCGTCGGAAGCTGCCTTGTATCGGCCTTGGCGTTCAGCGTCCGCCAAATGCGGAGCCGCCCATTTTCGCACCAAGCCGTCCCTGGTGGCCGTTGCCATAGCGTCTGGGGTGCAGAGGACCAACAAGTCGCCAAGATTCATGCCCTCCGTCAACGGGGTCGACGTGTCATCCGCTTCCCTTGCTTGAGACATTGAGATCAGATGCCCCTCAATGCCCAGGACCCACCATCCATCGCCGCTCCGAACGGCGCTCATGGGCTCGAGGCTGTCGTATTCAAGTCGGTTCAGCATGTCCCATCCGAACGGGTGAGGAACGCCCTCCCAGAGGCCACCATCGCTGCTCTGAAGCAACAAGCGTCCCTCTTGGAGCGATGAGCACCAACTCCATGATCGATCTTCCAGCTTTCGCTTTCGGTCGTCCCCGGTCAACCGGCCGCACCACAGGTGCCCATCGGGGTCTTGCCACAACAAATGCTCACGGTCAAGCCAACCGATGAGGCGGCGAACTGGACCGCTGTCCACACGACGAATGCCTCGACCGTGCTGTGAGAAAAGGTGGATTTCGCCACGACGCCCCGCTAGAGCCCAACCGCCACCCGGTCGGGCAGAAAGATCGCTGAAACCGCCGGGAGCGCTCCTTCCCTCGTTCACCATCGACCCGTCGGAGGTGTTGAGCAGGTAGAAGCCGTGGGCTGCCAAGAGGCCCACTGTGGTTTGAGAGGCTTGAGCGGCATGGACCTTGAACGGAACATCCACCTGCCAGCGGATGTTGCCGTTCGCCTCCAGAAGCTCCAAACGGAGACCTGAGCTTACCAAGACGCCGCCCTCAACCGAAGCCATCGTTGCTATCCTGCCCTCGGCCTGCCAAGACCATGCCACCGTCCAGGTCATCAGGCCTCACCTTCCTGAAGAGCCCCCCAAGCAACAAGTTGGGCCCTCGCTGCCTGAGTGAGTGAATACTTTCTAGTTCTACCAACCTGCTTGACTTGCAAAACGCCGTTTTTCAGCAACCGATTGCTGATTTGAGAGAGGCGAGCGCGCTTGATGCACAAATGGTTGAGCAGAGCGGCATCGGAAGGAGAGAAATCTCGTTCATGAGCGACCGAAACCACATAACTTTCCGAAGCGTTGAGATTCCCCAGAACGTGCTTGTTCAATGCATGGGTTTCGCGCGGACCTTGCCGCTCCTTCACTCGTTGTTGAAGAAAGCGGAGAAGACCCTCGTGATGGTCGGAGGATGTGCTTTCGGGATGCAACAAGCTCAGAAGATCTGTAAACGCCTCAGCGATGTCCGAACGATTCATTCGGTGGTTTGGTTGCACAGAAACGGGTGGAACAGGCGGACCCTCAGCCTCAGTGAAGCCGTTGAACGCATCGGGCGATGGCGAAACAACGCCGACCTCATCATGGATCAACATCGCCGACTGTTCCTCGGGAATGGGCTCTGGCGTGGGCGGGGGGAGCAAGGTTTCGTCCACCCAGTAGTGATTACCGCCGGTGCCCTCAATCAACTCGTGTTGCTGTTCGGAAAGGTCATTGGTTGTTTTGTCAAGCTCGTGTTTGGCAGATTTGTTGCGTTTTGCTAAATTCTTGAACATCCCGTTCACGGGAAACGAAGCCCCGCCAAGAGCGGCGTCAGCATCGATGATTGGAGTGTTGAACGGGGTGGCTTGAAGCGGTTCGTCGTTGTCCTGCTCTTCCAGCAATCGATCGATGTTCAAATCAAAGCCCGCCTTGGCCGCATCCTCAACCGAGTCCTGGTTCTTGTCCTCGAGCAGCGTCGCACGCTCGTTCCAAGGCACTGAAGCATCGATGACCTCGGTTGCGGTGTTTTCCACGTTCGGCGGGGTGAACGGAGGTGGACTGGGTTCTCTTTTTTCAAACTCATCGCCGTCCTCCACAGCCTCACCCATCAAGCGATTGAGGGATTCGGGTTCATCTCGAGGCTGGATTTTCGCAGATGTGTCGTTGAACTGCATCGGCAGGTCGTCGGACTGTTGCATTCGTACACTGTCGACGGCGTCCCGAAGAATGGTGATGACCGAAGCGGGGAAGCCGTCGCATTGCTCCAACAACGCCGCTGCGTCCTGCATGGTAAACTCGCAGTCCACAACACCCACCGTCGCCAAACGCTGCCGGACGAGCGTCAGAACGTCGCTGGCTGAGAAAGGGACGAGCCGGCGAATCTCAAAGCCATCAAGCACCGTCGAGGGAAGATGATGTCGCTCTTTGACGTCGCACACAAGCACCAACAGCGCGTTGAGCCGTTCCAGCGAAGAGTGAGCATCCCTCAACGCCACCTCCAACACCGACAAATCGCTGGCCGGGACGTCAATGACGATCATTGGCAACTTGTCGTTGAAGCTGTACATCTCGTTCACCAAGTCGTTGACCAGTTCCATTCGGTCCTGGGGTGGCTCACCGCCAATCATTTGCCGATAGCACATGCTGAGCAGAGCGGATGCGGGTGCGCGAGCGGGGAGGTGATCGATGCTTGCGTAGGCACCAGCGTAGGGTTTGAGACACCTCACAAGCGACGTGCGCCCCGAGCCCAAAGGGCCAACAAGCATGACTCGACGTGCGGACCTCAGCTTCAGATAACTCTGCAGCCGTAGGAACACGTCCTCGCGTCCAACCAGCTTCCCCGACTCGCCGGCCTCCAACGGGCGAATCGAGAAGGGGTTCTCGTCAAGACAGGGCAAGCGAAAGGCATGTGTTTCCCGAACCATGGACGAACAAGTGCATCCAAGTATTTGATGTTTCATGGAAAGCGGTGTTCTCAAGCACCCGTTACGAGACGTTAAACGCACGACCGGGCCTTTCGAATTGACGAAATTAACGCTGAGTTAACGCCTGTTTAACGCGTTAACAAACCCGTTAATTGCGTTAGATGGCACGGGAAATCAATTTCCTCCGTGCGATTGATTGAAGGAACGGCATCACCACCGTATGGACAGGGAGCACCATGCCGGTGGAGAACAGTCGAATCAAAGGATTGTACAAACAAACGGTTCAGGAACGTCTCAAATTGGTGGCCAAGGCTGCGGGTTTGACGGATGAACACGTTCAAGCGCTCTCAAATCACGGGGAATTGGACGATGTGGCCGCCGACCGTATGATTGAGAACGTCATTGGAACCATGTCTCTTCCCGTTGGCGTGGCCACCAATTTTGTGATCGACGGCAAGCACTACCTCGTACCGTTCTGTCTTGAGGAATCGAGCGTTGTTGCAGCAGCATCCAACATGGCAAAACGATGCCTTGGACACGGCGGGTTCACCACCAACAACGACGAACCCGTCATGATCGGACAAATTCAACTGCTCGACGTGGAGGACTTCGAACAAGCAACCACCAACATTCTCCAAGCCAAACACGAGTTGATCACGTTTTGCAACGACGTACCGTCCCGTATGATCGCCCTTGGCGGCGGGTGCAAAGACCTGGAAGTTCGACGCCTGAACACGCACATGGGAAGCATGCTGGTGGTGCACCTGCTCGTGGACTGTCGCGATGCAATGGGCGCCAACGCAGTGAACACCATGGCCGAGCGCGTGGCGTCTCGACTGGAAGCGTTGACCGGCGGGCGCGCTCACCTTCGCATCCTGTCCAACCTTGCAGGCCATCGTCTCGCCCGCGTGCGCGCCGTGTTTACCCCCGAAGAAATGGCCTCTGATGGCAGCAGAGAAGACGGTCTCGCAGTGATCCAAGGTATCCTGGAGGCCCACGCGTTCGCCGTCGAGGACCCCTATCGAGCCACCACTCACAACAAAGGGGTCATGAACGCCATCAGCAGCGTAGCCCTCGCTTGCGGACAAGACTGGCGAGCCATTGAGGCTGGATGTCACGCTTGGACGACCATGCAGGACGGACGGTACACGTCCATGTCCAAATGGTCGCAAACCTCCGAGGGTAACCTGCTGGGCACCATGGAACTCCCCATGGCCGTGGGCATCGTTGGTGGCGCCTCAAAGGTCCATCCAGCTGCTCAAGCCAACCTCGCCATCCTCGGGGTTGAAACGGCCCAGGAACTCGCAGGAATCATCCTTTGCGCCGGCCTTGCGCAAAACCTCGGTGCACTGCGAGCCCTCTCAACAAAGGGCATACAGGCCGGCCACATGAAGTTGCACGCCAAGAACATGGCCGTGAGCGCTGGAGCTGTGGGCGATGAGGTCGATGCGTTGGCAGCACGCTTGCAGGCGTACGAGGGCCATCGCACGCAAACCATGGTCGAAGCTTGGCTTGAGGAACTGCGTCAGGGCTGAACTCATTCACTCTCTTGAACCGGAAGCGAGGATTGAACGGTTCCTGATTCATCGGCGTCTTCCCGCAGGATTTCCTGACGGTCGCCCAACTCATCCAGCAGACCGCTGGATTGGACCTGCTCCCTGA
>MDTG01089905.1_pt1 | contig 11540 bp, 9 predicted proteins | sample 811421 | NCBI WGS metagenome assembly MDTG01 (sample SAMN05326645, study PRJNA326480) | marine metagenome | isolation source: seawater | place: Pacific Ocean: South East | collected 2011
ATCGTGCAGCGCATCAGGTGACGCCATCAAGGAGTTGTCGAGCCATTCTATCATCGATTCACTTTCGTCCCTCGCCGAGGAAAGTAACTCACAAGTGACTTACATCTCAGTGGACACAGAAGAGGGTTCTCAACTCATGCAGGGATTCGGTGGATTAGCGGCCATTTTGCGCTATCCAATGATGTGAGGTGATGGAATGCAGTTGCTAAAATCTGAAGTCCTGCCGCTCATTGAAAAGGCGGTTGAATCGCTTGGTGTTGATTCGGGGTTGGTCGATCGTATGCTTCAAGGATCAACCGAACACACATGGCCGCCCGCTTGCGACCTTTCTTTGCCGTGTTTTCAGTTTGCAAAAACATTGAACATGGCACCCGCTGCCATCGCCGAACGGTTGAGTAAGGAAATACCCGAACATGAAGCCATCCATGAAATCACGGCCGTGAACGGTTTCCTCAACATCACCGCCTCTTCGTCCTGGCTTGCTGACCACGTGTTGAACCAACGCACTCCACATCGGTCCGATGAACGACGTGAAGTGCTGATTGAACACACATCGGCCAACCCAAACGGACCGTTCCATGTAGGTCGGGCTCGCAACGCCATTCTGGGGGACACCCTGGTTCGATTGCACAGGCTCTGGGGCGATGAGGTCACGGCGGAATACTACGTTGACGACATGGGCAAACAAGTCGCTGTTTTGGCATGGGCGCTCGAAAACATGAGCGAAGAAGAGGTTGAATCATTGCTGAAAGACCGCGACCCCATCAACCCTCAATGGGCTCAAAAGGCTGACCATCAACGGGTTCGTTGGTACCAAGCTGCACAACTTCTACGGAAGGAAAGTCCAGACGCAACCGCCATTGAAGCAGCCATTGGAACGCTTGTGCATGCCAGTGAAAACGGAGATCAAGGTGTGCTTGATTCTTTTGAACGAGCATACAAACCGGTTCTGGATGGCATGTTGGAAACGTTGGGCCGCCTTGGCATCCATTACGACCGATTCACCAAAGAATCAGTCTTCGTTACCAATGGTGATGTGGCAGAGTTGATGAACGAACTCGGGCAGTTGGAAATCAACGGTGTCGCAGACAATGGAGCACAATATCTTGACCTCGGTCAACGAGGGCTCAAGGGCAAAACTGAATTTTTCTATCGGCGAGGCGATGGCTCCTCCTTGTACGCAACCAGGGACATCGCTTACCACCGGTGGAAATGGACGCAATGCAACGAACTCATCAACGTCCTTGGAGAAGACCACCGATTGCAGGCGAAACAAGTTGGCCTCACGTTGGAGGAACTTGGGGAACGCCGCCCAGAGGTGATGTTCTATTCGTTCATCAAACTCCCTGAAGGCAAGATGTCAACCCGGCGGGGCAACGTTGTGTTCATGGATGATTTGCTCGAAGAAGCCAAGGCACATGCAACGGACGTGCTCAAGGAACGAAGGCCTGACCTTGACGATGAGACAATGGCCCACATCGCCGAGGCGGTTGGTACATCGGCCGTTCGATTCAACATCATCAGCGTTAGTCCCGAAAAAGGATTCACCTTCCGCTGGGAGGATGCCTTGAGTTTCGAAGCAGGTTCGGCCCCGTTCATCATGTACAGCCACACCCGAGCCTGCTCCATCAGGAGAAAGGTCAGGGACGTTGATCCATCGTATCTTGACCAAACGTTCCAAGGCGAGGGACCTACCGATGAAATGCCCTACGGATTGGTGCAGCTCCTACGAACGCTTGCTGTTCATGATGACCAGCTGTCTCGTGTGGTCAGGGAACACCGACCCAACCTCTTTGCGAATTACATGCTCCAGTTATCAATGGCCTACAACATGTTCTATAGAGATTGTTACGTCATTGACCATGGAGAGGTTAATCCATTTTTCTTTGCCGTTTCAGAACGGGCAAGAACGGCGTTAAGAGCGGGAATGGACGCTCTAGGAATCGTGGCTTTAGAGTCGATGTGATCACGCATCGCGACGGTACCAACCCTCGGGCAATTCCATGGGATTGTTGGGTCGAGCTGACTTGACTTTTCGGACGATTTCAAGGCGCATGGCGTCAAGACCAACACGCTCGGTAGCTGACAAACACACCCGACCTTGCTCGTCCATGAGCAGGGGGAGTTCGGGTTCGCCCTCCGAACCCTCTGCACGCCATTCAGCTTCACTTCGAGCAACCTCGTCCCACATCGGCGGTCTCGGGTCGAGCAAATCTGCTTTGGAACTCACTTGCATCAGTTCCGTGTCTGGAAGAAGCCCCCTTACTTCGTTCAAAAGGTTCATCTGTTCCTCGACTGGCGTCCCGCATGATTCGCTGTCATCGACCAAGAAAAGCACCAATGAGCCGATGTTTTCCAAAGCGGCGATGGCTTGCATTTCAATGTGATTTCGCTGTTCCATCGGACGGTCCAAAAGACCTGGAGTGTCCACCATTTGGTACTGCAAGCGTCGATGCAGGAAATGCCCTACGTGAATCTGCTTGGTGGTGAACGGGTAATGATTTACTTCCATTTTACCCGAGCTTAAGGCTGCAATAAAGGCAGATTTGCCGACGTTTGGAGCGCCGCAAACAACGATGCAGGGTGAAACAGGGTCGACCTTGGGAAGCTGTTTGAGAATTTCTCGGGTTTCGCTCAACCAAACGAGTGATGGAGCCACTTGTCGCATGATGGAGGAGATGCGCCCATATGCCTCTCTGCGGGCGTCATGCATCAAATCGGTGCGACCAGTTCGAATGATTTTCTTGGCGTTCTGCGATGCAATGCGCTGAACTTGTTTCGAGGCCCACTGGAGCGTCGCCAGGTTCTTCCGGTATTCATCGCATCCAACGCACGCATCGATCATGGCCACATCAAAGAGGGGGGATTGGTCAAGCGATGGCCACGCAGCCACGAGTTCTTGGAATTCCGTGGCAATAATGTCTGCAGCCGTTTGGACCATTCGCGTCATTTGTTTTCGGACCCGAAAGATACGATCTGGATCGTCAACTCTGTCCGCTGCTTTCTTTGCGCGAGAAAAGGCCTTGTCGAGGATTTCCTCCTCCAGTAAGACCGTACCAATCGTGCGCCACGAGACTTTCATGCGGGTAGCCCAAACCTAGGCCGCCGCCTGCCCTTCATGAAGTATCCCGTGTTGAAAGCGTCCGAGGTGCCAAAGGGGGAGGTTCAAGTACGCTCGCCGATTCGTCATCTCCATGGCGAAGAAGAACACCGTAGACCTACCCAGTTGGGCAAAGTCGATGTGGGAAGACATGGATTCACCGGAACTTGAGGACCTCAGGTCCATTCACACTGGAGATTTGCTTGAGCGACGCCAAGGCCTCCGCCGTGACGATTTGGTTGAAATCCATCTCAACGTCCAAGCCTTCGCCAATCCCGAAGACGCCTACATCCGTGGCCGCCTCATCTCATCTGGAAAAACAAGTTTGGAGATTCTCACAGAGGATGGGAAATGCGAATTTATTTCACGGGAAGTCATTGTCAAAATGGTCCTCATCGCTCACACACGGCCCGCCTACATCGATGACAAAGAACTCCTTGCCTTTGAACGGGAAGACATGAAGCGTCGCTCAAAACTTCACGAAAAGGTGGAAAAAGAAACCAAAGGCAACGACGATTCCCATCTTTGGGGTTGAGCGCATTCCCCTCGCTGATGAACGCTGCACACCCAGCCAACCAGGGCAGCAAGGCCTTGAGCGTAAGGACATCCTCACTCTCCTATCGGAGATAGACCCTGAGTGGTCCCTCGGGGAACCCATGTCCATTAACCGGACCTACAGGTTTGCGAACTTTGCAGAGGCACTGGCTTTCATCAATCGAGCCGGGGAAATATGTGAGTCCGAAAACCACCACGCCGATTTCACGTTGGGATGGGGATCGGCAAGCGTAAAGATCTGGACCCACGATGTTGGAGGATTAACGCGGTCAGATTTCATCCTCGCAGCGAAAATTGACCACGTTTGAGGGAACAGAATGTCCGAGTTCCAAGATGTTTTGAAAAGCCGGAGAACCGTCCACCGCTTTGCTGATCGTCCAATTGAAGAAGCGATTGTCAATCAAGCTCTCGAAGCGGCCAACCAGGCCCCATGTCACAAACACACGCACCCATGGAAGTTTTACTTGCTCGGAGAGAAAACCCGGCAAACCCTTGTGCCAACGATTACTCATCTTGCCGCAGCAAAGTCGGAACAAAAAAAATCACCGGATCCCGAACACGATTCAAAGCGGGCGATTGGCAAAGTGATGAACCCCCCGCTGTTGGTGGCGGTGACCAACAAACAAAGCCCTCAGGACCCTTTTCGACAAAAGGAAGACTATGCCGCATCCGTTTGTGCACTTCACAACATGGTTCTCTCTTTGTGGGGCAATGGAGTCTCAGCAAAGTGGTCCACCGGGGGCCTTACTCGCCACCCTGAAACCTACGAAAACCTCGGCATCGACCCAAAGAAAGAGGAAATCATCGGATTTGTGAAGGCTGGTTATGCCGATGCCTTACCGGTGGTAAACAAACCAACGATTGAGGACACGGCCCGGCATCTGCCCTGATCAAAGTTTGACGGGCCGGGTTGCACCGCAAGCTTGACATTTGAGCAAGGTGGTTCTGTCTTCCTTCACAAAGTGCGTATCCGGGGCACCGCACTGACTGCACTTGATGTAGGTGTTCACGTAATTGGCGATGGTGCCTTTGATTCTTTTTGGTGGAATTCGGCCCTTGAATCGGGCTCGAGGTCCATCCCGAGACCCTGATGTACCGAGTTCATTCAAAATGTATTGATAGACGTGATTATCGTCACGGTCCATCATTGAGACAACCTCGTTAAAATTTCTGAAAATTGTGTTGGAACCCTCAATCATGATTTGCGGGGCCGGTAGACGCCAGCGGGAGCGGGAGGAAATTTCCTCGGGAATGTTGTCGCGGGCTCGGTCGAGAAGGGTCTCATAATCAAAGTCCGCCATGCTTTCTGCCCGTTGCTCCCTCCCTTCAAGACTTTCGCCCCAAGACCGAACATCATGAAAGCATTGATGAGCGTTCCATGACAGCAAGGGAATGAGCACCATGGTCCTGAGCATTGAGGAATTGAAAGCTTATGCCTCCAATCTCATGAAAGAGGGTTTGAACACGCAACAAATTGCGGACGAACTCTCCCTGTCACAAGACACCATTACATGGTTGCTCTCTGACACTGGCGACAGCGACCGCCCCAGCGATGTCCGAATCGGTTGGAGAACCCTTGGTGTTCGACCTCAGCGCATTGCAGCGGTCGGTTCAATCATGGCCGATGTTGCCGATGAGGAAGTGGGATACGACAACATCGATACCGTTGTGGGAATTTCCATCAATGGGATCGCGTTTGCTTACGAGGTCGCCAGGGTGATGGAATCCGACATGACCGTGTTCCGCACGACGGATGAAGGTGAAGGGAGCGGCTCGCTGTCCAACAAATACGGGCAAGTTGCCGGAAAGCGTGTCGTCATCATTGACGATGTTCTTTCATCCGGCAAAACCATGTCGAAAACCATCCAATCCATCAGGGCTGCCGGTGGAGAGGTCTCCTTGGCCATCGTGCTGGTGAACAAGACAACACGGAATGAAATCGATGATGTCCCACTCCGTGGCTTGGTTCGTGCTGTTGTGGTTTGAGGTGAAGATTCATGCATTGGAGCGATGTCATGGCCGGTCGGCTCGCTGAGCGTGGTCAACGACACATCATCGCCACCGGCATCACGCCGAGCGGCGAATTCCATATCGGACATCTACGTGAAATCTTGACGGGAGACATGATTGCCCGTGCGGCACGGCGGGCCGGCATGGAGGCAGAATTGGTCTTTGTCGTTGACAACGCTGACCCTCTCCGTAAAGTCTACCCGTTCCTCGACCCGTCATACGAGGCCTTCATTGGACACCAACTCGGCTCAATACCCGCTCCAGATGCAGATGGAAAACCGGATTGGAAGCGGTTCAACGAAGAAGGATGGACCTATGGGGATCATTTCCTCGTTCCTTTCCTCGCCGCGTTAAAACAAATTGGCGTGATTCCCCGTCTGCTCCCAAACCTCGAAGCTTACCGTTCGGGGAAGTTCAGCGCTTCCGCACGCATCGCCTGCGACCAGCGCGAGCAAATACGTGAAATTGTGGAACGTGTATCGGGACGGGAATTGCCCGAATCATGGTTCCCATGGCAACCTTTGGACTCAAAAGGTTCACTGGACGGATTGACCATCACTGGATACGATTACCCTCTGGTGCACTGGACGGACAGCCATGGCGAAAGCGGGTCATCAAACATTGAAAAGGGCGAAGGAAAATTGCCGTGGCGTTTAGATTGGCCAGCAAAGTGGGGATTTAACTCCATCACCTGCGAACCCTTTGGCAAGGACCATGGTGCTGCCGGAGGTTCCTACGACACAGGAAAAGAGATCGCTGTTCTGTTTGGTCATGAGCCACCGATTCCCTTGACCTATGAGTGGATTAGCCTGCGCGGCCAAGGAGCCATGTCGTCATCGTCAGGAAACACCATCGGTCCGATTGAAGCCCTGCAGCTTGTCCCACCAGAGATTCTTCGTTTCCTGGTGGCCAATTCAAAACCCAGTAAGGCTATAGAATTTGATACAGGGATGGGTTTGGTCAATCTTGCAGACGAGTTCGAACGGCTTTCAGCACGAGACTTTGATGAAGAGATGAAGGATGACTCGCTGAGTCGGAGGAAAAGGGTTCAACTTGAAGACGCCAAGGTCGCCTTGGAACTGTCTGCCATTGACGAGGCCGGGCGCTCCGGAGCAGCGTCCGTGAGTTTCCGACATTTAGCTCTCCTTGCTCAAGTCAAACCCGATGACATGGCGGTTTGGGAGAGCCTGCAGTCATCGGGAGCCATCGACCAACCGACCAGCCAACTCGTTGACCGATTGTCGCGAATGCGCTCGTGGATTGAATCAACTCATTTCCCCGATGACATGCGGGTGGACCTTTGCGCTGAACCAGATGCGGCAGCACTGGAGGCATTGAGCGATGCCCAGCGTCGGGTAATCACTGCATTAAAGCGCACCATTGAAGCTGCAGACTGGACAGTGGACGGCATAACCGCTGCATTCAAAGTTGCAGGAGAGGAAGCAGAAGTGGGAATGCGCGACGTTTATCGCGCAAGTTATGCCTTGTTTATGGGAGCCGAGCGTGGGCCGCGACTTGCTCCCATTCTCTCAAACTGCGATCAATCCGACATCGTGAGTCTTGTGAACCAAGCATCCGCTCTGACATCATGACGAGCGATTCGGTGTATTCATCGCCGTTCCAACACACCATTCAAAAGGTGTAACCGGTGTTCCTTCATCATGGCCGGCGTGTATTGTCCAACATGCGAAGCGGGTGTGGAAGCCTCAGCCAAATTCTGTCTGTCCTGCGGGCACAACTTTACTCAGCAGGGACCCATCACTGCAACTGGACATGACTTGAACCAACTGAAAGATGTCATTCGCCTCCGCGAGGACCTCTCGATGGCTGAAAAGTTTGACATGATTGCCAAAATCGAAGACGGTGCCGACCCGATCGCACTCGGAATAGCGGCTGCTGCAGATGATGACGACCTCACGGCTGACACCGATGTGCTCATGCAAACCGCTGAAGACGTTGCTCCTTCCCTTCAATCGGCAACATGGGACCACGAGGCAGCCAACGCAGCAATTGAACTCGCCATCAGTGACACGAAGCTTTTGGATTTGAAGAATTCCGGTGCGTTTGAGAAGCAGAACGAGACCTTCGCTGAAGCAATGAACCTTGGCCGCAAAGCAACCTTGGAAATTCTGAAAGTATCGCAGGGCTTGGTCATACCTGCAGACGATGGATTGCAGAGTGTTCCAATCCTGCAACCACCCAACAAAAGTTTCTGTCCAAAATGTGGCTCCGACATCCACGGAAACACGATGCGACAATGGAAGAAATGGAGTGATGCTACCGATGAGGGGCTCTCAATTCAATTGGAGGCAGCCATGCGCACCTCGCTGATGCACCTCGCCAGTTCCTATCGTGATAAGATTCAAGATCTCCAGGATCAACTTGCCGACGCAAAGAAAGCAGCAGAACAAGCCAAGAAGCAAGGCGCTCAGGCGAAACCTAAACAAGCCAAAGAGGATAAGTCTGAAAAAGACACGGCCAAGAAATCCGAGAAAAAGGTGGCCGCAACCAAAGCAACCCCAGCGAAAGCCAAATCCGCTCCTGCTAAGAAAAAATCCGGCGGATTGTTTGGCGCAAAGAAGCCCAAGAAAACCTACGAAGGAGAACCTGGCGGAAAAGCAGAATGGTTCCTTGAAGAGGCGCTGGACACCGTTTACGACCCACACGGCACCGGAAAAACGGTCAAAGCTGCCATGATTCTCGCACGCTCATCGGATGGAAACGTTCGTGTTCGCGACGTAATCCGTACCTACGCTGTAGAAGGGGAAGACGGGATTTCAGAATTGGCGTGGACCAGTCCGCTGACCAAGTACTTGATTGAAGCATACGACGCTTGTTGAATTCACCCAAAGCTTCCGCACGAAGCGGAATGCTTCTTGAGCCACCATGAACTCCACCCAACATGGACAGCGAAGCATCCGCCCTGGACGCCCTTCGCCACGCTCTTGAACGGGCGTCCAATTCGACAAAGGAAACAATGTCTGCTCGCCTTGACAGCCTTTACACCACGGTTCTTGCCTCCCCCGGGACCATCATCGCCCTCTTCATCATCATCAGCGCAGTGTTCGCCCAGCAGGGATTGGCGTTTCAGGAACAAATCGACGACGATGTTGAAATTTTTCTGCCCGATGGAGCCTCGTCAACCGAGTTACTCCTCGAGGTTCGTACGGAATGGTCAACCGATTTAGCCGTGATTTACATCACCACCCCGAACGCAAAGAATCCAAACGACACAACAAACATCACCGATGAGGTAGTGCTCAATGAAATAAGCTGGTTGGAAGGCGATGACCGCAACATTGGAGGCGATTCGACCAGCCGGGGTATGGATTTTGACAAAACTGACGCCGGCCGAAACGATGGCGTGTTGTGGATCATTTCTCCCGCCCAAGTCATCAAAGAAATCAACTCTGCGGACGGGAGGTTTAACAATTCGCTCTGCGTTCACGGAGTAAATAATCGCTTACCAATCGCTCTGGATTGCAACATGATACCTGCCGGGGGAGAATATGCCATTCCTAGCCAAGACCGTATCGACCAAATTATCGAGGAATCCAACGGGGCTTTTGACACCCTCATCAAGGACACCAATGACATGGACCCAACCGTTGACAGCGATGGCGATGGTAATTACACCAACGACATGGATGGAGACGGTATTTGGGACACCACCGCCATCGTGGTTGGTATGCATCACGACCCCTCGGTCACCGGTGATTGGGAAGATTTCTCCGCCTTGCTCAGCCACTTTCAAGACATCATCGACAACCGACCCTCGGACTTCCGAAACACGGACACCATCACTGTCACGGGTCTTACGAAAGTGTTGGAGGACATCTCCGACGCCATTTACGAAGACCTGTTGATGATTCTCCCCTGGTCAGTCCTCTTCACCGTGCTGGTCATCACGGCGCTTCACCGTTCCGCAAAAGTGGTTGTCATCACCGGAACACCAATTTTGATGGCGCTTGCCATCACCTTTGGTTCATCGGTGATCATGGACATTACCCTCACACCAATGATCGTCGCAACCTTCCCGATTCTGATTGGTCTCGGTGTGGACTATGCCCTCCACATGGTGAACCGGATTGAGGAAGTTCGGCGAAAAGAAATCGACAAAGCGCACGATGAAAACGAACGTAGACGAAAGCGAGGACAACCAGAAAAGCCGGTACCGGATCTCTGGGACATTGATTTTTACAAGTCCTGTGTGATGGAGATGACACGCTCAACCGGCGTGGCCGTGTTCCTATCCGCCATGACCACAATCGTCGGATTCTCCGTGCTCATTGCACCGCTTATTGTACCAATTGCTCCTATTCGCTCGGTTGGAATTACACTTGTCATTGGGATCGGATCGACCCTCATTTTGAGCATTGTGCTGGTTCCAACGTTGGCCTGGATGCTCAAATTCAACAAACGAAGCAATCCTGGTGTTTGGAAAAACATTGGAAAGGCACCCATCAAGGGGTTCCTCTTGGTGATACTCATCGCTGGTTCAGTCACAGCCTACGGTGTGGCAAACATGGATGAGTTAAACAAACCCATCACCGGCTCCTCCGAGGCCCCCGATGGCATCGATTCGTTGAACTCGCTGGCGGAATACTCCCGTCAATTCAGCAGCGGTCAAACCTCGCTGTTCATCTATGACGCGTCGGACCGCCCCAACACGAACAACACCAACAATGTACGCGACTTGCCTGTTCTCGACGCCATTGATGCCGTTGAGCGCGATGTCGACAGCGTGGACGAAACCTCGACAACAAGCATCATCACTTTCCTGAAAGCGGTCCCTGCAACCATCACACTTGCCGAGGGAATCACGCTCGGAGATGGCTCCCTTTGGGACCTCTTGCACGACCCTTGCTGGGAGAGTGAGGACCTGCTGGACCCAGATTGTGCTGGATGGACACTCGTGCCCCTTAGCGAAAGGGAGGCGCTGAGAAAAGACATGGTAAACGTAGCGTTTGATACGCTCTCGAAGGAAGTTCGGTCAATGCTCATGAACGAAGGTGGAACGAAGGCCATCGTCTATGTATCTCAGCCTTACATGAACTTGAACGTCGCCGGAGAGCTACGCGATGAAATTGATGAAATCCTCGGGGAGGGCCCCGACCTGCTCAATACGAGAACATCCCTGCTGACCGGCGGCCTGCCCGTTTCATTGGACATCAATGAAGGCATTCATGATACGCAAACAACCACCACCTTACTGACGCTGATTGTCCTTACGGTTCTGCTCATGTTTGTGTTCCGCTCGCCAAGGTTGGGCGTTTATACGATGGTACCCGTCGCTGTCGTGATTCTATGGCAACCCCTCTTGATGCAAAGTGGGGATGTCAACGTCAACATCTTCACGGCCATGATTGGAACGATCGTCTTCGGTATTGGCGTTGATGACTCCATACACGTGATGCACAGGATTCGCGAGGAGGGCGAAACGCCCGAAGGTATGGCTTCAGCGATTGAGGAAACGGGTCAAACCATCTTTGAAACGACCATCACCACGGTTTCGGGCATAGCGGCAGGGTTCCTAGCGGCCTTCCCCGGATTGGAAAATTTCTTCATGCTGATGTGTTTGCTCATCATTTTTGCCTTCATCACTAGCACGTTCTTGCTCCCTGCAGTGATCACTGCTGAGCATGCATCTCGTTGGAGATTGAAACATCCACGAAAGGATCATCCTTCGTGGATTGATTTCGGTGAAGGGGTTACAATTGGAGATTCAAAGGTGATGAAACCAATGGACGCCGTCATACCAGGGACCCTCTGGAACGAAGGGGGAGGGAGTAGGGAGTAAGCCCCTTTCTGTTCCCTTTCGGTGACCGCATTCAACTGTGCATCCTACCTGTCCCTCGTCGTGCCGAGTCAACGG
>MDTG01182130.1_pt1 | contig 11540 bp, 11 predicted proteins | sample 811421 | NCBI WGS metagenome assembly MDTG01 (sample SAMN05326645, study PRJNA326480) | marine metagenome | isolation source: seawater | place: Pacific Ocean: South East | collected 2011
ACAACATAATCAAAAATTAAAAAATTATAGTAGGAAAAATTATCAAGAAATTTTTTCATGAAATTTTAAAATTTTTTTCCAATTTGAACGCCTATATTACCAATATTTTCTAAAGGAATATCTATAAATTTACTTTTATTTTTATTAATATATTTTATCCTTTTCTCTGCATCCCTCCATCTATCTGCTGCAGAATATTCAATAATTTTTTCATTACTAAATCTATCAACCAAAGAATTATCTAAATAAAAATTAGATTTCCCTTTATTCATTTCTTCTCCTAAAAAGTGATAAATATTTTTTTTATTCAAAAATTTATTATTTGAAGAATTTTTTATATATTTTTTATTCTGTTTTAAATAATTTTCCTTTGCTTTGATTATTGCCGCCTCTAATCCTAAGGGTTTCAAAATATCCATAAATTGATAAGAAGTACCTTCCCTATATTTACTTGAAAAATTATATATATTATCTATCCCCTCAAAATAACCTTCTATTGCACTCGTACAATTACTATGAAAAATTAAACTTGCATATTTCATACATTCAACAACTGTTCCTTTCCTTATGATTGAATAATTAAATGATTTCTTTAATTTAGATTTAAAATAGTTTCTATATTTTTGAATATTTACAGCAGGATGGGGTCTTATTATTATCTTTAATTGATTAAAAAGTTTTTGCTCCCTAATCTTTTTTATTAAATCAATTAAAAGCTTTTCTTCTTTTTCTTCTTCAATCAAAAAATCATCTATATATTCCTTTGCATTTACACTAGTGCCTCTAAAAATATTATTTTTAATTAGTTCAACTTCATTTTTATAACTTGAAAATTTCAATGAAAGCTTATCATTTATTAAAATATATTTGTAACTTAAATCCCTCTGAATTTTTTTTATTGGTGTTTCTATAAATTTACAATTTTTTTCTATAAGAGTTAAACATAACCTTGGATTAATTACATTAATATTTTTTATAGTGTTATCCTGAATTTTTAAATAATTTCTAATTTCGTTAGAATTAGAAATGACCGCATCAACATATTTAAGGGTATTTCGATGCAATGAACCTTGAATAAGTTTCTCTGATCTGTCACAAATTAATAATTCTTCAGGAATAACCAAGTTAAATGAGCCATTTATTTTTGCATATCTTAATCTTCTAAGACAACTAATTGTTGCAGATTTATCAATTACTACTGAATTAACTAATATTTTTTTTTCTAATCTTTTTAGATAATGTTTATGAATAACCAAAGATGGTATTTTATATTCATTCCAAAGAGCTAATGCTTGAGCAAGTCTTGGAATAAAGTCCCTGGAACCTGTTTCAGCTAGCCATATAACAATATTTTTATTTTTAATTTTATTATTTCTTTTATTAAGTTTTAAAAGACAAAAAATAAAATCAAAAATAATAAAATAAAATTTTTTTAAAATAGAGATTTTTTTTAGCAATTTTAATTCCTTTTTTTATTAAAAACCAATTGCAACATTGGGGTTTTATGTAAAGAAAATCCGTTATGAGATGAATGCGGATAAAGATTATTAAATGTGATAAGTTCTCCTGATTTTAGAGAATTATATTTTTTATATAGTTTCGGGTCTTGGTAAATTAGTGGCAGTTTAGGTGGCTGTCCTGATAACCTAATTTGCTTTAAACTAACAAAATACAAGAGTTTTTGAATTAAAACTACTAATTTTGAGAAATAGTGTCTTTTAAAAAAATAAAATAAAAGAGGTTCTGGGAATTTATTAATATATGAAAATTGCTGGCTTTCATTATCACTATTTTTTAAAATTATTAATGCTTTTATTCTATAACCACTATCTAGATGATATTTATGATATCTATAATTTTGTTTATTTAGATTAAATTCATATTTACAATAAGATGGATAAAAGATACAACTGCTTTTCAAATCTAAGTCCTTAGTCTTTAAGTTATGTAATTTAATAAGCTTTTTTTTAATTTTCTTTATTGCATCATTATCATATAAATTTTCTAATTCTTTTTCATTTAGACTATAAACACCAGATTTCCAGTTTTCAATAATTAACTTTTTATATTTTTCTTCCTTAATGACTTCAATAGAATTATTCTTTTTATAAAGCTTCAACTTTGGTAAGCTTGAAAAAAGGGTATTTAAATCTGAATATGATAATTTTATTTTTTTACTGAATGGCTTTTTATCTAACAAAATCATCTTAATCTTAAATAATAAATCACTTAATATTATATTATTTCAATCACCCTTGAGCCTTCAACTTTTAAAACTCTATTACAAATATCAAGAGTAGTTAATCTATGAGCAACTATTATTAGTGTAAGATCTTTATCTAGTTGATTTAAAGAACTTATAACCTCTGATTCAGTTTTATCATCAAGAGCACTTGTAGCCTCATCAAAAACTATTACTTTAGAATCATGATAAAGTGCTCTAGCAATTCCAATTCTTTGTCTCTCTCCTCCACTTAATTTAATTCCGTTTTCTCCAATTTTTGTCAAATATTTATTCTTAGTTCCATTAATAAATCTATCTACTTTTGATCTAGTTGCAGCTTTTTCCATTTTCTCAAAATCAATTTCATTGTATGGTGTCCCAAATGCTATATTCTCAGCAATACTGCAATCTGATAAATATATATTTTGCGGAACATGTGATATGGCTAGTCTCCAATTAAGGATATCTATTGGATTTTTTTTGCAATACAAATTCACATTATCAACAAAGATACTTCCACTAATCGGTTTAAGTAATCCCATGAGTAAATCGGTAAAAGTACTTTTACCACTCCCAGTAGTTCCTATTATGCCAATTCGATCTCCTTTATTAATTACAAGATCAACATCATCAAGTATTAATTTATTAGAGTTTGGATATTTATAAGAAATATTTGAAAATTTAATTCGACTTTTAAAATTAAGCGGTTTTATATCTTTTGAATAAAAAAAATCATTTTTCTTATTCAATATACTAATTACTTTTTCAACACTAGATTTGTTCGATCTTATTGTGCCTATTGAGTTATAACATTGTTGCATAGATGGTAAAAGTTTTTGGGCTGCTACAGCAAAAGTTCCTAAAACTGGAAGAATATTATTTGTACCATTTTCTCTACCAGCTAGAACATAAGCAATAATTGCCAAAAAAATAAAACCTATATTTTCAATAATATATCTAGGTGAAAAAGTTATGAATTTATTAGAGGCTGATTTTTTCCTATAGTTCAAATCAATTTTAGAATAATTATCCGTAAATATTTTTTGCTTACTTCCCAATAATACGTCTCTAATAGAACCTAAACCTTCTTGAATTGTTTTAACTCTTTCTTTACCAAGTAGAGCAATTGCTTTACCATTTTTTAAAATTATCAATTTAGACTTATAAGAAACTAGCAGATAAGAAATTCCAAATACAAAAATTGAAGCAAGTGCCACTTTCCAATTAAAAATAAATAATGTTATTTCAATAGTGAGTACAAAAGATGAATAAGACAAAAAATTTAAAGATCCATATATTGTTTCTCTTGCCGCATCAGAGTAATTTGTAGCTGCTGAAATAGCCTCACTACTATTAATTTCTAGTTGTCTTTCATATGGTTGATTTAGAATCCTTGAATAAGTAAGGCTACTAATATCATTGCCAATTGCGGCGGCAAAAAAGTTGTTTGTCCTTAAGATAAATAGTTTAATAAAAGTAGATATCAAAGATGCGATAATAAAAACTACAGTTATTGGTGTAATTAAATGATATGGATCACTTATTCCAAAAGTCAAAAATATTTTTTGAATCCATAATATCTGCCACATTTGATTTGGATCTATGAGAACACTTATTAAAGGTAGAGTCATTGCTATTGAAAAAGACTCTGAAAAACTACTTAAAAGATTTAAAACTGAGAATATAATTAATTGAATTTTCCTTCTTTTAGATATATGAGCCCCAAGCTCAAATAAAATTTGGAGAGATCCTTTTTTAATTGAAAAATTTTTATAAGTCAATTTTATAAAGTAATTTGAATTAATTTTTAGACCATTCTCTGGCAGTTAATAAATCTTCTTTTGTATCAACTGACAAAAAATTACCTTTAACTTCGAAAGTACTTACTTTAACTCCTGCATCAATCAGTTTTAATTGTTCTAATTTTTCACATTTTTCTAACATTGAAGAAGGATATTTATTCCAATTTGAAAGGATATCCGCCCTATATCCATATATTCCAACATGGCCCCAGTAATCATAATATAGATGCCAATCATTTTTATTAATATCTCTAATATAAGGTATTGGGCTTCTTGAGAAATAAATTGCTTTAAGATCTTGGTTTAATAATGTTTTTACTACTGATGTATTATGGATATCATTTTTTTTTAATTTATAAATTGGCGTAACAACTTCTGGAGTTTCTTTTTGATTTAGAAAAAATTCATACATTTTTTTTAAAACATCTGGGTCTAAGAATGGCTGATCTGCTTGAACATTTATTACCAAAGTTTCTTTTAATTTAGCACTATCGTTAATCTTATTATTCGATTCAAAATCTTTCCAAGAATTTTTCACAAGTTTAGATACTACCGATGCTATTCTCTCACTTCCAGATTTACAATTTTTATTAGTGAGATATGAATTTATACCTATACTTTTAGCTAATTCCGATAATAATTGAGAGTCAGTAAAAAGAACTATTTCAGCAGGTATTTTTACTTTTTTACATTGTTCTAATACTCTTATAAGCATTGGTTTACCATTAATATCCTCTAAAACTTTTTTTGGTAATCTTGATGATTCCAATCTTACTGGAACCGCGATTATTGTTTTTCTTATCTTATTTATTCCCATAATCTCATAGCTTCATCTCTAGCGTTAAACCATTCAATTGCAAATTCGCCTCCCATATTGCGCTGATCTTTAAACCATGGACCTCCTAAAGTCCAATGTAACAACTTTGGATTTAAGTTTTCTTTTGCATAGTTTTTAGAAGCTTCTGAAGTGATAAGTTGATTCCAGCCTTGGCCTTTAATTTCACCGATCTCATCATCATTGTCTAACCAATTAAATCTATGGAGATCTAGCCCTGATGAATTATTTACATAATCAATAGTAAGAGACTTACATTTTTTACAATTCATAAGCATTAATGAACTCCAATTTTTCTTTGGATATGAAGTCTGTTTCTCTCCAAGAAATTTTATTTTTTCGATAGGAATATGATCATGCTTTACGCATAGCAATGAATATTTTTCGTTCCTTTGAACCCAAAGCTCACTTATATCAGCTCGGCATAACATATCACAATCCATAAAAATAGCCCATCCTTGATAATTCATTAGATAAGGAACTAAAAATCTTGTAAAAGAAAAATCTGTACTTTGGTTTTTATCTTTTTCCCTGCTGTGAAAACCTTGTTTCACTAATTGACTTTTTACTATCGGGGTAATTGATAAAGGATGATTAGAATTCTGATAAAGGCTATCAATTAAAACATTTGTTGCTGCTCTTTCTCTGAAATCATAACCAATAAAAATAGGGATAGTTTTTTGACTTTTTTCTTCCATAGTTTTTACTAAATTCTTTTAATCCAACCATTTTTAGAATAATTTTTCCATAATCCTTTTGAAATTAAGATTCTTTCTGTGAGTTCTCTGACAGCACCATAACCTCCATTATTTTGAAGTCTAAAGTCAGAAATAGAAATTAAAGATTTTGAGGCATTAAAAGGAGTAAATAAAAGACTTACCAACGGTCTCACAACTATATCATTAATATCATCACCAATATAAGCAGATTTAGCTATTGGAATATTTTTTTCTTTTTGAAAATCTTTTAATATTTTATATTTATTTTTTACTCCAAAAAAGCAATGTTTAATTCCTAATTGATTCGCTCTAGCTTCAGCTGACTGACTTTCACCCCCACTTATCAATACTATCTCAACACCTATTTCCTTAAGTAAATTTAAACTAAGACCATCTTTAACATCAAATCGCTTTAAAATCTGGCCATTGCTTTCAAACCATAATCCACCATCAGTTAAAACACCATCAACATCTAAAAATAATAAATCGATTTCTTTTAATTTTTTAAAAAGAAATCTCCACTTTAACTCTAAATAAATAGAATAGATTGAAAAATAATTCATATTGATTAACTTAAACCAGCTTGAATTAAATCATGAAGTCGCAAAATTCCAATAAATTCATAATTTTTACCAACTACTGGAAGCAGAGAAATAGGTTTTTTTCTGTTTTTTTCCATTAATTCAAGAGCTTCAATTGCAAATCTGTCTGAGGAAATAACTATTGGATCTTTTGTCATTATTTCTTCAGCAGATAAAGTTTTCCAATTATCTAGTGAATGATTTTTTAAAGATCTTCTCAAATCTCCATCTGTAATTAAGCCAATTAATTTTTTATCTTTATCTCTCTCTTTTATTAAACAACTGCCAATAGAGCCTCTTGTTAATTCAGTTATAACTTCATAAAGAGATGAGGTTTTTAATAATGGATTTAGCTGACTAGAAGGTTTCATTAAATCCAATACCTTTAATGTAAGCTCCTTACCAAGTTTGCCGGCAGGATGATTTACTGCAAAATCTTTTCTTGATATTCCTCTTTTATCCATCCAAACGACAGCTAATGCATCACCTATAGCCATTGCAACTGTAGTACTTGCTGTTGGAGCAAGATTTAATGGACATACTTCTTTATCAACGCTTGCATCCAAAGAAAAATCACTCTGCATAGCCAATGTTGAATTAAGATTTCCCAAAATGCCAATTTGAACTGAACCTTTACTTTTTAAATGAGGAATTAGTTGAATTAGTTCTTGAGTTTCCCCACTATTTGAGAGAAGAATACATAAGTCGTCTCTATCAACAATTCCTAAATCTCCATGAAGCGCATCTAAAGGATTTAAATAAATAGAAGTTAGTCCTATTGATGTAAAAGTAGCTGCTAATTTTCTAGCGACTATACCACTTTTACCAACACCAGTTAGAACTAATTTTTTTTTATTTTTAAAAGATTCCTCCATTAGTAATAAAATTTTTTCTACTTGATCATTATTTAACCTCTTGGCAGCTGCTAAAATCGCCGCAGATTCCTCTTTCATACATTGATATAACGAAATCATAAAAACCCTTGAAAATCTTAAGACATATAGAATTTAAACCAATATACTTTAAATTACCCTTATATAAAATCGCATTTAAATAATGAAATTAAACGTTTTAATCGAATTCAGAGTTAATAATATAGATATTAGTTATTGTTAAATATTAATAAAATATTAAAGATGGATGTATTAGTAGGGAAAATAAGATTTTCAAATAGCTCTAATTTTTGTTTAATTGGAGGGATAAACGTTCTAGAGGACTATGAATCAGCCTTGCATACAGCTGAATACTATAAAGAAGTATGCAGAAAATTAAGTATAGATTTAGTTTTTAAAGCTTCATATGAAAAAGCTAACAGAACATCAATAAATTCCTTTACTGGACCAGGCTTGAAAGAAGGAATTTTAATGCTTTCAAAAATAAAAGAGAAATTAAATATTCCCATTATTACAGACGTTCATTTACCAGAGGAAGTAGATATTGCATCTCAAGTATGTGATGTAATACAGTTACCTGCTTTTTTAGCTAGGCAAACCTCTCTTATTAAAGCAATGGCAAAAACTAATTCAGTAATTAATATAAAAAAACCTCAATTTATGAGTCCAAGCCAAATGTGCAATATCGTTGAAAAATTCAAACGATATGGGAAATACGATTTACTTTTGTGTGAAAGAGGCACTTCATTTGGATACGATAATTTGATAGTAGATTTTTTAGGAATAGGAGTTATGAAAAAATCCTGCAATGATTTACCTATTATTTTTGATGTAACTCACTCACTACAATGCAGAGAATCTAATGCTGAGGCATCAGGGGGAAGAAGATCACAGATATTTGACTTAGCTAAATCTGGAATTGCTGCAAAAATTGCTGGTTTATTCTTAGAATCTCATCTTAAGCCAGATAAAGCAAAATGCGATGGTCCTTCTGCTCTTCCATTAGATTATTTAGAGGAATTCCTAATACCTTTAAAAGAAATCGATCAATTAATTAAAAAGCAAAAAGATTTGAAAATAATATAATTTTTAAGCTATATTGTTAAAAATTCAAAATTTAATTAATCTAAGATATGTAAACGAAATTGCTATTACATCCACTATTAGAAAAACTTATGAAATTTTTAACTGTTTAAAATTAAAGATTTAATGATATTCCAAAAACCAAGAGCATTTATTCCGGTATACGATTTGGATATAAGTAATTACTCAAAAAAACTTGCAAATAATGCTATTAATTCTGGTTGGATATCTGCAAATGGTAAATATATTGATGAATTTGAAAATTGTTTTTCGCAGATTTTCAATGGATCCAATGCCTGTGCCACTACAAATGGAACTACAGCTCTCCACCTTGCATTGAAGGCTTGTGGTGTAAATGAAAGTAGTACAGTAATAGTACCTTCCTTTACTTATATAGCTACTATAAATGCAATCAAATATCAAAATGCAACACCATTATTTGTGGACATTAATAAAAATAACTGGCAAATAGACTTAGAAATATTAGAAAAAATAGACTCTAAAAAAGCTCAATACATATTAATACCACATATATATGGTGCAAGCTGCGATATGGATAAGTTAGACCAAATTATTAAGAAAAAAAAATGGGTGTTAATTGAAGATTGTGCCGAGGCATTAGGTTCCTATTTTGGTAAAAAAAGACTTGGAGAATATGGAGAATGCGCGACTTTTAGTTTCTTTGGTAATAAAACTCTCTCTACTGGAGAAGGTGGGATGATCATTAGCAAAAAAAAGAAAATCATAGAATATTGCAAGTTTCTAAAATCACATTCAATGTCAAGAAAAATAAGATATTGGCACACAGAGATCGGATACAATTATAGGATGACAAATATTGTCGCGGCTATTGGAGTTGGACAAATAAGAGAATTAAATAAAACAATTAGAAAAAAGAATCTATTGCATGAAAAATACAAGAAATCACTTTCTGATTTACCAATAATCTTTCAAGAGAAAAAGAAAGAACAACTTTTTTGGGTAACATCAATACTATTTAAAAATATGTCAGATAAGGAAAAAATAACAGAACTATTAGATTTAAATCAAATTGGATGGAGACCTATATTTTATCCTGCGCATAATATGCCTATGTATAAAAATTATGAATTTATAAAATCACAAAATTTAACAAGTTCTTTAACAAAAAGAGGATTAATACTTCCTAGCTACCCATCAATTAGAGAAGTTGACTTCAGAAAAGTAATAAGAATTATAAGATCTTATTATGAAAAATAATCACTTTAAAAATTTATCGAGATAAGGATTTTATTGTTGAGTTTATTTTTTAATATCTAATACAATTAAAATGAGTTCCATAAGGAAATATCTTCTTTATACAGTTTTTGCAATTTATCTAAAGATTCTTTAGTTAAATTTGTTTCCCAATTTATGATATTATCTTTTTCTAAAATCACCTTGTCATAATGCCTAGAATTTTTTATTACACCAATTTCATTTTCATTTAATGACTCCTTTAACTTTAAGTTAAATCGATTATGCATATAATCTGTTAAATTTTTCAATTTAATAAATGTAACTTTAGATATTTGATTTGAGTAGCGAGAAGGATAATCAACATAATTTTTTTGCAATTCTAAATCATTACTATTTGAACAAAGATAATCTACAAAAATATCAATATTAATATTCTTAAATCCATTAGATTTGGCCCAATTAAGAAATCTTTTATATTTTTCTCTATGTTGTCTCCTTATTGTTTGACAATAAATACTTTTAAATCTATCAATTGGCTCTCTCAAAATGACTAAGTATTCAATTTGCTTTTTTCTGAAATACATAAGATAGGGATGAATTTTTCTAATAGTTGAGTGTTGATCTTCAATATTTTTAAGAAAAACTCTTTTATCTTCGTATTTTAAAAATAAAAAGGTTAAAAAATTTTTAGCAATTTTCCTTTTAAAATAATCTAAACAACTATTTTTAGAAATCGATATATCTTTTTTATTATTTAGCAAAAGATTCCTTACAAAAGTTCCTCCATTTTTTGGAATATGAATAAAATAACAATCATTAGTTATATACATAACAACTCGAACAATTTTTTGATTTTCATATTATACATAAAATTTTTCATAATTAAATATGTTCAAATTGCTATTCATATAATTGAGGAATGAGATAAGCATATTTAAATTTTTTATATTTATATTTCAGAAATATCTTTAAGAGTTGATATTGAGAGTTTATGGGTCTTACTAAATATAGATAATGCATAATGAGGGTTTTCAAAAATATCATTTAATTTTAAATTTTCAATCTCTTTAAAGTTAATTTGATATTTCTTTTTTACCAAGAACAAATTAACCCCTGTATCTGAATTACAACAAACAGGAATATAATTATATTTAAAAAATAATTTGACATAAGAAAGGAAGGAGGCTCCGAAATAATTATCTTTTCTTAATTTCCAGTTATTGTTGGGTTTATAAGGCATTCGCCAAATAGCTCTAGGCCCCAAAGAGCCGTTATATTCTGCAATAATAATTTTAGGACAAAATCCGCCTGATAATATAGCATCCCAAATATAATAATCATTTCCGTCTAAATCGATAGATAAAATATCAATGTCGCTATTTTGAAAGTTGATTTCTTTATTAAAAAATGAAAGATTTGAAGAAATAGTTTGAATAATATTATCTTTCGTAATCCAACTATTTATAAATTTTAAATTTTTTCCAGGTTTAAAAATTAGTTCTTCATTTCCAATCCATATACCTTTCCAACCTTGAGCTAATAAATTTAAACTATTATTTTGAGAACCATTCCCTACTCCAAGTTCTATAAAATTTCCCTTTTCTATTTTTAGTCTTTTAATAATTTCATCTATGATACTGTCTTCGTCAGATTGAGAAAAAATTGAGTATCTTTTAAAAGACTGTAAAAAGGGATTTCTACTTCTCTTCCTTCTAATTTCATAATGATTTTCAAGAAAAACTTCATAATAAATCGGAACTAAATAAATTGCTTTAACCAGTTTAAAAATTAAACTTTTTATTTTTTTTAAAAAAATCATTATTAGAACTTGTTAAAAATTAATCATAATAATTTAAAGTATATTAATCAAATCTATTAAAAAATTTTTTAAAAAATTACTAAATATCATTTAAACTTTTAGAAATAGCTATAAAAAAGGTATTCTTAAAATATACACATAAAAAAATTTGATAGAACCAACTAAAATACTTATAACAGGGGGCACAGGTAGCTTTGGAAAAGCTTTTATAAAAGAAATACTAGACCATAAAAATATCGACAGAGTGGTCATTTATAGCAGAGACGAATTGAAGCAATGGGAATTACAACAATTGTATCCTGAGGATAAATACCCTAATTTTAGATTTTTCATTGGTGATATTAGAGACCAAAAAAGACTTAAAAG
>MDTG01209402.1_pt1 | contig 11540 bp, 9 predicted proteins | sample 811421 | NCBI WGS metagenome assembly MDTG01 (sample SAMN05326645, study PRJNA326480) | marine metagenome | isolation source: seawater | place: Pacific Ocean: South East | collected 2011
CATTGGGCTTCGTTCAAAATTTCCACCATCATTTAAAATTTGTTCATTTAATTCATCATCAATAATTCTTAATCCTTTTTTCAACCAAATTTCAGATTCTTTATTTGAAAAAAATAAACCAGCAAAAACAAGTGCTTTGGCATTAGAAAACAAATGATTACCGAGGAGGTGCCACTCAATTCGTTTACTCAACCAACGAGATTGTAATGCTAAACTTTGAATACAAAAGTCAGATAATGTGTTTCCTAAAAAATGCCATTTAATCCAATTTACAATTCTTAATGATGTAGGATATGGCTCCCAGCCTACTCCTTTGCCAATTTTATTTTCATTTATCCAGTGCTTTAATAATTTATCATGCAGCTCTTTACGGTTTAAGGATCCAATTGCATTTAAATCATCAAAATAATGCTGATTGTAACGCCACAACTTAGAAATAATATTGTTATATCCATTCCAGCCAAATTTAGAAAAAGACTTAGATTTATTTAAAAATTTAAATGTATCTTCATTTAATAAACTTGCTTTTTTTTTAATTGGCAAACAAAATTCATTTTCTAAAACTCTTAAATTAGGTGCAGGACCTCTGTCTATATTTGGTTTTATTAAATTAAACCAAATTCTAAGATAAATTTGCTTAGGCTTTAAATATCGAATAGTATGAAAATAACGCGAGATCAAAAATTTATTGGTTTGCTAAGTTTATAGAAATTCTACTGACTTCAAAAATTTCTTCAATTGGTATTGGGGCTATATTACCATTAGAAATTCCATTAATAAAAGCATTGGCACATGCCTTTTGGCCTTTATCTTGTTGCCATAAATTCATCTTTTTAAATCCAGGCCATCCATATCCGTACAATTTTCGGTAATTATCGAGATGCAAAACACCTCCTCCAGCAAATATTTCTAATTTTTCTTTAGGAAAATTTTTTGAGCCATTAGAAAAATAATGAATAGTACCTATTGAGCCATCTTCAAAACTTAATTGAATGGTAGCAGTATCTTTTGTTGAACTATCCATATATTGAATTTGATAATTGGTAATAATTTTGCCAATTAGAAAACGTAATAAATCAATAAAATGACAGGCTTCACCAACAATACGACCTCCACCAACCTCTAAATTTTGAGTCCAGTGATCTTTTACAATTGCGCCAGCATTTATTGTCATTACTATTGCTTTTGGACCAGTGGTATCAAGGAGTAAATTCTTTATTTTTTTTACCTGAGGAGCAAAACGACGATTAAAACCAACCATTAAAACTTTTGAGTCTGAATAAGCAGCTTCAATCTTATCTAATTCTTTTATCGTCAGACATAAAGGTTTTTCAACATATATATGTTTTTTAGCCTTTAGAGCTTTTAATACAAATTCTGCATGGTTGTTGTGACGTGTAGCAATCACAAGTGCATCAGTTGCATCATCGATAAATAAACGATCACTATCCGTTGTTGTTTCAGCAAAACCATATTTACGGCCTACATGCACTCCACTAACTCCTGTATTAGAAGCAACACTTATTAATTCTGAACTTGCAGATTTAAAAGCTGGAATTAAAACTGAAGCTGCGTAATTGCCTGAGCCAATAAAACTTACTTTAACTTTTTTATTAATATTACTATTTGATTTTTTAATATTTTTTTTATTTGGTAATGATACTTTTTTTAAAGACTCAGTTATATCTAAACCAGGGTATGTCAGTAAAATTCCTAACGAAGTTTCAGAGCCTATAACAATCTCATAAGCTTTTTCAGCTTCATTAATGTCAAACTGATGAGATATTAGTGCTTTAACATCTAAAGAACCTGTTGCCATCATATCTAAAACAGCTTCAAAATTTCGTTGTTGAGTCCACCTTACAAATCCCACGGGATAATCTTGACCTTTTTCCTCATAATTTGGATCATAGCGACCAGGCCCATAGGAAGCAGAAACCTGAAACGTAAGTTCTTTTTTAAAAAAATCCTCTCTTGAAAAGTTGAGACCTGTTACACCAACCAAAACTATACGACCACGTTTCCTACATATTTGCGCTGCTTGATGTATTGGTTCATCACTTGTGGTTGAAGCTGCTACAATTACTGCATCAACACCTCGCCCACGTGAAAAAATATCAGCAACAACTAAAGGATCTTCCTTATTTAAATCTACAACCTCAGCTCCAAATTTTTTTGCTAAGGAAAGTTTTTTCTTATCAAAGTCTAGACCTAAAACTCTACAACCATTTGCACGTAATAGTTGGACTGTCATCAGGCCAACCAAACCAAGGCCTGAAACCACAATTGCTTCACCTAAAGTTGGTTTCACTAATCGAATTCCTTGTAATGCCACAGCACCAAGAACCGTAAATGATGCCTCTTCATCTGATACTGAGTCAGGCACTTTAGCACAAAGATTTATTGGAACATTGACTACTTCTGCATGGTTTCCATTTGAGACTACTCTATCACCTTTGTAAAAATTTTTTATGCTAGAGCCTACTTCATGAACAATTCCCACATTACAGTAACCTAACGGCAAAGGTTGATCTAATTTATTAAAAACTGTTTCCAAGGTAGGTTTTAAACCATCGGTAGAAATTTTATTCATAACTAATCTTACTTTATCTGGTTGCTGAGTAGCTTTCTTTATCAATCCTGCTTTACCAAATTTAACCAACATACGTTCTGTGCCAGCTGAAACTAATGTTTTTGATGTTTTGATTAATAATGATCCAGGCAAAACATTTGGAACAGGTATATCAATTACTTCCGTTGTACCTGTTTTTAATGATTGAAGAATTTGTTTCATTTTTAATTTTTATGAATCTTTATAAGATATAATAGTTTATCTTACTTTAAAAATTTTTTCGTAAATAAATCAAAAAAATAAGATAATTTTTCTCAAAAAAATAACGAGTTTAGCTTATTATTGATTGCTATGACTGTGACTGTGACTGTGACTGTGATTGTACTTTTGAAATCGTATAATAATATGAAATAATAAAAGATGAAATTATAAATGTATATGGATGTAAATTAATAGTATTAACAATCCCAGCAAAAATAGAAAATAAAGATGCTGCTACTGCAACTTGAGGATAATATCCACTTATGTGCCATAATCTTTTAAAAAAAATCAGATAAAATAAAGAGGCTCCAAAAATACCAATGGCACTTATTAATACAGCAAGCTCATTATGATAAAATTTGTCTACATAATCTGTAGAAATTCTAATTGGTGTAAAAAATTCAAAAATATTCGAATTGCTATAAAAAATATTCATCAATTCTAATCTTCTACCTAACACGTTATATTCATCAAAAAAATCTAAAGTGATAAATGATAAATAAATAATAACTAAAAAATGGTATAAAATTAAGGAAAAAAAAATGATGCAAATAAAAGTTCTGCTTATAAGAACTATATTATTTTTACCTTTACCAATAGTGATAATCAACAAATAATAAATTCCAAATAAAACAAGTAAGACAAAAAAAGTTACAGTATCAGTTAAATCAAATAGATAAAAAGACAAATAAAAAACTAATAAAATAAATAATCTATTTTTATTTGATGCCAATACACCAAGAAGCAAAATAAAAATTAGAGGGAAGTACTGCAAATAATCATAAATCGCAATTTTATTTGTAAGCCAGTTATAATTATTATCGAGGAAAAAAGGACTCATCATAGTTATTAAAAAAACTATCATAAACATATAAATTATCTTACTGTTTGAGTTTTGTATTATCTCTGGTAAATATTCTTTTTCACGAAAAAAAATTTTTCTTCTAAAGTAAATCTCAAAACCTAGTAATGTTAATATTGGAATTACTATTTTTATTATTACGATGAGATGCGGAATATTATTATTAAAAATAGAACTAATAAAACTAACTAAACTAAATACTAAAAAAATAAAGATTAATTTGTCTTTATTAAAATTCAACAAGCCCATAAAAATAATTGGAATTATAAAAAAAAATGAAATTGGTAAAGTAAATAAAAAGCTTGAAGGATCTTCTACAGTTGTTTGAAACGCACCAAAAGTAAAATCATCAAAATCATTATATGATATACTAATTGGAATAATAATTATTAAAAATAATATTATCCAAAATGGATATCTTGGATTTGCAGTATACTTTGTATTCATAAGATTTATTTATAAATAATGATATATATTTTGTTTATAATTACTATGATAATTATTTTATATTCTATTCTAAAAATTTATTTTATTTATTTAGAAAAATTAGTAACTATTTAGCTTGATTTCTAAAAAATTTTTTAAATAATATTTAAACATTATAAAATATTAACAAAAAATGATTTTCCAAATGTTGAGTAATTTTTCCAAGGAAGAAGTTTTATATTTTTATTTATTTCTAAAAACTCCTGAACAGCTTTTTGTTCTCCATAACTATGCTTTGTATCAGGCTTAAAACAATACCAGTCATCAAAAAGAATTACACTACCGTTTACTAATAGAGGTTGTGCAAACTTAAGTAACTCTTTAGTGGAGGAGTACAGATCTACGTCTATGTGTAACATTCCAATTTTTGGCATTTTAGATTGAAGTGACTCTGTTAAAGAGTCACTATAAAAACCATCAATTACATTATAATTATCAATTTTTAAACCAGTATTTTTTTTTATAATTTTAATAAAATCTTTTTTACTAGTACTAAAATCTCCAGTTTTAAAGATGCCATCTTGTGTTTCGTCTGTCTCTGGTAGGCCTTTAAAAGAGTCAAAAGCAAAAAATTCACAATTATGCATTTTTAAATATTTAGCTCCGTTAACTGCAGCAGAAAAAGTTCTCCCCGAATAGCAACCAAACTCAAAATAGGTTTGTGGTAAATCTTTTCCATTATTCCCAGCAGTTCTTAAATAATTTATTCCTTCAAGTATATGAGTGAATTTTAGTTTCTCATCAGTAAATAAATAAGTTTTATGTGATAAATATCGAAATCTATCAAAGAACATATAATAAATGTTTTTTAAAAATCTTTTAAGTGTAAAAGGTAGTTTTTCTCTAAAATTCATCTAATTATTTTGTAGTTGATAAACAATTTAAATTACTTAAATCTTAAATAGATTCAATGAAAATAAAAAAAATTTACTTAGCTTATTGTTTTTTAATATTAAGTAGACTTGTCATTATATGAAAATTTTAATCTTTTTTCCTATAAAAGACAGTTACGCTCAGTTATGGGAATATTATAAAAATGACAAAGATATATTAGAAGATATTTCCTCAGAATTATATTATTCTAATACTTTATTTAGTTTTTTGTCATCTATTCTTAAAGTTGATTATGTTTACTGTTGGTGGTGGCATACAAGCATTTTACAAATTATTATTTCAAAAATTTTAGGAAAAAAAGTAATCTGCACTGGAGCAATTCACATGTTTGATTACAGTGGAGGAAAAGACACATTTTTTAAAAAAAAATTACTTTATAGAGTGTTGTGTAAAATATCTCTTTATTTAGCTGATGCTAATCTTTTTCTATCTCATGACCAAAAAAATCAAATTACATCACATTTAAAAGTTAATAATCCTGAAGTTGTTTATTCTTCATTAGAAAAAAATCATTTAGAAAATTTCTTTAGAATAAAAAAGTATAAAAATCATGATGATAGAATAAATATAGCTAGTACTTTATGGCTAACAAAATCTTCTATTATTAGAAAAGGTTTGTTTGAAACTTTAGATGCTCTTGAATTATTAGAAAATGAAAATTTTACATTCTTTATAATTGGAAAAAAAGACAATGGATATAATATTTTAATTAAAAAAATTGAAAAATTAAAGATTAAAAATAAAATTAAAATTCTTACAGATTTACCAACAATAGATAAATTTAATATTCTAGAAACAGTTGACCTATATATACAAACGTCACACTATGAAGGAATGGGAAATGCAGTTGTGGAAGCAATGTCAAGAGGATGTGTGCCGATAGTGTCTAGATTTTCAGCTCAGCCTGAGGTTGTCTCAGATTTTGGATATGTTGTAAATGAAATTTGCAAGGAAGAAATTGTCAAAAAAATAGAAATTTATTTAAATCTCTCAATTGAAAAAAAAAACATATTAAGAAATAATATTTTAGATTTTTCGCATAAAAAATTTTCATACGATTTACATCTAAAAAAAATAAAAGATATCTTAAACAAATAAATTAAAAATTTTTACTATTTAAAACTTAATTTAATATTATAGAAATAAAAATAAAATTGTAATATTATTTAAATATATGAAAAAAATTTCAATTTCGAATATACCTGACCTATCAAAATCAATACCAAAATTAAATAGATTAATTAAAACAAGATGGATATCATCAGGCGGAAAAAGTGTTACTGAATTTGAGAAACTTTTTTCAAAAAAAATTGGTAATAAATATTCTGTAACAATGAGTAGCGGCACAACAGCATTAATTAGTGCAATAAGCTGTTTAAAGACTAAAAATACTAAATATATTGCCCTTCCATCATTAACTTTTGGAGCTTGTGCAAATGCGATTAAATCTAATAATATTAAACCTGTTTTTATAGACTCCGATCAAGATCATTGGAACATATCATTAATTGACTTAAAAAAAAAATACATCTCTTATAAATTTAAAATTTTGATTTTAGTTCATTTAAATGGATACAGTGCTAATATTTTAAAGATTAAAGAATTTTGTAATAAAAATAATATAAAAATTATTGAAGACTGTGCAGAGGCACTATTTACAAAGTTTAAAAATAAATATGTTGGCCGTTATGGAGATATTTCAACTTTTTCTTTTTTTGCAAATAAATTAATTACAACGGGTGAAGGAGGAATGTGTTCTACTAATATAAAAAAACTTTACAATAAAATGAAAATCTCTGCTTCTCATGGAATGAAGCCAACTAAAAAATATTGGCATATATACGAGGGGTTTAATCATAGAATGACCAGTTTGCAATCAACCATTGGAATAACAATGTTGTTGCAAGTAAAAAAATTTATTCAATCAAGAAAATTTAATAATTCTTATTATTTAAAATATTTTAAGAAAAAAGATTACTTTCATTATATAAAACCATATAATGGTGACAAACCAGTAATGTGGTATTTTCCTTTTATTTTAGACGACAAATATAAAAATAAAAAAATAAAACTGATGAACTTTTTAGAAAAAAAAAATATTGAGACTCGTAGTTTCTTTTATCCATTAGATTCAATGAAAATTTTTTCAAATAAACAAACCTGTCATAACGCTAATAATTTTTCTAAAAAAGGAATTTATTTACCTATAGATCCTACTTTAAAAGTCAATGATCTAAAATATATATGTGAAAGCATTAATCAATTTTTTAATATTAAATGATTTTTTCAAAAAGTTTTCATTTAATGTATCAGAATTTGTCTATCATAGATGCTATAGTTTCAATTAAATATTATTTTGAAAATAAAAATAATATTATAAGAAAATTACTTTCAAAATATGGATTTAAGGGTGTTAATTATCTCTTTTTTGATTCTGGAAGGAATTGTTTGTCATTTATATTAGAAAATATTAAATCTAAAAAATCATACCCAATAAAGAATGAAATTTTAACACCTTCATTCACATGTGAAATAGTACCAATTCATATTTTAAAATCAAATTTTAAACCGATTTATTATGATTTATGTCCTGATACTAATAATTTACTTCAGATTATTAAAAAGAATGTAACTACGAAAACAAAAGCAATTATTTATCAGCATTCATTTGGAAGACATGATAATATTACTGCACTAGCGAAATATTGTAAAAGGAAAAAAATATATTTGATAGAAGATAAAGCTCTATGTTTTTTATCTAAAAAAAAAAATCTTAAAGAACTTCAAGGAGACTTTGCGTATTACTCTTTTGAAACCTCCAAAACTATATCCACTAGAATGGGCGGAATGCTAGTGTTTAATGATAAAAAAAATTATCACTTTACATATCAAAATAATTTTTATTTAAACTTTGTGTCTGACCTAAGGACGATTTTATCTTTAATAACATATAATATTCAAGGATATTTTGGCTTTGGTATTCGTAAAATTTTAATAATTCTTAAATTTTTAAATAAATCAATTACTTCTAATGATCTAATCTATCAAAATAAACATAAACCAATCTACTTTGATTTAACGAATTTACAGAAATGTTTAATGATAATTCAATTAAAAAATTTAATTAAAAAAGATAAAATTTGTAAAAAAAATATTCTGTTTTGGAAAAAATTATTACCAGATTTAAAGATAGAAAATGTAAAAAAATACAAATTATATTATCCTGTGAGATTAACTTATAATGGAAAACAAGCTAAGAAATTAAAAACAAATATTAGAGCTCTTGGTTTATTACAAGAAGTCTGGTTTGATAATGGTGTTGGATCACTTAATTTTAAAAGTTCACAAGTTGGTTTTAGGTTAAAAAAATTTAAATATACAAAAAAATTTTGTAAGAATTACGTAAATTTACCTACACTAGTAAGTTTGAGTAAAGATTTCAAAAACAATATAAAATTAATGTTAGTTTCATAAGAAAATTAAATTTTACAATCAAAAAGATTGCTCTTTATTAATTAAAAAAATTAATGATTGTTTATTTCTAATTAAAGTTATTAATAATATCTTCAATACCTTTATCTATTGATATTTTTTGTTTGTATCCTAGTTTTTTAATCTTATTAATATCAGGACATCGTCGATTAGTTTGTCCAAAATTTTTGATAATTTTCTCTTTTATTTTTAAATTACAATTAATTTTATTTAATATTTTTTTTATTAAAGATTTTATAGAAATCTCATCATTATTACCTAAATTATAAATTTCTCTATTTTTTTTATTTTTAAGGATTAGATAAAAAGCATTTAAAAAATCCTCTATATGCATAAAAGATCTAGTATTTTGAGAAGGTCCAATAATTTCAATACTATTTTTTTTTTGTTTTTTTGCAGTTATAATTTTTTTAATTACTTCAGGAATTACATGATCGTGCCCCATATTTTGACCATATATATTGTGAGGTCTTATAATAATTCTTCTTTTAAAACTATTTGGATATAAATTTGAAATCATTAATTCTTGGGCAATTTTTCCCCCTCCATAAGAATACCTTGGATTCCAAATATCTGGAACTACACATTCGATTTCTTCATTAGTAGGAATAATTTTTGGTTTTTGATAAACTTCTGATGATGAAAAAAAGAATATATTTTCTACTTTTTTTTTATGAGCAAATTTTAAAATATTATATCCTCCCGTTAAAAGAATATCTAAAACTTTATCAGGTTTATTATAGAAATTTTTTGTACCATTTATTGCAGCTAAATGAATAATACTTTTAATTTTTTTATTAATCTTATTAGAATTATTAATATTTCTTATATCTAGATTTATAATTTTAATATTTTTATGTTGAATAAGTTTATCAACTCTTTTATCTAAATATCTCTTATTTATGGCTCTTTCAAAATTATCAACGAGAATTAAATTATATTTTTTTTTTGCCAAAAAATTTGATAAGTGGTGACCAATAAATCCAAGAGCTCCTGTAATTAAAATATATTCTTTAGGCATAAGTAAAATATTTTTTATCATTATTTAAAAAAAGACTCCAATAATCATAGATAATTCCACTTTTTTTTAAATTTTTTTTCAAATTATATATTCCAATTTTTTTTATAAATTCTGCATTGTTCTGAATAATTAATAAATCATATTTTATTCTTTTTTTATATTTCTTAAGTCCTAAATCTTCAAAATTTTCATTTTGTATATGTGGATCCAAACCATACAATTCAATCTTATTATTAATACTTTTAAGTTTTTTAATAATCTTGACTGCATGTGATCCTCTTAAATCATTTGTGATTGGTTTACCCTTAAATGCTAAGCCAATAATACAGACTTTATTAATTTTCTTTAGATTAATTTTTTTTGAAATTTCATTAATTCCATTTTCAATCATATTTTCATTAATTTTTCTTGAAATAAATATTAGATTATTTTTTTTAATATTAATTGACTCTAAAAGTATATATGGATCTTTATCTAGGCAAGGTCCGCCAACAATTCCTGGCATTGCTATATTAGTTCTGTAATAGTCCTTATTACATAATTTAATTATTTCATTGCCACTAAAACCCAAATTATGACATATTCTCCCAAATTCGTTACCAATACTAAAATTTATATCTCTATAAGTGTTATCAAATAATTTAATTACTTCTGCTTTTTCGAATTGATCTACATGAATAATATTTTTGTTAAAAATAGAAAAAAAATTATTAACAATTTTTTTTGCATAAAGGTTTTCAGTTGCGATTATTTGTGGATTTATACTAAGTTCTTTAAGTGCTGCACCTTCAATTGTTCTTTCTGGACAAAAAGCAAAATTAATCTTTTTATTAAATTTTTTATTTAATTTTCGAGTTGTTCCAATTTTAACTGTTGATCTTAAAATTATTATAGACTTATCATTTTCTAAGTTTTTTTTGATTTCACCAATTACATTAAAGATAGATTTTAAAAAAATTTTTTTATTTATAATTGGTGTGCCAATGGTAATAATATTTATTGATTTTTTTATAATTTTATAATCAAGTTTTCTGCTTATATTAAATTTTTTTTTTTGGATGGCCCTTTTGATAATTTTATTAATTTGTGGCTCTATAAAATGAGATTTTTTTTCTTCTTTAAGTGAGTGTAAAATTTTATTATCAATCTCAAATCCATTAACTTTAAAACCATTATTTAATAGTTTTGCAGCTAAAGTTAATCCAACATAACCTAAGCCAAAAATATTTATATCAAAATTTAAATTTTTCTTTAGATTCATAATTTTAATTTATAATTCAAATTAGATATATATTTATATAAAGATTTAATAGAATTAATTGAATACATGTTTCTTATATACAATATATGAAATAATTTAAGTTAATTTATAATATAATATTACCAGATCTTTTTTGCCAATATGATTAATAAATTAATATTAAAGAAATAATTACCAGAATTCAGGTACTTTTCTATCGTTCATTATGCAATCACATAAATGATCTAATTGAGGATTTGCTTTTGGTAATAAACTTTCAATTTTTTCAAAATTATAACCAGTAAATCTTCGACCATGAACTTGTTCTGTTAAATTCCACGGAATTGCAGTTTTAATAAAATGAAAATATGCATATGACTCGAGCACTTCTTTTTTAAAAAATGGATTTGCATTATTTTTTTTTCTCAGTTCATAATAGTAATTTTTTTTATTTATTGGGCTAATTGATAGTTTAAGATTGCCATAAGGTACTTTACCAGTATTAACAACAGGAACATCTAGCAACATCATTTCAAGACCAAGTGTACCGGTAAATATAACTGCTAAATCAATATATTTTTTTAAATTATAAATATTTATTTTTTTTTCAGGTGTAACAAAAAAAACATTTTTTGGCATTTTTTTAATTTTTTTTTTTCAAAACATCCATCGTTGTAGTTACACTTTCTGTTCCTTTAGAAATTTCAGCTGG
>MDTG01270440.1_pt1 | contig 11540 bp, 10 predicted proteins | sample 811421 | NCBI WGS metagenome assembly MDTG01 (sample SAMN05326645, study PRJNA326480) | marine metagenome | isolation source: seawater | place: Pacific Ocean: South East | collected 2011
AAAATAAACGATGGACACAAATATCATCGAAAAGTTAGACCGCATTGAAAAACTCTTATTAGAGCAACAAACAATGCAAAAGCAAGTATTAAACTTTAATGAAACTTGCAAGTATTTAGAATTATCACAATCGCACTTGTATAAACTCACAAGTACGGGAACCATTCCACATTATAAACCGAATGGAAAGAAAATTTATTTTAACAGAGTCGAATTAGAAGAATGGTTATTAAGTAACCGTGTTGATTCACAAGACGAAATCGAACAGCAAGCTGCCGATTACCTAATTACGAAAGGAGCGGTGAAGTTATGACTGAAATAATCGATTTACTCTTGGAACTCTCACAAGATGTTAAGGACTTAAAAGCACGTATCGAATTGTTGCGACAATCGAGAGCCGAAGTATTAAAAGATACGTGGATAGACAATCAAGACGTATTGCAGACCTTACACATCAGTAAGCGAACCTTACAGACCTTTAGAGACAACGGAACACTGCCTTATAGCAAAGTAAAGGGTAAGTTTTATTATAAGGTTTCCGATGTAGAGCAATTGCTTCAAGATAACTACTACAACCATAATTTCAAGCAAGATGGAAGTAAGTAGAGAGGCAATTTTAGACAAAACACATTACGGCTTAAAGATTTATGCCTACGTGTTAAGACACTATTATCCTGAAACAACAGTCCTTTCTGTAAAAGGAAGGGACTGTGGGATAACTCGCAATCCGTTTAACGGTGGTAAAGAAACCTTACGTATTCATATTAATGGTATAATAGCAACACATCGAGATACAGAATTAGAAGCCTTTAAAGGTGATGTATTCGATTTTGCACAATACCATTTTAGAATAACCGATGAAGAAGAATTATTCCAGAAGATAAATCAAGAGTTACATCTAAATTTAGAAATAAAAGAGAAAGACGAATTAGAATGGCTTAATGAACCAGATGATACCTGGTATGCCAATTGTAGCTTTTTCAAAGCACCTGTTCGCAATGTGTTTCCTTCGGAAACCTTGCGCCTACATCAAGTATTTGCATTAATCACAAGTAATAAATACAAAAAGATTACTGAAGAATTAAGAGCAATTACTAATGTAAAAGAAGCACGTAAATTCAAAGCGAATCGCTTTGATTACGTAACACTTTCAGGAACATTTGAAAAACGAAGCGATAAAAATTTGCTAAAGCATTCTAATTTATTAACCATTGATTTTGACCATTTAGAGAATCTACAAGAGTTAAGAACACAGCTCTTAAATGATGAATATTTTGAAACCGAAATGCTATTCATTTCACCATCTGGTGATGGCCTAAAATGGATTATCAGAATAGATATTTCAGAAGTAACGCATTCAGAGTATTTCACAGCAGTAGCAAATTACATTAAACACAATTATAACATTGAGGTTGACCAGTCAGGTAAAGACGTTTCCAGAGCGTGTTTTTTACCCTACGACCCAACAGCCTTTCTACATAAAAGACATCAAGCATTATGACTAAAATATTTAACCCAAAAGATTGGTTAGAAGTTCCTAAAGAGCCAACAAAACCAAAAAGCAACACCGCAACAACTAATGTTGTTGCAGTTGCTGTTAACGACATTGAATCCTACATTTCAGCAATCGAGCAATCAGGTACAGACATAACGGGAAGTTATGCCACTTGGCGAGATTTAGGCTTTGCTTTAGCAGAAGAATATGGAGAAATAGGAAGAGATTATTTCCACCGCATAAGTAAAAATTATGCAGGTTACGATACCAAAGAATGTGACGAACAATTCGATAAATGCTTAAACGCTAAAGGACACGGAATTACAATTGCTACCTTTTACCATTACGCACATCAGTCAAGTATCAAACCGACTAAACAACAGTATAACAACGAAGTTGCAACAAACGTTGTAACTGTTGTCGATACACCCAACCAATCAATGCCTACAATACCAGAAACGGTATATGAGAATTTGCCACAGTTTTTACAACAAGTTGTAAATCCTGCTAATGGACAGGAAGAAAAGGACATTTTATTTTTAGGTGCATTAACAGCATTTAGTGCGTGTTTTCCTAAACTTTTTGGTATCTATGACCAACGTAAAGTATTCAGCAACTTATATTTATTTGTAACCGCACCTGCATCTGCAGGTAAAGGAAGACTTAACCAAATTAAAAATTTGGTAGAGCCTGTTCATAAATTAAAACGAGAACAAGCCAAAGTATTAAAGCAGCAGTTTCAAGCAGAAACTGCTACTTATAATATGAACAAAGGCAAAGATGAAAACTTGGAAAAACCGAGTAAGCCACCAGAACGAATGCTGTTTATTCCTGCTAACAATAGTGTAACAGGCGTATATCAATTAATTTCTGATAATAAAGGCAGAGGATTAATTTTTGAAACCGAAGGCGACACGTTAGCCCAAGCCTTTAAAAGTGATTATGGTAATTATTCCGATGGATTTCGTAAAGCATTTCATCACGAAACCATAAGCTATTATCGCAGAACAGATAGAGAATATGTAGATATTGAAAAACCCTGTTTATCAACAGTATTATCAGGTACACCTAAACAAGTGGCAACCTTAATACCCAATGCAGAGAACGGATTATTTAGTCGCTTTATGTTTTACTATATGAATATAAAACCAACTTGGAAAAATGTATTTCAAAATAGTAATAAGTTAGGTTTAGATGATTACTATAACCAATTAGGTAGCGAGTTTTTAGAATTGTACAAAACGCTAAAAAACAATCCAGAGATTGAAATACGATTAACCACAACCCAACAACAGCAATTCAATACATTTTTTGAATCCTTACAGACCAAATACATCAACCTACAACCCGAAGAATACATTGCAACAATAAGGCGATTAGGCTTAATTGCGTTTAGGATAATGATGCTATTCACAGCATTTCGTATTATGGAAGATGGTGATGTAAACGCAACTAAAGAATGTGAGGATATAGATTTTGAAAATGCACTAACCATAATTTCAATTTTAGTAAAACACAGTAGTAAAGTATTTAATGATTTACCAATAGAGCAAAAAGCAACAAAACGCTTAAATAGAAAAGAACGCTTTTTAGAAAGTTTGCCAAAGCAATTTAGCAGACAAGAGTATTTAGATTTAGCCACAAAACAAAGCATCCCACACAAAACCGCAGAAGGCTATATTACCAAATTTGTTGATGCAGGTTTAATATACAGAGAAGCTCATAATAGCTATTCAAATCCTGCAAAATTATAATTAAGGATATTAAGGATTTGAGGAATTAAAGATGTTATATCAGCCTATAGCCTTACTTTTTGGTTGTTAATGTCAGTTTATAAGCTGACGAAAAATTTGTTTATGTCAGGTTAAAACCTTACGTTTGTAAATAATATGTCAGTCTAAAGCCTTACGTTATGAACAAGAAGAGATTACAATTAGAACAATTAGACCGAAAATTAAGAGGGTTTAATACAGCTGCTCAAGTAACGCCACCACCCACTGGTTGGCTCAAGGCGGTAAGAGTATCTTTGGGTATGTCTTTACAGCAGTTAGCAGATAAATTGTCTATTACAAAACAGAGTGTACAGGAGATTGAAACAAGGGAAAAAGAAGGAAACATAACCCTCAAAACCTTAAAGGATACTGCAAGTGCGCTCGATATGCAATTGGTATATGGCTTCGTGCCTAAAGATGGTACGTTAGATGATTTAATAGAGCGAAAAGCCAAAGAATTGGCAATACGCATTGTATCAAGAACATCTAACACAATGAAACTTGAAGATCAAGAAAACTCTAAACAGCGCATTAAAAAAGCGATTGAAGAGCGCACGACCATTATTAAAAACGAAATGCCAAAAATGCTATGGGATTAAACTTGGACTACATAGATGGACAAACCCCAATTGATGAAGAAGAAAAAGAGGGCCTACTCATAGAAACCATATCCACTAAAGGTGAATTAGACGAGTTCGAACAACTCAATATCGAAGAAGCCTTACAGTGGATATTTGGTAAAAAGTTCAAACCCCAACAGGTGTTCACAGAAAAATTTATTTGTGACTTACATAAGCGTATGTATGGCAATGTGTGGGCGTGGGCTGGAACATTCAGAAAAACAGAAAAAAACATAGGGGTTAAGAGTTATCTAATCCCAATGCAGTTAAAAGCGCTTTGTGATGATACGCTGTTCTGGATAGAAAACGAAACCTATCCACCAGAGGAAATCGCAATTCGTTTTAAACATCGTTTAGTAAGCATACACTGTTTCCCTAATGGAAATGGGAGACATAGTAGATTAATGGCTGACATTATTATTGAAAAGCTATTTGGCAAAGAACCCTTTTCTTGGGGTGCGGCTAATCTCTCTAAAGATAGTGATACACGTAAAGCCTATTTAAAGGCTGTAAAGCAAGCCGATAATAATGAATATCAATCCTTAATGGATTTCGCTAATTCTTAATGAATAGCAGCCCAATTTATAATCAGCTTTCATAAAATGGTCATTCTTTTTCGTATTAAAAACGACCTACAATTCGACTTTGGGACCCATAGCTGAAATGTCCGTTAAAAACAAAAAGCTGTTTGAGAAATGTATTTCGAGTTCTTTTTGTTTAGGACATAAAGCGTAATGGGTAAATAAGAATTGTAAGCCTAGATTTTTTTGTTTCTTTTTTGATCAATGCAAAAAAGAATAAAATAATCACTTAATTCCCCAATATCCTCAACTTCCTCATTATCTGTTAACAACTGTTTATATCTTTTTACTTTCCTTTTGTTTCCTTTTCTTAAATTAGACAAATATTGACAAGTCAAAATATCTCTAAAATGACATTTGGTAATTATATAAGGAAGTTAAGGGAAGAAAAGCAACTATTACTTCGTGAGGTTGCCTCTCAAATGAACATTGATACCGCCTTATTAAGTAAAATTGAACGTGGCACTCGCATTGCCAGAAAGGAACAAGTAGAAGATTTGGCAAAGGCTTTAAACAAAAGTGAAAATGAGTTACTAAACTTTTGGATGGCAGATAAAATTGTCAATATGATAAAGGATGAATCCAACAGTACGGAAATCCTCAAAAAAGCAGAAGAAGAAATTAAGAACTTAACCAACAAAAAACAGCAGCTTTAAATGGCATTATTCCAAACATCAGTATTAAAAACATATCTGGCGCAACAAGATAATTCAGTAGTAGAGCGTGCCTATAAAAAATATACCAAGTATTTTCATAATGCTACCATTCAAGAGAATATTAAAAACTCTAAAGAAGAACAGTACCAGGCAAAGTTTCTGGACGAGCTGTTTGTCAATGTCTTGGATTATACCCTCAATCCAAAGCCTAATTTCAATATCACTACCGAGTTTAAAAACCAAAAAGGAGCTGGTAAAGCAGATGGAGCTATTTTAAAGGAAACCAAAGCTATTGGAGTTATTGAACTAAAGGGAACCAATACCAAGGATTTAGAAAGCATCCGCAAACAGGCGTTCGACTATAAAGCCAACCAAAAAGGCTGTGTGTATGTTATTACATCCAATTTCGAGAAGTTGAGGTTTTACATCAACGATGCTACCGAGTTTTTAGAGTTCAATCTCTTTCAGTTAGCACCCGAAGAATTTGCTTTATTGTACCTGTGCTTACAAAAAGACAACATTCTTAACAATCTACCACTAACTATAAAGGAAGCGTCTTTAGTAGAGGAAGACAAGATTACCAAACAGTTTTACAACGACTATTCCGTATTTAAACGTGAACTCTTTAGAGACCTCGTAAAACGAAATGCCAAACGCATTAAATCCGAAGCTGTCACATCGAGCGCAGTCGAGATGTCTCAAGAAACAGACGAACTAAAATCCCTCGAAAAAAACGTAAAATTATCCCTATTCAAAAAATCACAGAAACTCATAGACCGTTTTCTGTTCATTTTCTTTGCCGAAGATAGAGACCTATTACCACCAAATTCAACCATACAGATATTAGATAAGTGGAAAGCCGACATCGATTTTGGTGACGAACGCCCATTATATAATCTCTTTAAACAATACTTTCATTTCTTGGATGAAGGCAGAAAAGGCACAACCTCAAGAGCAGAAATCTATGCCTACAATGGCGGATTGTTTAAACCGGATGCCATTATAGATAGTTTGGAGATTGATGATGATTTGCTGTACAAACACACTTATAAACTCGCTAAATACGATTTTAGCAGTCAAGTAGATGTCAATATTTTAGGGCACATCTTTGAAAACTCACTTAACGAAATAGAAAGCGTTAATGCCGAAATTGAAGGTGGCGAGTTCGATAAACAAAAGAGCAAGCGTAAAAAAGATGGCGTGTTCTACACACCAAAATACATTACCAAATACATTGTAGAAAATACCGTTGGTAAACTTTGCCAAGAGAAAAAAGACCAATTAGGTTTTAAGGAAGAAGCCTATTTCGAGATAAAAAAAGGGACACACCAAAACACCAAAAAACAACTATTAGAGGTTTTAGATAATTACAGAGCGTGGTTACTGCAAATAACCATTTGCGACCCTGCTTGTGGCTCTGGAGCATTTTTGAACCAAGCATTAGATTTTTTGATTAAAGAACACCGTTACATCGATGAGCTAAAAGCAAAAGTATTAGGTGGTGGCCTTATTTTAAGTGATATAGAAAACACCATATTAGAAAATAATATTTATGGGGTTGACCTTAATGAAGAATCTGTTGAAATTGCCAAACTATCGCTTTGGTTACGTACTGCACAACCACGACGAAAACTCAACGATTTAAGCAACAATATTAAATGTGGTAACTCATTAATTGATAGCAAAACCGTAGCAGGAGATAAAGCCTTTAATTGGCAACAAGAATTTCCACAGATTTTTGATAAAGGTGGTTTTGATGTAATTATCGGGAATCCGCCTTATGTTGCAAGGTCTCTTGATGATGGGACAAAAAAATTTATTAATAAAAATTTTCAAACTGCCCAATATCAAATTGACCTATATGTTTCGTTTATGGAAAAAGGAACTGAAATTTTGACTAATAATGGAGCAATAAGCTATATAGTTCCAAATTCTTGGTTGAAAAATCTTAAAATGTCTGATTGTAGAAAGTATGTACTTAACAATCTTCATTTTACAGTTATAATTCCAAATTTAGATAATGTATTTCCTGATGCTTCGGTAGATACCTTGGTGTATGTTGCTCAAAAGAACCCGACTGCTAACGGTAAGATAGATATTGTTGAGGTTGCTGAAAAGCAAACATTTTTAAAACACGAAATAAAGCAAAATAGATTCTTAAATAATGAGGGATACATATTTGATGTTGAAATAAGCGAATCTATATTACCAATTATTCAAAAAGTTAGAAGCGAAGTTATTTCCGTTGGAGAAATAATGGATGTAACAAGGGGTGTAAATCCTTATGATAAGTATACAGGTCAAAGTGCTGAAGTAATTAAAAATAGAGCTTACCACGCAAATTATAAGAAAGACGAATCATTTGTTCCAGAATTAAAAGGAAAGCACGTAAGTACTTATAATTATAATTGGGATAAAGAACATTATATAAGTTATGGCGAGTGGTTAGCTGCACCACGTCAAGAGAAATACTTCAAAGGTCCAAGGATTGTTTTTAGAGAAATATTAGGAAAGACACTCGTTAGTACTTTGATTAGGGAGCAATTTATTATTGACCGTAGTTTGTATATCGCTCGAATAGATGATGAGACCCAATCAAAATTCATTATTGAATACATAATAAGTATATTAAATTCAAAATTGATGTCATTTTATTTTCGTTATTCGAACAATGAGTTCGATACTCTGTTTCCAAAAATAAGAGTTGCAGAATTTAAAAAGCTTCCTATTAAAATAGCCAGATTGGAAGTTCAACATAAGTCCAAAATTTTAGTGGATGATTTATTATCAGCAAAATCGAATCTAATTGCTACTAATGAAAAATTCAAAACTTTTTTTAATCATAGCTTTTCATTAAGCAAAATTTCACGCAAACTCGAAAACTGGCACGAGTTAGACTTTGCAGACTTTATAAAAGAACTCAACAAAGTCATTAAAAAAACAGGTGGCACACCGCTTACCAAAAAAGACGAGTTTGAGTGGTTAGAACTCTTTGAAGAAAACAAGAAAAAAGCCCAAGAGTTACAAACCCAAATTACTCAAACAGAAATAACAATTGACACGATGGTGTACGATTTATATGGCTTAACAGAAGAAGAACGAAACATTGTAGAAAATAGTTAAAAGTAGTTATGTTTAAGGAAAATAAATATTTCGGTGAAGTATGGTTTAAGAATTCAGAGGATACTAAATGCTTCTGTGTTCTTGAATTGATAGATGATAAAATATTTATTACTACAAACCTCACCGAAAAATATACAGCTTATCAAATAGACGTGATTTATGGTATGTTCACAGGTTTGGGCTATGTAACCTTTGTTAACTGTAATATTCAGCACAGTAGTACTGGCATTGTTGAAACTAAAGTTTATAGACCTAAATACACTTTTGTTTGTGCCTATCATCTAATAGACCCTATAAACCTCAAGACAAATGAGTTTCAAATCGATAATGCAGCAATTGTCAAATGGGTAAGAAAAATGAACTGGTATAATTCAATCGAAGATAAGGTTGAAAAACAAGAGGACATAAAACACCAAACAGTTATTTCAGAAGACTTAACGCTAACAATAACAAAATCTACTACATACACTTCCAATCACGACTTTTTAAGAATGGATAACGTAGGCTATGTAGATTTCAAGTTAGGAAAGAATTTGAGTATTCTGGAAAGCATAGAGCTTTACAATTCATTCCAAAAATTATTTCATTTCATTTATGGTAAATCTGTTCAGTTTAAGTCCTTTAATTTTAAATGTTTAAGTTGTGGTAAGTGGGCTTCATTATATTATAAGGATGACTTTAATAAGGAAAACATTTCAGGGTTTATTACACTTGATTATGATACAATTAATGAAGATTTGTCCAAAATAATTAAACATTGGTTTACGAATCCAGATATTACGTATTGTGCAGATATAATTATTGAAAATTTACTATCTGTTAAAACAAGTCATAGTAGAAGATTTACAAATTCTTACTCTGCTTTTGAAGCCTATAGTTTTAAATTCGGTAAAACATATAAAAATCCAACTGTAGAAAAGTATTTATTAGAGCATAAAGAGTTAATTCATAGAATCACTTCAATTCCTGAAAATGAAATCAAAGGGTATGTTTCTAAAATTGTGAGACATAGGGATTATCTAACTCATCGAAATAAGATTAAGAATAACATTTTTTCTCAATTTGAGTTGCTATACATTTCCTTTTTATTGGATTATATAGTTGGTATTGGACTAATGGACAAAATGGATGTTTCAGCAGAAGTTATAGATAAGATAATGTTAAGAGCAAAATCTACTTATCAAGATATGCAATCAGTCAATAAACTTTTAAATAAAGATGTTTTAGATAACTCATAAGTGACTACAAAACCAAAAAATATGGTAAAAAGTAGTAAATTATGGTATAAAGTTTGTACTTTTGCTGTAACAGTACACACCACGCTACCCAGTAGAACAGCGTCCCAGGGTGTGTCTTTTGCTTTATATACCTTCCTTTTGTTAAACAATAATACAACCTTCAATGTTTAGCAAAAAGCCAATTACAATACAACAACAGATTGCTCAATTACAAAAAAGAGGTTTGCAAATCTCTAATGTGCCATTGGCAGAAAAATACTTGGCTAATATAAGTTACTACCGTCTCGGTGAATATTGGTATGTAATGCAAGAAGATAAAGAGAAACATACCTTTAAGCCAAACAGTAGATTTTCAGATGTAATTGCCTTATACAATTTTGATGCAGAATTACGATTATTGTTGTTTGATGTAATTGAAAAAATTGAAATCAGTTTACGCACCAAACTGATATATAACTTATCTCACGAAATAGACCCTTGGTGGTTCTCTAACTCAAGTATTTTTATTGATACCCTACAATTCACCAGAACCCTCTCAAAAATTGAAGAAGAAATTACGAGAGCAAGAAGTAAGGATGTAACTATTAAAAGCCATTATAACAAGCACAAGGATGATTTAAGGTTTCCACCCTCTTGGAAAAGTTTAGAACAAGTAAGTTTTGGTAACTTATCAAAGCTCTATGGTAATCTCATACATACAGTTAAAGCAAAAGATGGTATAGCACAAGAATTTGGAGCAGTAAACCATACCTATTTACCAAGTTGGTTGCAATCTATTGCTCAAATTCGCAACTTTTGTGCACATCATTCAAGATTATGGAATAGAAACCTACCCGGAACGGTAAAGTTACTACCTAAACCACCAAATCCTTGGATTATAGATAGCGACAATGTCCCAAAACAGCACGAGTTCAGTAAACTCTATGTACATATGTGTTTAATGAAATATTTATTAAATACCATTCAGCCTAACAACCAATTTACAACACGTTTAAATGATTTATTTATAAAGTACCCTAACGTAGACCCTAATGCATTAGGTATGAAGCCTGATTGGGATAAAGAACCATTATGGCAATAGCTAAAACACCTCTTTATTTATGCAAGAACACTTAAAAACCAACATACTCAATTTTAAATGGCCAAGTAGTACACCTGTCATATATCTATCGTTAGAAGATATTGAGGGTAGCCATCCCATCCATAAATCAAAGTTTTCAAAGCAGATAAAAGAGGCGTTTCCAGATACAGATATATCAGGTTTAGAGCATATTTTCACCACATTTACTCAAGAAATACCCAATGCCCCAAGTATCAAAATAAACTTGGTAAAGGATAAAGAACTACGCATATACAAGCAATTCCTTAAACACCAATTAAAAACCTACTTTTTAGAAAAGGGCTATATCGTAGTCAAAAACTTTGTACGCGATGTACAGGTATGGATGCCTTCAAAAAAAGGGAATACAGCAGACTATAATTTATACTATAAATTCTCATTTAAAATTCTATTTGCTACACTCACAGACTTACCAGAACTTGTAGTATCGTATGATGGCACATCAAAAGTCCTTACAAAATCAGTTAAGGATATTGAGGAAACAGAGTTTATAAAGCGTTGTGTATATGGTCAAAAAACCTTCAATTACCAAATGAATCTCGATACGGAGGACAAAGAAGAGTTTTACAACAGCATAGAATTTGATAAAGCATTTCCAATATTCAATTTACAATTGGCAAGAGCCTTAAACATCCCTATTGAAGAACCAGACAGACCAAAGAACAGATACCAAAAGTATGTAGCACTCATCACTACATTTGCTAAAAACTACTTGTTTACAGAAGAATTTAAAACCTTGTTTCCATTTAAGCAAGATGCATTTATAGATGTTCCTGGTAATCGCATTAATCACATTAACCCTAACCTGGGCTTATTAGAGTTTGGAAAAGACCAATATGGTAATAAAAGAACCCATTTAGTGCCTAAAAAGGCAATGAACATTCTAAACCCTTACAGACGCCCAAGCAATCAAAATATCAAGATATTTTTCATTT
>MDTG01402317.1_pt1 | contig 11540 bp, 10 predicted proteins | sample 811421 | NCBI WGS metagenome assembly MDTG01 (sample SAMN05326645, study PRJNA326480) | marine metagenome | isolation source: seawater | place: Pacific Ocean: South East | collected 2011
ATGCTAATTCTTTAAATGCTTTTATCAATATATGTGATCCTTTTCTCACACAAACTGTCCCCGTAGAAATAATTCTAAATTTATCATTTGAGGGTCTCACCACATCTTCAAAATAAAATTCCTTTAAATTAACACCATATGGCACTTTAATTATTTTTTTTTCTTCTACTCCATGTTCTAAAAATGTTTTTTTTACAAATTCACTTGGCACAGAAATAAAATCGGCCAATTTATACTCTAACAATTCTCTTTCTATTATCTTTTTACTTGGTAATTTTGGTTTAATTTTTAGTTCATCATATTCTTTTTCTAAAATTTTTTCTTGGAATTGAATATGTGATGAACCTCTTTCTAAAATTTTAATACAATTTGAATCTTTATATTTTATAAAAGTTTCTTTACTAAAACTCGACCATCCAATTATTAAATCTACATTATTTAAATTAATTAAATTTGAAGCTTTTTTTGCAAAAAACTCACACAAGAAATTTTCATAATCAAAAAATTTATAAACAAACGGAAGTTTATTGAATAATTTTAATAAAACTTCTTTTAATATAATTGAATTTATTTTATTTTTTGAAACATCATATTTTTCAACACTTAAACTTGGATAAGAGGTGATTATTTGACTTAGACAATTATTCAATTCCAATTGTTGAGCAAGATTAAAGGCGTGGAATTTACCTCCTACTATAATTGCTATTTTCATTTTTAAAATTTTTATTGAGATAATAATTCATCGTAACATTTAATATAACTTTTTAAAATTTTTTTTTTAGAAAATCTTTTTTGATTCTTAAATCCATTCATTATTAACTTTTTATGATATTTTTTATTTGTTAATATCCTTTTCAATCCACTCTCTATGCTTTTTATTTTATTAGGATTAACAAATTCTGCACCCTTGCCAGCCACATACTTCATGGGGTCTATTCTACTTGTAACTACCGGAATACCTATTTTTTGTGCCTCTAAAATAGGGATACCAAAACCCTCATAACTTGAAGCAAAAAGTAAAATATCACTATCTTTATAAATTTTAATTATTCCACTATTGCTAACTCCAGCATAATTTTTATATTGAATCTCTAAATTTTTTAATAAGTTAATATGCTTTTGATTTAAATTACCAACAATTACAAGTTTGCAAATTACATTTTGAAGAGAATTTAAAGAGTTTGAGATATTTTTGTTTAGACTAGTTCCAATGATTAAAACCTGAGGCACTTTTTTAATCTTCTTTTTTTTAAAAAATTTAAATTTTTTACTGATGCTCACATCAATTACTTTTATTTTTTTATTATCTATTTTTTTAAATTCAGTAATTTCCTTTTTAACTTTATTTGAAATTGTGATAATTTTTTTACTTTTGTTTATTGGTATTTTGACCCAAAATAGTGAGTAAATAAATCTTTTAAATCCTGTTAATCTTTTTAAAGTAAATAAGTCTAAGATTGTATTAATTGTTTTTTCTTTATCTAGAAAAAGAGATATAAAGTTTATATCTCCCAAGATATGATTTATATCTCCTTGGTTAAAGTAAGACCAAAAAATAAGGTATAATCTTTTAAAAAATCCTTTGCTTTCCAAAGGACATTTAACAAATTTAATATTATATTTCCTACTTTTAAAATTCTGAAATAACTCAATATAAAAATTTTCTATACTAAAATGCTCATTTTTAACACTTTTTCTTAAAAAAAGATGAATATTTTTTTTTTTCACAGATAGTTTTTTGAAAAGATTTTAAACAATTTTTTTAAAACAAAGAAATAAATTATTGAAAAGATAAAGGATTGCAAGACAACTCCAAATGTTAAAGATAAATGTGATTCTAAAAAAAAAATTGGGAAAAGAGCAGAAAAGCCTGCAATAAATTGATAATTATTGATGTTGGTAGTTGTTAATAATGAGACCAAACATCTGATTAGCACTCCAAAGAAAAACATTCCAAGAGAGAGACCATAAATACCAAAATTTACATAAAATTCATTTAAAGAAGGCATGTTCCAAGAAGTTGAAAAATCATTTTGTCCCAAAACCCCGTAACGTCGTCCAAACTCATTCCCCAATATATCGCTAGGTTTATCACGCCAGAACAATCTTGGAATTATCTTTGAGCTTAAAATTTTATAACTGTGTCCATTCCAATATGGAATCTTGTCAGGTGTCAAATTTGTGACAATTATTAAAGACTCTGTGCTATGAAAAATTCTTAAAATATTTCTGTTTTTAAAATTATTTTTATTTTCATTAAAATTATTATCAAAAAATTTTTGATAAAATTCTATTGAGGATTTAATTAATAAATTTGATTTTGCTGTATCAAATTTGATAATTGGATTCTGCTCTGATTTATTTGATATACTCCATAACGCTTCTCTATATTCATGTTTAAAACTATGAAGAAATAAAAATAAAAAACTAGTTATTAAAATTATAAAAATTGGTAATTTTTTTTTTATAAAATAAAATAATGTAATTGAAAAAATTATTATCATAAAAGGGAAAGCGTATGCGCCACCAATTACCTCTAAGTAAAAAATGGAAATCAAATAAGTTAAATATATTATTTTTAAAATATAGTTGTTTTTTTTTATTTTTAACAAAGAATACAAATTTAAACCAATTGATAGATAAATAAGTGCATACTTTAATTGAAATAATTGAGGAAAATAAATCTGTATTTGGAATAGATAATATAAAAATAAAATTATTAAATTCGTAGATAGAGTTATAAATAAAAACTCATTTTCATTATTAAATTGAAGAAACTTTAGCCCAATCTTGTTTTGTTTGATAAAAATTTTTGAAAAAAAATACCCAATATTTAAAAATGTTAAACCAATCATAAAATAATAGAATGTTTTTTTAATATCACTAATTTTAGGATCCATTACTCTTGATACTGCTCCAGAAAGATCCCCATAATACCAACCCCAAATATCGAAAATAAAAAATGATGAATAACAGATAAAAAAATAAATCAATATTAATTGAAAAATGGGAACTATATCTTTTTCTTCTTTATTTAAATAAATATAGAAAAAAGGTAGTAAATTTATTAGATATAAAACTATTAAATTAATTTTATAAATTTTCCCAAAATCTTCATAATCATTAAATAAAATATAAATAACTGGTATTAAAATCGTTAATATAAATAATAACTTCTTTAAATTAACAATTTTATAAATCATGGTATAATTTTTTTAAAATATATTTAGCTCTATTGGTATATGTATGTTTTTGAGCTATACGATAACCATTCTTTCTTATTTTTAAAGCTTTTTTTGGATTCCTTCCAATAAATAATATTTTCTTTTTTAATTCATTAAGATTTGAAAACATTAAACTTGCCTTACCCTCCGGAAAAAATTTATTCTGTTCATTTGATCTTTGTGTCAACAAAAGACCATCCATTGCTGGAACTTCAAAAGTTCTCATATTATGAGAACCTAAATTTTGAACTCTTAATAAATTTAAACTTGCTTGTGATGAAAAAATAATTGAACAAAGTTTTTTTCCAAAAATATGTTTTCCATGATTTTTAATCTTATTTTCCCAATTATTTCCTGCAATAAAAATATTCTTATTGTTTAATTTTTTTAAAATTTCTAACCTTATTTTATCATAACTGCCTATAAAATTTATTTTGTCTTTATACTTAAAATTATATTTTCCTCTAAAATGAAAATATTTGTCATGTGCAAAAGGTAGGTATAAAAGTTTTGTTTTATTTTTTAAGAGTTTAATTTCTCTTAATATTTTTTGTGACCAAATACAAAATAAATCAAATTGTTCTAAACAATCTATAATATTTTTATTTGATATATTTTTGCTTTTTAGATCTAGTGGGTTATCTGGAAAAATATTAATAATTTTTACTTTTGGTTTTAGTTTTTTTATATCTATTAAAAAATTTTTACTTAAATAAAGTCCTTTAACAAAAATAATTAAATCAATTTTTGTTTTTTTAATGAAATTAAAAAGTAATTTCCTTCTTTTATTATAGATAAAATTACTGAATAATCTTTCAACTAAATTTGAAATTTTTGAATTAATAATATCATGAATGTGATAAAAAGTTACTTTGTGGCCCAAATTAACAAAGGCTCTTTTATACATTTTTTCAAGAGTAAAGTTCTCTTTTGAACCTATAATTAATATCTTTTTAACCCTCATTTATTATTATAGTTTGATGATATCATCATAATTATCTAACTCTTCTGTTCTGTGAGTAATTTGAATTAATGTAATATTTCTTTCTTTAAAATTTTGAAGAATTTTCTTTTCTGTAATTTTATCTAATGCACTTGTTGCTTCATCTAGTGTTAAAATACTTTTGTTTTGATATAATGCTCTTGCGATACCAATTCTTTGCCTTTGACCACCCGAGAGAAAAATACCATTTTCTCCTACTATTGTTTCATATTTGTTGGGCAAACTTTCAATAAATTCATGTATTTCGGATAATTTTGATGACTCAATTACTCTTCTCTTATCAATTTTTGTTCTATCAAATTCAAAACTAATATTTTGTTCAATTGTATTATCAAATAAAAATATTTCTTGAGGCACGTGAGAAATTAAATTTTGATATTTTCTAGTATTTAATTGATCTAGTTTTTTATCATCAATATAAATATTTCCTTTGGTTGGTTCCAAAAATCTCATTATTAAATCCAATAAAGTTGACTTTCCCGATCCAGTTTTTCCAATAATTGCAATATTTGAATTTTTTTTTATATTCAAAGAAAAATTATTTAAAATATCTTCATCTCTATCTAAATACTTAAAATTAATATTTTCTAGTTTTATTTGTCTTTCAAATTTTATTTTTTCATCAGTATTGGCAATTTTTTTTTGTTTATTTATTAAATTTAGATAACCAACAACCTCACTAATAAAAACAGAGTAATTTAGTAAATTACTATAAAACTGGTAAAGAATATTCATTTGTGGAAGTAACCTGTGTGCAGCAAACGCAAGAGTTCCAACTATAGTTACTATAGTCACTGAGTCATATCCTAAGAAATTAGAAAAATAAAAAATTGTTGATGCAATTAAAACTATGCCCACTGCTTCAATAAAAAATCTCGGAAAAGTTTGTAAGAACTGATTTTTAAATTGTGCTAGCTTATATTTTCTATCTTGATATTCATAATATTCACTAAAAAATTCTTTAGAGTCAAATAATGTTATTTGCTTAAATGAGCCAAAGGTCTCTTTTACATGTTTTATTCTTTCTATGCTTGCTGATGATAATACTTTAGAATTATTTTTTAATATTTTTCTTACAAAAAATCCTAAAAATAAATATAACATTATAGCAACAATCAACGCAATAATTGTTATTTGAAAATTGATAAATAATAACAATAATAAAACTCCAAGGCTTATTAAAATTGCAACACAAGTGTTTAGAAAGTTTAAGATTATACTTCCAATAGCTTCCATTTTATCGGTTACAAGAGATATCACTTGTGCAGAGTTAATTTTTTTTAAATCTCTATATTCAAGAAATATTAATTTTTTATAAATATCAGTAGAGATGTTTAATGAAATAATTTTTGATAGTCTAACACTTAGATATAAAACATAAATTTTAAATAAATTTGCAAAAATAACAGATAAACAAAAAAATATTGTAAATAATAATTGTATCTCAAAAAAACTATACTGCTGTAGATCTAAAAATTCAAATTTATTTAAATTTAATATTTTTTCAGGAGATAAAATTATTGTAACATAAGGAATTAAAATACCAATACTCAAAACTTCAAGCAAAGAAGTAACCACCATCATCAAAATGCAAAATAAAAATTTTATTTTATCTTTTCTATCTACGAATTTAGATAGCTCAAAAAAATTTGCTATGAATGAAACTTTTTTTAACATTTTTTATAATTGACACATATCATCTAAATTATACTTACTCTTCCAACCTATTGTTTGATATATTTTTTTTACAGATGCATACATTCTTACAACATCACCTTTTCTTTTTTTCATAATCTTAGTTTTTATTTTTATTTTATTTTTTTTCATAAAATGATTTATAATTTCGATCACAGTATATCCGCGACCAGTGCCTACATTAAAAGTTTCGAATTTTTTTTTTTTAAAAAATTTTATCATTTGAATATGGGCGTCAACTAAGTCCAAAATATGAATATAATCTCTAACAGGTGTTCCATCTTTTGTTGGATAATTATTACCATAAATAGGCAGATATTTAATTTTACCACTACAAAAATTTAAAATTTTTGGAAATAAATTATTTGGAAACTTTGGATTATCTCTTAATATACCACTCTTATCAGAGCCAACTGGATTAAAGTATCTAAGAGAAGCTATTGAAAAATCTTTATTAAATTTACAAAAATTTTTAAAACAATCCTCAATCATTAACTTACTCAAACCATAAGGATTATTAGGGTTTGTCTTATGTTTCTCATCTAATGGTAAATACTTTGGTTCGCCATAAACAGTGGCGCTCGAACTAAATATCATTTTTTTTACTTTAAATTTTTTCATTGCTTGTAAAATTGTAAATGCACTTAAAAAATTTTCTTTATAATAGACCTCAGGCTTTAACATTGATTCTGAGACTGATTTCAAGCCAGCTAGATGAATTACTGCGTCTGGTTTAAATTTTTTAAAAATTCGTATTACGTGATTTTTATTTTTACAATCAGCCTTTTTAAAAAAAAAATTTTTTTTTGATAATTTAACTATTTTTTTTTTTACAGATATTGAACTATTAGACAAATTATCTAATACGAAAACTTTATAATTTCTATTCAATAGTTCTAATGTTAAATTACTACCTATATATCCCAACCCACCTGTAATTAAAATTTTCATTTATTTATTTTTATAGAAATTAAATTTTCACCTTGAATGATTAAATCTCTTTTATTTTTCTTTAAAGTTAAGCTCAATGATTTAATAAAAGATGATGATATAGATTTATTTGGTAACATCCAATCATGAAGTTCAATTAAAATTATATTAAAATCATTTAACCAATTTATGTTTTTTTTAAACAAATCTAATTCTGCTCCTTCTATGTCTATTTTAACAATAAATGGTAAACAATTTTTATTTTCTTTTACAATTTGATCAATAAGAAGTGCCTTTTTATTATTTTTATTTTTATTTAAATAATTAATTGAATGAGCTCTTGGATCCTTACTTTTTCTAATCTGAAAGTTTTTATTTGAAGAACTCACTGCACTATTAATAAATTCAACATCATTTGAAGAAACATTTAATTTAGAAAACTCAAAATTATTTTTCTCTGGCTCAATTGCTACTATTTTTGATCTATCAAACATTTCTTTAAAATACCTCATTGATGATCCTATGTTTGAACCACAATCAACTATTAATAATTTTTTTTTTGATTTTAAATATTTATTAAAAAATTTATATCTTCCAATAAAATTATTTAGATTATATTCCTCGTAACCAAATATTTGAAAGACAGTATTGATATCATACAAATTTCTTACATTTTGTGTCAGAAATTTTTTATTTCTAATATTGAATATTAAAACTTTTTTAATTATCAGTGAAATTATTCTTGGAGTAATTATTAAAAAATTATTAGATTTTTTCCAAAAGATTAAAATAAATATTTCAATCAGATAATAAAAAAGCTTTAATATTTTCATTTATTATAATTTAAAGAAGTAATCGTTATCATTAAATTTTTTTATATATTTGTAATTTTTATTTAACATAAATTTTTTTAGTTTTATAAAATTATTTGTTTCTATAAGCAAATATCTAAACTTAAATCTATTAAAGTCTATGCCATTCAATACTTCAAACTCAGCACCCTCAGTATCTAAACTAAAAAAATCAATTATTCTCGGAGCATTCGATTTCAACAATATATCATTCATAGTTATTGTTTTAACATAATATGAATATTTTTTTTCTCCCCGTTGAATTTCTGGATTTTTAACATAGTCTTTTTCTTTTTTTTTGACTTAAAAATATTGAAGAAAAGGTTTTTAATCCTGAATAATTCATCTTTAAAAAGCTTTTTTTAAATTTAAAAGAAACACAAGCACAATTATAAAAAATATTTTTTTTAGACCTGTAAAGTTTACATTTATTAAATTGTATTTTGGAGGGTTCTATTAAAATACCTTTCCAATTATTATTTTTTTCATAATAATAAGTATTGGATTGGGTAATACCATCGTATGCACCAATCTCTATATAAAATCCATTATTGAAATTTAGGAAAGATTTTAACTTTTTATCTAACTCATTTTTTCCAAAATATTTTTTTAAATACTTTTTAAAAAAGATTGGTATAGGTAATTTTAAATGACTTTGAATTCTATAATATAAATTCATTTAATTATTGGTTACGATATTTTTTTAAATATATTGGTATCATATCTTGGTAAAATAAATTTATTTTTAATATTATTTTTATTTATACTGTTTTGAATTGTTGTTAACCCAAATTGAAAAGGCTGTTTAACTATGTCAATTGTTGATTTATTGTATGAACCATAAGGATAACATACTGATAAATTATCTTTTTTCATTCCAACCTTAGTAAGAAATTTAATAGATTTATTGATCTCAGTTTTTTGTTTTCTTTTGTCTAAATACTCCCACCATTCATGTTTGTATCCATGAGATCCAAAATGCATACCGTCTGAGATCATTTCTTTTATGTTGCTCTCACTCAAATATAACTCTTGTGAGAATTCTTTAACATTTTTTGTAACATATCTTTCGAATAAAAATGTTATAAGAAAATTTCTCATATTTTTAGGCAATAATTTTTGAATTAATGATTTGAAAACTACAATTTTATGGTTGTCATATCTGTTTTTTAATTTTTTAATTTTAGAATTATTTATTAATAAAAATTTGTTTAATGAAAACCCAAATTTTTTATCTAAAGCTTTAGACGAAACTTCAAATAATTTATCTAAATCAATTTTTTTTTCTAATAAAAAATGAATTTTATTTACATCGAGTATTTGATTATTTTCAATAACTGATGCTGGTGGATAAAAACATCCAGAAATTTTTTTTTTTTTTAAATATTTAAATACAAAATTGTAATGATCCTTATATCCATCGTCAAAGGTTAATAATATTGAAGGTTTTTTTTTAATTTTTTTTGTTTTAAGAATTTGTATGAAATCTTCAACATTTAAAATATTAAAATTATTTAAAAAAAAATCTATTTGTCTTTTGAATTCATCAAACTCTAAAGCTTTTAAATTTTGATACTTACTTTTTTTAACTCTTCTTACATAATGGTACATGACTATGTAAATATTACTATTTTTTATTTGCATGAAGCGGATATCATAAATGCAGAGGATGATGGTATCATGTCAATGCTAGAGTTATCTTTAACTAAATAATTTGCAATCTTTCTTACTTTTTTCTCATTTTTTGAATATTTTTTTGGCAATATTGGGTGATAATTAATTGGAAATAAATCAAAAGTAGAAAACTTATATTTTATGAGTAATTCATGAAGTTGCAAAGGTGTAAATTGGTGTCTTAGGGAAACTTTAATTTTAGTTTTAGGCTGACCTATTATTTTTTTAAATTTTATCTTTTGTTTTTCATTTAAATATCCCTTTAAATTTAATTTATTTAATTTTATGCTTTCTTCTAAAAGTAATTTTAGTGTTTTTGCTTTTTTAATTTCCTTCAATGTAAAATCATTTAAAGAAAAAAGGTTAAATAATCTATTCCTAGCACTTACAACTAAAATCCCATTTTTATTTAATAATTTTCTACATTTTTTAAAAAAAATATCTAATTGAGCTAAAGAAATATATTCGATGAAACCATTTGCGGAAATTAAATCGAATTTTTGGGTAAATTTATGATCAAAAAATGATCCGTGTACAAACTTTGTATTTTTTTTTCTTAAATTTTTTTTTTTATTACATCTGTTTATCATTTGTTTTGAAAAATCTATTCCAACACTTTCAGATGTAAAATTTGATGACATCTGTATCAACTCACCACTACCACAACCAACATCTAAAAAATTCTTTGTATTTTTTTTTCTGATAAGATCTAGTACATATTGGTTTCTATGTTGTATTGTATCATAAAGTAATGGATCTTTTATATTTGATCTTTTTTCCCAACTGAAAGAAATTTTATTAAAATAATTTTTTGTTTGTTTCTGTTGAATTGACACATTATTAATCTATCAATTTTCTAAAAAAAGAAAAGGTAGCAATATATAAAATTTTAATTAAGTAAAAAAATTTGTAAGGCCAAAGTTGTTCTATACCTTTGAAATGATTTTTAAATACTAAATTGTCTGCAGTATTATTTACTTTAATTTGCTTTGGATGTAAAAGTATGTCGTTTATTTTACTTTTGTTTTTATAAGTTATTTTATCAAATTTAAATTTGCTATGAGTGCTATTTTCGCCAAATCCTATATTTTTAACTAAGTTTGAGTTTGGTGTAATAGTTAAACCATTTTTTTTCCATACAGATAAAGTCCAGGGATAAGCCCAGCTATCTACTCTATTCTTATAAACTTTGTCAAAAATTTTTTCCCAATATTGTCGCTCAAGATTATTTCTATGTAATTTTTTCCAATTTTTATTTTCTTTTAATTTTGGCCAAAATTTAATATTTCCATCATTATATCTCCATCTATCACTCCATGTAGCCCAGCCCCAGCAGTGATTATATTTAGAAAAATAATATGAATTTTTGTCTATTGGTTGGGACTGAAAGTTGCTTCCACTTATACAATATATTTTTTTGTTTTTTTTGTATTTGAATAATAATGATTTACAAAAAGAGAAAAAATTTTGATTTGCCACACAGTCATCTTCTAAAATTACTCCCTTTTTTTCTTTTTTAAAAAACCAATTTAATGCTTTCAAATTTGATTTTTTGCATCCTAAATTTTTTTTATTAAAAAGAAATTGTACTTTTTTAATTTTCATAGTTTTTTTTTCAATATATCTTCTAACCTGATTTGTTTTTTTTTTATCTAAAGGATTATTTTTTGGACCATCACAAGATATGTAAATTTTATTTGGTTCATATTTCAAAATAGAATTTAAAGATTTTTTTGTACAGTCAAGTCTATTATAAACTAAAAAAAGTATAGGTATTTTTGACATACTCAAACTTTACCAATTCGATTTTTTACAGCTAAAATAAGATTTTCTAAATTTTTATCCTCGTCTAATTTGAACCTCTCAATTTCAAAACCATCACATGCAGCATTTATAAAAAACTTTTGATTATTTTTTAAAAAATTGAATAGATCATCTTTTACTTGATCTTCTTTTTTATTTAATAACTCAGAAAATGTGGTTTTTAAATCTTCATTAAGATTAACTAATTTAACACTTTCACAATCTGATAACCATGTGTTACCAAAAACTAGCGAAGGTTTTCCCAACATCAAACCATCGAAGATAACTGATCCACATAAAGTGGAAGTAAGAATACAGTTGGATATTAGTTTATTATAGTCTTCTCTAACATTTACTAAT
>MDTG01050772.1_pt1 | contig 11539 bp, 12 predicted proteins | sample 811421 | NCBI WGS metagenome assembly MDTG01 (sample SAMN05326645, study PRJNA326480) | marine metagenome | isolation source: seawater | place: Pacific Ocean: South East | collected 2011
AATATGGATGCGAACATCGCTGACTTTGCGGATATTAGCGCCACTGGTCGAACTAGTACGATAGGTTTTGGTTCGATAGAACAGGGCCCCAATCAGCGAAGCCTTGAAGATTTAAAACAATATGATATTGTCACCAACGTGAATTTAGGTCAACTCCTTCCCAAAAAATGGGGGATTCAATTACCTTTTAACTATGGAATTCAGGAAGAGTTGATTACGCCAAAATACGATCCGGAATTTGATGATATCATTTTACAAGAGCGATTAGATAACGCTTCAGACGCAGCCGAGCGAGATGCAATCGAAGAGCAATCTATCAATTATACTAAAAGACAAAGCATTAATTTTATAGGTGTTCGCAAGAACCGTAATCAAGAAAGTGAATCAGTTCCTATGCCTTACGATATTGAGAATTTTACTTTTTCCTATTCTTATAATGAAGAAGAGCATAATGATTTTGAGGTAGAGGCAGCAATGGATCAGAATGTACGTTTAGGAGGAACGTATGATTATAGTTTTAATAACAAAGCTATAGAGCCTTTTAAGAAAAACGATAGTTTGTTCATGGGAAAATATTGGCAATTCTTGAAAGATTTTAACTTCAATCCACTTCCTAGTAATATATCCGTTAGCAGTAATATCATCAGGAGTTTCAATCAACAAAAATTTCGTGAAATCAATTTACTTCCTGGCCAAATTGGGCTGCCAACACTTTATCAGCGTAATTTTATGTTTGACTGGCAGTATACCGTAAATTATAATTTGACCAACTCCCTCAGGTTTAATTTTAATGCCGCCAATAATCGAATCGTGAATAATTATATTGATGGTGGAATAGTAGATAATAGCATTGGCATATGGGATGGGTTTTTTGAGGTTGGTGACCCCAATCAACATGTTCAATCCTTGCAGGTCAATTACGATTTGCCTACATCTAAATTCCCATTCTTGAGATGGATTAGAGCCACTTATTCATATCAAGGGGACTATCAATGGCAAGATGGGAGTGACTTATTCAATAGTGTCGAAATCCTTTCCGATAACGGCTCTTCAGTATTTTATGACTTGGGTAATTCAGTGCAAAACGCAAGTACCCATCGAATTAACTCAAATTTTGACATGACGAGCTTGTATAGATATCTTGGTATTAAAAAGCTTACTGGTTCGTTAGAGGAAGGAGATCGCCGTCCTGGCCAGGGAAGTAACTCACTGCTCGGAGGTGATGGGGGTAAAGGTCAAGAACGTGAAAGCATGAATAAAAGGGATCAAATCATGTCTATGCGCAATGGCGGAAACAGTAGTTCACGTCCCATAAAGAAATTATCTCCAGGTCAAAAAGTAATCAATTCAATCATTGGATTGGCTACTTCGGTCAAAAAGGCTCAAATCAATTACCTTGAAAATAATGGAATTTTCTTGCCAGGATATTTACCATCGATTGGTTTTGGTGGATCACTGCGACCTACTGCAGGTTTTGTATTTGGTTCTCAAGCTGAGGTTCGTGATTATGCTGCCCGCAAGGGATGGCTGACTATCTTCCCAGAATTCAATCAGCAATATACGGAATTAGAAAGTCGTCAATTGGATATGCAACTTAATACCGAACCATTCGATGACCTCAAAATTGATTTTAATGCATCTAGACTTTATTCAGAAAATTTTGCAGAAAATTACATAGTTGAAGAGGGGCTTTATCGTTCATTGACGCCCAACACTTTTGGTAATTTCAATATATCAACTGTTTTGATTAATACAGCCTTCAGCAGTAGTAATGAATTTGGATCATCAGCCTTTGACCAGTTTAAAAGTAATCGCCTTACCATTGCTCAGCGATTAGCAGAGCGCTTCTATGGAACAGCAACTTATCCATTGGACGAAGAAGGCTATCCAGAGGGCTTCGGTAAGAATAGTCAACAAGTTTTATTGCCGGCCTTTGTTGCGGCCTACAGAGGAAGTGATGCCTCTAAAGAACGTTCAGGAATCTTTCGAGACATTCCACTACCAAACTGGGATTTGAAATACACTGGATTCATGAAGATGAAGTGGTTTAAAAAGCGATTCAAGCGCTTCTCGATTCAGCACGGATATCGCGCAGCATATACCTTAAATCAGTTTCAAACTAATTTGGATTACAATCGATTTGATCCCACCGAGCTCGATCAGTCAGGGAATTTCAAAAGTGAGATTATTTTGAATAATGTTAATTTGACCGAACAATTTTCACCATTAATAAAAGTCGATTTTGAGATGACAAATTCCATTAAGATTTTGGCCGAGATCCGAAAAGATCGAGCATTATCTTTAAGTTTTGCAAATAATTTAATGACTGAAATTCAGGGAGAGGAACTTATTTTAGGACTGGGTTATCGAATTAAGGATTTACGGATTGGAACTAATTTTGGAGGTAATAGCACTGTAATGAAAAGCGATTTAAATTTTAAATTGGATTTTTCTGTTCGGGATAATAAAACGATCATTCGCTATCTAGACGTAGACAACAATCAAACTACCGCAGGCCAAACGATTTATGGACTTCAGTTCACAAGTGATTACGCTTTAAGCAAAAATCTGACGGCTTTATTTTTCTATGACCATACTTTTTCGGAATACGCTATCAGTACAGCTTTTCCGCAAACTACCATTCGCAGTGGGTTTACACTGCGATATAATTTTGGTAACTAAATTGCAAGAAACTAATTTTTTAATACTTAAAGTTATGAAAATACCAACAAATTTAAAGTACACCAAGGACCACGAATGGGTGGCTTTGGATGGAGATATTGCTATGGTAGGAATTACCGATTTTGCTCAGGGTGAATTAGGAGACATTGTTTATGTCGAGGTTGAGACACTTGATGAGACTTTGAACATTGAAGAGGTTTTTGGCACTGTAGAGGCGGTAAAAACAGTTTCTGACTTGTTTTTACCTTTATCTGGAGAAATAGTTGAATTCAATGAAAATCTGGAGGAACAGCCAGAACTAGTTAACTCAGACCCTTACGGTGCGGGTTGGATGATTAAAATCAAAATTAATGATCCTACTGAACTTGAGCAACTGTTATCAGACATTGATTATGCAGCTCTTATTGGGGCATAAAATATTTAGGCTTTGGGCGCTATTGGCACACGTTGTATTTTCAATGGCAATGCTTTGGCCATTGGATAAATTACCTGATGTTGCTTACTCATTTCCAGATAAATGGTCTCATTTTGCCGTTTTTTCAACTTTATATCTTCTATGGGCGTTTGCTCTAGAATCTAAATGGTCATTAATAAAATTAAGGTTAAGGCTTTGTTTTGGACTTGTTATATATGGTATAATAATTGAATTAATCCAATACAAATGGCTCATCACTCGTCATGGAGACCTAATGGATTTAGTTGCCAATACCGGTGGGATTTTATTTGGGTTAATTTTATATCATGTAAGGTCAAATTTTAACCGATAAAAAGCAATATTTTGGTTTTTCAAACCCCATTTTTTTATTTATTTTAGCAAGGCTATAAACTAAGCAGTATGGAACCGAAAAAAAATCCAAAAGCCGACCTGAATCAGTGGAGTGGTGTATATCTGCTCTCTGGCCTGGTTTTCATGCTATTTGTGGCATGGCAAGCTGTGGAGTGGAAAACTTATGATCGCGATAACCTGGGTCGTGACATGCTCGATGTAGGCGACGACCTTTTAGAAGATGTCCCAGTTACTCAGATATTGACACCACCGCCACCACCACCGCCACCACCGCCTGCTCCCGAAGTTATTGAGGTCGTAGAAGATGATGAGGAAGTTGAAGAAACTATAATTGAGTCTACCGAGACTGATGCTGAGGAAGTAATTGAAATTGAAGAAATCGAGGAGGTTGAAGAGGAAATCGCTGATGTACCATTTGCTGTGATTGAAAATGTGCCGGTTTATCCAGGCTGTGAATCTGCAGGAAATAATGAAAAGAAAAAGCAGTGCATGTCTGAAAAAGTCATGAAGTTTGTTCAGCGTAAATTTGATACTGATTTGGCCAATGATCTGGGTTTAGAGGGCCGACAAAGAATTTCAGTTCAGTTCAAAATTGATCGCAAAGGGAATGTAGTAAATGTGCGTGCTCGTGCTCCACACCCTAGATTGGAGCAAGAAGCAGTTGATGTAGTGAAGGCATTACCAAAAATGACTCCAGGTAAACAACGTGGTCAGCCCGTAGGTGTCTTGTACGCATTGCCCATCTTGTTTCAAGTAGAGAATTAAAAATTAATTAATCCTTTTTAATTATTTGGCCTCATCCCATGATATTCGTGGGAGTTTTTACATGCTCAATTATAAACGCAAGACGCGTTTAATTCAAAGGTATCTAATAAATTAGTCAAGAGATATAAAGAAAGAGAACGATTATTTATTTTTAGGATACCGCTTCATAGCTGAGCGATAAAGCATTTGTAAATAGTCTTGAGTTTTAACAAGACCGTTGCCATAGCCTTTATTGTCATAGTTGGCCGTAATCGACTTATTGGATATTACTTCCTCTAGGGTTTTACCTAAAAGATAATCCATTTGAACTCCTCTTTGGGTATATTCAATCATTCTTTTATAAGCTTTTAAATCTTCCTTTGAGGCTATTGGGCCTCTGCCCGGAATAAGCACAGTTTCATCGTTGGCTAATTTCAAAATGTAATCAATAGCCATGAGAAGATTGTCTATATCTCCCCCCATTTTTTCATCAATATAAGGGTATTTACCGCTTAAAAATAAATCACCACAAGCGATAACATTATTTTTTTTGAAAAAAACTATTAGGTCGCCAGAGGAATGAGCATTGTGGGTTTTAATTATTTTAATTTTTTCATTGACCAAATTAATACTCATATTGTCGCTAATTACAAAAACAGAATATGGAAGCTCTTGTTCGATATTTTTGGACTGGAGTTTTGAATATTTGGCATTTACCTCTTCATTTACTTCTTTATTCCCTTTGATTTTGCGGCTATACGCCTCTTTTAGAGATTTCATTCGATCCAGTTCTTCGGAATTCGAATCTATCCAGATGTTGTTATAGGTCTGCTGGTTACACATTACGGTCACTCCAGAATCACTGTAATAGGCATTACCACCTGTATTATTTTTATTATGATTAGTGTTTATTAAAAATCGCACTGGATTTAAAGAAAGTCTTCCGGCGGTATTTAGAGTTTTAGGGGCCGCTTTTGCGTCGTGACCATCTACAAGCAATGTATATTCTCTTCCTAAGAATGCTACCGCATTATTAGTGCCATATGTCAAAGAATAGATACTATCTTTGATTTTTTTTGCGGCTACAAAAACGCCACTTGATCCCTTTTGAGAGTCATTAGAGAATTCACCGACCTCTTGTGCTTCCAGAAAGTTGGCAGTCAAAAACACTAAATAAGTGTAAAGAAAAAAATGCCTTTTCATTGTAAAATAGTTTAAGTTTTCGAAGGTAATAAAAGAAACTGTATGGTTCCAATATTATGAATTATAAGTTGTGAAAAAAGCTCCGAGTCCCGTATCTTTGGGCCTGAAAAAAATGTTGCCTTTGTCTCAAGTCGCTGCTATATCTGAGTACTCCTCTTCATGGACTATTTTTAAGGAAATCACCAAATTTCGCTTGTCGATTAGTGTTTTGTTCTCTTCGATCATTGGTTACTTTTTGGGTGCTGAAAATGTTAATTGGACAGTATTGGCTTTTTTGACAGTAGGTGGATATTGTATGGTAGGAGCCTCTAACATTTTTAATCAAATTATTGAGCGTGATTTAGATAACCTCATGGAGCGTACAAAATCACGTCCATTACCTTCTGGAGAAATGATGTTGAATCAGGCTTTGATTTTAGGTTTTGTGCTCACTCTTATTGGTCTCGTATCGCTATATTGTATTAATCCGAAAACGGCCATGTTTGGGGCTATATCCATATTTTTATACGTTAGTGTTTACACACCGCTAAAAACTAAAACTCCTTTATGTGTTTTTGTTGGTGCGTTTCCTGGAGCTATACCCTTCATGTTAGGTTGGGTTGCTGCTACAGGGTATTTTGGTATTGAGCCGGGAACCCTTTTTATGATTCAGTTTTTTTGGCAATTTCCACATTTTTGGGCTATCGGATGGTTTTTACATGATGATTATCAGAGGGCTGGATTTCAAATGCTTCCTACGGGAAAGCGGGACCATGGATCCGCACTTCAGATCGTTTTGTATAGTGTATGGACAGCTATGACTGCCTTGATTCCAATTGCACACAAGACTGGCAGTTTTTTTATCACACCATTTTCAGGTTTTGTTATCGGTTTATTTGGGCTTTGGTTAATCTGGACAGCATTAAGATTGTACTTCTTGCGCACTGAGAAAGCAGCAAAAAGACTAATGTTGGTAAGTGTGACCTATCTAACTATGGTTCAGGTAATATATGTCATCGATAAATTTTTTGTGCAATGAGTTTAAGCGAAGAAAATGAATTAATACAGCATAGGAAAGCAAGAAAAATGCTTCTCTGGTTTGGGATGATTTCTCTGGCTATGAGCTTTGCGGGGTTAACAAGTGCTTATGTGGTGAGTAAAGAAAGAGCCGATTGGCTAGAAGACTTAGTCTTGCCTTCCGCATTTAATTGGAGTCTAATAGCGATTTTATTAAGTAGTTTGACCCTGGAATGGGCTAAAAGAAAAGTCAAAACAGGTAAACTAACAAATGTGATGACTTTATTACTCTCCACATGGTTTTTAGGCGCTATTTTTGTTGGACTCCAGTACTTAGGTTTCAGTCAAATTTATAATGAAATGGGTTATGCTTTTACCGGTCCTACTAGTAATATTGCGTATACTTATATTTTTCTGATCGTTGTACTTCATTTAGCTCATATTATTGCAGCAGTTATTGCTCTCAGTGTAGTAATTTATAATCATTACAAACAGCGTTATAATTTGGGTAATTACCTAGGGGTTGAACTGGTCGCTCTTTTCTGGCATTTTGTAGACGGTCTTTGGCTTTATCTCTTTTTATTTTTCTATTTCGTTAGATAAAAATAATACCTATTTTTGTAAGATAAATACACCAATAATTTATGGAAGCTACCGTAACTAAAACGGGTACTGAAGGAAAAATATGGGGAGGTGGGAGCCAACCACTAAATGCACGTTACGGTAAGATGATGATGTGGTTTTTCATTGTTTCGGATGCCTTAACGTTCTCTGGTTTTATTGCCGCTTACGGATTTTCACGGTTCAAATTTATTGATGCTTGGCCCATTGCTGATGAGGTATTTACTCACGTTCCCTTTTTACATGGGGTCCCTGCACCAATGTATTATGTAGCGTTTATGACGTTGGTGTTGATTTTCTCTTCGGTCACAATGGTTTTAGCTGTTGACGCAGGGCACAAAATGCAACAAAATAAAGTGGCTTGGTATATGTTCTTTACCATCATTGGAGGGGCTATTTTTGTCGGATCTCAAGCATGGGAATGGGCAACTTTCATAAAGGGAGACTATGGTGCAGTAGAAACCAAAGGTGGTAGAATATTACAATTTTTAAACACTGATGGAGACCGTGTAGCAATTGCTGATTTTGCAAAGAATATTCCAAGTGAGCGAATCACTCATGAGCGGAAAAATGGAGTTTGGTACTATGACGAACCTAGCACACTGACTTCTTACAATCTCAGTGAAGTCAAAGAAGGTTTTTTGGCAAATGAAAATCTATTGATCCGAACCCAATATTTGGATGAGAATGGACATCCTAAAGTCCTTTCTCGTGAAGCATCGATTGACAAATTAATGAATGATGGAAAATTGGTGGTTGAAGGCGCAAACCTGAGGAACAATGAATATGGTCATCCGCTTTTTGCCGATTTCTTTTTCTTTATTACAGGTTTTCACGGCTTTCACGTTTTTTCTGGAGTAATGATCAATATTATAATTTTTTTCAATGTAATCATAGGTACTTATGAGCGGCGTAAAAATTATGAAATGGTTGAGAAGGTTGGACTTTACTGGCACTTTGTAGACTTGGTGTGGGTTTTTGTTTTCACATTCTTTTATTTAGTTTAATCGTATATAATATCATGGGCCACGAACATAAATTAGAAATATTTAGAGGACTAGTTAAGTTTAATTCGAACATCCAAAAAATATGGGGTGTTTTTGCCTTCTTGTGTCTTGTAACCGCGGTGGAAGTTGTTTTGGGGATTATTAAACCAGAATTTTTAGTTCAGGAGCGATTATTAACCATGAAGTATTTAAACTGGATTTTCATTATTTTGACTTTGGTTAAGGCCTATTACATTACTTGGGATTTTATGCACATGCGCGATGAGAAAAGTGGACTTCGCCGGGCAGTTGTTTGGACGGGTGTTTTCTTGATATGCTATTTGATTGCTATTTTATTAGTTGAGGCAGATTATATTTATGATGTGTATAAAAACAACTTTATCAAGTTTAATTTCTAAATTCGGATAAAATTGAAATTAGTCCAGTGTTGTAAAACACCATGATTGTCCATTTTCTTCCCTAAATTCTGTTCAGGTTAATGAAAGCATCGCATTCAGGCGCTTTTTTACCGTAATTAATTTCTAAGTCTCCATGGGGCATTGTATTTTTGACTGTAAATATGGTTTATGGGTTATAAAAAATACTTGGTTTTAGTAGTACTCTTTGTTCTGCCCATCACCGTATACCTTTTTTTTGCAAGTGGGGTCAACCAATTTGCGAAATTACCCAAGCTTGGACATGAAGAGATTGAATTAAGTAGTTTTGTCGATCTTGGAGGCGAGATGCTCAATTCAAGGGGTAAAATTACGGTTTTAGGTTTTTTCGGACGAGATGTATTGAGTCACAAGGCAGAGATCTTTAACCTAGCACATAAGATTTACAAGAAAAATTATTTATTCGAGGATTTTCAGATGGTATTTTTGACCACTAAAGATCAAGAATCAGCAGTAGTGACTCTTCTTAATGAATTTGAGCAAATTGCCGATCCAGTTAATGTCAAAGTTGGTTTTGGGCAGTTGGTAGATCTTAAATATATTCATTCCCTTTTAGATAGTCCGCATGCCTTAGATGAGTTTGGAGCATCTTCATTTGTTTACATTATCGATAGAAATTCTAATCTACGGGGTCGTGTGGAAATTGAACAACAACAATTTGGAATTGGATATAATGCTGCAAATTATGCCACAGTAAATAATGAAATGAATGATGATATTAAGGTAATTTTGGCAGAATATCGATTGGCGTTAAAAAAATACCAAACTTCTCGTAAAAAATGAATGTAAAAAGACAGAATTATTCATACATAGGGGTCTCATTTGTAGTCTTAGTTTTCGGTATTATTTTTATTCCAAAGATCATTTCTCGAATTACGGGTGATCAAATAGTAGATTTAGATAGGCACAATCTCGATCACTCTAATAAAGCCGACCTACCTCTGGCGAAAATTGGCTCAGCGCCTTCTTTTTCATTAATCGATCAAAATAACAAAACCTTAACTAATGAGGATTTATTGGGACAAGTTTATGTTGTGGAGTTTTTTTTCACAACTTGTCCGTCAATTTGTCCAATCATGACTAATAATCTTTTAGAGGTACAAAATGCCTTTGCTGATGATTTGAGAGTAAGCTTGGTTTCTGTGACTATTAATCCCAATTTTGACACCCCAGAGGTCTTGAGCAATTATGCTGTGCGTTATGGCATTAATCATCCAAATTGGTATTTGCTAACCGGAGATTCTCATTCGATTTTAGATATGGCCAATATTGGTTTTAATCTTTACGCTGGTCCCGGGTCTGATGTCGATGGAGGCTTTGAACATTCGGGTTTTTTTGCATTAGTTGACTCTGAAGGATATATCAGATCGCGCTTTGATCGGTACGGTAATCCAATCATTTATTACGATGGCCTTGAAATGGTTCAGGTATCGAAATTAATTAACGATATTAGCAAACTTCTTAAAGAAAAGTCATGAAAGAGTTTTTTCAATCGAGATATAAATTTTTGATTTGGGCTCTTTCTATCTTAATTCCTTTGGTGGTGGCAATTCTCTTCAGGGTTCGTATACCAGATGTAGCACCTCTTATGTTTTTACCGCCTATTTACGCTGGAATTAATGCTTTAACAGCATTCCTTTTGGTGATAGCCGTAATTCAAATTAAAAAGGGAAATAGGGCTTTACACGAGAGACTAATGTCTAGTGCTATATTGTGTTCAATTGCATTTTTAGTAATGTATGTCGCTTATCATATGACCTCTGACCCCACTCCTTATGGTGGAGAGGGCTGGATCAAAGGACTTTACTATTTTATTCTTATTAGTCATATCACGCTTTCAATAACAGTAATTCCACTAGTTTTATTTACATACTATTACGCCAGTGTTGAGCTATTTGACAAACATCGAAAAGTCGCTAAAATCACTTTTCCTATTTGGCTTTATGTTGCCGTTACAGGTGTTGTTGTGTACTTAATGATTTCACCCTTCTATGGATAAACTTTTAAAATGGCTTTTAGTTCTTTTTGCCGTAATTGGAATTGTCAATAACGGGTTTGCTCAGTGTGCCATGTGTCGGGCTGTACTGGAAAGTGATACTTCTGGTCAGGCTGCAAAGGGCATAAATAATGGCATTATCTATTTGATGATTTTTCCATATTTGCTAGTTGGGGTTGTTGGCTATTTTGTCTTTAAATTGAGGCGTTCTAAGTCTTGAAGTCTTAACATAGATTTCACACAATTATCGCTTTGAGGATGTTAATTTTGCATCCATAGCAAAAATCATGATTGAAATCAACAACCTAAACAAGTCTTACGCTATAGGACAGAACAAACTTCATGTGCTAAAGGGTATCAATTTTTCGGTGGAATCTGGAGAAATGGTTGCGATTATGGGCTCCTCGGGCTCGGGAAAGTCTACTTTGCTCAATATTCTTGGCATGTTGGATGAGGCTGATGACGGTAGTTATATCTTGGATGGCACTCCTATTAAACATTTAAATGAAACATTGGCTGCCCGATATCGTAATCAGTTTTTGGGATTTATTTTCCAATCATTCAATTTGATTTCCTATAAAACAGCATTAGACAATGTGGCCATGCCACTTTATTATCAGGGCATCAAACGACAACAGCGCACAGAGCGTGCTATGCAATATTTGGAAAAGGTGGGTTTAGCCAACTGGGCGCACCACCTGCCAAACGAATTGTCAGGTGGGCAAAAGCAGAGAGTGGCTATTGCACGTGCGCTTGCCAGTGATCCGAAAGTACTTTTAGCAGATGAGCCTACTGGAGCGCTGGATTCAAAGACTTCCTATGAAGTTATGGATTTAATTCAGGGTATTAATGACGAGGGTAAAACTATATTATGTGTCACTCACGAGCGTGATATAGCACATATGTGTAAACGAATTGTCCACCTAAAAGATGGCCTTATCGTTAAAGATGAACGGGTGGATCAAATCCGCGCTAAAACTGCATTGAATGTTTAGTTTAGAGCGCTGGCAAGAGATATTCGAAACACTTAATAAGAATAGACTTAGGACTTTTCTAACTTCTCTATCTG
>MDTG01249860.1_pt1 | contig 11539 bp, 10 predicted proteins | sample 811421 | NCBI WGS metagenome assembly MDTG01 (sample SAMN05326645, study PRJNA326480) | marine metagenome | isolation source: seawater | place: Pacific Ocean: South East | collected 2011
CTTGTAGCTCAGTAGTAGAGCAGTACCCTGAAAAGGTATGTGTCGTAAGTGCGATTCTTACCAAGGCCACCACCGAGCAATTTATACACATCGATATTTAAATTTAAATTTGATAAATTTTTGATATGCAAAAAAATATTGGACTTTTTTGGTTAAAAGATGATTTCAGGATTAAAAAAAATTCTGCATTATTTGAGGCCACAAAAAATCATGATCAGGTTGTTGCTTTTTTTCTATATAAAAAAAAAAAATTTGAAAATCAACAAGCCCAAAAATGGTGGGTGAGTCAATCTTTAAGGGAATTTAAGAAACAATTGAGTGATTACCATATATCTTTAGAGGTTATTAAAACTGAATCTTACAAATCTTTTTTTGAGAAACTTTTTACTAAAAAAAACTTTTCTATTTACTGGAATAAAACATATGAACCAAACTATCTAAAATTTGACACTTATCTTTCAAAGAATTTTGAAACAAATAAAATCAAATTTAAAATATTAAAAGGAAATATTTTAAATGAAATTGATCAAGTAAAGAAATTAGACGGAACTCCTTTTAAAGTATTCACTCCTTATTGGAGAAATGCAGAAAAATATTATTTGGAAAAAGTTCCCTCTCAAGAAAGAAAAATTTTAAAATGTAAAACAAAAGTATCATTCTTTAAAAATACAATAAGTGAAAACGAAATTTTTCCAAAAAAAAATTGGTTTAAAAAATTTGAAAAATATTGGTCTCCAAGTGAGGATAACGCTTTAAAAGAATTAAGAAACTTCATCAACAATAGAATTGATAATTATTCAGATGCAAGAAACTTTCCTGATACGCTTGGTACTTCTAAATTATCCCCATATATAAAACATGGCCAAATTCACGTAGAAACAATTTGGGAAGAATGTATCAAAATTAAAAAAAAAGGTGTAGGAAAATTTTTAACCGAAATTGGGTGGAGAGAGTTTAATCACTCCCTAATAAATTACTTTCCACATATGCTTAAAGGAAATTACTCAAAAAAATTCGATAAATTTCCTTGGCAAAAAAATTTAAAATTTTTAAATGCTTGGAAGAAAGGACTAACAGGTTACCCAATAGTTGACGCAGGAATGCGAGAACTATATTCAACTGGATGGATGCATAACAGAGTTAGAATGATAGTTGGATCTTTTCTTGTTAAACACTTGCTTATAAACTGGGTCGAAGGAGAAAAATATTTTAAAAGTTGCTTATTAGATTATAACGAGGCGAATAATGTATCTGGTTGGCAGTGGGTCGCAGGCTGTGGAGCTGATGCAGCGCCTTACTTCAGAATATTCAATCCAATTTTACAAGGAGAAAAATTTGATAGAGATGGTGCTTATGTTAAAAAATGGGTTCCAGAATTGAAAAATGTTCCGAAAAAATTTATACACAAACCTTGGGAACTTGAAGATAAAAATATTTTAAAACTTAACTCTGATTATCCTGCGCCAATAGTAATACACGAAAAAGCTAGAATAAAAGCATTAAGTGCATTTAAAAAAATTTAAAAATTATATACTGCCGTGACAATGTTTATATTTTTTTCCTGAGCCACAAGGACACTTATCATTTCTACCTACCTTTTTAAAATCAGGACTTTTTTCATCATTTGTTCTTGAATCTTGAGCTTCCTCTTTTGATGAGACTACAATGTTAAGATTTAAAAGTAGTTTAATTACATCATTTTTTATTTTGCCAAGCAAACCTTCGAAAAGAATAAAAGCTTCTTTTTTAAATTCTGATAACGGATCCTTTTGTCCATATTGTCTTAATCCGATAACCTGCCTTAATTGTTCTAAATACTGAAGATGTGATCTCCAAGAAAAATCAATAATTTGTAAAAAAACTTTTTTTTCTAACGATTTATTTTGCTCTTCGCCTAAAATTTTTATTCTAGAATTTCTTTTTTCGATGAATAAATCATTCATTTCTCTCAAAAAAATATCTTTTTCTTTTGACGCCAATTCTTTTACCTGTGCTATGTTCATAGAGTTTCCAATTAAATTTTTAATTTCTGTTAAAAATTTTTCATCGTTAGACTTCTTATAATTACTAATCGAAATATCTATAATCTTTAAGATTTCTTCAAAAAAATCACTCAAAATAACATTTACGTTATCTTCTTTTAAAATTCTTAATCTTTGAGAAAAAATTACTTGTCTTTGATCATTCATCACATCATCAAATTTAATTAAAGTTTTACGAATATCAAAATTTCTACTTTCTACCTTTTTCTGAGCCCTTTCCATTGCTTTATTTATCCAAGGATGGTCAATAGATTCATTTTCTTTTAGACCTAATTTTTTAAGCATTCCATCGATCGACTCCCCTCCAAAAATTCTCATTAATTCATCCTGTAAACTTATAAAAAAAATGGTAGCACCAGGATCTCCCTGTCTGCCTGATCTACCTCTCAACTGGTTATCTATTCTCCTACTCTCGTGTCTTTCCGTTCCAATAATAAAAAGGCCTCCAGAAGATTTAACTTTTAATTCATTATTTTTGTGTTCTTCATAATCCTTAATTACGTCCTCTTCTATAAAGTCTTTATTCCCTCCGAGTTTAATATCTGTTCCTCTTCCGGCCATATTTGTAGCAATAGTAACAGAGCCAGTTTTTCCTGCTTCAGCAATTATTTTTGCCTCTTTTTCATGATGCTTTGCATTTAAGACATTATGCTTGATCTTTTTTTGATTAAGAAATTTAGAAATTTTTTCTGACTTTTCAATACTAGTTGTTCCAACTAACACCGGCTGGCCTATTGAATTACACTCTATAATTTTTTTTGTTATAGCATTATATTTTTCTTGTTCCGTCCTAAAAATTTGATCATTAAAGTCTTTTCTTAACATCTTTTTATTTGTTGGGATAGAAACAACATTTAGTTTGTAGATATCATAAAATTCCTCTGACTCGGTCATTGCTGTACCAGTCATTCCTGCTAATTTTTTATAAAGTCTAAAGTAATTTTGGTAAGTTATTGCTGCAAGAGTTTGATTTTCTCCCTCAATATCAACATTTTCCTTTGCCTCTATAGCTTGATGAAGTCCATCAGAAAATCTTCTTCCTCCTAGCACTCTTCCAGTAAACTCATCAATAATTTGAACTTTTCCATCTCTGACAATGTAATCTTTGTCTTTCTTAAAAATCAGATTTGCTTTTAGGGCTTGATTAGTATGGTGAACTATTTCTAAATTCGCTGGATCGTAAAAGTTTTTATTTTTTAAAATATTTTTTTGAATAGCTAATTTTTCAATTTTATCTACTCCTTTATCTGTGAGAATTACATTTTTATTTTTTTCGTCTAATTCGTAATCTGTTTTTTGTAAGACTCTTATAATTTCATTTGAAGTGGAATATAAAGTAGTTTTGTCTTCTAATTTTCCAGAGATGATCAAAGGAGTTCTTGATTCATCAATCAAAATACTATCTACCTCATCAACGATACAGAAGTTGTGACCTCTCTGCACCATGTCATTAAGTTCATATTTCATATTATCTCTTAAATAATCAAAACCAAGTTCGTTATTAGTTGCATAAGTAATATCGCACTTATAATTTTTCTGTCTTTCATTATCTTCAAGATCATTTGTTATACAGCCAGTGGATACTCCTAAATAATTAAAAACTTTTCCCATCCACTCTGAGTCTCTTTTTGCCAAATAATCATTTACTGTTACAATATGAACTCCGTTTCCTTGTAATGAGTTTAAATATGCTGGAAGAGTTGACACTAACGTCTTACCTTCCCCTGTTTTCATTTCAGCTATTTTACCTTTATGAAGCATCAGTCCACCAGCTAGTTGAACATCATAATGTCTCTCTTCTAATGTTCTTTTTGCAGCCTCTCTTACTAAAGCAAAACTTTCAGGAATTATGGCATCTAGTTTAATAGAACCATTTTGAACATTTTTTTTGAGATAAGCAGTTTTTTCTTTTATTTCACTTTCAGATAAAGATTTAATCTCATTTTCTTTATTATTTATGGCTAAGATTAAATTTTTAATTTTATCTAATTCTTGTTGATTAGAGCTTTTAAATATTTTACTAAATGTTCTTGTAATTAAATTCATTATACATCTATATATGTATTTATAATTTAAATTAAATAGCAATTATGACAATAAACATCAAAAATTTTCTCAAAGATAAATCGAAACTATCTAAAATGGGTGAGTTTCAAAATTTGAAGCAAATTGACGGTCTTGAGATATCCTCAACTTCTGCAGATTTATATGGAGATGGAAGAGACGATCTAGCATTATTTTATTTTTCGAAAGGTGCAAATTATGCAACTTTAACCACTACTAACTCTATTACTTCAGAGTTTATTCCATGGAACAATAATTCTCATAAAAAAATAATTAAAGGTCTAATGGTCAATACAAAAAATGCTAATACTTTCACTGGCAAACAAGGTAAGGAAGGAATTGATACTTTAGCAAAAAACTTATCTAGGATTCTTACTTTAAAAGAGTCAAAATCTAAAAGAGGCACAAATGAAACAGTAAAAGTAAAAGATTTAATATTTGCTTCAACTGGTGTAATAGGCGAGGAGTTTCCTGTAGACCCAATCAAAGATAGGCTGCAAGACTTGGTTGATAAACTTAGACCAGAACACAATAAAATGGTTTGGCTTAAAATCGCATCTGCAATAATGACAACTGATACAAAGCCTAAAATAGCTTATGAAGAAATAATCATTGGAGATGAATTAATTAGGATCTGTGGCATTGCAAAAGGATCAGGTATGATTGCACCTAATGTTGCAACAATGTTATCATTCATTTTTACTAATGCTGATATAAATTCAAATATTCTTAAAACACTTTTAAAGAGAGCTGTAGCAAACTCATTTAATGCAATTACAGTTGACAGCGATCAATCTACTAATGATATGGTTTCAATTTTTTCGACAAGAGCTCTAAAAATTGGTCAAAATTTATCACTAAATGACAAAGTTATTCAAAAGTTTGAGCTTGCTTTAAAAAAATTATGTTTAAATCTTGCTAAGCAGGTTGTTGTAGATGGAGAAGGTGCAAAAAAATTTTTAACAGTTAATGTTATAAATGCAAAATCTCTTGGAAGCGCTAAAAATGTTGCTTTCTCAGTTGCAAATTCTCCTCTAGTTAAAACAGCAGTTGCAGGTGAAGATCCTAACTGGGGAAGAATATTAATGGGAATAGGAAAATCTGGTGAGTTAGTAGATCCAAAAAAACTAAAAATTAAAATTGGAAGTTTTGTAGTGGCTGAAAACGGAAAAATTTCAGATAATTATGATGAGAAAAAATTAAAAGAATATATGGAATGGGACTCGATTGAAGTTGAAATTAATTTAAAGCAAGGGAATGATGCTTTTAAATGTTATACATGCGATTTCACACATGATTATATCGATATTAATGCCGACTATAGAAATTAGAAAATGATTAAGTATAATCTCAAATGTTCAAATAATCATGAATTTGAAAGCTGGTTTTCAGACTCTATCGAATTTGAAAAACTGAATAAAAAAAATCTACTAGAGTGTATTTACTGCCCTTCAAAAAAAATTGTAAAATCAATAATGGCACCAATGCTCTCAGTTAAAAAAAATAATAAAGAAGATGAAGTTGATAAAATTTATAAAAAAAATAAAGATGATTTAAAAAGAATAAGAAATTACATTGAGAAAAATTTCGAATTTGTTGGAAAAAACTTCAGCAAAAAAGTTAGAGAAGTTTATTATGATAAAAAAAATAATAAAAAGATTTATGGAACGACAACGCTAAAAGAGAGAAAAGAATTAGCCGAAGAGGGTATAGATTTAATAAGTATTCCCTGGATTGAAAAAGATAATTAAGTTTTTATGCTCGTAATTATATAATTTACTGATAAATTTGAAGATCTTTTCCACTTTCTTAAAATTGGATTAAAAACCAATCCTGAGACGTCAAGAGTAGTAAATTTCTCATCAGACAAATTTTTTTCTAACTCTTCTGGTTTTAAAAATTTATTCCAATCATGTGTTCCTATTGGCAACCATCTTAAAATATATTCTGCACCAACAATTGCTTTTATATAAGATGATAATGTTCTGTTAATTGTAGCAGTAAACATAATACCATTTCTTTTGAGTAATTTTTGGCATGATTGAATGTAGAGTTCAACATTTTCAACATGCTCAACTATTTCAAGATTTAAAATTATATCGTACTTCTCAAAATCTTCCAACTGCTCTGGAGATTTATTTAAATACTTAATTGAGAGATTGCTTTTTTTTGAGTGAAGCTCTGCAACTTGTATATTTTTTGAAGAAGCATCAATACCAGTCACTTCTGCTCCTAAACGTGCCATCGGTTCACTTATTAGACCACCACCACAACCAATATCTAAAATTTTTAATCCTTTTAAAAATTCGCCAGAATCTTTAGACAAATTAAAATGAAGTCTTATTTTTTCTAAAATATACTCAATTCTAATAGGATTAAACATGTGCAAGGGTTTAAATTTTCCCTCAACATCCCACCATTCATTGGCTAATTTTGAAAACTTTTGAATTTCCTCTTTATTTATTGTAGTCATTTTATTAATTTATATAAAATACATTAAAATCTTTTTTTATTATATTACATTCTAAAAATGGTTAAAAAAATATTAAAATTTGGTGGTACATCTGTTGGAACTATTGAAAGAATTCAACATGTGGCAAATATTATCAAAAAAGAGCATAGTGCAGGTAATCAAATAATTGCAGTCGTATCAGCTATGTCTGGCAAAACAAATGAGTTAATTAAACTCTCGCAAAATATTTCAGATAAGTTTGATAAAAGAGAACTAGACGTTTTGTTATCAACCGGTGAACAAATAACAAGTGCACTGCTTTGTGGTGCATTAATTAATCTAAACTTAAATGCAAGATCTTGGTTAAATTGGCAAATTCCAATTTTAACAGAGGGTGAACACACTAATTCTAGGATTGTAAATATGAATATAAGTAAAATTAATGAATTTATTAAGAATGGTATTGCAATTGTACCTGGGTTTCAAGGAATTTCAAAAAACGGTGACGTAACAACTATTGGTCGAGGAGGGTCTGATGCAACTGCTGTGGCGATCGCTAAATTATTTGATGCTGATGCATGCGAAATTTTCACAGATGTAGATGGAGTTTTCTCTTCTGATCCAAATAAAGTTCCAGTTGCAAAAAAAATAGATAAGATTTCGTTTGAGGAAATGCTTGAACTATCGTCTCTAGGAGCAAAAGTAATGCAATCTTCAGCAGTACAAACTGCAATGATATATGATATTCCTTTAAACGTACGATCAACTTTTACTGATAGAAAAGGAACAAAAATATTTGATCAACAAAATATTGATTACACAAAAAGCGTAACAGGTGTAGCGTACTCAAAAGATGATGCAAAAATAACTATTACTGGAGTTGAAGATAAGCCTGGTGTAGCAGCAAATATATTTGAACCTTTAAATAATACGCAGATAAATGTTGATATGGTTATTCAAAATATTTCCTCTGACCAAAAAACTACTGATATCACATTTACTGTAAAAAGAGATGACTTAATTAAAACACTTGAAATTTTAAAAAAAAATAAGAATATCAAATATAATGAAATTACAAAAAACGATAAAGTAGCTAAAGTTTCTATAGTAGGCGCTGGTATGGTATCAACTCCCGGTGTTACATTTAGGATGTTTAAAGGTTTGTCTGATGAAAAAATAAATATTTTAGCAATTTCTACTTCTGAAATAAAACTCTCAGTAATTATTGATGAAAAAAACACTTTAAAAGCTGTAAAAAAATTACATACAATCTTTGATTTAGATTAAAATGGAAATACGACCACACAGAATAATTAATAGAAAGAAAACAAAAAAAATAAAGGTTGGAAAAGTCTTTGTTGGAGGAGACTCTCCAATAACAGTTCAATCTATGACTAATACTTTGACAACTAATATCAAAGATACGGTTGAGCAAATTAATTCATTAGAGGAAGCTGGAGCAGATATAGTCAGAGTCTCTTGTCCAGATGAGAATTCAACTAAAGCATTAAAAAAAATAGTCAAAGAAGTTCAAGTTCCAATTGTTGCTGATATTCATTTTCATTATAAAAGAGCAATTGAAGCTGCAGAAATGGGTGCGAGTTGTTTAAGAATTAATCCAGGGAACATAGGATCTAAAGAGAGAATTTTAGAAGTTGTCAAAGCTGCTAAAGATAATAATTGTTCAATAAGAATTGGTGTTAATGCTGGATCACTAGACAAATCCCTTTTGGAAAAATATAAAGAACCATGTCCAGAGGCTTTAGTTGAAAGCGCTAAATATAATATAAAGTTGTGTGAAGATAACGATTTTTTTAATTTTAAAATCAGCGTAAAATCTTCAGATATTTTTTTAACAGTCAAAGCTTACAAGAAACTCTCAGAAATTTGTGATTACCCTTTACATCTTGGAGTGACAGAAGCTGGAGGCTTATTAACTGGAAGTATAAAATCCTCTATAGGCATTGGACAGCTATTAATGCAAGGTATAGGTGATACGATAAGGGTATCGTTATCTTCAGATCCAGTAGATGAAATTAAAGCTGGTTACGAGATCCTAAAATCACTTGGTATAAGATCAAGAGGTGTAAATATAATTTCATGTCCGTCCTGTGCGCGCCAAGCTTTCCCGGTAATTGAAACTGTAAAAACATTAGAAAAGAGATTGTCTCATATTAAAAAACCGATAAACTTATCAATTATTGGATGTGTAGTTAATGGCCCAGGAGAGGCATCTCAAACTGAAATCGGTCTTACTGGTGGTGGACAAGATAGTAATCTACTTTATTTATCCGGTATTCCTCATACAAAAGTTGCAAGCTCAGAAATTATTGAAAAAGTGGTTGAGCTAGTGGAAAAAAAGGTAAAAGAAATTAACTAATGATTCCGTTACAGAAAGTGAAAGACATTATTATTCAGCATAATAATTTAGAGAGCGAGTTATCATCAGGAAAAATTGATCCAAAATTATTTGCCAAAAAATCTAAAGAATATTCAAATTTAGGAAGCATTATTTCAATTGCTAAAGAATACGTAAATTTTGATAACGAAAAAAAAAACTTGGAGCAAATTTTACACGATAAAACCAATGATAATGAAATTATAGATATGGCTAAAAAAGATCTTAATGAATTATCATTAAAAAAAGAAAAATATGAAAATAAGTTAAAAATTTTTCTTTTACCAAAAGATGAAGATGACGATAAAAACGCTATTGTTGAAATTAGAGCAGGAACTGGAGGTCTAGAAGCCTCTCTTTTTTGTGCGGATCTATTTAAAATGTATGAAAAAGTTTGCTCTAAAAAAAAATGGCAACTTGAAATTATTAATATTTCTAAAAGTGAAGCTGGAGGTTTTAAAGAAGTAATTTTTTCAGTAAATGGAAATGATATCTATTCTTATCTTAAATATGAATCGGGAGTGCATCGCGTACAAAGAATCCCTAAAACTGAAACTCAAGGTAGAGTTCACACTTCTGCAGCTACAGTAGCCGTTCTTCCTGAAGCAGAGGATGTGGATATTGAAATTAAAGACGCAGATTTAAGAATTGATGTTTTCAGAGCAGGAGGGCCTGGAGGTCAATCTGTAAACACAACAGATAGTGCAGTAAGAATTACGCATTTGCCAAGTGGAGTTGTTGTAAGTCAACAAGATGAGAAGTCTCAACATAAAAATAAAGCAAAGGCTCTAAAAATTTTGAGATCAAGAGTTTATGAAGCTGAGAAAAGAAAAAAAGATCAAGAGAGATCTAGCAATAGAAGAAGTCAAATTGGCACTGGTGATCGGTCTGAAAGAATAAGAACTTATAATTTTCCTCAAGGGAGAGTTACCGACCACAGAATAAATCTTACCTTACATAAACTAGATGAATTTCTTAGTGGAGAAATTCATGAAGAAATGAATCAGGAATTAAGACTAAAAGATCAAAATTTAAAACTAGAAAGTCTTTGATGAATATACTGGAACTAATAAATCAAGGAGCTAATGAGCTCAAGTTTAAAAAAATAATATCATACAAACTTGACTCTGAAATTTTACTCTCCAAGGTTCTGAAAAAAAAGAGAGAGGAAATTTTAATAAATTTGGATAAACAGGTACAATTTGATAAAATTTTAGAATTTAATGAATTAATTAAAAGAAGATCTCTCAAAGAGCCAATAGCATATATTTTGAAGGAAAAAGAGTTTTGGAGTAAAAAATTTGAGGTAGATCGAGGTGTATTAATTCCAAGACCGGAAACGGAACTAATGGTAGAAAAACTAACTCAAATATTTAAGAATAAACAAATTACTTTTTTGGATATTGGAACTGGCTCAGGATGTATCTTAATAAGTTTAGTTAGTGAGTTAAAAAAATCTTTGGGAATTGGTATTGATATTTCAAAGAAAGCTTTATCTACAACTAAGAAAAATGCTCTAAATCATAATGTTTATGAAAGAATCAAGCTTTACAATATGTCATTAAACGATTTACATAATCAAAAATTTGATCTAATTGTATCAAATCCACCTTATATAAAGAGCAAATCTTTAAAGAATCTAGAAGACGATATAAAGAAATATGAGCCTTTAATTGCTCTGAACGGAGGTAATGATGGTCTTGACGTTATTAAAAAAGTTATCTACAAAGCTAGAGTAATCTTAAAAATTAATGGTACGCTCGCCTTAGAAATTGGAAATGAGCAATTAAATAAAGTTTCAAAAATACTAAAAAGTAATGGATTTAAGATAAGTTTTAGAATTAATGATTATAAAGATAATTGCAGATGTTTGATATCAACTTACCTCGGTAAATAAAAAATGAATAACAATAGAAGAAGAAATTTTAGACCAAGACAATCAAAAAATAATTTTAGAAGAAGAAATGGGTCAATAAATTCAAATAATGGCTCTAACACTTTCAATAGTAATGGAAATATTAATTTCAACAGAAATGGCTCAACAAATAATATTCACAGTATAGAAAAGACAATGCAAAAATTTCAACAGCTTGCAAAAGATGCACAAAGCAATGGAGATCCAGTCTTATCGCAAAATTATTTACAACATGCTGATCACTATTTAAGAAGGTTTAATGAGTTGAGTGAAAAAAGAGAAAACAATACTGAGAAAGTGAAAGTTTCAGATCAGGTCCCAGATAAAGAAAAAAATAACGAGGACACAACACAATCTTCCAACTAATAACTGATTACCTAAGTTCAGAAATTTTTAAATCTATTTTTATTCTCTTTAGCTCAAAATCTTTTCTAGCCTCACCCTTTAAAATTTTTCCTGAGGGTAACTTTAATTTTTGTGAGTTTACTTTTTTTCCATTAACTAATACTTCATAATGTAAGTGTGGCCCTGTCGACATACCAGTTGAGCCAACATAACCAATTATTTGTCCTTGTTTTACTTTTCTGCCCTCTCTTATACCTTTGGCGAAAGCTTTCATATGAGCATAAATAGTTTCATAAGTTGAATTATGTTTTATCTTAACACAA
>MDTG01445724.1_pt1 | contig 11539 bp, 11 predicted proteins | sample 811421 | NCBI WGS metagenome assembly MDTG01 (sample SAMN05326645, study PRJNA326480) | marine metagenome | isolation source: seawater | place: Pacific Ocean: South East | collected 2011
ACATGCGTAAAATACAGGGTAATGTTAAGAAAGCCAAATGACTGAACAGGATTTCGTAATGAACACAAATTTTTATCAGCACCTTAATGAGCAACTCGAGCAGACCAAATCAGACGGCCTGTACAAAAAAGAACGTGTTATCACTTCTGATCAAAGTTCTGAAATTACCGTTAATGGTCAACAAGTGTTGAACTTTTGTGCCAACAATTACTTAGGTCTTGCCAATCACCCTGATCTGATTAAAGCGGCTAAGCAAGGCCTTGATGAGCACGGTTTTGGTACTGCATCGGTGCGCTTTATTTGCGGCACGCAGGATATCCACAAAACACTGGAAACGAAACTTAGTGACTTTCTGGGTACCGAAGACACGATTCTTTATTCTTCGTGTTTTGACGCCAATGGGGGTCTGTTTGAGACCTTGATGGGTCCAGAAGACGCGATTATCAGCGATGAATTAAACCACGCCAGTATTATTGATGGTATCCGTCTTAGTAAGGCGAAACGCTACCGCTATAAAAACAATAATCTTGATGACCTTGAACAACAACTTAAACAAGCAGATGCCGATGGCGTACGTTTTAAGTTGATTGCAACCGACGGTGTATTCTCGATGGACGGTGTTATCGCCGATCTTAAAGGTATCTGTGACTTAGCTGACAAATATGATGCCTTGGTGATGATGGACGATTGTCATGCAACCGGGTTCTTAGGCGCCAATGGTAAAGGTACCCATGAATACTGTGACGTTTTAGGTCGCGTTGATATCATCACCGGAACGTTGGGTAAAGCTTTAGGCGGTGCTTCCGGTGGTTACACATCGGGCAAAAAGGAAGTAATCGATTGGTTACGTCAGCGTTCACGTCCTTATTTATTCTCTAACTCAGTAGCACCGGCTATCGTTCAAGCATCTATTAAAGTGCTTGAAATGCTTGAGCACGGTAACGAATTACGTGAGCAACTCTGGGATAACGCAACCTATTTCAGAACCGAAATGGAATCAGCAGGCTTTACTTTGAGCGGTGCTGACCATGCGATTATTCCAGTCATGATTGGCGACGCACGCCTTGCTTCTGAAATGGCTGATCGTTTGCTCGAAGAAGGTATCTATGTCATCGGATTCTCGTTCCCTGTCGTACCTAAGGGCAAAGCACGTATTCGTACACAAATGTCTGCGGCGCACACACGCGAGCAACTTGACCGCACCATTGAAGCATTCACACGTATTGGTAAAGATCTCGGTGTTATTTAATACCGAGTCTAAGGACTGATTATGAAAGCATTAGCGAAATTGCATTCAAAACCGGGTATTTGGATGACGGACGTCGAAAAGCCCGAGTATGGTTATAACGACGTTCTCATCAAAATTAAAAAAACCGCAATTTGCGGTACCGATGTTCACATTTACAAATGGGATGATTGGTCACAAAAAACAATTCCTGTGCCCATGGTTGTAGGTCACGAATACGTGGGTGAAGTTGCCGCTATGGGCGAAGGCGTGCGCGGCTTTGAAATCGGTGACCGTGTATCCGGTGAAGGGCATATTACCTGTGGTCACTGCCGCAACTGTCGTGCTGGACGCCGTCATTTATGCCGCAATACCTATGGTGTTGGGGTCAACCGCCCAGGCGCGTTTGCCGAATATTTGGTTATCCCGGTCGATAACGCGTTTAAACTGCCAGATGATGTTACTGACGATATGGCGGCCATCATGGATCCGCTGGGTAACGCGGTTCATACCGCCCTTGCCTTTGACCTCGTTGGCGAGGATGTTCTGATTACTGGCGCAGGTCCAATCGGTATTATGGCGGCGGCAGTGGCTCGTCATGTCGGGGCGCGTCATGTGGTGATCACCGACGTGAACGAATACCGACTTGAACTAGCCAAAAAGATGGGTGTAACTCGTGCCGTTAATGTGGCAGAAGAGAGTCTTAAAGACGTTATGTCAGATCTGGGCATGAAAGAAGGCTTTGACGTCGGACTAGAGATGTCTGGTGTACCATCAGCATTTTCGCAAATGCTTGCGACGATGAACCATGGCGGTAAAGTTGCAATGTTGGGTATTCCACCTGAGAACGTTGCTATTGATTGGAACGAAGTTATCTTTAAGGGACTCGTCATCAAAGGCATCTATGGCCGTGAAATGTTTGAAACCTGGTACAAAATGGCTAGCTTGCTGCAATCAGGCTTAGATATTTCACCGATCTTGACCCATCAAATGTCAGTTGATGACTACGAAGAAGGGTTCGAAACCATGGTTTCGGGTCAGTCCGGTAAAGTCATTCTTAATTGGGACTAACGATGACTCAATCTGTTCGTCATATTTCATTGACAGAAGCCCACCAAGCGTGGGCTTCGGACGCCTCTCCTGTGTTCGTTGATATTAGAGACCCGCAATCCTTTCAAGCCGGTCATATCCCTAATGCACAACCACTCAACAACGACAATATCAGTGACTTCCTAGCCAATACCGATAAAGACACACACGTCATTGTTGTGTGTTACCACGGTATAAGCAGTCAACAAGCCGCATTGGTACTCGAATCCCAAGGGCTCACCCAAGTGAGTAGCATGGACGGCGGTTTTACCGCTTGGCAAGCGGCCTATCCGACAGCAGTCGAGCAGGGATAAATTAATGAAGCGTTTACTCACAACTCAGGATGGTCCCTATCTTCAGCAATTATATGCGTGGCTTCGTAGCCAAGGAATCCCTGTCAGCGTGAGTGAACGAAATGGTAAGCTGGATTTGTTACTGCATCAAAGCAGTTACGAGGCACGAGCACGCCAACTCATTGACGAGTTTAAGGCTGACCCCAATATTATCGCTGTTCGACAAGGCACAAAGAACCGGCAGTTAGTGACTGACCTGATGAAAAACACCGGTTGGTTAACCCGTATCGTTGCCGTGATTTGCGTGCTTATGTTTATGGGCGTTATGGCGGGCGGCGATGCTTTTGTCCGTTACTTTATCATCAGCGATAGCTTCTCTCAGCTTCCGCTCGATGCACCTTGGCGCCTATTAACTCCCGCCTTTCTTCACTTCTCCGCTACTCACATCGTGTTTAACTTATTTTGGTGGTGGTATCTTGGCGGACGTATCGAGGTTTACCTAGGTACGCGCTGGTTGTTAGCGCTATTCGTGCTTACCGCGGTCAGTGCTAACGTTGTTCAGTTTTATGTAAGCGGTCCTAATTTTGGCGGCATGTCGGGTGTTGTTTACGGTCTGCTTGGATTTTGTTGGTTATACAGTGGGCAGCGTAACACACCGCTAAAGCTGCCGCCTGCACTCATCTTATTTATGCTGGGTTGGTTGATACTCGGATATACCGATGTGCTTTGGGTCAATGTAGCTAATGAAGCTCACTTAGCTGGCTTAATAGCTGGCTGCATCGCGGGTATCACGGTACGTCAGCTGAGACCAAAACCTCGTCATTGATATAGGTACTTAGTGAAAATGACTTGTTTAATCACCGGGTTACCCGTTTCTTGCGTCATTAGTTCTTGAGCCCGTTCAAAGCATTTCAAACGCAGTTGATCACGCCCAGTCATCGTTTTGATTTGATGCTCACTGGCGGTACTCAATATTTGAATGAACGCATCGCGTATCAGCGGTGCATGATGCTCCACCACACTCACATTCTTTGGGTTATCAACCATTACCTCGACAGCGACTCGGATAAAGCCTAGCCGATACTCGTCTTTATCTTTCACAAAGTTGGTAATGATATCCGGTTCGAATCCGTAGTAGGCGACATCTTGCGCTCGCGCAATGCCAACCGATAATGTCGTTAAACTTAAAATCAATACGATGTTGGTAAGCCAACGTTGCGGGATCATAATTCTATAGCCTTTATAATGTTTAACGGCAATGGCTTTGGTATGATAGCCAAAGAATATCTCAAGTACCAATAACTATGTCTGTACAATTTCTCAGTACTGAGCCCTGTCATTGGCAGCATGCCTCTGATATCCACTTAAAGCCACTCGTCGGTGACTGGTTACTGGACGAAAAATCGCTCACTGCCAAACTCAGTGCATTACCCGGCACTTTTTCGGTCGAACTCATCGGCCAAGCTGTGGCAACCCCTTTTGCCAATGAACGGTCAGAGTTTCCACAACAAACGCACTTCATCATTCGAGAAGTATTACTTAAGCTAGACGAACAGCCCTTTGTCTTTGCTCGCAGTGTTTTCCCTATATCGGCGGCCGACCATGAAAACCTTAATCTAGGTGAACTTGGCACTCAGTCACTGGGCCAATCATTATTTAATCAATCCGACTTGAAGCGTTCGACATTTGAAGTCACTCAACTACCATTAGATCATGGTGTCAGCCAAATTAACCGGCATTATTATCAACAAAACGAAGCTATTTGGGGTCGCCGGAGTTTATTTAACACCCAAGGGCAACACGTTTTAGTCAGTGAATTTTTCTTAAGTCCCGTGCCGATATACTGAGGTAATCGATGAATAAATTGAATAGCTATTGGCGTCTGATGCGCGCTGATCGACCGATAGGCACTTATTTACTTGCATGGCCAACGCTGTGGGCATTACTTATTGCGGGAGCTGGTAACCCGCCCCTCAAAGTCGTCGTCATTTTCATGTTAGGCACATTCCTCATGCGCTCCGCGGGCTGTGTAATTAATGACTTCGCTGATCGTAACCTTGATGGTCATGTCGAGCGTACCAAATTACGCCCTCTTGCCGCCGGAGAGGTCAATAGTACCGAGGCCATCCTGTTGTTTTTCGGCCTGCTAATACTCGCATTTCTATTGGTACTTCAGTTCAATACGCAAACCATTATGCTAGCTTTCGCAGCCGCAGGCGTTGCATCACTCTACCCGTTCTGCAAACGTTGGACGCAGCTCCCTCAGGTGGTACTCGGTATTGCCTTTAGCTTCGGCATTTTGATGGCGTTTAGTGCGCTCAACAATGATCAATGGTGGCTCGCAGGCGGTTTATTCATTGCCAATATCGTTTGGACGATTGCCTACGATACTGAGTATGCGATGGCTGACCGGGCGGATGACCTCAAAATTGGAATCAAAAGTACGGCTATCCTATTTGGTCGATACGACAAACTTATTATCGCTGCTTTACAGCTTGTTACGTTAATCATCCTCGCTTTGCTCTGGCATCAACTTAATGTGCAGTGGTACGCATGGGTTGGTCTTATTGCGGCGGCTTGCTTATTTGGTTATCAACATTGGATGATACGAGAACGCGCACCTAAAGCCTGTTTCCAGGCTTTTCTGCATAATCATTATGTAGGCATGGTTATCGGCGTGAGTCTCGCGCTTCACTATTGGTATTAGTTTAACCAGATTGATGGTCAACGCAGCTAATCTGCGCTGACCATCAATTGCTGGACCGACTGTCGAATGGTTTGCAGAATTGTCGGATCGAGCAGCTCATCAATATCATCACTTAACGCGCCAATTTCTGGTGCAGCAACCTGATCACCATCATCATTCACTTGCAATAGTGACTGCGCCTTTAAACTTGCAATGAAGCTGGTCATTACTTTTTTGTCATAAAATTCCGGCGCATCAATTCCATGAATCGAGCTAAGCCGCTCAGCAAGTGTTATCGACTGACGCTCAAGTTCAGCGCGTTTTATCGGCTGGGCTTGCTGCAACAGTTCTAAGACGATTGCATACCGTTGCAAGGTCTCACTCGCACTGCCCGCTAACAGCTTAAGCTGCAACCAAGCGGCGGTCTCGCGGTTAGCGGCACGCACCGTTTCACCATCAAGGCTAACGAGCTGTTGACGATCGAATTCCTCTACAATAGCACGTACCCATGTATCCAAATCGGCATCGTCATGAGACAGGAATAACTCAGCCTGCAGCATCGGGTATACTGCACTGCAACGCTCAACAATAGTTGTGACGTTCACTTCTTGCTTGGCATGAATCAAAGATGCAATAACACCCGGTAATATCATTAAGTGAAGCACATTGTTACGATAATAAGTCATCGCGATAGCGTTAGCTGCATGCAACGAAATCACTTGCCCCATCGAATCGTCTTGTACCTCAAACTTATCGGTACGTAGCGCTAACGACAGCAACTCATCTGCTGACTGCTCCGGTACATTCACGTGATGTGTGTATGGCACTTCGCGAAGTAAATTCAGGTAAACATTAATTTGGGCAATCAGTTCTTCTCGCGTTAGCGCGTTATGCTCCGAACTTAATAGCGCTAATGCAGTAAGGTTAACGCTATTAGCCGCCGCACAGTCGTTGATACCGCGCATGACTTTCTCGGCTAAGCCATTGACCGTGGGTGTTAACCAACTAGGTCTTTCGGGCTCTTCAGCACCTCGTGTGACAGAACGCTGCCAATCATCAACATGCTTATCTAGGTACGCTTTCAAATCAATGGGCGATCCAAACGTAACAAACCCTTGGCCAAAGTTCTTCAATTTGGTGACAGATTTCAGTACTTGGAACAACGACTCTTTCTCTTTATTTTTACCTTTAAGCTCTTTAAGGTAAGTCGCTACTTCCATTACGTGCTCGTAACCTAAGTACACGGGTACAATTGAGATGGGGCGCTGTTGGCCTCGCAGCATACCTTGCACAGTCATGGCAAACATACCTGTTTTAGGCGGCAGTAAGCGCCCAGTGCGTGAGCGTCCACCCTCGGTAAAATATTCAACAGGATAGCCCTTTTGAAACAACCAGCAAAGGTACTCACGGAATACCGACGAATAGAGCTTATTGCCGCGGAAAGAGCGACGAATAAAGAACGCACCACCGCGGCGGAAAATCGAACCAACGGGGAAGAAGTTTAAATTAACGCCTGCGGCGATATGCGGCGGTACTAAACCTTGTTTATAGATGACGTAACTTAACAGTAAGTAGTCCATATGACTTCGATGACACGGGACGTATATAATTTCGTGACCTTGTTGGGCAAGCTTTCGGACTTCATCGGCACCGCGCACATCAATACCATTATAAATCCGACTCCACATCCATGTCATAAAGCGATCTAATATACGGACTAAAGTTTCGCTATAGTTCGCGGCTATTTCGTTTAAATAGCCTTTTGCCTTTTTTACTGCTTGCGCTTCGTCCGCTTTGTTCGAGCGTTGCTCATCTTTAATCGCTTTTTTAAGCGCCGGTGTCTCGAGTAGCTGATTCATCAACTCATTACGGTCACTCAACTTAGGACCCGCCACCGCATAGCGCATGCGTACAAAATGTACTCGTGCCACGCGCGCCAATTTATGTGCAATGCGATAATCCGCGCCGCTTTGACGGCTCATCTGACCTAAACTTACAGGACGCGACATGCGGCACAAAACCTGACGCCCAGAGAACATGATCAACCAGAACTTTCGCAGATGACCGGGGTTGTCTAAGTCACCGGTCATAGCGTTTCCGGCATGCGCTTCTTGCCCTGGCTTGCGCCCCCAAAATACGCCAACTGGCAATAGTTGTACGTCCAACTGAGGGTCAGCCTGATGTGCTTCAAGTAGCGCTTGGAACTGCGACAACGCACGTGCAGAAGCACTGTCATCACGTTCGGGTAGTAACAGTACACGGTCAAATGACTTTCCATTGATGTAGAGCGGCTGCTGCGGATCGGGTAGGTTATTTTCTCGCGCAGCGCGTTGCAAAATCGCAAAGTCCGACTTAGCATTCGATCGCATCACGTACACCACAGGTACACTGGTGATATCCGCTTGATCGGCCTCGGGTTTATCAATTATGGTCATTGCTCGTGTCATCCATCGAATAGGATGCTTTAAGAGCGCGTAACTCCAGCTCACCGCAGTCATGATATTCCTTGCTACCCTTGCGTTTAAAACAGTAAGACAATAATCATAACAATTCCGTTCTAAAAAGTCGTCGAATAAAATGACTTGCATATCAAAAATACCTGTATATACTCACAGTATACTGTACAGATAAACAGGTAACTGAAATGCGTCCACTGACTCCCAGACAAGCCGAAATTCTTGAGTTAATTAAAGATAACTTACAAGCAACCGGTATGCCGCCAACGCGTGCTGAAATAGCGAGTCGGTTGGGCTTTCGCTCAGCTAACGCCGCCGAAGAGCATTTAAAAGCTTTAGCTAAAAAGGGCGTCATTGAAATCATGCCAGGTATGTCACGCGGCATTCGATTAATCGGTGAGGATATCGAGGAAGAACTTGGTTTACCGCTGATTGGTCAAGTAGCAGCTGGTGAGCCTATCTTAGCGCAAGAACATATTGAGCGGCACTACCAGTTAGATGAGTCCATGTTTTATCCCAGCGCGCAATTTTTGCTTCGTGTTAATGGGATGAGCATGAGAAATATTGGAATTTTGGACGGCGACTTACTAGCAGTCCATAAAACCGAACAAGCGCGAAATGGGCAGATTGTAGTCGCCCGCGTCGAAGACGAAGTCACAGTTAAACGATTTGAACAGAAAGGCCGACAAGTCTTGTTGCATCCAGAGAATGAAGAGTTTTCGACAATTGTTGTAGATCTGGCACAACAAGTTTTTGCAATCGAAGGACTTGCAGTCGGCATCATCCGTAATGGAGCTTCTTTATGAAAAGACTACAATCAGATTTCAGTAATCACCCTGGCATGTGGACATACAAAGCTCAACAACCAGAGACTATGACTGCCAACCTAGCTCCATCAAGCTTATCGGCAGCACTTGAAGCCGCGGTCCACAGCATCGGACAGCGTTGGGTTACCGTCATTGGTGGACACAGCCAGTTCATCCAACAGCTTGTCAATGCTGGTATTCCACGTCAGCGTATTCGATGGTTACGTCCCGGTAAAACTCACGACCGCGCGTGGGCACTTGAACAAGCCGTGTTATCCGGCACAAGCGATGTTGTTGTCGCATGGGTCAATGGATTCGATAAACGCGCTGTACAACGTATTCGTCTATCATCGCGTTTAAGCCAAACCCAAAGTTTTATGTTTGAAGAGGATGTATTAACCCCCCACCTGCACTAATCCCCCATTAAGGGTTAATACACTCTAGGCTGCTTCGGCAGCCTTTTTTTTAACATTTATGGATACTTTTTAACCATTCAGCGTTTTTGATCTAGATCTTTGTGTAGATTTTAGTTAATAAATGATACTACCCAACTATATAAATTAGTATAACTTAAAAACTACAACAAAGAGTTGGTAGAGAAAGTGATTTCTGGGGAGATGCTGTTCCTTTTTCTGCTTACCTCTTTGTTCTTCCTAGCTAGCGTTTTGCTAAAGCAAAGAAGAATGAGAGGAGAAGTCACGTGAAAATGAAGCCGTTATGGGCACTACCCCTGTTGTATAGTGCATCTGCGCTATCCCAAGAGCGCAGCCTCAACCTCACGCAAGGTGTTACAGAAGTTAGTCGTGACGTATACGACTTGCACATGACAGTATTTTATATCTGTTGTGTCATTGGTGTGGTGGTTTTTGGACTCATGTTTTATTCCATGATCCGACACCGCAAATCCCGCGGTCGTGAACCCGCAAAATTCCACGAGAACGTAAAGGTTGAGATTCTTTGGACCTTGATACCGTTCCTAATATTGGTTGGTATGGCGATTCCAGCGACTTCTACACTAATTGCTATGGAAGATACCTCGGACGCTGACGTCACTATTCAGGTCACAGGCTCTCAGTGGAAGTGGCACTACAAATATTTTGATCGTGAGGTCGAATTTTTTAGCCGTCTCGCAACACAACAAGAACAGATAAGTAATAAATTCGAGAAGAGCGAAAACTATCTTCGCGAAGTCGATAACCCTCTCGTTGTGCCGACGGGCGAAAAAGTTCGCTTCTTGGTCACTTCAGATGACGTCATCCACAGCTGGTGGGTGCCCGACTTCGCTGTCAAAAAGGATGCTAACCCCGGTTTTATCAATGAAGCTTGGACGCGTATTGATGAGCCAGGCATATATCGCGGTCAATGTGCTGAGCTATGTGGCAAAGACCACGGGTTTATGCCTATCGTAGTCATTGCAAAAACCCCAGAAGAGTATGCCAAGTGGATTGACGAAACCGAGGCCAAACAGATTGCTGAGCGAGAGCGCCAGCAAGAATTGCTCGATATGGAAATGTCGATGGACGAATTGATGGCAATGGGTGAGAAAATTTACAACAGCACCTGTGCAGCTTGTCACCAACCTAACGGTCAAGGCATTCCAGGCACCTTCCCAGCTCTTGCTGGCAGCCCCATAGCGTCTAAACCTGAAAATCTCGACAAACACGTCGATATTGTTGTCCACGGCGTTCAGGGCTCTGCAATGCAAGCTTTCGCGCAGCAACTCACAATGCAAGAACTGGCTGCGGTAGTAACCTACGAGCGTAATGCTTGGGGCAACGATACGGGTGAAATGGTGCAAGCCGCTGACATCAACGCAGCGATAAATGAATAAGGAGACGGTGATGAGCACAGTAGTGGACGATCACAATCACGAAGCACACCACGATCATAAGCCGTCTGGCATTACTCGTTGGTTGTTTACCACAAACCACAAAGATATTGGTTCGATGTATTTGTGGTTTAGTTTAATTATGTTTTTTGTTGGCGGTGCAATGGCGATGGTCATTCGTGCCGAACTTTTTCAACCGGGTTTACAACTGGTGGAGCCTCAGTTTTTTAACCAGATGACCACCGTGCACGGACTCGTTATGATTTTTGGCGCCGTAATGCCGGCCTTTACGGGACTTGCGAACTGGATGGTGCCGATGATGATTGGCGCACCTGATATGGCATTGCCGCGCATGAATAACTGGAGCTTTTGGATTCTTCCATTCGCCTTCGTGATTCTTTTGTCATCATTATTCATGGAAGGCGGCGGTCCCGACTTTGGCTGGACGTTCTACGCGCCGCTCTCAACAACGTACAGTAATGACTCCACAGCGCTGTTCGTATTCGCCGTACACATCATGGGTATTTCATCCATTATGGGCGCGATCAACGTTATCGTAACCATAATCAACATGCGCGCGCCGGGCATGACTTACATGAAGATGCCTTTATTTGTCTGGACGTGGTTAATTACTGCCTTTTTATTGATTGCCGTCATGCCTGTACTTGCAGGCGCTGTGACGATGGTCCTCACCGATAAGTACTTTGGCACCAGCTTTTTTAATGCCGCCGGCGGCGGTGATCCGGTCATGTTCCAGCATATTTTCTGGTTCTTCGGTCACCCCGAGGTCTACATTATGATATTGCCGTCTTTCGGCATTATTTCAGCGATCATACCGACTTTCTCAAGGAAAAAATTATTTGGTTATTCCTCGATGGTGTATGCAACCGCCTCGATTGCCATTTTATCGTTTCTGGTCTGGGCACATCATATGTTTACTACTGGTATGCCCGTTTTCGCCGAGCTCTTTTTCATGTACTGCACGATGCTAATTGCTGTACCGACAGGTGTTAAAGTCTTTAACTGGGTTGCCACGATGTGGCGAGGCGCGATTTCGTTTGAGGTTCCCATGCTATTCGCACTCGCATTCGTGATTTTGTTCACGATTGGCGGCTTCTCCGGTGTCATGCTTGCGATGACCCCTGTCGACTTCCAG
>MDTG01309476.1_pt1 | contig 11537 bp, 24 predicted proteins | sample 811421 | NCBI WGS metagenome assembly MDTG01 (sample SAMN05326645, study PRJNA326480) | marine metagenome | isolation source: seawater | place: Pacific Ocean: South East | collected 2011
AATTAACGATTTCCAGTTTTTTAAGTTTACATTATTAGTTTCCATCTTTAAACTCTCCTTTTTTTTGGTGCTCTTGTACCGTTATGAGGCATTGGTGTTGTGTCTTTAATTGATAAAATTTTAAATCCTCTTGCTTGCAAAGCTCTAAGAGCAGTTTCTCTTCCTGATCCTGGTCCTTTTATTTCAACTGATAGAGTTTTCATTCCAGCTTCTATAGCCTTTGAAGCTGCGGAGTCAGCTGCCACTTGAGCTGCATATGGAGTAGATTTTCTCGATCCTTTAAATCCTTTTTGTCCTGCAGAAGCCCATGAAATAACATTTCCATTTGTGTCAGCAATAGAAACTATAGTGTTATTAAATGTTGATTGAACATATGCTATACCATTTAAAATATTCTTTTTTACTTTTTTCTTTTTTGAGTAGCTGCTTTTTTTAACTATCTTAGTTTTTTCTTTTGATTGTTCTTTGGATTCTATTTTTTCTTTGCTCATATTTTATTTTTTAAGAGGTGTTAATTTTTTTCCTGCAATAGCTATTGCTTTGCCTTTTCTTGTTCTTGCATTACATCTTGTCCGCTGTCCTCTTACTGGAAGTTTTTTTCTATGTCTAGATCCTCTATATGTCGCAAGATCTATAAGTCTTTTAATGTTTAAAGAATTTTCTCTTCTAAGATCACCTTCAACTGTAAATTTTTGATCTATATATTCTCTAATTTTTAAAATTTGATCATCTGTTAACTCATTTACTCTTTTGCTTTTTGAAATTTCCAAGGCTTTACAAATTTCTTTAGAAAATTTATCACCTATGCCATAAATATAAGTCAAACCCACTTGGACAAGTTTGTTCTGTGGGATATTTACTCCTGCTATACGCGCCATAATTGTGATTAAAATTTAGCCATTTATATAAGAAGATCTTTTAATGTCAATGTCTTATACGGTTATAATTTGCTCAATTTTACTAGTTATTTCTTCAATTTTTTTACTTCCATCCACTTCGTGGAAATTGGAATAGGACCTGTAATAATCTAGAACAGGATTGGTTGATTTCATGTATGCATCGTACCTTCTAAGAATAGTGTCCAAGTCATCATCTGATCTTTTTTCTAATATTTTTCTTTTTTCAATTCTTTTAATAATTGTATCTTTCTTTACATTAAGAAAAAAAATAAAATCAATTTTTTGATTTGAGCTAGTTAACAATACATCTAAATTTTTTGCTTGCTCTATGCTTCTGGGATAGCCATCAAAAATCAACTTATCTTTTTTTTGAGGGTCAAATACTATTTTTTTTATAAGTTTGTTTACAATTTCATCATCAACAAATTTTCCTTCATTCATATTATTTATTATATTCCTTCCAATATTTGAATCTTTTTTAATTTCATCTCTCAACATATCGCCTGTTGATACCTGAAAATTATTTAATTTTTTTTCTAAATTTTTTGCCTGAGTTCCTTTGCCAGCGCCTGGTGGACCAAAAATAATGATATTCAAATTTATTTACCAAATTGAGTTTTTTTAATTAATTGTTCGTATTGAGAACTCATTAATCTAGTTTGTACTTGTGTAACTGTATCTATAGCCACTACTACTACAATTAAAATTGAAGTTCCTCCTAAATAAAAAGGTATTGGATAGTTTGCTATTAAAAATTCTGGCATCAGACAAACTAAAGTTAAATATAAAGCACCTATAGTTGTAAGTCTTGTTAATATAGTGTCTATATAAAGCGCTGTACTTTCTCCTGGTCTTATACCTGGAATGAAGCCACCATACTTTCTAAGATTTTCTGCTGTTTCATTTGGATTAAATACTAGAGATGTATAAAAAAAAGTAAAAAATATAATACCAGCAGCATATATTAACATATATAAAGGCTGGCCCTGTGAAAAATATGAAGATATATTTAATAGCAAATCATTTTCCGATACATTAAAATTTGAAAAAGTAACAGGCAATAAAAGAAGTGCTGATGCAAATATTGCAGGTATTACTCCAGCTGAATTTATTTTTAATGGTAAGAATGAACTTTCTCCACCATAAATTTTATTTCCCATTTGTCTTTTTGGATAATTGATTAATATTTTTCTTAGAGCCCTTTCCATAAAAACAATAAATACAATTGTTAATACAAGTAAAACAAAAATTGCTAAAATCATTACTGTAGATATTGCGCCTGTTCTTCCAAGTTCAAATGTTGAAACTAATGCCCTAGGTATTTCAGCTACAATTCCTGAAAATATAATTAGTGAAATTCCATTTCCAATTCCTCTTTGGGTTATTTGCTCACCTAGCCACATTAAAAAAATTGTTCCAGCAACTATAGTTGTTACTGTAGATATTTTAAAAAACATTCCAGGATTTATTACAAGCTCAGCTGAAGATTCTAGGCCTACAGATAAACCGTATCCTTGTATTGTGGCTAACAACACCGTTCCATATCTTGTTATCTGTGTAATTTTTTGTCTACCTGTTTCTCCTTGAGCCTTTAAGTTCTTAAAATAATCAGAAACACCTGTTAAAAGTTGTATTATAATTGATGATGATATGTAGGGCATTATTCCTAATGCAAATATTGCCATTCTTTGAACTGCTCCACCTGCAAACACATTAAACATTCCTAAAAGTCCTTTTTGATTACCTTGCATAATTGTTTGTAACTGTTCAGGATCAATTCCAGGTATCGGGACGAATGTACCTAGTCTATAAACAGCAAGGATCAAAATTGTAAATACAATTCTATTTCTTAAATCGTTAGATTGGGACAGTTCACTCATAATGACTATTTATTACTTTTTAGCGTTAGCGATCCACCTTGTTTTTCTATTTTTTTTTTTGCTGATTTGGACGCAAAATCTGAATAAATATTTATTTTTTCATCAAGTTCTCCTGAGCCAAGTAATTTTAATTTGGTTGAATTTTTATTAATTGCTTTTATTTTTATTAAACTTTGAATATCAATTTTTTCAGTAGAAATTATTTTTTTATTACTTATCAACATTTTAATTTTATTTAAATTAATCTTTGCAATTTTACCTTTTTTTAGAGGATTAAAACCTCTTTTTGGTAATCTTCTATAAAGAGGCATTTGTCCACCCTCAAAACTTTTAATTGCAACACCTCTTCTTGATTTTTGACCTTTTACACCTCGACCTGAGGTTTTGCCTTTTCCAGATCCTATACCTCTGCCAATTCTCAATTTTTTTCTTTTTACTCGCAACGTTGAATTTAGTGTTAACATTATTCTCTATTTTGTATTATTTCTGAAACTTTTTTGTTTCTGTAATTAGAGATATTTTTTGGTACAGTTTGGTTTAAAAGAGCTTTCATGGTAGCTCTAATTACATTATGTGGATTTGCACTACCAATTGATTTAGCAACTATGTCTTTAATGCCCAAAACCTCACAGACAGCTCTTACCGGACCACCTGCAATAATTCCTGTACCTTTTGGTGCAGATCTTAATTTAATTTTACCTGCTCCGTCTTTTGCATAAATGTCATGATGTATTGTTCTTCCTTCTCGTAAATGTATCTGAGTTAAATTTCTTCTAGCTAGCTCATTTGCTTTCTTAATTGCATCAGGAACTTGTTTAGCTTTAGCATGCGCCACTCCTATTTTTCCTTTTTGATTTCCTACGACGACAAGTGCAGAAAAACCAAACCTTCTTCCTCCTTTGACGACTTTTGTAATTCTATTTATATGAACTAATTTTTCTACTATTTCGTTATTATTTTTTTCCATATCTTAAAATTCCATTCCATTTTTTCTTAATATATCCGCAAATATTTTTATTCTGCCGTGGTACTTATAATTTCCTCTATCAAAATATACTTTTGTAATCTTTTTATCTTGTGCTTTTTTTGCAAGTCTTTCTGCTATTAATATTGACAATTCTGTTTTATTTTTCTTATTTTGTGATTTTGCTTCTTTTTCAGATGAAGATGCTGAAACTAGAGTTTGGTTATTTGTATCATCAATAATTTGTGCACTTATATTTTTTAAAGACCTATTTACACTTAATCTCAGCCTACCTTTTCCAGAATTTCTTTTAATTTTATTCCTTACTCTAAATTTTTTTCTTTCGACTCTTGTCAGTTTCATTATTTTTTCTTTCCTTCTTTTCTTAATATATATTGGCCTTGTTCTTTAATTCCTTTGCCTTTATATGGCTCTGGTGGTCTGATTGATTTTATTTTTGAAGCAATCATTCCAACCTCCTGTTTATCTGTGCCGCTTATTTTTATTATTGTTTGCTTTTCTACTAAAACTTTAATTGTATCTGGAATATCAAAATTTATATCGTGACTAAAACCAAGTTGTAAATTTAATTGTTTACCTTTAAGAGCAGCTCTATATCCGACTCCAAATAATTCTAATGTTTTTGAATATCCTTTGCTTGTTCCAATAATTGCATTATTTACCAAGCTTCTGTTCATGCCCCAAAGTCTCTTTGTGTCATCATTAATTAGTTTTGGTTTTATAGATAATTCTTTTCCTTCCATAATATTTAATTCAAACATTTCAACATCTATATCTAAAGTTTTATTACCTAATGGACCTTCGATATTTAAATTTCTTCCATTAAGAACAACTTTAACTTTTTCTGGTATTGATATATTTGTTTTTCCTATTTTTGACATTAAAATACCTTACAAATTATTTCTCCACCAATTTTTTGCTTTCTTGCATCACCGTCTGACATAACACCTTTAGGTGTTGATACAATAGCTATTCCCAGTCCATTATTTATCTTTGGTAGGCTTTCTGCGCTTGAAAATATTCTTCTTCCTGGTTTAGAAACTCTTTCAATAGTTTGTATAACTGGGTTTCCAGAGTTATATTTAAGATTTATTTCTAAAATTGATTTTTTTTCTTCTAAAGATACTTTGTAATCAATAATATAGCCTTCGTTTTTTAAAACCTCGGCTATTTTTGTTTTAAATTTGGATGTAGGTAATTGAATTTTCTTATAACTTCTTAACTGTGCGTTTTTAATTCTTGCTATCATATCGCCTATTGGGTCGCTTAATGTCATATTTCTCCTTTTACCAACTTGATTTAATCATACCAGGAATTTTTCCTTCTAAACTTAGTTGCCTTAGAGCAATCCTGGATATTTTTAATTTTCTATAAACACCATGTGGTCTTCCTGTTATTTGGCATCTATTTCTAACTCTAATTTTCGCAGAATTTCTTGGAAGTTTTGATAATTTTTGCTGTGCCTTGAATCTTTCCTCAAGTGATCTTTTTTTATCCATTATAATTTCTTTTAATTTTTTTCTTTTTAAATAATATTTGTTAGATAGTTTAATTCTTTTATTATTTTTATTTATTGAACTTAACTTAGCCATATTAATTGCTCCTTTGCTCCAAAAATGGAAAATTAAAATTATTTAATAGTTCATAACTATGTTCTTTACTAAGAGATTTAATCACAATAGTTATGTCTAACCCTCTTATTTTTTCTACTTTGTCAAAATTAACTTCTGGAAAAATAATATGCTCCTTAATTCCAAAAGTATAGTTTCCAAATTTATCAAATCCTTTAGACGATAATCCTTTAAAATCTTTTATTCTAGGAAGTGCAATATTAACTAGTCTATCAATAAATTCATACATTCTGTTTTTTCTTAATGTTACTTTTAATCCAGCGTTTGTATTTTTTCTTGTTTTAAAATTAGATATTGATTTTTTAAATTTTGTTGTCACAGGTTTTTGTCCTGTTATATTTGACAAGTCTACTTCACAAGCTTTAATTATTTTTGCATCATTTCCATCAATTCCTAGTCCCATATTAACAACTATTTTTTGTATTTTTGGTGACATATTTAAATTTTTAAATCCAAATTTATTTTTTAAATCTGTTTGAATTTTTTTATGATATAGATCTTTTAATCTCGGTGTCATAATTTATTTTTTTATTTGAGTTTTTTTAGATTTTTTTTCTTCTATTAAAGCAAGGTTTGAAATATGAATAAAATCTTCTTTTGAAATAATTCCACCTTTTTTTTCTTTCGTAGTTTTCACATGTTTTTTAACAATATTAATTCCTTTAACTTTTGCTCTGTTTGATGATTTGTCAATTTCAATAATCTCACCTTCTTTTTTTCTGTCTTTTCCTGCTAAAATTTTAACTTTGTTGCCTTTTTTAATCATTATAATACCTCTGGTGCTAAAGAAATTATTTTCATTTGTCCTCTCGTTCTTAACTCTCGAGTTACTGGTCCAAATATTCTTGTGCCTATTGGTTCGCCTTTTTCATCTGTTAATACTGCAGCGTTATTATCAAATTTAACTTTTGATCCATCATCTCTATGAATGCCTTTTTTTACACGTACAACCACCGCTTTATGGACTGATCCTTTTTTTACTTTTCCTTTGGGTATGGCTTCTTTTACTGCAACAACAATAATATCTCCAATGCTTGCATATCTTCTTTTTGAACCTCCTAAAACTTTAATACATTCGATTTTTTTAGCCCCTGTGTTGTCTGCTACCAATAATTCTGTTTGAACCTGTATCATTTTATAATTCCATTACTTTAAATTTTTTATTTTTTGAATAAGGCCTACATTCAATTATTGTTACTTTATCACCATTTTTAAATTTGTTATTTTCATCATGAGCATTATATTTCTTCCTGGCCTTTATTACTTTTTTAAGAATAGGGTGACTAAATTTTCTTTCTACCTGTACAGTTATAGTTTTGTTAGGTTTGTCACTTACTACAACACCTTTTAATATTTTTCTAGGCATTAGTTTTTTCCTCAATTAAAGTTTTTAGTCTAGCAATTGTTTTTCTAGTTTCCATAATTTTTGCAGAATTTTTTAATTGTCCATTTATTTTTTGAAATCTAAAGTTAAATAAATCTTTTTTTAACTTATCAATATTTTTAATCGCTTGATCTTTTGTTAATTTTTTTATTTCTTTTTTTTTCATTATATTCTCTTTATAAACTTAGTTTTAATAGGTAGTTTTGCTGAAGCTTTATAAAGCGCTTCTCTAGCTAGCTCCTCGGTAACACCATCAACCTCAAAAAGAATTCTGCCAGGTTTAACCCTGCAAGCCCAAAATTCTGGTGATCCTTTACCTTTTCCCATTCTTACTTCAGTTGGTTTTTTTGAAACTGGTATATTAGGAAAAATTCGTGTCCAAACTCTACCTTGTCTTTTCATATGTCTTGTTAATGCTACTCTTGCGGCTTCAATTTGTTTAGATATTACTCTATCAGGACTTAAAGCTTTTAGACCATAAGCGCCATAATTCATAAAATTGCATCTTGATGCATTTCCATGAATTCTTCCTTTGTGTGCTTTTCTATATTTTGTTCTTGTTGGCTGTAACATAATTATATCTTATTTGTTTCTTGATTAAATTCTTTTACAAATATTTCTCCTTTATATATCCAAACTTTAACACCTATAATTCCATAGGTTGTAAGAGCCTCTGACTCGGCATAATCTATATCCGCTCTAAGAGTGTGTGATGGAATACTTCCTTCTCTAAGCCATTCCGTTCTAGCTATCTCATTACCTCCTAGTCTTCCGCTAATTGCCACTTTAATACCTTTTGCTCCCAATCTAAGTGCTGATTGCATTGCTCTCTTCATGGCTCTTCTATAAGAAACTCTTTTAACTAATTGTTGAGATATATTTTCTGCAACTAAATAACTGTTTGTTTCTGGTTTTTTTACTTCTTTTATATTTAAAACGAGTTCATTAGTAGTAAGTTTTGAAAGTTTATTTTTTATTTTTTCAATATCTGAACCTTTTTTTCCAATGACAAATCCAGGTCTAGATGTATAGATTGTTACAAAGCATTTTTTCGATGTTCTCTCTATCATTACTTTTGAAACACCAGAATTAACCACATTTTTTTTTATATATTTACGTATGTTAAAATCTTCAATTAAGTAATTACCAAAATCTTTTTTTTTAGCATACCAAACGGAATCCCATCCTCTGTTAATTCCTAATCTTAGACCTATTGGGTTAATTTTTTGACCCATTTTCCTCCGTTTTAAACTTTTCTGATAAAATTATCGTTAAATTTGAATATGGTTTCATTATTGGCGCTGCACGACCTTTTGCTCTTGCCCTAAATCTTTTCATAATTATTTGTTTTCCACAAAAAGCTTCTTTAACAATAAGTTTGTCGATATCATATTGAAAATTATTTTCCGCATTTGCAACTGCTGAAGAAATTGTTTTTTTTATATCTTTTGAAATTCTTTTTTCTGAAAATGAAAGATCTCTCAGTGCTACATCAACTTTTTTACCAACTATTGATTTTAATATAGGTTTTAATTTTCTTGTACTAGATCTTACATTTTTATTTACCGATCTGACAATTTTCATTTTTTCATTTACAGATTTTTTTTCACTTTTCATAAATTATTTTTTTTCTGTTGTTGGTTTGGCTACAGCTGCTTTTTCTGCGGCAGCTTTTTTATCAGCAGGTGTATGACCTGCAAATTGTCTGGTTGGAGCAAATTCACCTAATTTATGTCCAACCATATCTTCAGAAATGGTAATAGGAATAAATTTTTTTCCATTGTAAATTAAAAAACTTATTCCAACAAAATCTGGAATTATAGTTGATTTTCTTGACCATGTTTTAATTGGTTTTTTACTTGGGTTATTTTTCTGCTTATCTATTTTTTTAAGTAAACTTTCATCAACAAATGGTCCTTTCCAAACTGATCTTGCCATAATTAAGCTCTTTTCTTTCTTTTTCTTCTTATTATAAATTTGTCTGTTCTTTTATTATCTCTAGTTTTTAGTCCTTTTGCAGATTGACCAGTTCTTGAGACCGGGTGTCTTCCACCAGCAGTTTTTCCTTCACCGCCTCCAAGTGGGTGATCCACTGGATTCATGGCTACACCTCTAGTGTGCGGTCTTCTACCTAACCATCTTGATCTACCTGCTTTTCCAATTTTAATATTTTTTTGATCTGGATTTGACAAAACCCCAATTGTTGCCATAGCTCTTGAATCTATTTTTCTTATTTCTCCCGAAGTCATTTTAATTAAAGTATAATTGCCGTCTGTTCCCATTGTAACGACTGATGTTCCTGCCGACCTAGCTATCTTACCGCCAGCACCAGGCTGTATTTCTACATTATGTACATTTGTACCTACTGGTATATCTTTTAATTGCAAAGAATTTCCATTTTTTATTTCGCTATTTGAACCATTTTGAATTTTATCACCAACTTTAACATTTTGTGGAGCGAGGTAATAAAATTTCTTACCATCTTCGAATTTAACTAACATAATATGACATGATCTGTTCGGATCATATTCAATTCTTTCAATTTCTGCTGCCATATCGAATTTTCTTCTATGAAAATCTATCAATCTATATTTTTGTTTGTGTCCACCACCTATATTTCTTGCTGTAATTCTTCCTAAATTGTTTCTTCCTCTAGATGAATTATTTAATGTAGTTAAAGGTTTGTGAGGTTTGCCCTTCCACAATTGAGAACGGTCAATTAATATGGTTCCTCTATTAGATTTGGTATAAGGCTTGTATGTTTTTAGAGTCATTTTTATATTCCTGTTGTCAAATCTATGTTTTGGCCCTTTTTAAGAGTAACAATTGCTTTTTTAAATCCTAAAACATTTTTTACTCTACCCATTGATATTTTTTTTTTAGATTTTTTGTTTATAATGTTTACTTTAATAACATTAACTTTAAATAATTTTTCTATATTTTTTTTAATATTTTTTTTGTTTGCATCTTGACGAACTTTAAATACAATTTTATTTTGTTCCGACAAATTTGTAGATTTTTCTGTCACTACAGGAAATAAAATTTTATCATATATACTTAATTCTTTCATTTAAAACCTCTTTTCTAATTCTTTAACGGAACTTTCTGTAAAAATTAGTTTTTTATGTTTAATAACATCGTATGCACTAAATTGATTAGCGTTAGTTATTTTTATATTAGAAATATTTCTAATTGATTTGTAAATATTGTCTCTTGATTTACTGTCCAATACTATCAATGCATTAATAATGTCAAATTTGCTTAATATTAGTTTCATTTCTTTAGTTTTGTTTATTTTTGATGAAAAATCCGAAAAAACTATTACATCTTTATGAATTTGTTTTTCTGTTATTAATGAAGCTAGACTATGTTTCTTTTCGCTTTTGTTTAATTTTTTTTTTTTGTAACTACTTTCACCTTTTGGTCCGTGAGCTACACCTCCGCCAACAAAAATTGGAGCTTTTCTGCTGCTATGTCTAGCATTTCCAGTTCCTTTTTGAGCCCAAATTTTTGCTGTTGATCCTCTTATTTCATTTCTTTGCTTAGTTTTGGCTTTTCTTCCTTTGAAGTTTGCGTTTATCTTGTAAATTACATTTGAAACCAATTGACTATTTATTTTTGCAGAAAAAATTTTATCTTGAACTTCAATTGGATTTTTTTTTCCGTCAATATTTATTTTATCAATTTTCATTTATTTTTTCTTTTTGTCAGGGATTTTTTTTAATTTTTCTGCAACTTCAATTTTTTCAGAAATAGTAGATTTTTTTATATTTTTGACGGCTTTTTTTATTAAAACTTCAGAATTTTTAGAACCTGGTATAGATCCTTTTAAATATAACAGATTGTTATCAGCATCTGTTTTGATTATTTCTATATTTTGAATAGTTCTTATTTTATCTCCCATATGACCTGCCATTTTTTTTCCTTTAAATACCTTGCCCGGATCTTGTCTCTGTCCAGTTGATCCATGGGATCTATGAGAAACAGAAACACCGTGTGATGCTCTTAATCCACTAAAATTATGTCTTTTCATTACACCTGCAAAACCTTTACCAATAGTTTTTGCTTTTACATCAACAAACTTTATATCTTTAAATATTTCTAGGCCAAATTCATTGCCTTCCTTGTAATTTTCTAAATTAGAAACTCTAAATTCCTTTAATCTTTTTTTTGGTTCCGTGTTTTTTTTTGCGAAGTATCCCTTCATAGCCTTGTTTATTTTTGAAGTTTTGATTTTCCCAAATCCTATCTGTACAGCTTGATATCCTCTTTTGCTTTTATCAATTAATTGTATAATTCTTCCTTTTTCAGTTTTGATTACTGTAACTGGAACTGCATGTCCTGATTTAAAGAACTCTTTTGTCATACCAATTTTTTTTCCTAATAATGCTATTTCTGTCATAAATTATATTTTTATTTCAACATCTACTCCTGAAGCTAAATCAAGTTTCATTAACGCTTCTACAGTTTGAGGTGTTGGTTCAATTATATCTATTAGTCTTTTATGCGTTCTTGTTTCAAACTGTTCTCTACTTTTCTTGTCTATATGTGGAGATCTTAAAACAGTGTATCTTTCAATTTTTGTTGGTAAAGGAATAGGTCCTTTTATATTCGCACCTGTTCTCTTAACAGTATTAACTATTTCAGCAGTAGATTTATCTAATACTTTATTATCGTAAGCTCTTAGTTTTATTCTTATATTTTGTTTATCCATTTTATCCTGTTTTCTTTGTTACTTCATCTTGAACATTTTGTGGA
>MDTG01138420.1_pt1 | contig 11536 bp, 11 predicted proteins | sample 811421 | NCBI WGS metagenome assembly MDTG01 (sample SAMN05326645, study PRJNA326480) | marine metagenome | isolation source: seawater | place: Pacific Ocean: South East | collected 2011
GGACAATACCCTTTTGCAACCGTATTGAGTTGGATTGACTCCAGGGTTTCATCTGAACTCATTTTTGATCAAGGAATTGGAGATATTTTAGGCAGTATGGAATTTGCTTGTAAACTTGCAGGAACAAAATTAGTACTTGTACTGGGGCATACTGCTTGTGGAGCTGTAAAAGGAGCCTGTGATCGTGCACGTCTAGGAAATCTAACCACCCTGATTAATAAAATTGAACCTTCTGTAGAAGCGGTTAAAGAACCAGAAGATTTGAGTCTAAGGAACTCCTCGAATATTGACTTTGTAAATGAGGTCGCTGCTGTAAACGTTAAAATGACTATTGAAAATATTCGCGCCAAAAGCCAAGTGCTTAATGAACTCGAAGATGTAGGAGAAATCCAAATTATTGGAGGTATGTACGATATCAAAACTGGAGCAGTTGAGATTTATTAGAAATTACTCGAATTAATCAAATGAATGCTCAATCTTCTATGGAAAAATCTTCCATGAATTTTGTGGTGTAATTCCCTTTGACATAATCAGGGTTGCTCATTAATTTTAAATGAAATGGAATTGTAGTTTTAACGCCTTCGATAATAAACTCTTCCAAAGCCCTTTTCATTTTACTAATTGCCCCTTCTCGAGTTTGAGCAGTGGTAATTAGTTTTGCAATCATAGAATCATAATGAGGAGGGATTACATATCCACTATATACGTGAGTATCTATGCGTATGCCATGACCACCAGGAAAATGTAAAGTAGAAATAACTCCAGGGCTTGGTCTGAAATCGTTAAATGGATCTTCAGCATTAATTCTACATTCGATAGAATGAAGCTTAGGGAAATAATTTTTGCCTGATATTTTTTCTCCAGAAGCAACCTTAATCTGCTCATGGATCAAGTCGTAATCGATGACTTGTTCAGTAATTGGATGTTCTACCTGAATTCGCGTATTCATTTCCATAAAATAGAAGTTCTTATTTTTGTCAACTAAAAACTCAATAGTTCCAGCACCTTCATATTTTATGTATTCCGCTGCTTTTACTGCTGCTTCACCCATTTTTTTTCTTAGTGCACTAGTCATAAATGGGGAGGGGGTTTCTTCGGTTAGCTTTTGATGTCTTCTTTGAATAGAACAATCTCGTTCAGAAAGGTGACAAGCCTTACCGGTGGAGTCACCTACAATTTGTATTTCAATATGCCGTGGCTCCTCTATCAGTTTTTCCATGTACATTCCATCATTTGCAAACGCTGCACTTGCTTCTTGGCGCGCACTTTCCCAGGCCTTTTCAAGTTGATCAGACTTCCATACTGCACGCATTCCTTTTCCTCCGCCTCCCGCAGTAGCTTTAAGCATTACGGGGTACCCTATTTCAGAGGCTAATGATTCAGCCTCTTGTAAAGAATCTAATAATCCTTCTGAGCCTGGGATTGTAGGTACCCCAGCTGCTTTCATGGTCGCTTTGGCAGAAGCTTTATCTCCCATTTTATCGATCATATTGGCTGAGGCTCCAATAAATTTTATTTTGTGTTCCTGACAAATTTTTGAAAACTTTGCATTTTCAGAAAGAAATCCGTATCCAGGATGAATGGCATCAGCATTGGTTATTTCAGCAGCAGCTATAATATTTGATATTTTCAGATAGGACTCATTACTTTGAGCAGGACCAATACAAACAGCTTCATCTGCAAAACGAACATGCAAACTATCAGCATCTGCTTTTGAATATACAGCAACTGTCTTAATTCCAATTTCTTTACAGGTACGGATAATTCTCATCGCAATTTCTCCACGATTTGCAATTAAAATTTTATTAAACATGAGACCGGTTTAGGAAGGATTGATAATAAATAAAGGTTGGTCAAATTCAACTGGAGAAGCGTCATCCACAAGAATCTTAACGATTGTACCGCTTATTTCTGATTCAATTTCATTAAAAAGTTTCATTGCTTCAATTACACATAATACATTACCGTCTTTTATTGTATCACCAACCTCCACAAATGCAGGTTTATCAGGGGAAGCTTTACGGTAAAAAGTACCGATTATAGGAGAATTGATTGTGATGAGGTTATCCTCAACCTCATCTTTTTCAACAGACTTAGTAGCTGGAATTTCAGCTGGAATTTCCACCTGATTCGTACCAGCTTCTGGAGCCGGAACAACCTGAATTTGATCAATGAATCCTTTTTCAGCTTTTCTTAGATTAGAATCTGTTTTAATTGTAATTTTTACATCTTCCATTTCAAGTTTAACTTCTTGTACCCCTGATTTGGCTACAAATTTGATTAGATGTTGAATGTCTTTAATATCCATAAATAATTATTTTATTTTTAAAATGCCCAAGTAAGGTAGGCAGCACCCCAAGTAAAACCACCACCAAATGCAGCAAAGACTAACTTGTCCCCCTTTTTAAATTTTGATTTATTATCGTTTAATAACAGCGGAATTGTAGCTGCAGTTGTGTTTCCATAAAAAGCAATATTCATAAGTACCTGATTCTCTTTCAGGCCAATCTTGTCAGCAGTAGCATCAATAATTCTTTTGTTCGCTTGATGAGGGACTAAGTAACTAATCTCTTCTCCTTTTAGGTTATTTCGTTCCTTAATTTTTTCAGCTGCGTTGGCCATTTCGGATACAGCGTATTTAAAAACTGTTTTTCCTTCTTGAAAAAGGGTATGCCATTTATTTTCGACTGTCTCTTTAGAAGTTGGGTATAACGAGCCACCAGCTTTTATTCGAAGTGCCATACGTTCTTCCCCATTACTTCTAAGGTATTCGTCCTCCCAACCAAATTCGTTAATACTAGGTTCAAATAGTACTGCTCCTGCACCATCTCCAAAAATAATACAGGTGTCTCTGTCAGTGTAGTCAACAATCGAAGACATTTTATCAGCCCCAATTAATAATACTTTTTTGTACTTTCCTGAAGCTATATAGGCAGCACTAGTACTCATTCCATATAAAAAGCCTGAGCAGGCTGCGCTTAAGTCGTAAGCAAAGGCATTAAAAGCACCAATAGATGAGGCCACATAAGCTGCAGTAGCTGCAACATACATATCAGGTGTTATAGTAGCAACGATGACCATGTCAATACTTTCAGGTTCTATATTATTTTTTGAAATCAAATCTTGGGCTGCTTTAATAGCTAAAAAGGAAGTAGCTTTATCTTTTAGAATTCGACGTTCCTGAATACCTGTTCGCGAAGTAATCCATGCATCGTTTGTGTCAACCATTTTTTCTAAATCTTGATTAGATAAAATTGTATCAGGCACATAACCTCCTACAGCTGTAATTGCTGCTTTTGTATGATTGATTTTTTCTAGATTCATGCTAATAAGTAGCAATAAAATAATCTATTAACAAGTGAAGATAATGGTTTTTTTATGCTTTCAAAATTATTGACATAAAAAAGCCTTAATGAGTAAGGAATGCTTTTCAACCCAAAGGATTTATGCCTCAGCAGTAGCAGTTGAATCAATAAGCACTTTGCCTCTATAGTAAAGCTTTCCCTCATGCCAGTGTGCTCTATGGTATAGGTGAGCTTCTCCAGTTGAGGAACAAGTTGCTATTTGCTGATCGGTCGCCTTGTAGTGCGTACGTCTTTTGTCTCTTCTTGTTTTTGAAATTTTTCTTTTAGGATGTGCCATAATTATTTTTTTATCCTTTTTACAAAAGATCTTTTAATTTATTCCAACGAGGATCTTCAGATCCTTTTAAATGAGTTTCTTTTGGTTCTAACACTTTTAACTTTTCAACAATTTCACTTTTCAAAGTACCATCTTCAATTCCAGGGTGAACCCGCTTTTGCGGGAGTGCTAACACTACCATTTCGTAGAAGTAATGAGAAACATCTATTTGATAGCTTCCTTCTGACAAAATTAAAATTTCATCAGAGGGGTTGGTGGGAGGAACTCCAAATTTTACAATTAAATCAAGAGCTGTTTTAATTTGATAATCAAAAAGCTCAGTGGAAACATCACAAGGGAGAACTACAGTGCCAATTATTTCGAAATGTAATTCCAAAAAACTGGACTTCTTATCTAAAGTTAATAGTCCATTTAAGGTAGCTTGATCGAAATCGTTAAACTCAAAATGCGCAAAGAACGTATTGTCAATTAAAAACTCAAAATGATGCTTTCCGTCTTTCAGCCCCACAAATGGGATTGTAAATTCTTTGATCGCTTCCATTCGTTGTTTAATTGATCGACAAATTTATAAAAAAAACTGAATCAATAGTCTAATTTAAAGGGGATTCTAAATTAGTTTTTACCAACTAAACTTTTAGCGATCAAATATTCTGCTATTTGTATGGTATTTGTAGCCGCTCCTTTTCTAAGATTATCTGCCACTATCCACAAATTTAAAGCATTAGGATGAGAAGTGTCTCGACGAACTCGACCAACAAAAACGGCATCATTTCCTTCTGCATTAATGGGCATGGGATAAAGATTATTTTCAGGATCGTCTTGAACTTCTACTCCCTCCGCATTATGAAGAATTTCTTTTATTTGTTTTACTTTAAATTCTTTTTCAAATTCAATATTCACGGACTCACTATGTCCACCGATTACTGGAATCCTTACGGCTGTTGCCGTAATTGCTATGGACGTATCATTCAAAATTTTATGGGTCTCGTGAACTAATTTCATTTCTTCCTTGGTATAGTTATTTTCTAAAAATACGTCACAATGAGGAAGAGCATTTTTATGAATCTGATGCGGATATGCGGCATCTACATCCTTGTCTTTTGACTCTTGTTCGAGTTGTTTCACCGCTTTTATACCAGTTCCTGTGATGGACTGGTAAGTTGAAATTATGAGTCTTTTAATACCGTACTCTTTGTGAAGTGGAGCTAAGACCATTACCATTTGAATGGTAGAACAGTTTGGATTGGCTATAATCTTATCTTTTGCAGTCAATTCTTCCCCATTAATCTCAGGGACAATCAATTTTTTAGAGGCTTCCATTCTCCAAGCTGAAGAATTATCTATTACAATTGTTCCTGCTTCGGCAAACTTTGGCGCCCAACTTAAAGAAGCTTCTCCTCCAGCAGAAAATAATGCGATGTCAGGTTTTGCATTAACTGCTACTTCTAATCCAATTACCTCATGTGATTTACCTTTAAAGTTTAATTTTTTACCCACTGAGCGCTCAGAGGCAACTAATAACAACTCACTAATGGGAAATTTTCTTTCTTCTAAGACCTTCAGCATAATTTCACCCACCATTCCAGTAGCACCAACCACCGCTATCTTCATCGTAAGAGTTTTAAATTTGGATCAAAAATACTACTAATTCTAGGTCAGCCAAAAAGAACTCGTTTTTGTTTCAAAAAAATAACAAAATGCTCGATTTGTAACAATAAACTTAATGATGCAGTAAACGTTTTATTCTTGGCCCAATTCCGGTAAGTAATTCATAACTTATGGTATTCCCAGATCTGGCAAAATCTTCAGCTGATTTGGAGGTGTCAAAAAAAGTAACCTCATCACCTGTTTCACAATCTATTCCAGTAATATCGATCATTAACATATCCATACAGACATTTCCAACTATTGAAGCATTTTGCCCATTGATATTTACGGTTGATTGGTGGTGACCAAAATGACGACCTATCCCATCGGCATGACCTAAAGGGAGTGTCGCAATCGTCACTGCATCTGGCGTAATCCATCCGTTATCATAACCAACAAATGCTCCTTTTTTTAATTGATGAATTTGACTTATTTTAGATTTTAAAACAGCTACAGGTTTTAAAAGAGCGTCCCATTCTGATTTGTTGGCATACCCGTGAAAGGCGATGCCACATCGAACAGCATCGTATTGGTATTCCGGATAATTAAAAACCCCGGAGCTATTTAATAAATGAAATTTTGGTGCTGTTTGTACTGATTCGATATGTATTTTTTTGATTTCTTCAAAACGTTCAATTTGCAGCATACATTTAGCAGAGGGACGTTCTTCTTCAGAAATAGCCAAATGAGAGTATACACTTTCTAATCTAAACTGGGGATTATCTGTTTTTTCCAAAACCCATGCTACGTCAATTACTGGAAAGCCAACCCGATTAAGTCCAGTGTTGTATTTAATATGAATAGGATAGTCTTTAATTGCCATTGCTTCAAGATAAAGTTTAAAGGAATTCATCAGTTCTCTAGAGTAAATACATGGCTCTAAATTAGCACCGATAACTCCAGCAATTGAATTTCTTTGTGGATAAAATACCATTATTGGTGTTTTGATTCCCTGTTTTCTTAGCTGGATGCCTTCTTCAGCATAAGCAACTGCAAGTTTATTGATCCCTAATTCTACGAGTCGTTTAGCAAAATGAATAGCATGACTTCCATAGGCATTGGCTTTCACTACTCCTATACACTCGGTTGAACTACGGAGTTGCTTTCTAATAATCTCGAAATTGTGATTAACGTGAGAAAGGAAAAGATGAAGTGTATTCAAGAGGGTTTGGGACTAGAGATTTTTATTTTTCTTTTTTGACTGATTATTTTTTTTCTTGACATTAAAAAAAGCACTACGTGAAAGGGGTTCATAGCTCTCTTTCTCACCTAGAATTACCAAGTCATCTTCACTAGATGTTCTATAGCTATAATTTGCTAAGTTCCCCGTACGGGTGCATACGGCATGTACCTTGGTCACATATTCTGCAGTAGCCATCAGCCCTGGCATGGGACCAAAAGGATTTCCTTGGTAGTCCATGTCTAAACCTGCTACAATAACACGGACACCTGTGTTTGCGAGATCATTGCATACCTTAATAATTTCATTGTCAAAAAATTGAGCCTCGTCTATACCTACAACATCGCATCCGTCGGCAAGAATTGGAATATTTGCAGCGGCTGGAACAGGTGTGGATCGGATTTGATTTTGATCATGAGAGGTAACAAGTTCATCATTATAACGCAAGTCAATAGAGGGTTTAAAAATCTCAATTTTTTGCTTTGCAAATTGGGCTCTTTTTAAGCGACGGATTAGTTCCTCGGTTTTACCTGAAAACATGGACCCACATATCACTTCGATCCATCCAAATTGTTCGTTTATGTTAACGGCATTTTCTAAAAACATTTTGTAATTTTCAGCTAAATTAATTGGAATCAACCAATTATATAATTATAAAGGTATTAAATTCGATTGGGTTGAAGAAGATAATTCTATGATAGAAAAAATAAAAATTGCATTGAAAGCATGGGCAGAAAAAGTTTTAGAAAACCAGTCTCAGTGGGACACTGATGAAATTCATCAAGCGATTCATAAGCTATACGAATTATCAGTTTGTCAAAAGATTTTAAATGAAGAAGGTTCCAAGGGTTCGGATCTTTGGAAAAGGCAGCAGGCTGAGCTATCATCAGTCATTGAAACTTTGATTGGTTCAACAAAGGGAAATAAAATAGAAAAGGAAGAAGAGTTTGAAGTTCCTCCCATGATGGAAACAATCAAAAACATGGTTACTGAAATGCCTGAATCTGAAAACTTTGAACGCCTCTTTGAGGTAGTGAAGGATCCACCTGTTTTTGTTCCAAAAAATACTAAAGAGACTAAAAAGGATTTTCAAAAATCTACAATACTTTCAGAAACAGAAAATAGAAAAAATTTAAATGATCATTTTTCTAAAACACTTTCCATTGATTTAAATGACCGACTAGCTTTTGTCAAGCATTTATTTAAAGAAAATGTGTCTGCATATGAAGCAGTAATTTCCCAACTAGTAACTTTCAATTCTTGGGGTGAAGCCCAAAACTTTATATCATTAAAAGTAAAATCTGAATATCCACATTGGACTGAGAAAGAGGCTATTGAAGAACGTTTTATGGCTGTATTAAAAAATAATTTCAGCACCTAAATAAACTATCTAACAAATAATAAATTAATAACTTGATCTATTTGATCCCGACACCAATAGGTAACTTAGAAGATATAACACTAAGGGCAATTCGATTGTTAAAGGAAGTCGATTTAATTTTGGCTGAAGATACCAGAACAAGTCAAAAGTTACTCAATCATTATGAAATTAACACACCCATGCAAAGCTTTCATATGTTCAACGAGCATAAAAAAGTATCTAAATTCGTAACGCAAGTAATTCATGGAAAATCAATTGCTTTAATTTCTGATGCGGGGACACCAGGAATTTCTGACCCAGGGTATCTTCTCGTCAGTGAAGCATTGAAGGAAGACATTAAAGTTCAATGTTTACCTGGAGCTACAGCACTTATTCCAGCTTTATTGCAAAGTGGACTTCCAGTAGATCGATTTAGTTTTGAAGGCTTTCTTCCCACTAAAAAGGGAAGGCAAAGTCGTTTAATAAAAATGGCCGAAGAAATACGAACACTCGTGTTTTATGAATCTCCTCACAAACTTCTAAAAACCTTGAGGCAGATGGTTCCTTATTTTGGTTCAAATAGAAAGGTCGCTGTTGTCAGAGAGATAAGTAAAAAATTTGAAAGTAATTTTAGAGGTAATTTACAAGCTGCATGTGAGTTCTTTGAACAAAACCCACCAAAAGGGGAGTTTGTAATTGTAGTTGAAGGATTAAAAAGAAAATAAGATGTTGTGGCAAGCAATAAATTCTCCTGATAAAACTATTGTAGAGCAATTAAGCTTGCTATTAAATGTACCCCAACAAATTGCTTTTTTATTGGTTCAGAGAGGAATTACTTCTTTTGATCAAGCAAAAAAATATTTTAGGCCAGCCTGGGAGGATCTTCATGACCCTTTCACAATGAAAGATATGATGAGTGCTGTTAAACGTATTGCTTACTCTATTGAAAGTGGAGAGTCAGTTATGATTTTTGGAGATTATGATGTTGACGGAACAACTTCAGTAGCTTTGATGACTTCGTATCTAAAAAATCATATAGAGGTTGTAGTGCCATATATCCCTGACCGTTACAAAGAAGGATATGGAGTTTCTAAAGCTGGAATTCAAAAAGCCCAAGCCGAAGGCATAACTTTGATTATCGCTCTTGACTGTGGAATCAAAGCACATGAGCAAATAGAATATGCCAATACACTGGGAATTGACTTTATCATTTGTGACCATCATCTTCCTAATTCATTATTACCAGAAGCTGTTGCTGTATTGGATCCCAAAAGAGCTGATTGTGAATACCCATATAAAGAATTATGTGGATGTGGCATTGGATTTAAACTGATTCAAGCTTTAAACCAATATTTTGAATTAGCATTAACAGATCTAGCCCCTTATTTAGATTTGGTCGTTACTGCTATAGCTGCTGACATAGTACCTATTACAGGAGAAAATCGACTTTTGAGTCATTTGGGTATTGAGCAAATGCGGCAGTCACCCCGGCCGGGCTTTCAGTTTTTTATAACCAGTCTAAGGAAACCCATTCGAGTAAGTGATTTAGTTTTTGTTATTGCACCAAGAATTAATGCTGCAGGCAGAATGAATAAGGGGATTAGCGCAGTGGAACTTCTTCTGTCAAAGGATCAAGGAGAGGCCTTGCCTTTGGCACGTTCTATTGAATTTTTTAATACAGAACGCCGTTCCGCTGATGAACGAATTACCAAGGAAGCACTCCAGCAAATTGAACTTGAAGAGGCGCAGTATAAGTCAAGTACAGTAGTTTATCATCCATCATGGCATAAGGGAGTAATCGGAATTGTGGCTTCAAGATTGATTGAACATTATTATCGCCCTACTGTTGTTTTGACTAAATCAGAAAATATTTTGGCAGGCTCGGTACGTTCGGTCAAAGGATTTGATGTTTATCAAGCTCTTGAAGCGTGTAAGGAACAAATGATTCAGTTTGGAGGGCATAAATACGCAGCTGGACTAACTATGAAAGAAGAGCAATTGGAGACCTTCAAATTAGCTTTTGAACAAGCTGTTGAAAATCATATTTTAGAATCACAGCGAATTCCTGTATTGCAATACGATGCAGAATTAGTTTTGGATAAAATAACTCCAAAATTGTACCGTCTTCTATCACAAATGGCACCTTTTGGTCCCAAAAACATGAAACCTGTGTTTGTTTCACACCATTGTATGGATAAAGGGGGTAGTCGTCTTGTAGGAAGTGATAAAAACCATTTAAAACTTGAAATTATCGATTCTACAGGAACCGTGATGCAGGCCATCGGTTTTGGATTAGGGAATTATTTCACTAAGATTAAGCAAAAGCAACCGTTTTCTATTTTGTACACTGTTGACGAAAACGAATTTAATGGCATCAAAAGTTTACAACTTCTTATTAAAGACCTTTTATTTTCCCCCACCCTTAAAAATAATTAATAAAGTTGATTTAAATTTTAGAAAGCAGCTTTGAAGTTGATGGATCATGAAAGTTTTTCTCATTACCCTCAATATCACTTAAGACTTTTTCAGCTAATTGTTTTCCAAGTTCAACTCCCCACTGATCATAACTGTAGATATTCCAAAGTACACCTTGAACAAATATTTTATGTTCGTAAATGGCGATCAATGCACCCAAATTTTCAGGATTCAATTGTTCGATTAAAATAGTGTTGGTGGGTTTGTTTCCCTCAAATATTTTATGAGGAGCTAATTTCTTTTGTTGCTCTTCGCTTAAACTAGAATTTTTAAGTTCTGCCATAACTTGAGTTTTACTTTTCCCCTTCATCAGCGCTTCAGGTTGGGCAATGAAATTTGCCAGTAACCTATTTTGATGATCTTCATTTCCATTTAAAGATCTTTTGAATCCGATAAAATCTGCTGGAATAAGTTTTGTCCCCTGATGTATCAATTGGAAAAAGGCATGTTGTGCGTTAGTTCCCGATGCACCCCAGATAATCGTACCTGTTTGATGTTTAATGGGCTTTCCGTCCCGACCCACATATTTTCCATTACTTTCCATTATCCCCTGTTGGAGGTAGGCTGGTAGATTTTTTAGATATTGAGTATAAGGTATGATTGCTTCACTTTCAGCTCCAAAAAGATTATTATACCAAATACTCAAGAGCGCAAGGACAACTGGAATATTTTTTTCAAAAGGAGTTTCTTCAAAATGAATATCCATTTTTCCTGCCCCATGAAGTAATGCCTTGAAATGATTGGGACCAACCGCTAGACAGATACTTAAACCTACAGTACTCCAAAGAGAAAAACGACCACCAACCCAATCGTTCATAGGGAAGGTATTATCGGGATCAATCCCAAAAGCTTTTGTTTTTTCTAGATTGGTAGAGACCGCAACAAAATGCTGGGCGATTTCCTCTTCAGAGGCATGGGATAAAAACCATTCGCGTATACTGTTTGTATTACATAAAGTCTCTTGAGTAGTAAAGGTTTTCGAAACAATAACAAATAATGTAGTTTCCGGATTCAATCCTTTTAAAACTTCTACGTGATGATCTCCTTCAACATTTGAAATAAAGCGAACCTCCAAGTGATTTTGATAATGCGCCAAAGCTTCCACTACCATTGCAGGCCCAAGGTCAGAGCCACCAATCCCAATATTAACAATATGATTAATAGATTTACCTGTATAGCCTTTCCAGTCTCCATTTATAACTTTTTTGCAGAATGAAAACATTTTTTTTTGA
>MDTG01272464.1_pt1 | contig 11536 bp, 12 predicted proteins | sample 811421 | NCBI WGS metagenome assembly MDTG01 (sample SAMN05326645, study PRJNA326480) | marine metagenome | isolation source: seawater | place: Pacific Ocean: South East | collected 2011
GGCACGGGCTCGCGGCGGCACGGGCTCGCGGCAGCACAGGATCCCGGTGGCACGGGATCCCGGTGGCACGGGCTCGCGCGCCCTCACATGCCCGAGTCGGTGCCGGCGTCGGTCCCCATGGGGCCCGACGGCGGCACGGATCCCGGTGGCACGGGATCCCGGTGGCACGGGCTCGCGGAGGCTCACATGCCCGAGTCGGTGCCGGCGTCGGTCCCCATGGGGCCCGCGTCCGTCCCGGCGTCCATCTCCATGGGCCCCGCGTCCGTCCCGGCGTCCATCTCCATGGGGCCGGCGTCCTCTTCCATGGGCCCGGCGTCCTCTTCCATGGGCCCGGCGTCCTCGCCCGGACCCGCGTCGATCCCCGGGCCCGCGTCCACGCCCGGCCCCGCGTCGACGTCCATCGCCGCGTCCATCTCGACCGCCCCGTCGCCCGCTCCCGCGTCCAGCGCCGGCACCTCCCCCCCGATGGGGCCCAGGTCGCCGGAGCAGACGCCCTCCACGCAGGCGAGGCCGGCGGCGCACTCGAGCGAGCGGGCGCAGACCTCCCCCGCGGGCCTGTTCAGGCCCGTGTCGCCGCAGGCGGTGAGAAGAATCGCGGCCAGGAGCCCTGCTCGCATGGTCGCCATGGTACGACCGGAACGTGAAGGTCGTCCACGGTGACCGGTAGCCGTCCGGCAGCCCCGGACGCCCCACCGGCGCGAGCGAGACGGCACCCAAGGACGGGCGCGCTCGTGGGTCCAACTCTCGTCGCCGGGGGCCCGCGTGCGCGATCGGCGGCCAAAAAGCCGAAGCATTCCCGCTAGCTGGCGCGCCACCCGGCGTTGACAGGCCGGGTCCCGACCTGCTAGGTTACGTCGCCACCGAGGGCCTTTCCTCGAACGGAGTACGCCGCATGTCCGAGCAGAAGGAATCCTCCGTCCTCTTCAACCTCAAGGAGCTGATGGACCTTGAGGAGGACCGCATCAAGGACGAGGAAGAAGAGCGCCGCCGCGCCGAGGAAGAAGAGCGTCGCCGCAAGGAAGAGGAAGAGCGCCGCAAGCGCGAGGAGGAGGAAGCCCGACTCCGCGCCGAGGAGGAGGCTCGCCTCGCCGAGGAGCGCAAGAAGCGCGAAGAGGAAGAGCGCAAGAAGCGCGAGAAGGAAGAGGCGGAGATGCGTGTCCGCCTCGAGGCCGAGGCGAAGGCTCGCGCCGCCGAGCAGCAGCGCCTGCTCGAGCACGAGCGCGAGATGGCCGCCATCAAGGCCAAGGAGAAGAAGGGCATCCACCCCGGCATCATCGTCGGGCTGGTGGTGCTCCTGATCGGCGGTGCGGCCGGCGTGTACTTCGGCGTCATCAAGCCGGAGCAGGAGCGTGCGGCCGAGCAGGCCCGGCTCGCGCAGGAGGCCGCCGACCGGCAGGCCGCCGAGGCGCGGGAGGCCCGCGAGCAGGCGGCCCGCGAGGCCGAGGCGCGGCGCCAGGCCGAGGAGGAGCGTCAGCGCGCCCTCCGCGAGGCGCAGGCGGCAGCCGAGGCGGCGGCGGCGTCGATGGAGGCCGAGACCACCACGACGCGCCGGCGCGTGCGCCGTCCCCGACGTCGCTCCACGATGCGGGCGAGCAGCATGATGGGGATCAGCGACGATCCGCTCGCCGGTCTGGACCTGTAGACCCACTCCGCTGCAGGACACGAGGAGCCCGGGCCCCACGGCCTGGGCTCTTTCGCGTTCGGGGGCTTCCTCGCTCAGGCGTACTCGCTCGGGCGCTTCCTCGATCGGGCACTCTCGCGCTCGAGCTCGCTCACCCGGACGATTTCGCGCGCGGGCGCTTCCGTGCTGGCCTCGCCCCCGACCATGAGGCGTGCGCCGTTCCGGGAGGAGCGAGGGCCGGACGCCCGCGCCCGTTTCCTCCCGCCGGCATCTGTGCCATGCCTCGGCCCATGGACGCCCGCGCCCGACTGGTCCTTCCCCTGGACGTGCCCTCGCTCGAGGAGGCGGGGGGCTGGCTCGAGCGGCTCGCCGGCGAGGTCGGCGTCTTCAAGGTCGGCCTCGAGCTCTTCACCGCCGCCGGCCCCCGGGCCGTGGAGGCCGTCCACGAGGCCGGCGCCGCCTGCTTCCTCGATCTGAAGCTGCACGACATCCCGGCGACCATGGCCAAGGCCACGCGCGCGGCCGTCCAGCTCGGCGTGCGCTACCTGACGGTGCATGCGGCGGCGGGCCCGGCGGCGCTTCGGGCGGTCGCCGAGGAGACCCACGGCACCGCGACGCAGCTCCTCGCCGTCACGGTGCTCACCTCCCTGGACGCCCTCGAGCTGGACGCCGTGGGCCTCGCGGGCCCGCCCGAGGCCGCCGTGGAGCGCCTCGGCCGGCTGGCCACCGAGGCGGGCATCGACGGCCTCGTCTGCTCGCCCCTCGAGTGCGCGCCGCTCCGCGCCGCCCTGGGCGACGCTCCCACGCTGGTGGTGCCGGGCGTCCGACCGGCGGGCAGCGAGAAGGGAGACCAGCGCCGCACGGCGAGCCCCGGCGAGGCCATCGCCCGGGGCGCGAGCCTGCTCGTCGTCGGCCGGCCCATCCGCCACGCCCCCGACCCGGCCGCCGCGGCGCGCGCGATCGTCCGGGAGATCGCCGAGGCGGCCTCGTGAGCCGGCGTCGTGGACGAGGGAAGGGGCGGCGGCCCGAGCCGGAAGGCGATCGGATCCTGACGGGTCGACGCTTCGTCCTCGAGGGGCTGAAGGGCGGCACGATCCGCGAGATCGCCATCGCGCATGGCCTCGGCGAGAAGCTCCCGGAGCTGCTCGAGGCCGCGGCGCGGGCCGGCGTGACGCTCCGCGAGGCCGACCGGGACACGCTCGACCGGCTCAGCGGCGGCGTGAAGCACCAGGGCGTCGTGGCCGTCGGGCCGCCCTATCCCTGGCGGAGCGTCGACGAGCTCCGCGCGCGCGCCGCGGAGCCCGCGCTCCTGGTGGCGCTCGACGAGATCACGGACCCGCACAACTTCGGCGCGATCGTCCGGAGCGCGATCGCGTTCGGCGCCGACGGGCTGCTCGTCCCCAAGCATCGGGCGGCGAGCGTCACGCCGGTGGTCGTGCGCGCCTCCGCCGGCGCGACCGAGGTCGCGCGCATGGCCAAGGTGACGAACCTCCAGCGGACGCTCCAGGCCCTCGGCGACGATGGCCTGCAGATCGTGGGGCTCGACATGGAAGGCGAGGTGGAGCTCGGCGCGCTCCCGGAGGCGCCGCTCGGGCGCGTCGTCGTCGTCGGGTCCGAGGGCAAGGGGCTCAGGCGCATGGTGCGCGAGCGCTGCACGCTGATCGCGCGCATCCCACAGGCCGGGCCCGTCGCCTCGCTGAACGCCTCGGTCGCCGCGGGGATCGCGCTCTACGAGGCAGCGCGCCAGCGCGATTGATGCCGAGACGGCGCGCGCGGGTGCCCTCGAGTCGCCTATGCTCGCGCCCGCGGCCGCTGCGCCGCGACGACCCCCGACGTCACGAAGAGGACCCGATGGCCAACCGGAAGAAGACCCCCTCGAAGAGCCGGAAGGCGGCCGCGAAGAAGGCCGCGAAGAAGCCGACGCGGACGAGCGCGAAGAAGGCGCGCGGCTCGGCGGCGAAGAAGCAGAACGCACGGGACCCGAAGAAGACCGCCCCGAAGAAGACGTCCCGCAAGACCGCGAAGAAGGCCGCCCCGAAGAAGGGCGCGAAGAAGGCCGCCCCGAAGAAGGCCGCCCCGAAGAAGGCCGCCCCGAAGAAGGGGAACCGGAAGCCGGCGAAGCGGGCGCCGCGGAAGGCCGCAGCGACGAACGCGGCCGCGGGCCCGCGCCCGAAGAAGGTCAAGCGCGTCTGCATCCTCACGGGCGGCGGCGACGCACCGGGCCTGAACGCCGTGCTCCGCGGCTTCGTCAAGCACGCGCACGAGCTCGACATCGACGTCTTCGGCGCCGAGGACGGCTTCACCGGCCTCATCGAGCCCGGCGGCTTCCGGCGCCTCCGCCCCATGGACGTCCGCGGCATCCTCCCGCGCGGCGGCAGCGTGCTCGGCTGCTCCAACCGCGCCAACCCCTTCAGCTACCCGGTCGGCGAGAAGGGCGAGGAGGAGCTCGTCGACGTGAGCGATCGCGTCGTGCGGCGCCTGAAGGACAACGACATCGACATCCTGGTCCTCGTCGGCGGCGACGGGACCATGGCCATGGGCATGCGCTTTCAGGAGATGGGCATCCCGGTCGTCGGCATCCCGAAGACGATCGACAACGACCTCGCCGCCACGGACTTCACGTTCGGCCTCGACACCGCCGTCACCACGGCGACCTGGGCCATCGACGCGCTCCACACGACCGCGGAGGCGCACGACCGGGTGATGATCCTCGAGCTGATGGGCCGCTACGCCGGCTGGATCTCGCTCAGCGCGGGCATCGCCGGCGGCGCCGACGTGATCCTCATCCCGGAGATCCCCTACGACGTGGAGCGGGTGGCGAAGAAGATCCGCCAGCGCTCGGAGCTCGGCGCGACCTTCTCCATCGTGGTCGTCGGTGAGGGCGCCCGGCCGAAGGAGGGCACGGTCTCGACGATCTCCGAGGGGCGCGAGGGGCACCTCCCGCGCCTCGGCGGCGCGGGCCATCGGCTGGCCGCCGAGCTCGACGGCATGGTGCCCCACGAGATCCGGACGACGGTGCTCGGCCACATCCAGCGCGGTGGCTCGCCGAGCTCCTTCGACCGGCTCCTCGGCACCCGCTTCGGCGTGGCCGCGGCCGAGCTCTGCAAGGAGCGAAGGACCGGGCGCCTGGTCTCCCTGCGCGGGACGAGCATCGTGAGCGCGCCGCTCGAGGAGGCGACCGCCGAGCCGAAGCTGGTCGCGCCGGACGGGCAGCTGGTGAAGGCGGCGCGAGCGGTGGGCATCGAGCTCGGCGGCTGAGCGGGCTGCCGCGTCGGCCGCACCACGTCCGGCTAACGCCGGGGGCCGCTTGGCATAGGGCCCGCGAAGCGACGAGAATGGGAACGCGACGAGAGGAGGATCGATGGAGACGTGGATGATGATCGCGGGGGCGGGGGGCCTGCTCGGCCTGATCGCGCTCGGCGGGATGATCTGGGCCTTCCGGAAGCTCGAGTCGCCGAAGAAGTGGGCCGCCCTCGGCGGCTTCGTGGTGCTCGGCGCGGCGGGCGCCTACCTCTCGCTCAACGCCACGGCGTTCGAGACCACGGAGGAAGAGGCCGAGATCGAGGAGCAGATCGAGGACTTCGACGCGCCCCTCGACGACTTCTGAGCGGGGCGCGTCCGAGCTCCGCGGGGGAGGACGTCCTCGACCCTTCCAGCCGGGAGCCTCCGCTCGGCGAGCTCTCCGGGCAGCGAGCTCTCCGGGCAGCGAGCTCTCCGGGCAGCGGCCCGTCGGCGTCAGCCGAGGTTGAGCATCGTCATCAGCTCGCGGCTGGTCTTGCCGAGCTCGGCGCGGATGACGATGTCCGCGTCCTCGTCGAAGGGGGTCGGGTCGCGGTTGATGATCGCGACCTTCGCGCCCGTGCGCTTCGCGAGGGGCAAGAGCCCGGCGACCGGGTAGACCCCGAGCGAGGTCCCCATGGCGAGGAGCACGTCGGCCTCCTGCACCTCCGCCTCCGCCTCCTTGAAGGCCTTGGGGAGCATCTCCCCGAAGAGCACCACGTCCGGCTTGAGCGAAGCCGAGCCACAGTGCGTGCAGCGCGGCGCCTCCGCCTCCTTGCCCTCGTAGCGCCGGAAGAGGCTCTCGATGTCCTCCTCGGCTTCGCACTCGAGGCAACGAAGGCGCCGGAAGGAGCCGTGCACCTCGAGGACGCGGCTCGAGCCGGCCTTCTGGTGCAACCCGTCGATGTTCTGCGTGACGACGCTGTGCATGCGCCCGCGCATCTCGAGGCCGGCGAGGAGCCGGTGGGCGAGGTTCGGCTTCGCCGCGGCGAGCATGGCGAACTTCTCGCGCCAGAAGCGGTAGAAGCGCGCCGGGTCCTCGAGGAAGCCGTCGATGGAGGCCACGTCCATCGGGTTGGCGTCCTGCCAGAGGCCGCTGTCGCCGCGGAAGTCGGGGATGCCGGACTCGGTGGAGACGCCGGCCCCGGTGAGCGCGACGACGTAGCGCGCGTCTTCGAGCAGGCCGGCGAGTTCGGCGACGGGCATGGCGGGACCATACAATTTCGACCGGCCGGCACAAGCGGCCGCGGCGCCCCCGACTGGGGGCCGCCCGAGAGCCGGGCGACCCCCGGGCGACCACGCGCTATGGTGCGCCGGTGACGACCGCAGACGGGAGCGCGCGCCGCACGGCCGCGGCGCTGATCATCGGCAACGAGGTGCTCACGGGGAAGGTCCAGGAGGCCAACGTGGCGGTGCTCGGCCAGACGCTCTTCGCGCTCGGCGTGGAGCTGCGGCGGGTGGTGATCTGCCCCGACGAGATCGAGGGGATCGCCGCGGACCTGAACGGGCTGCGGGCGAGCCACGACCTGGTCTTCACCAGCGGGGGCGTGGGGCCGACACACGACGACATCACCATCGACGCGGTGGCCCACGCCTTCGGGCGGCGGGTGGTGCGCTCGGCGGAGATCGAGCGGCTGATCCGCGGCTACCACGAGCCGAAGGGGAACGAGGTCACGGAGGCGCACCTACGCATGGCGAACGTGGTCGAGGGGGCGCGCCTCGTGCGGACCGCGGAGGTGCTCTGGCCGACGCTCGCGCTCGAGAACGTCTACGTGCTGCCGGGGGTGCCCGAGGTCTTCCGGTTGAAGCTCGAGGTGCTGAAGGACGAGCTCGCGCGGGGCGAGGGCTTCGTCAGCCACGCCGTCTACACGCAGTGCGACGAGGGGGCGATCGCGAAGCTCCTGGCGGACGTGGCCGAGGCGCACCCGGGCGTGACCATCGGCAGCTACCTGAAGTGGCGGAGCGAGGACTACCGGACGAAGATCACCTTCGACGGGCCGGACGAGGCCGCGGTGATGGCGGCCGCGGACGAGTTCGTGGCGGGGATCGGCGCGGACGAGCTGGTGCGGCGGGGCTGAGTCGGCGCGGGCTGAGTCGGGGCGGGCTGAGTCGGGGCGCGTCGGAGCGACGAGGCGCCCCGACTGTTCGCACAGCAGCGCGCGGGGGCGAGCCCGCTTCGCTCTGTTGCCCGCTGCGCCTCGGCAGCCCGCGCGGCGGTCGCTCCGCGAACGCGGCATGGACGCCCACGTCGAGCGACAGCACGGACGGCGGATCGCGGACCGCTTTCTCGCCGAAGCGAGACCCTCCCGGGCCCTGCGGGCACGGGCAGGGGCAGGGGCACGGGCACGGGTCTGACACGGGTCTTCAGGGCGGGATCGGGCGGAGGGCGATTCGGATGGTGGTCGTGCCCGCGGGGAAGTCGACCTCGACGTCGTGGGGGAAGTGGCCGGGGGCGGTGATCGTGATGCGGTGCCGGCCCGGCCGGATGCGCCGCGGGCGCCCCTCGAGCACGCGCGCGGAGGCGACGAAGGCCTCGTCGACGTAGACCCGCGCCTCCTCGGGCTGGGCGATCACCTGGAGCTTCGCCGGTTCGGGCCGGGTCTGCTGGTAGCAGCCGCTGGCGCCGAGGAGCGCGAGGCCGAGGAGCGCCGCCCTCACCACGGCACGCCCTCGACGTCCGGGAGCCGCTCGGCCGGCAGCCCCACCAGCACCACCGCCGAAGCGTCCACGAGCGGGCGCACGGCCCGCACCTCGGCGTGCCGATCCACCGCCCGATGGGCCACCGTGGCCGCCCGCGGGGACGCCGCCACGCGCCCGAGCTGCGCGTCCACCCAGCGGTGCAGCCGCTCCTTCGCCCGCGCCTCGCCGCGCCGCCGCGCCGAGAGCCGCTCCGCGCTCCAGCGCCCCACGCGCGGGTCGGGCGTGCCGAGCGCCGCCACCCGCACCTCGCCCTCCACGACCGTCGGTGCCGTGTCGCCCCACGGCAAGGTCGGCAGGGTCGGCGTCGTGGGCGCCTGCGCGACCGCCGCAGAGGCGAGCGCGAGGAGCACGATCAGCGGAGCGAAGAAGCGCACCGCCCCACTCTGCCCTCACTCCCACTCGATCGTCGAGGGGGGCTTGGAGCTGATGTCGTAGACCACCCGGTTGGCGCCGCGCACCTCGTTGATGATCCGCGAGCTCACCTTGGCCAGCAGCTCGTAGGGCAGGCGCGCCCAGTCCGCCGTCATGCCGTCGCGCGACTCCACGGCGCGGATGGCGATGGCCCACTCGTAGGTGCGTCCGTCGCCCATCACGCCCACCGTCTTCACCGGCACGAGCACGCAGAAGCTCTGCCAGAGCTTCTCGTAGTAGCCGGCCGCGCGGATCTCCATCTCGAGGATCGCGTCCGCCTCGCGGAGGACGTCGAGCTTCTCCTTGTCGATCGCCCCCGGGCAGCGCACGGCCAGCCCCGGCCCCGGGAAGGGCTGCCGCATGAGGACGTCCCGCGGCATGTCCATGGCCGCGCCGACCTCGCGCACCTCGTCCTTGAAGAGCAGGCGCAGCGGCTCGACCAGCTCGAGGTTCATGCGCTCGGGGAGCCCGCCGACGTTGTGGTGGCTCTTGATGACGACGCTCGGCCCCTTGAAGGAGACGCTCTCGATCACGTCCGGGTAGAGCGTGCCCTGCACCAGGTAGTTCACGCCCTCGATCTTCTGCGCCTCCCGGTCGAAGACGTCGATGAAGACCTTTCCGATGATCTTCCGCTTCTTCTCCGGGTCGTCGACCCCCTCGAGGGCCTTCAAGAACTCCTCGCTCGCGTCGACGTGGATGATCTTCAGGTGGAGACGTCCCCGGAACATCTCCATGACGCGCTCGGCCTCGTCCTTCCGGAGCAGGCCGTTGTCGACGAAGATGCAGGTGAGCCGGTCGCCGATGGCCTTGCTGACGAGCATGGCCGCGACCGAGCTGTCCACGCCGCCGCTGAGCCCGCAGACGGCCTTCGCGTCGCCCACCTGCTCCCGGATGGCCTCGACCGCCTGGTCCACGAAGGAGCCGGGCGTCCAGTTGGCCTCGAGGCCGGCCACGTCGAAGAGGAAGGCGCGGAGCATCTCGGCGCCGCGCGGCGTGTGCACGACCTCCGGGTGGAACTGGAGCCCGTAGAACCGGCGCTCCACGTCGCCGACCGCGGCGAAGGGGCTGTTCTTCGTGTGGCCGAGGACCTCGAAGCCGTCCGGGAGCTGCTTCACGCGGTCGCCGTGGCTCATCCAGACGTCGACCTCCTCGCCCTCGTGGAAGGAGGCGAGGAGCGTCTTCGGCTGGTCGACGATGAGGTGCGCCGGGCCGTACTCGCGCTCGTCGGCGGCCTCGACCTCGCCGCCGAGGAGGTGGCTGGTGAGCTGCATCCCATAGCAGATGCCGAGGATGGGCACGCCGAGCTCGTAGATCCGGGCGTCGACGCTGGGGGAGCCCTCGGCGAAGACGCTCGCGGGGCCGCCGGAGAGGATGATCGCCGGCGGGGCGAGCGCCTCGAGCTCCTCGAAGGGCATCGTGCAGGGGTGGATCTCGCAGTAGACGTGCTCCTCGCGGACGCGGCGCGCGATGAGCTGCGTGTACTGGGAGCCGAAGTCGAGGATCAGGACCGGGCGCGGCATGGCTCGCACTTATCACGATGGCGCCGGCCCGTCCCGCCCTCTCGACGCGTCCGCGCCGCCGGGCCGGAGCCCCGCGGCGCGCATGCAGAGCGGCCTTCCGCCCTCAGACCCGGTAGTTGGGCGCCTCTTCCGTGACCACCACGTCGTGCACGTGGCTCTCGCGGAGGCCCTGGGAGCTCTGGCGGACCATCTTGGCCTTCGTCTGGAGCTCCTCGATGGTGCGGCAGCCCGTGTAGCCCATGCCGGCGCGGATCCCGCCCACGAGCTGATAGACGACGCTCGAGAGCGCGCCGCGATAGGGCACGCGCCCCTCGATGCCCTCGGGCACGAGCTTGCGGCTGTCCTCCACGTCGCCCTGCGAGTAGCGGTCCTTGCTGCCCTTCCGCATCGCGCCGATGGAGCCCATGCCGCGGTAGCTCTTGTAGGTCCGCCCCTGGTAGAGCACGAGCTGCCCCGGCGACTCGTCCGTGCCCGCGAAGAGCGAGCCGAGCATCACGCTGCTCGCGCCGACCGCGAGGGCCTTCACGATGTCGCCGCTGAACTTGATGCCGCCGTCGGCGATGACCGGCACGCCCTTCGGCTTGGCCACCCGCGCGCAGTCGCTGATCGCCGTGATCTGCGGCACGCCGATGCCCGCCACGACGCGCGTCGTGCAGATCGAGCCCGGCCCGATGCCCACCTTGATCGCGTCGACGCCCGCGTCGATCAGCGCCTCGGCGGCCTCGGCGGTCGCGATGTTGCCGGCGACGAGCTGCACGTCCGGGTGCTCCTTCTTCGTCGCGCGCACGGCGTCGATCACGCCCTGCGAGTGCCCGTGCGCCGTGTCGATGACGAGCACGTCGACGCCCGCCTTCACCAGCGCGTCGACCCGCTCCTCGCGATCCGGGCCCACGCCGACGGCCGCGCCGCAGCGGAGGCGCCCCATCGAGTCTTTCACGGCCTGCGGGTAGCGCTCGGCCTGGAGGAGGTCCTTGATGGTGATCAGACCGGCGAGCTTGCCCTCCTCGTCGACCACGAGGAGCTTCTCGATGCGGTGCTGGTGGAGCAGCTCGCGGGCGCGCTCCTGGGAGACGCCGGGCGGGGCCGTGACCAGGTCGCGGGTCATGAGCTGCGAGACGGGCTGGTCGAGGTTCTTCTCGAAGCGGACGTCACGGCTCGTGAGGATGCCGACCGGGCGGCGGTCGCCCTCGACCACCGGGAGGCCCGAGATCTGGTGCTCGCGCATGACCTCGAGGGCCTGCGAGAGGCGGAGATCGGGGGCGATGGTGATCGGGTCGACGATCATCCCGCTCTCGGCGCGCTTGACCTTGAAGATCTCGCGGGCCTGCTCGGCGGGCGTGAAGTTCTTGTGGATGATGCCGAGGCCGCCCTCACGGGCCATCGTCACGGCCGTGCGCCACTCCGTGACCGTGTCCATCGCCGCCGAGAGCACGGGGATGCGCAGCTCGAGGTCGCGCGTCACGCGCGTGCGGGGGTCGGCGTCCTTGGGCAGGAAGTCCGAGAACCCCGGCAGGAGCAGGATGTCGTCGAAGGTCAGGGCCAGCCGCAAGCGTTCCTCGATCACCACGCGCCTCTCGGTCGAAGGAGGACGGGGCCTCGGGGCCCCATCGGATGGCGGCGCAGCCTAGCAGGTGGTCGGCGCCCCGCCGAGGCGGGCTGTGTGGATCGTCAGGAGATCGTCGCGCTCGGGGACAAACGAGGGGGGCGGGGGAGGTCGGCGAGGCGGTGGGGTGGGTTCGCCGAAGCACGGCGGCGGCGAGGGGCGTGGGCTGGGCTCAGCTCGCTCGCGGGTGGCTCGTTTCCGAGGGGCTCGGGTCGGTGGGGCTCGGGTCGGTGGGGCTCGGGTCGGAGGGGCTCGGGTCGGAGGGGCTCGGGTCGGTGGGGTTTGGTCGCGGTCGGCTCGATCACGGGCACGGACCTCCCACCGTCCGTCAAGCGGCTTGTGGCAGAATTCCCTGCCGCCGCCGACGGTCGTAGAGCTGGCCATCGCGGAGTGCCGCGATGA
>MDTG01283926.1_pt1 | contig 11536 bp, 6 predicted proteins | sample 811421 | NCBI WGS metagenome assembly MDTG01 (sample SAMN05326645, study PRJNA326480) | marine metagenome | isolation source: seawater | place: Pacific Ocean: South East | collected 2011
CCATCCGGGCCGCCATCTGGGCCACCATCCGGGCCGCCATCTCGGCCACCATCTCGGCCACCATCCGGGCCGCCGAGAAAAGCACCTCCAAGTGAAAAATTCCAACCACCTGTTTCTGAACCAGAACCTGAACCACTGGAAACACCTGAACCAGAATCTGAAGGAATAGAAGAACCTGAAATCGAGAATACTCCAGATAAGCCTGTAAAGCGTGGACCGCCCACCAGAGGACCGCCTGTACGGAGAGGACCACCATCAAGAGGTCCGCCTGTAAACAAGTCACCACCCTCGGATGTAGAATTAGAGCTCACCTCAGGAGCCCCGACCACATTTGATTCAGCATTAGCCAAAATGACTGGAGGTGAGCCCGAGGTTATTGTCGATGCTGAAGAATTGGCTGCACAAGAAATGGCTGAAGCCAAGACAATAGCTGAGGAAACTGCTGCTGCTGTTGAAGAAGAAAGTGGAAAATGGGAAGAAATTGAAGAGGAAGAGGAAGAACCACTTCCTGATATTGAGCCACTCCCAAGTGAACCCGCTGAAGGAAGTCGATATCCTAAATTGAAGAAAGCAGCAACTGGACGTCTCAAAGATGCGCCATTGACAGGACACATTGTCCCACACACTCATTGGGATCGGGCTTGGTATCTCCCATTTCAAAAATATCGCTACAAACTAGTTGAGTTGGTTGATGACCTATTGGATTTGCTTGAAAATAATCCAAAGGCTTACCCAACGTTTGAACTCGATGGGCAAACTGTAGTGTTAGAGGATTATCTTGAAGTTAAGCCGGAAAATGCTGCACGCATTACTAAATTAGTGCAGAAAGGGCGATTGAATATTGGCCCATGGTATGTCCTTCCTGATGAATATATTGTGGGTGGAGAAGCTCTAGTACGTAACCTACTGATGGGGCATAGAACTGCACAGCGCTGGGGAGGGAGATCTGAGGTTGGATATGTCCCGGACCCATTTGGGCATGTATCCCAATTACCGGCAATTCTGAAAGGAGCTGGTTTGGATTCGTTCATTTTTACTCGAGGAGCAGGTCCTTGGATTCAAGAAGCTGGCGGTATTTTCAACTGGTATGCCAGTGATGGGAAAACGAAGGTCCTAGCAGTACAACAAGTTCCTGATTACCCCTCGTTGATGGCTTGGGGCTTTGAAGAGCGGCCACTTGACCGTAAGGATTCTACAGATGTTAACGTTGATACTGCGATGGAAAGAATGCAGCGATTAATGGATAAGCATGAAGCAATGGGTTGGAAGCCCGATGTACTCTTGTTTGGCCAAGGAAGCGATCACACCCACCCCCAACCAACACTCCCAATGTTAATTGGAAAAGCAAGTCAGAAGTTTAACGGGAAAATTCGATTTGAGCATTCATCATTCCCTGCCTATATCGAGGCACTGAAAAGTTGGTTAGGGAAAAAGAAGGTCTTCAAGTATCAAGGTGAACTGCATTCTGGATGGGATCGAAATATCCTTTCAGGAGTATTTAGTGCACGGTTGTATCTCAAGAGAAGCAATGACCAAACAATGCGATTGCTAAGTGACCGAATTGAGCAATTGAGCGCGATTTCATGTGCACAAGGAGGACGATTCAGAGGTGGGCGGCTTGACTTGGCTTGGCGAGAGGTACTCCGAAACCATCCCCATGATGATATCTGTGGATGTAGTGTTGATGAGACCCATGATGACATGGATGTTCGATTTAAACACGCGCAACAAATCTGTGCAATGCTCGAAGATGACCTCAGACTTGAGTTGCGTGAACAGATGGATTTGAGTCATGAGGACAGAGATGCCGTTCCCGTATTGCTGCACAACCCATTGGCTAAGGCTTGGTCAGGTACACTGACTATTGATCTCGCAGTACCTAAGTTCAGGTGTTGGTTGGATCATGGACTTCCTGTGAAAATCGAATTAGCATCACCAGCTGGAGACTTCAAGGTACACACGTCTGGCCTACAAATAACTCCAAAATCATGGGACTTGCATGTACATCATGATCGTGTTGCAAATGTAGAACTACCGCGTGTAATCGGTAGAATCCATGTCCATCGCTTACCTCCGGGCCTATCCGTTGCACATATTCTTCCAGGTCGAGGTTCATACAACATGCCTGCTGAACCTGTCAATTTAGGAGGTGAATTTGGCAGAACAGATTGGATGGATAATGGCCTTGTACGCGTGCTATTCAGAGCAGATGGGAGATTCGACGTACTAGATCATTCAACTGGACGGCATATTGTTGGCGCAGGTCGATTGGAGGATTCCGAGGATGCAGGAGATTCCTACGATTGGTCAGCTGGAGGGCATCCTGTACCACAAGCAGCGGGACGTGGAGATAAAATGAGCGAGAGAGTATCAGCATTGGATTCTAGATTTGCAGATGCTGAAGAAGGTAATCGGCAAGTTTACCTCACTATCGAAAATCATGATGATTGGACTGCTACTGTTAGACTTCACATTGCTTGGGCACTACCCGCAAGATTCGATGACATCACTCAGAAACGAAGTGAAGAAATGGAATGGAATACCATTGACCACTACATCACAATGCGGAGTGGGCACTCAATGGTTGAAGTGGAAACATGGGTCAACAATACCTGCGAAGACCACCGTTTGCGTTTACACGTACCAACTGGTGTAAATTGCAAGAGTGTTTTTGCAGGTGGAGCATTTGATGTGATAGAAAGACCTGCTAATTGGCCACACCATGCGGATTGGGAACAGCCACATGTACCTACTCAGCATTTCAGCGACATGGTAATGGCGCAAGACAAGGGTGGTGGAGTTGCAATATTCTGCCCTGGTTCTAATGAATACGAAGCCATAACTGGTGAAGATGGGACCACATTAGCAATCACATTGCTGCGATCAACTGGATATCTTAGCCGAGATGGATTCGCGAGTCGGAGAAATAGGGCTGGACCTGTTTTTGCAGCACCAGGTGCACAGTGCAAAGGTGCATCTTGGACTAGATGGGGAATTATGGCGTATGAAGACAGTTGGGCTGATGCAAATGTACACCAAATTGCCGAGACATATGCATGCCAAGTGAGTATTCTTTCTGCACTTCCACGCCCACAACTAGATGGAGAATTTGATGAAGTTTGTACTCCCGGTTCAAAGGGTAAACGTATGCAATCAATACGGTTGGTTGGAACTGGTCCAATGCCAATAATTTCCTGCATGAAACCCGCTGCTGATGGTAATGGGAGTGTTGTTCGCCTTTACAACCCGACTGATGAAACATGGGAAGGAAGAATTGAAACAGATCTACCCTTGTTCAATGTGCGAGGTTGTGATTTATTAGAAAATGAAACCACTAAACCTCGTATTTCGAAATCGGGATGGCCTGCAAAGTTAGGCCCAAAGTCGATTGGAACATGGCGATTCAACTGAATGGAGGTTATACTGGTGAAACGCATAGATGCACATGCACCTGTGAGAATTGATTTGGCAGGAGGTTGGACGGATGTCCCACCCTATACACATGATGTAGGTGGTGAAGTCGTAAATGTTGCAATTAACATATATGCACATGCTAACCTAGAAGTTGATAGTGATGGAATTCTAACGGTGAGTTACCGATGCGATGCACCTGTTGGGTCGGGGCTTGGAACAACGGGGGCAATAAATGTCGCATTAATGGCAGCAATTTCCAATTCGGAAGATGCTGAAGAGAAGGCGTATCAATTTGAGGCACTGCTAGGAAACACAGGTGGAAGACAAGATCAATGGGCAGCAAAATGTGGTGGCTTTAATCACCTCATGTTCATCGGTGATGCTGTAGAAGAACTACCATTTGACCCACCTAGAAGTGCAAAATTCTGGCTGCACAAACATCTCATAGTTGCCAATACTGGAATCCCTCACGTAAGTGGAGATCTACACAAAAATATATGGAAAAAATATGTCGAAAAAGACCCTGGAGTAATTGATGGTTTGATGAAAATACGTATGGCTGCAAGGAAAATGGCACAGGGTTTGGACCAAGATCGTAGGGATTTAGTTGTCGAAGCATTCAGTGAAGTTTGTGAAGGTGTTGATGCCCTTGATCCTGCTTTACACGACCCCTTTAGGAGCGTAGTTGAACCGATGCTCCAAAGCCGTGATATAATGGGTTGGAAAGCACTTGGAGCCGGTGGTGGCGGTTGTGTTGCGATGTTGTGTGCACCAAATCGGCAAGATTCTGTTAAAGCAATATGCGAAGATGCTGGCTGGTCAATTTTGGACTGGGACTATGACGAGATAGGATTAGTTGTCAATGCCAACTAATCCCATCGATTTTTGTTGAAAGTGTCGAAATTGCGGGGATTAATCTCTCAATGATATCCGCGTGCCAATCGGGAATCCCATCCATGGATTCTGAACGCGCAAAAAGAAGTGGCCATCGCCCCATAGAGGGTGGCCATAACTCAACTTTACCGGGTAAATTGAGTGAGAATGGTTTGGGATTATTCGCCCATTCCATATCTTCTGCTAGGTGTGAAAGTGCACCTCTTGAAGAATTGCAAAGTGCCACTGTTCTCAAACCATCCAAACGATTTGCCTCTTTTTCATCTGGCCGATCTAATTCTCCAGGTGGGGCTCGCTCGAAAAGAAGGAAGCCACGCGGTGAGAAATGTTGATTCCAACCAACTCCCAGAAATAGGGTGAACAAAGAGCACCATTCAGCTGGAGCACGAACGTACCAACCCCACCTATCGGCCTTGTTGTCAACCTCAAGATGCCACGTCCACTCCGGAAGTAAGGACTCAACCCGCCTGCGAATTTCAGACAATAATGCCCGATTTTCCACCACTGATTCCCCATAATTTTCAGAAGGTTGCCCGATTCTATTGGAAATCCATTCAGCCAAATCGGAATCCATGCAGGCAGGAGAAAGTGACCATCGATGGACCCCCAATCTCTCAGGGCCCTCATTCATCTTTACACTCTGTTTAGTCCATCTATGAATCGAATCGGCATCATTTCCTGCACCGATAATAAATGAAATTCTATCATCTTCTAAGTGTATTTGTTGAGGCGTTGCTTTGACTCGTAACTCGCCTTCAGGTTGTGGTTCATGACCCCCTTCAAGTGGATGGTCGTCGAAATCAATCTCTTCCCATAACCTTGCGAAAAGTCGGCCCTCCATGGTTGGCGGAAACAGTGATGAGACTTAATCCATCACAGAAAGGGGTGGGATAGGATTATCGGATAATCTCTGAAGCAGAATCTCCTTGCATGTTGATCGATTTAGAGGTGCATTTGATAGTAAAATCGACCAAATTTCCTCCGTCCACTCTGCAAAATCAACTGCCCATTGATACGAACCGATGATGAATTCTGTGTGTTCACAAACAGGAAGGGATTCAGCCTCTGCTAAATGGCTACGAGCCATAGCAGAAGCCAATGCGCGTTCTGATTTTAGCAAATCTTCCATACCATTCTCCGCCACTGTGTTTGCGATATGTGCACATGCTCCAGGTACAAAGTTGTCGTCTCGAAACCAATTCTCAGCAGGCATCCAATATTGATTATTGAGTAATCGCCAAACATCAAGATATCTAAGACGTAGGATTAATTCAGGACTTTTCTCGAAAAGTCCCTGCGCTTCTTTTGGTATGCCGTTGTCTGATAGCCAATCACTGAGGACATCGGAAACATCACAATGTGGATCTTTAGTTAAGGCAATAGCTGCATGCAAATTCATATCTGCCCATAATTCACTCTTGGCATGACGTTTTGACCAACCACCCCCTAGTGGAAGAACCCAACTTCCAACCCAATCTAATGGCTGTTTATTTGCGAGACCTGTTCTCCCTCTTTCACCACATTCTACTGGGCCCTGGCTCCATTCAATACCCTGCCAATTCGGCAATATACCGATAAATTCATACTCACGTTCGCATTGAAATTCAATCAGCCTAGGAGGTCCTTCGTTCTGTATGGTCGGATTCCAAGGTTGATGGCGCCAATAATCAGTCATTGTGTGCTTAACTGATACGAAAAATCGAGGATCTCCTGCCCATTTTTTTAGAACCTTAGCTTGTAAATTACGATTTGCATGGATCCCATCCTCGCCTAAATCCCAAAGCCTTAGAATACAGCGTTTACCCATCTCACGACAAACAACTGTTTCAAGGAATTCTATCACTTTCCTCCTTCGCGTAATTTCATCGATTGATGAACAATCAATACACTGACACTTCAATAAATCAATGCGTTTGTAATTAGAATCTGGACTGCTAAAAGTTTCACCATAACGGAAAACCATGCCGCGAATACTTGGAACTTTTTCGATAACATCTCTGATTGCCTTTGCAGTAGCCTCCCAACTACTCTCTTTCCCAGGGCAACCTGCTTCAGAATCCACAGGTAGTGTGAATAGGTCGTCCATTAGCCATACTCCTAAACCTGCATCACCGGCAGCATTTATTCGCGAAATCAGAGATTCATTCATTCCATACAAACATCCACTCATTTGGTCTGCAATGACCACGTCAGTGAATCCCAATCTCAACAAACGCTCAGGCGAACGATAATCGGTTTCCAGACTCTCATGTAAAGGTGAATCGTGGACGTATGAGATAATCATCCGCTTTTCGGACATCCCTACAGCTCCAGAGCAACTAATTCCCAATCGTGCTCAGCAAATGCTGGAGTTGCTCGCTCCATGAACTCGTCGTCTGGAATAATGCCAATAATAGCACCTCCAGATCCTGGTTGCTTCGCACAGGAGCCAAGGCTCCTAGCCAATTTGACCATTTCCAAGTTTTTACCGAGGGCTTCTTCCCCAAATAACTCAGTGCGGAGATCAAAATTACGATCTATTTCTCTGGATAAAGCTGCCATATCTCCTGCAACGAGGGCTTCTTTACCTCGATGAGCGCACCAAGCTAATTCGTTTACAACACGTACCATGACCGGTTCCTGCTCCGCCCACCTTTGAGGAAGGTCTGCGTGTACCTTACCTGATTCGATTCCAGTACCCCCGTGTGCCATCCACATTGTAGGGAGTAATGACTCTTCCAAATGGGAATAAGCCCCCCAACCGCGTCCAATCATCAGTTCTTCACGGAAATCCATGTGCAACATTTTGTTGTAGGCTTGTGGCAATCGATCTTGGAGACCTGCATGAATACCCAACCTATCAGTTTCTACCTTTAGCACCATATCAGCAACGGCATGAGGTTGTAATGCAGTTCCCAAACCGTGATGTGTGAGAAGGCAACGAATCACAGATGTTACAATCGCAGATGACCCGGCTAATCCAACCTGACGAGGGATATTTGTATCGAGTTTAAGTTTGAATCCACTCGACTCCATAGCAAGTCCACTAGATACACATTCATCTTGGAAATGGATGATTGAGGCCAGCACCAAACGATAGAGGCCGTCCTCACTCAAATCAGGTGGATTTGCTGATAAATCCGACATGGATTTGTATTCCCGTTCATCACCTCCACAATCAAGTTGTAGTGAAAAATCCCAACGATTCTCATGAGGAGTAAGCACACATCGTGCGCGCCAATTATTTGCTAGGGCGGAGATGCATTGGCCATTGTATCCATCAGAGGGGTTCCCAAGAAGTCCAATCCTAGCTGGAATTGAGCAATAAACGGCCTCGGCGCCTCTGCGCATAACCTCTCGACGAAGTTCACGGGTATCTTATTTCCTCTAACACCTCGCCACACACATGGCGGGGCCAAATCAAGTCAATTGGGCTGTTATCCCAGCAGCAGGACTTGGAACAAGAATGTCTGAAAACGCAGTACTGGGGTGCAAAGAACTGATAGAGATCAAAGGAAAAACGATGCTTGAGCACACCATTGAAGAACTGGAAATCGCTGGATTTGAACAAATTGTAGTTGTTTCTTCGCCCAACAAGCCAGCCATCGATGAAGTACTCTCAGAAAGAGGAGTAGAAATTGTTCATCAGGACGAACCAAATGGGTTAGTTGATGCCGTTAATTGTGCACGAAACATTACAGGTAGGGGGCCTTGTATGATTGCTCTTCCTGATGTCATGTTCCCAGATACAAATCCTTCCGCTAGACTGCTCGCAGACTATTCTGGGGAAACGCTACTTGCAGTAGTTCGAGTGGAAAAACCCTGGGGTTTACAACTCAAAGATACAGGAAGGATTACCAAGATGGAAGGTCGTAAAATTCTCGAGATTTCAGACAAGCACCCTGAGAAGGATTTTCCAATCGGAGAATTACGAATTACTGGCCGTGCTATTTGGACTGAAGCTTTCTGGGAATTCAATGATGATAACGAAATTTCGACATTACGCAAGTTGGCTTCGGAGCAAAAATTATTGTATTCTCATGTAGAAACAGAATACATAGATGTAGGTAACCCTAAAGGTTACCAGTATGCACAATCTATTTTCAATCGATGAGGATTCGGCCTCCAACCTCTGGAACGACAAAGGCTTGTTCTGGAGCTCTTTGAACTATTTCATCAACAAAAATTTGTGGGTTGACTGTGTTGCCTGGATCCATCCCATAGTGCATAGGGACTATCAATTTCGGATTCAAAGCCAAAGCCAAATCTACAGCCTCATCGTGGCGTAGGTTGTCATTGCCATTTATGCATGCGAAGACTAGGTCGTAGTGCTTCGAAGCATTTTGCAATGCCTCATGCCAGCCGGGATACGGTCGACTATCGCCCATGTGTAGCACGGTAGAGTCTCCAAACTTTACCACATAACCAAGGTACCAAGCCCCATCCTCATTGACGTCGAGTTCTTCATGTGCGGCTGGAATCGCATGGATTTGGATATCTCCAATCATCTTGGAATCCGAACCAAGCATGGAAATAATACGGCTCTGTTCAATTCCCCATCCTGTAAGCAAATCGACGGAACGATTAGGCACGACGAAACGCAGGTTAGGGAAATGTGTGGCTAGTCGAGGAATCGATTCCGGGCAGATATGATCATCATGCCAGTGGGTACAGAGTACCAAATCAGGTTCTGGATGCTCTTCGGGTTTCAGTGGGAACTCACCAAGTAACTTCCCCCATCGATCACCTGCAAACAAATCTCTCCACCATGGATCAATAAGGATAAGGGGTCCGTTCTGGAAACGTACCATCCATGATGCTTGTGTTAACCACCACGCTGCAATGGGGGACTCTATGGAAGATTCCATCTGTGCTTTCAGTTCTGCTCCTCTGCATATCGGTTGAGTACGGTGTTCGGGAACTGCCCATTCTGCCATGACGTTGCGAACCCTCACAGGACCTTCAGGTTACCCTCGCGTGAGCGCACGCGCTTGAGGCGAAGCCTCAAGATGACTACCTGAGTCGGAAAAGCGATGTCTCGCAGTAGGAAGCACTCCGTGCTACTCATACTCACCCTACTGCTGACCGCGTTATTGCCAGGAGAAATCGTGCCTGTTGAGTTGCAGCAAGAAACACCACCGGCTTGGCCAGAAGGAAGCAATGCATACGATAATATGGTCTCAATGGCGGATTTTGGTTATCGGCAAATCGACTCGACTGCAAACATCAATGCTCGAAATTGGATTGCGAGTGAACTTGAGTCCATGGGTTACGAAGTTGAACGGCAACCATTCACTTCAGAAGTCTGCAACAATTGCGAAAACATCGTCGTCACCATCAATGGGACATTAGAGGATGACTGGCGAGTTGTTGGAGCACATCACGATGCTATATGTTACACCACGATACCTGTTGGATTGACTTATCCTGGTTGCACGAATACTGGTGCTTACGATGATGGAACGGGTTCAGGTGCCCTTCTAGAATTGGCAAGAACGTTTGCGGAATGGGATGGTACACCATTGCATACCTGGAAATTAGGTTGGTGGGATTACGAAGAATGGCAGGGTGCCAATAGCCCCGAAGGAGGTGGTAAAGGTAGTCTTCACTTTGTTGAAAACATTCCAGACGATGTCAATGTCACGTATCTCAATCTCGATATGTTTGCACTAAATTGGCCAGTCCCCACACCCTTGGCCAGTCAACTCTCAGGATGTGATGAGGAATTCTGGACGCTGTACATGTTTACCTCGCCCGTCGATGATTGGTCCTATTACGAAAATGAAGGACTTGATGTCACTGATGAGATGATCACAAATGCAGAATGGTTCCAAGGCCATCTCAAAGAAATCAATGCCAACCTATCCCATCCAGAAGAATGGGTAAGGGTTATTGATGATACGAAGGGTAATTCGGATCATTACAACTTCATCATGCACAACCATACCGCGACTTGGCTCCGTGGTCAACATCAGTATATCCATGAGGAAGGAGATACATGCGAACAAACTCCGAAGCATTCTCAGACAGATTCTGTGACCACAGTCAACACATTGGCTGGTGGAAGAGCCAATGTCGAAGCTGGGCTTCAAACTGGACTTGACGTGGTTGCAACGATGGCTTGGTGGGACTGGAACTCCACGGCCTCAGAAACTGATGGTGAGGGTGGCGAAAAAGCGGTAGAAGGAATGGGTCAAATATCGATGTTTTTCTTCCTTCCTTGGCTCATTGGCCTGCTCTGCTTAGTAGGATTTATCACAGTACGCAGAGACCAATTCCAACTTGGATTTATCATCGAAGAGGAGGCGATTGATCATAAACCTGAAACTGTGACTTTGACGTCTGGAAACTCATTGGTTGAGAGTTATCGCTCTAGAGTAATCACATTGTGTGTATTGTACATCGCTCAAGGAATTCCGTGGGGATTCATCACAGTGACCTTTGTCACATTCCTCGCTGTCGAAGGAGTCTCAGCAGGCATGATTGCAGACCTTCTTCTGGTGGGGACCTTACCTTGGACATTCAAGTTCTTGTGGGGGCCAGTAATTGATAGATTCCAATATCGACCCATGGGGAGACGTCGTCCTTGGATTTTGTTTGCCGAAGCGGGAATGATACTCACTCTATCTCTAATCCTATTCATCCCTGATCCCAGTTCAAACTTCACTGCAGTAGTTGGTGTGTTTCTAGTGTACAATATTTTCACTTCTCTGCAAGATGTCAGCACCGATGCCTTGGCTGTTGATATCCTTCGTTCTGATGAATTTGAAAAAGTCAACAGTTACATGTTTAGTTCGAAACTGGTTGGTGGTATGATTGGCGGAGCAGGCCTTGGTACAATCATTGGTTTCGTTGGCATAAAAGGCGCGATTTTACTCCAAATTCCAATACTCTTGCTGATTATGATGGCACCTTTATTGATGACGGAGCGACCCGGAGATATTCGATTTCCTTGGAGTAAATCAAAGCGTGAAATATGGTCTGAAGAGAAGGAAGAAGAGCGCAACTTCTTCCAAATTCTCTCAAACATTCGCACCGCATTTTCACTACGCTCAGCTCAACTTGGAATTGTATTGAGTTTGTCGAAATCACTGTCGTTCTTTTTGATTCCCATTTTGCCGATTCTATTTGTACAAGAGTTAGGTTGGAGCGAGGAAGGTTTCAACGCCACAAAGGGTGGTTTGTTGGTGCTTATTTTGATGTCAGGTTACATTGTAGGTGGGCAATTGGGCAAGACCTTCGGAGGAAA
>MDTG01302274.1_pt1 | contig 11536 bp, 9 predicted proteins | sample 811421 | NCBI WGS metagenome assembly MDTG01 (sample SAMN05326645, study PRJNA326480) | marine metagenome | isolation source: seawater | place: Pacific Ocean: South East | collected 2011
CCATGCCATGGCTTCCATTTTTCTGGACAGTTTGTCGGTCGACATTGAGCGTTTAAGCCGGGTGAACAAAACCCTGGGCTTGTTGCCTCCCGAGATGGCCACGAAAACCACATTGAAACCGATTGAGCTGTTGGTGATTTCACCCTCAGAACGGATTGACGAAATTGCGGCACGTCACACGCAAGATCTGCCCCGACCCGTGCGTACCCTGTTGTCCGCATTGGGAGCCACGGAGGCCAGTGGTTCGTCTTTGGCCAGTTATTTGCTGTTTGAGGCCAATTACACCCGCGAGTTGATTCGAATGGGTATCGCCGACACGATTGCCAAGAAAGATGCAGTGTACGAGTTCTTCCATCTGGGTCAGTCAGGCCGCTGAGTTCCGCGCCAAGCCGCGTTACAATTAGCGCTTCGAGGCAGTTCAGGCGTTTTCCCCCATGCATTCACCTTTGGTTTCTGCTGCTTGGCATGCCAGGATGACCCAGGCCGAGGGTGACGACGGTCTTTGTGTCGCGCACGGCAAACCGGTTCGGGTGCTCAGTACCTTCGATGCAAACGAAGTACGCGGCATGATTGAGCAGGCCCACGAGTGGTCCAAACAGGGTTTGTATGTGGTGGGTGGCCTAAGCTATGAAGCTGCTCCGGTTTTCGATGCAGCTTTGCCGGTTTGCATGCCACACAATTTCCCATTGCTCGAGTTTCATGCTTTTGAACCGAACCAGGTGAGCGTGCTGGGCAAATCGCAGTTGCAGCAATTGCCCTCGGCGTCCAAATTCATGCCTTGGCTGGATCAACAAACGGCTCAGCGTTATCAAGAAACCTACAAGCAGGTGAGGCAGGCCATTGAGGCGGGCGAGTTCTATCAAATCAATCTGACCACACGGCTTAAGGCAGCCAATCCGCGACTGGATGCATGGGCTGTTTTCCAGCATCTCTACGCAAGCCAGTCTGCACCCCAAAGTTTTTTTCTGCGCGGCAGCGTGTTCAACGCAATCAGTTTGTCGCCCGAGCTGTTTTTTCGGTGGGACGGCAATGAGCTGCAAACCGCACCCATGAAGGGGACCCGAAGGCCTGTGCTGGGTGGTCTGGATGTACTGAGTGACAGTGAAAAAGACCGTGCCGAGAATGTGATGATTGTTGACTTGTTGCGAAACGACATGGCCAAGGTCTGCCAGCCAAAGTCAGTTCAAGTACGCTCCCTGTTCGATGTCATGCATCTGCCCACTGTCGATCAAATGACCTCCAGTATTTCTGGGCGAACTTTGCCGGGTACTACTTTGCTGGATTTGTTTGAGGCTCTTTTTCCTTGTGGCAGTGTGACGGGTGCGCCCAAATCGCAGGCCATGTTGCGTATCGCGCAATGGGAACAAGCGCCCCGAAAATTGTATTGCGGGGCGCTTGGTGTGCTGAGCCCGGGTGGTGGGGTTCAATTCAACGTACCGATTCGTACTGTCATAGAACAGGCAGATGAACTGGAGTACGGTGTGGGCAGCGGTATCACCTGGTATTCCACCGCAAGCGATGAGAAAAAAGAGTGGTGGCAAAAAACTACCTTTCTACGTGAGGCCACTTGCGACTTTCAGGTGCTTGAAACTTTGCGCCTGGAGAATGGGAAGTGGATTCATCTGGACGATCATCTGGAGAGAATGGAAGGCGCAGCCAAGCAGTTTTCTTTTTTATTCGATGAGCAACGGGTTCGATTGAACCTGGATGCAGTGGCGCACAAACATACTCATGGCGTTTTCCGTGCACGTTGTTTGCTGGATGCTTGCGGGGACACGCGAATTGAACTGCATGAACTGGAACAGGATTTGACTCCCGTGCTGCTTCGTTTGGCCGATTCAGCCATGCAAGGCAAGCCCGAGTTTGTGCTTCACAAAACCACGTACCGACCTGAGTATGAGTATTTTCAGAATCAGGCGAATGGTGCTTTTGATGTTCTACTTTTCAATTCGCAAGGTTTGTTGACTGAAACCTGCCGCTGCAATGTGGTGTTGAAAATTGATGGCGAGTGGTTAACACCACAAATTTGCGAAAGCGCCGGTACTTATTTGTTGCCCGGGGTGTTGCGTGCCCGCCTTTTAAGGGAAAATACGATTCGGCAAACCACGCTGAATGTGCAAGACTTGCAACGCGCTGAAGAAGTGTGGCTGATCAATAGTTTGCGAGGCTGGGTGCCTGTGGCGAAAGTGGTTGATGCACACGACAAGGTGTTTTTTTCTGCCAACTAAAAACAAACAATAAACAAAAAGGGAAGTGAGATGAACCCGACCACCATTGAACTGATTGGCGCGATTCTTTTTGCGATTGCTGTCATTCACACCTTTTCAACCAAATACTTTGAGCGCCTGGCGCACTCGCAGCCAAATCATTCGGGCTTGTGGCATTTGCTGGGTGAAGTGGAGGCCGTGTTTGGCTTTTGGGCCATGGTGCTGGTTGTGTTCATGTTTTTCATCATTGGTCAAACCAGCGCAATTGAATACGTAGACACGCGCAATTACACCGAACCTTTATTCGTATTTGCGATTATGGTGATTGCGGCCAGCAAGCCAATCCTGGTGCTGGCTGGTCGCATTGTGCGCGTGGTGGCTTCTGTCATTCCAATTGACAGGCAAGTGGCTTACTTTTTTACCACTTTGTCCATCGTACCGTTGTTGGGCTCGTTCATCACTGAGCCTGCAGCCATGACACTGGCGGCCTTTTTACTGCGCGACCGGTTTTACACGCAAGGTATCAGCAACAAATTGATGTACGGCACTCTCGGTGTGCTGTTTGTCAATATTTCAATTGGTGGCACCTTAACGCCCTTTGCTGCACCGCCTGTGTTGATGGTGGCGGCCAAATGGGGCTTTGACATGCAATACATGTTGACCATGTTCGGCTGGAAAGCCGCGATTGCTGTGTTTGTGAATGCGACGGTACTCACCTTCTTGTTCGCCAAAGAACTGACCGCCATGAAAAAGCCTGCCGAAAACGGTCCCAAAGAAGACATGCCTGTGTGGGTTATTGCTACTCACCTGTTGTTTCTGGTGGGTGTTGTGGTGTTTGCCCACCATGCAGCGATGTTCATGGGCTTGTTCCTGTTCTTCCTCGGATATACAACTGCTTACAGCCGCTATCAAGACAAGCTGATTTTGAAAGAAGGGTTGATGGTTGCATTCTTTCTGGCTGGTTTGGTGGTATTGGGTGGCATGCAGGCCTGGTGGTTACAAGACACTTTGAAGGGCATGAGCCCCACAGCGTTGTATTACGGAGCCACTGCGTTGACGGCAATTACAGACAACGCAGCCTTGACTTACCTTGGCTCACTGGTTGAAGGTGTGGATGATCAGTTCAAATATGCTTTGGTGGCTGGTGCTGTAACCGGGGGTGGTTTAACCGTGATTGCAAATGCGCCCAACCCGGCTGGTTTTGCCATTTTGCAAAAGTATTTCAACGACGGCTCAATCAATGCGGGCAAGTTGTTTTTGGCTGCACTCGGGCCTACGCTGGTGGCTGTGGTGGCTTTCCAGTTTTTGTAATTGACTTTCAGGGCGATTGGTTTGAGCGAACAAAACATCGATTACCACGATCAAGAGCCAGCCATTGAGCTGCCTCACGATCTCGATGATGCGCAACGGGCGTTGGCCGAAGTGCAGGCCTTGTTGCGCAAACAAAAAGTGATCGAGAGTGTTGTTCACAACCAGCAAACCACGGTCAATCCCGAGCGGCAAAGTTTGGTTGAGGAACTGGTGCACCGCCAGCACCTGACCGAGCTGGGTAACAAGCTTTATTTGCTTCACCCGGCCGACGTAGCCTATGTGCTTGAAAGTCTGCCCCAAGAAGAGCGGATGCTGGTTTGGGGTTTGGTGCGCTCCGATCGGGACGGTGACATTCTTCTTGAGCTGAGTGATGCGGTTCGAGAAAGCCTGATTAAATCGATGGACAGCGAAGAATTGTTCGCTGCCACGGAATCGCTTGATGCCGATGAAATTGCGGAATTGGCTCCTGACTTGCCACGCGATGTGGTGGAAAAGCTGGCCAGCAGTTTGAGCCTAGAGGAGCGCGAGCAACTGCGCGCCGCCATGAGTTACCCCGAAGACACCGTGGGTGCGCGCATGGACTTCGACATGGTGACCATTCGAGACGATGTGACACTGGAAGTGGTGTTGCGTTACCTGCGCCGGTTCGACGAGCTGCCAGATCAAACTGATCAAGTGTTTGTGGTGGATCGTGTGGATCATTTCAAGGGCAGTTTGCCTTTGGACCGTTTGTTGGTCAATGAACCAGAAACCCTTGTGAGTGAGGTCATGAGCCGCGAAGTGCTGATGTTGTCGGCACTGGATGATGCCTATGAGGCTGCGCAGGCTTTTGAGCGTTATGATCTGGTGTCCGCTCCCGTGCTCGACCCATCTGGCAAGTTGATTGGTCGCCTCACCGTGAACGAAGTGGTGGATGTGATTCGCGAAGAAAGCGAAGCAGATTTGCTGTCCAGTGCGGGTTTGCGTGAAGAAGAAGACTTGTTCGCCTCGGTGTGGGAGTCTGCGAAAAACCGTTGGCTGTGGTTGGGTTTAAACCTGTGTACCGCTTTCTTTGCAAGCCGTGTCATCGACACTTTCGAGGGCACAATTGCCAAAGTGGTCGCCTTGGCCACACTCATGCCAATTGTGGCGGGCATTGCCGGTAATTCCGGCAATCAAACCATGACCTTGATGATCCGTTCCCTGGCCTTGGGCCAAGTCACTGCAGCCAACTTCAAACTGTTGTTGAAAAAAGAACTGGCGATTGCCGGGTTAAATGGTTTGGTGTGGGGCAGCGTGGCTGGCCTGGCCGCGTGGGGTTTGTATTTCGGATCGCCGAATGCGGTTATGCTAGGGTTATTGATGACCCTGGCGGTGATGCTTAATTTGCTTGTTGCTGCGTTAATTGGCGTGCTCGTGCCTTTAGGCCTTGAGAAAATGGGTCGGGATCCCGCCATGGGGTCTTCGGTGCTACTCACATTTACCACCGACAGCATGGGCTTTTTCATTTTCCTGGGGCTGGCCTCCCTGTTCTTTTAGAGCGGCGTCTGTTCATGCCCTCCATTTCTATTGTCATGCCGGTGTACAACGAGGTTCCGGCGCCTGGTGATGATTCCTTTTTGTTTCGAATTCAAGCGCTGCTTCAATTGCTTCGGCATGGTGACGAGTTGTTGATGGTAGACGGCGGCTCTACTGACCTGAGTTGGCCAGTTTTACAAACTTTGGCCGAACATCCGCAAGTGCTTGCCATTCAAGGCAACAAGGGGCGGGCGCAACAAATGAACGCGGGTGCAGAAAAAGCCCGTGGGGAAGTACTGCTTTTTTTGCATGCAGACACAGTGTTGACCAAGGCGGCTTGGCAGGCATTGTTGTTCAAGTTGGATGCAAGCGTTTGGGGCCGGTTCAATGTGTGTATTGATGGCAAAAGTGCATGGTTGCCTGTGGTGGCCTGGTTCATGAATCATCGGTCAAGGCTGACTAAAATTGGTACAGGCGATCAGGCTTTGTTTGTTGGTCGCAAGTTATTCGATCAGGTTGGAGGTTTTCCAGAACAGCCCCTGATGGAAGACGTTGAGCTGTGCAAGCGCTTAAAGCGAGTAGCACCACAAAAATTTGTGGCAGTTGCTTCCCCGGTATTTACGTCGGGGCGTCGATGGGACGTGAACGGCGCTTGGGCAACGATTGTGTTGATGTGGCGCTTTCGGTTTTTATATTGGCGCGGAGTGTCCGCAGATACGTTGGCAAGGCTTTATGCGGACACCCGGCAAAAGTTGCCTGTCACTGTGGCCGTGTTTGCCAAGTACCCACATGCTGGGCGGGTGAAAACAAGGTTGATCCCCATGCTGGGTGCTGAGCAATGCGCGGTGTTTGCCCGATATTTGTTGTTGACTACCTTGGACAAGTTACAGGGCGTGAATGTGGCGCTGTGGACCGATGGCGGTACTCCCGAAGAGTGGGCCACCTTGCTGAAGGGCAGGGCCATTCAATGTTACGTTCAACCAGAAGGGCACTTGGGCGTACGAATGCAAACTGCGGTTGAAACCCACCTGAACAGCAGTGAACTTGTGGTGCTTCTTGGGCCCGACGCAGTTGAATTTACGGTGCGGCATTTGCGTGAACTGATCGATACTGCCCGGCAACAGGGACTGGCTTTTGTACCCGCACACGATGGTGGGTACGTGGCCTTGGCTTGCAACCGCATTGTTCCTGAAATTTTTTCTGAACTGATAGAGTGGGGCACTGCCCGTGTGGCGGAGCAAACCCGTGCAGCCTTGCAGCACAAGCGTTTGCAGGCTGCGTGGTTACCACCGCAACTGGACATTGATGAGCCCGCTGACTTGGGGCAGGCGATTGAATCGGGTTGTGTACCTGTTGATTGGCCTGTACGTTACTCAAGTATCGATTAAAAAGGTGTTGAAGGGTTTCGTATGCGCAGTTTTGTGTTGATGACGGGTGTTTTTAAAGCAGCTTTGTTATTCGGTGTAGCAGGTATATCAAGTGGTGCTCTGGCCCAGGGCGCCAGCGTGCTAAAGCCATGGCCTGCAGACCCTGCTGCCGGAATTCCTGCGCCATGGAAAGCGCAGTACCACCCTGACATTGCGGCGCAAACCCAATTCAAGCTGTTGAAGCAGGGCAATCAAACTGTGTTGCAGGCCGAGGCTGACATGGCTTACGGCACGCTGGTGTATGCCTTTGCCAAACCCACGGTTTTGAACACTTTGACCTGGCAGTGGCAAATATTGACTCAACCCACCAAGGCGAATTTGCAAACCAAGGCTGGCGACGACGCGGGTGCGAAGGTGTGTGCCTTTATTCAAATTGATGAAGGAAAACTGGGTTTGGGCACCCGCCTTGCATTGGCTGCGGCGCGCACTGTCTCGGGCGAGCGTTTGCCCGCGGCCACCCTTTGTTATGTGTGGGGCTCGCCAGGTGAAAAAGTGGGCCAAGTGTTTGACAACCCCTACACCGACCGTGTGAGAAATATTGTTGTGCGTGATGCGGCTAGCGCCGTGGAGTTGATTTCGGAACGAAGGGATTTGCAGGCCGATGCCCGCAAAGCCTTTGGCAAAGAACTGCCGGAAGGCCCTGTGATGTTCACGGGTATTGCGCTTGGGGCTGATTCTGACAATACAAAATCCAAGGCCGAGGCATTGTTTGGCAGTGTGCAGGCTCAGCCCTGATTCAAATTCATTGTTTTTACGATTCGCTCGCAGTACCTGGCGATCTGGTCAATCTCCAGATTGACCGGGTTGCCTGCTTTCAAATGTTTCAATGTGGTCATCTGCACCGTGTGTGGAATCAGGTTGATGTGAATGTCGCATTCGCCTGAATCATGGTCATCTACCTTATTGACTGTCAGGCTGACTCCATTCACAGTAACCGAGCCCTTGTAGGCAAAGAAAGGCGACAGGGTTTTCGGTGCCCGAATTTGCAGGTGCCAGCTTTCACCCACCGGTTCGAATTCCGTCACGCTGCCTAGCCCGTCAACATGTCCGCTCACCAAGTGGCCGCCAACGCGATCCGACAAACGCATGGCTTTTTCGAGATTCACTTCACCGGGTTTGTTCAAGCCCACGGTTTTCGACAAACTTTCCTGCGATACATCCACGTGAAAGGTTTGGGCTTGCATGGCCACCACAGTCATGCAGGCACCTTGGATGGCGATGCTGTCACCCAGTTTTACGTCAGAGAAATCAAGCGTTGGGGCATGCACTGCGAGGCGTACGCCAGCATAGGCAGAATTCTGAAGGGGGTCTACAGATTTGATTTGACCGATTGATTCAATAATTCCGGTGAACATGGGGGCTACTACTCCTGGTTATTTTGAACCCACGTAATTCGCAGGTCTTGTCCAATTTGCTCAAATGAATGAATAGCCCAGCTTGCATAGGCGGGCAGGATTTCTAGTTCGGGCAGGCGGAACAGGCCCTGGCCTGGTCCCAAAAAACGTGGGGCAATGTACTGCACAATTTCATCCACCACACCGGCTTGCAGAAACGAACCATTGAGCCCAAAACCAGCCTCAAGGTGCAATTCATTGATACCTCGCTGTGCCAGTTCTTGTAACAGGCGCAGCAAATCCGTTTTTACTTTGCCTGCATGCAAACCTGCCGCCACTGGGGCCACGTTCAAAGCCTCAATATTTGCGGCGTTGGGGTGTGTAAGAAGCCAAGCTGGCGTTTGTGGTTCAGTGTGCGCAATCAGCACGCGCCCGGTTTGTAACAGGCGAGCATCGGGTGAAATTTCCAGCTTGCTGTCCACGATCACTTTCAGCGGTTGGCGTTCGGTGTCAATACCACGCACATTCAGTTGTGGGTTATCGGCTTTTACGGTGCCAATGCCACTGAGCACCGCACAGGCTTGCGCACGCAGGTGGTGGCCATGCAGCCGGGCTGCCTCGCCGGTGATCCACTGGCTTGCCCCATTGTTCAGCGCGCTGATACCGTCGGCGCTGCTGGCAACTTTCAAGCGCACCCAGGGGCGTTGGCGTTCCATGCGACTGAAAAAACCACGGTTAATCCAGCGCGCCTCTTCAACAAGTACACCGTGCGAAGTTTCAATGCCGGCTGCTTGCAAAATGGCCATGCCTTTGCCTGCCACCAGCGGGTTGGGGTCAAGAACCGCAGCCACCACCCGTTGAACGCCTGTGGCCACCAGCGCTTCCGCACAGGGGCCGGTGCGCCCATGGTGGGCGCAGGGTTCCAGGGTTACATAGGCGGTGCTGCCTGTCAGGGAGACACCGCGAGCCCTGGAGTCGGCAATGGCTTGCACTTCCGCATGGCCTTCACCTGCCTTGGCATGAAAGCCCTCCGCAATCGCCACGCCATCGCGCACAAACACACAACCCACGCGCGGGTTCGGCGTGGTGCTGTATTGGCCTTTCCAGGCCAGGTTCAGCGCATGCCGCATCCAGTATTCGTCGGTGGGTGAAAAGGTGGCCATGGCTTCAGTGACTTCACAGTTACTTTTAGACGCCTTTTTTGGCGGGGGTACGGGTTTTGGGTTTGCTGGCGTGGGTTGCGTTCTCCGCCGGTGCGGTGAGGTGTGCAATTTCCTCCGAGAAACTTTGCAAGTCTTCAAAGCTTTTGTAGACCGATGCGAAACGAATGTAGGCCACGGTATCGAGTTGTTTGAGTTGTTGCATCACCAACTCACCCAAAAACTTCGTGTCCACTTCTCGGGCAGCACTCACCAGCAGTTTTTCTTCAATGCTTGAAATGGCGTCATCAATGGCCTCGGCGCGAACCGGGCGTTTGCGCAAGGCAAGCATCAAACTGCCGCGAAGTTTGTCTCTGGAAAATTCGACGCGTGAGCCGTCTTTCTTGACGATCGCGGGCAAAAACAGTTCGGCCCGCTCGTAGGTCGTGAAGCGTTTGCCGCAGCCGCTGCACTGCCTGCGGCGTCGAATCGCGTCGCCTTCTTCAGACGTGCGCGAATCGACTACCTGGGTGTCGGCGTTGCCACAGAAGGGGCATTTCATAACGCCGCGGCCCCTTGCTTACTTGTAAACAGGGAATTGGCTGGTCAATTCCTTGACCTTGGCACGGACTGTGGCTAGTGTGGCTTCGTCTTCCGGGTTTTCAAGGACGTCGGCAATCAAGTGACCTACCGCGCGGGCCTGCTCTTCCTTGAAGCCACGTGTGGTCATGGCTGGGCTGCCCAAGCGAATACCGCTGGTAACAAATGGCTTTTCCGGGTCGTTCGGAATCGCGTTTTTGTTCACGGTAATGTGTGCATTGCCCAAAGCTGCTTCTGCGGCCTTGCCTGTAATGCCCTTGGCGCGCAGGTCAACCAGCATCACGTGGCTTTCAGTGCGGCCAGACACGATGCGCAGGCCACGCTCAACCAGCGTTTCCGCCAAGGCTTTGGCATTCAACACCACTTGCTGCTGGTATTCCTTGAATGACGGTTGCAGGGCTTCGTGGAAAGCCACGGCCTTGCCTGCAATCACGTGCATCAAGGGGCCACCCTGAATACCAGGGAAAATTGCGCTGTTGATCTTCTTGGCCAGTTCTTCTTTCATCAAAATGATGCCACCGCGTGGGCCGCGCAGCGATTTGTGTGTGGTCGATGTGCACACATCCGCATGCGGAACAGGGTTGGGATATACACCTGCGGCAATCAGGCCGGCGTAGTGGGCCATGTCCACCATGAAGTAGGCGCCTACTTCCTTGGCAATTTTCGCAAAGCGCTCGAAGTCGATGCGCAGGGCATAGGCGGATGCACCGGCGATGATGATTTTTGGTTTGTGTTCACGGGCCAAAGCTTCAACCTGATCGTAATCAATGGCTTCTTCTTTGTTCAGTCCATACGAAACGACGTTGAACCACTTGCCCGACATGTTCAATGGCATGCCGTGGGTGAGGTGACCGCCTTCAGCCAGCGACAAGCCCATGATGGTGTCGCCAGGTTGCAGCAAGGCAAAAAACACGGCCTGGTTGGCCTGCGAGCCAGAATTGGGCTGCACGTTGGCTGCTTCCGCGCCAAACAGTTTTTTCAGGCGTTCAATGGCCAGGTCTTCAACCACGTCTACGTGTTCGCAACCGCCGTAGTAGCGCTTGCCGGGGTAGCCTTCGGCGTATTTGTTGGTCAGCTGTGAACCCTGGGCTTCCATCACGGCTGGGCTGGCGTAGTTTTCAGACGCGATCAACTCAATGTGGTCTTCCTGGCGAGTGGTTTCCTGCTGCATGGCAGTCCACAATTCTGGGTCGGTTTGGGCGATGCCCTTTTGGCGTTCAAACATAACGATTTCCGGAAAGGATTGGGTTCAAGACAAGCCCAACATTCTAAATGATTTCAAGCGATTCGACCATCGACTTCGTCCATGTTTTGGCCGGGTTTGTCGTTGTTCAGGTGCCCCAGCCAGGCCCACAAAACAACATGTTTGTTTCCCTGCGGGTCAATGTCGATCACATTGAGCGCGCAATTGTGCAGTTGCCACTCGCGCTGCTTTTGCAGTAGCTCGCCAGTGCAGTGCCTGTAGATACAATCGAGTACACCACCATGGGCCACCAGCAAGATTGTTTTGCCCGCGTGGGCGCTGCCAATGTGCTCGAACGTTCCCACCACGCGGCTGTAAAACTGAAACAGGCTTTCCCCGCCTTGCAAGGGGGCTTCAGGCACCCGGTTTCTAAGGCCCGCGAATTCTTCTGGGCTCTTGGCTTGCATTTCATCGCCTGTCAGGCCTGACAGATGGCCGTAATCACGCTCCCGAAGACCCGCATTCAACTGCATGGCGGGTGTTCTGGCGCCGTGAATGGTATTTGCCGTGGCGCGCGCCCGAATTAGGTCGCTGCTGATGCACTCATCGTAAAGCGACACTCCCTGCGTTTCCAGGGAGGCGAAGTATTTGCGAAGCAATTGAGCCTGCAAGAGTCCGTGCGCATTCAGGGCAATGTCGGTGTGACCCTGAAACCGCTTCTCCTTGTTCCAGTCGGTTTCGCCATGGCGCACCAGTATGAAGCGCGACCCTGCCGGTTTTTTGCTGACAATTGCACCAAAATCAAGAGCTTGGCTGTTCAATTCAGGTGCACCTTGGC
>MDTG01395308.1_pt1 | contig 11535 bp, 10 predicted proteins | sample 811421 | NCBI WGS metagenome assembly MDTG01 (sample SAMN05326645, study PRJNA326480) | marine metagenome | isolation source: seawater | place: Pacific Ocean: South East | collected 2011
AAAGAGGCTTTGAAGAGATTGTAAATAGTCCAATTTATAAAAATTATGTAATTAGTGAAGATGGTAAAACTTCAGGAATCGTTGTTTATTTAAAAAAAGACGAAAGACTTGCTGAATATATAAAATTAAAAGATAAATTTTTTATTCAATCTAATGAAGTAGGATTATCTAAGGATGAAAAAATAAATTATAAAAAATTTATTAATGAATATGAGGATTATAAAAATTTATATAATATAAGAAATCATCAAAATATTACTGAGATTAGAGACATAATTAGTAAATATGGTCAAAGTGCTAAAATACATTTGGGAGGTATTCCAATGATTGCAGATGACATGATGAGTTATATTAAAAGTGATATAGTGGTTTTTGGGATAGGAGTATTTGTTTTCATTATTTTAACACTATGGTTTATTTTCAGAAATCTAAAATGGGTAGTGATGCCTTTACTGGGATGCTCAACTTCAGTAATCATAATGATTGGTTTATTAGGTTTAATTGGATGGAAAGTAACTGTAATTTCATCAAACTTTATTGCGCTGATGCTTATTTTAAATATGGCAATGAATATTCATGTTACAGTTAGGTATTTGCAGTTGAGAAAAGAATTTCCTAACCTTTCAAAAGATGAAGCTGTATATGAAGCCAGCAAAAAAATGATGCTTCCAATACTTTATACAGTTTTGACAACAATATGCGCGTTTTTATCTTTGGTATTTAGCGGAATAAAACCAATTATTGATTTTGGATGGATGATGACACTTGGATTAATAGTATCACTACTAGTTACATTTTTATTATTACCTTCTTTAATAAGTCTTTTATCTTCAGAGAACGAAATGGGACTTAAAGATACGGAAAAATCTTTTATTACTTCCGCTCTTGGATCTTTTACAAAAAACAATACGATTTTAATTTTTGGTATTACTTTAATAGTAATCATTTTTAGTATAATTGGAATATTTAAGCTTCAAGTTGAAAATAGTTTTATCAATTACTTTAATAAAGATACAGAAATTTATAAAGGAATGAAGAAAATTGATGATGATTTGGGTGGGACCACTCCATTAAATATTATTCTTAAATTTCCCTCAAAAATAAAATCAAATAAAGAAAAAACAGATGAATTTGATGAATGGGAGGAGGAAAATGAAACTGATACAGATAAAGCTAAATATTGGTTTACTAGAGACAAAATGGACAAAATCATAAGAGTTCATGACTACTTAGACTCGCTTCCTGAAATCGGAAAAGTTCTTTCTTTTGGTTCAATACTAAGAGTCGCTGAAGATTTAAATAAAAAAGAATTACAAAGTTTGGAAATAGCAGTTTTATATAGCAAAATACCAGATGCTATTAAAACAGAAATAGTTACTCCATATATTTCGGTTGATAAAGATGAGGCGAGAATAAGTGTAAGGATAAAAGACTCATTAAAAGATTTAAGACGAAATGATCTTATCAAAAAAATAAATTCTGAATTAAATACAAAGCTTGGTTTTGAAAAAAATGAATACAAACTTACGGGTGTGCTTATTCTTTTTAATAATTTATTACAAAGCTTATTTAAATCACAGATACTTACTTTAGGAATTGTTATATTGGGTATTTTTCTAATGTTTTTTATTCTATTTAGAAATACCACTCTTTCTTTAATCGGAGTTGTTCCCAACTTTATCGCTGCTTTTTTTATTTTAGGAATAATAGGTTTGCTCGGTATTCCTTTAGATATGATGACTATTACTATTGCCGCTATAACTATTGGTATAGCAGTAGATAACAGTATTCATTATATTTATAGATTTAAAGAAGAATTTAAAAAAATAAATAATTATAATAAAACATTGGACAGATGCCACAGTACTGTTGGTATAGCAATTTTAAATACATCTATAACTATCATTTTTGGTTTTTCTATTTTAGTTTTATCTAATTTTATCCCTACTATTTACTTTGGGGTGTTTACAGGGATAGCTATGTTCTTAGCGATGATATCTGTTTTAACTTTATTACCAAAATTAATTCTTACCTATAAGCCATTTGGTAAAGAAATTGATGAACTTTAATAATGTCAAACTTTTTTAACCAATTAACAGATGGTATAAATTTATTTGATATATTTTTTATTATTATATTAGTGTATTTCGTAACTCAGTGTTTTTTAAAAGGCTTTTCTTTAAGTTTAATTTCTTTCATGAAATGGGTTTTTTCCACAATAATCACAATTATCTTGGTTCCAAAATTTCAACCTATGGTAAGTGAGTATATTCAATCAGAGTTTATAAATAATGTTGGTTTAGGTATAGCTATTTTTGTATTTACTCTTTTTATAACAATACTTATTGGAAAAACTTTAAGTAAAGCGGTAACGTGGACTGGTGTGGGATCAATAGATAAAGGATTTGGTTTTATATTTGGTTTTTTTAAAGGATACATTGTATCTGTTTGTTTGTTTTCAATTTTTAATTGGTTTTATCCATACCAAAATTGGGGTATATCTGCTGAGGATGCATTCTCGTTTAATTTAATAAATAAAGGCAGTGAAATGCTTATAGAGGAGTTTCCTTCTAGTGAAGATTTCATTGATACGAAAGAAAAAATTGAAAAAATTTAATTCAGATAAACTAAGAGAGGAGTGCGGTATTTTTGGCATTTCAAATCACGAAGATGCTTCTGCACTAGTCGCCTTAGGCTTGCATGCGCTACAACATAGAGGACAAGAAGGATGTGGTATCGTCTCTTTTGATGGAAAAAATTACCATTCGGAAAAAAGACAAGGTTTAGTAGGAGATCATTTTACCAACATTGAGACATTAAAAAATTTACCAGGAGAGTTTGCAATCGGACATAACCGCTATTCGACAACTGGTGAAACTTCTCTAAGAAATATCCAGCCATTTTTTGCTGATTTACACATGGGTGGTTTGAGTATTGCTCATAATGGAAATTTAACAAATGCTCTTTTATTGAGAGAGTCTTTGGTGAAAGATGGAGCTATTTTTAGAACTACAAGTGATACTGAGACTATTGTTCAGCTTATAGCAAAATCAAAAAGAGATAAATTTTTAGATAAGTTGATTGACGCTCTTTTTCAAATTCAAGGAGGTTTTTCTTTAATTCTAATGACAAATAAAAAATTGGTAGGTGTTAGAGATCCTTTTGGTATTAGGCCATTAGTGATAGGTAAATTAAAAAACTCTTACATTTTTGCATCCGAAACATGTGCATTAGATATAGTTGGTGCTACTTTTCTTAGAGAAGTAGAAAATGGAGAAATAGTTATAGTAGAAAATAATAAATTAAGCTCTATAAAACCTTTTCCCAAGCAAAAACCAAGACCTTGTGTATTTGAATATATTTATTTTGCTAGACCAGATAGTTTTATAAGAAATAAGTGTGCTTATGAGTATAGAAAAAATTTGGGAATAGAACTAGCTAATGAAACTGATATTGAAGCAGATTTAGTTGTTCCAGTACCTGACTCGGGTGTACCAGCTGCATTAGGATATGCAGAATGTTCAAAAAAACATTTTGAACTTGGCTTAATCAGAAATCATTACGTAGGCAGAACCTTTATTGAGCCAACACAAAATATTAGAAGTTTAGGTGTAAAGCTGAAATTGAGCCCGACTAAGACAATAGTAAAAAATAAATCTATAATACTTATCGATGACTCTCTTGTAAGAGGTACTACGTGTCACAAAATTATAAAAATGCTTTACGAGGCAGGTGCAAAAGAGGTGCATGTAAGAATAGCCTGTCCAGAAATCAAATACCCAGATTTCTACGGTGTTGATATGCCAACTGAAGATGAGCTATTAGCAAATAAAAAAACTAATCAAGAAATGTGTGAATATATAAAAGCTAAAAGTTTAAAATTTTTAAGTTTGAAAGGTTTATACAAAGCTTTGCTAGGAGAAAAGAGAAACTCAAATTATCCTCAGTTTAGTGATCATTACTTTACTGGTGATTATCCTGTCAAACCACATGATAATTTAAAAGGTATAAAAGTTAAACAACTTTCTCTTTTAAGCGTAAAATCCAATAGCTAGTTTACAATTACCAGCTTGTTTTTTTTATTTAAAAAAATTAAAAATTTATCTATAAATATAGGATAACTATTTAAGGTAGAGGGAAGTTTAATTATTTCCTTTATATCTCCATTTAAATTAAATTTAATTATGTGAGAATTTTTTAAAAAAACAAAAATATTGTTGTTTATTAACATCAACTCCTTTATTTCTAGTGTTCTTTTTTTTGTATTTATAAAATTAGCTACCTGTTGAGCAATATCATATGAGTATATGATTTTTCCATTAGTTTTATCTAATGCAACTAAAAAATTGTTTTGAGTAATTAAAAAAATATAATCATTATTAATTAATGGTCTAAATATAGAGGAAAAGTTTTTTTTAATTAATATTGATCCTGTTTTACTATCAAGTACATAAAAGTTTTCGTTTGAAGACATGAAGATTTTGTTATCAAAATAAACAACTTTACTTCCATAAAATAAGTTGCTTAAATTTAAGTCCAGGGTTTTGTTTAAATTTATAAACCAATTAAATTTAAAATTATCTAAATCAATAGAGTAAATAGACCCATATGTATTTAAAAAAAATATCTCTTTGTTGCTTAAGGATATATTATTAATAAATGAATTATTTATAGTTGTATTTTCTGAAGGAATTAATTTTTTTAAATTGCCGTTTGCTTTATCAAAAATAAATAAATCATTATTTTGATTAGAAGTTATTAATTTTTCTGAGAATAGCTTAATATTTGATCTGAAAGGAATTTTGAAATTTTTTGCCCATAAAATTTGGTCTAAAATATAGTTATAAGCATAAATGTATCCAATATTATCTGAAATATAAATAACATCATTATCTACAATAAAATTAATTTTTTTTTCTACATTTTTATATTTCTTTTTATAAAAATTAACTTTTGCGATGGTTTTTTTTTCTGTTATAGAATAAACAATTATATTCCCTCTCTTATCACTTAAAATTAAATTGTTTTTTTCAAATAAAACTCGTTCATTAATGGAGTAATTTGTCAAATTTTTAGATTTAAAAATTTTCTGATTTAGATCATCATATTTAAAATTATTTGTATAATTGCCTCTGCTGAAAAAAATATCAGTCCAAGATGAATTTTGAAATGTTTTGTTTTTTTTGAAATTAATTTTTTGATCTCTAGGTATAATTTGATCAAAAGTTTCTGTTGATGATGATATTTTCTTAAAATCTTTAAAAATATTATTATCGTCTTTATCTACTGTCTCATTTACATTTTTCCAGATACCAGATTTTTTATCAAACGAACAACCGCTAAGTATTAATAAAATGATCAATGCATAAAATAATTTCATCAATTTATTTTTTAAGTATCTCTAGAGCAATAAATTTGAGATTTGAGTCTTTATCAATTAAATTTTGTAATAAAATTTCTCCATTTTCTTTATCCGATTTCTTTTTTATTAAATACAGTCCCTTTTTCAAAGAGATAAGATCTCTATCTGTTTCATTCGAAATTGTCTTTTCCAAAATTGAAAAATATTCTAAAATTTTTTCTTCTTCTGTCACTAGATTTTTTTCTAAAATAGTATTTAAAGCTAAAATGGAATAGAATTTATTTTTACTAAAAATAATCTCATCATAAATTTTTTTTGCTTTTTCTTGTTTTTTATCAGACATGAAAAGTCCCGCCTGAACGTATTTCTCTGAGATCAAAATATTTTTTTTTTCGTTGAAATATTTTATTATTGATAATGAAATTAACGCAATCAATAAAATGGATAAGGAAGCATAGATTTTAATTCTATTGTTATTGTAAAAATTAATTAATCTATCTTTTAATTCTGGTTTATTTTCTATGCTTTGATCCATTTAAAAAATTATTTTTTGTTGGAAATTTGTTTAATTTTACATCTCTAGTATATTTTTTTACAGCTTTTTCAATTACTCTGTCTAGGTATGCATATTTTTTTACGAATTTTGGATAAAAACCACTTAAACCAAGCATGTCGTCGGTTACCATTATTTGGCCATCACAAAACGAGGAAGAGCCTATTCCAATTGTGGGTATATTTAGTTCGTTTGTAATTATTTTTGCCGCATGAGGAGATATACATTCAAGAACTATTGAAAACGCCCCAGCTTTTTCAATCAATTTAGCCTCCCTTAAAAGTTTATTTATTTCTTTTTTTGTTTGGCCTTCAACATTAAATTTTTTTTTAAATTGAGGTGTAAAACCAATATGACCCATTACGGGTATTTTTTTCTTAACTAATGCATTAATTATCTTATAGTTACTTTTATTGCTTTCTAACTTGATTGCATCACATTTAGTTTTATTCATAACTAATTTAACATTTTTTTTTGCAATACCAATACTGTCATAACTTCCTTTTGGCATATCAACCACGAGTAACGAATTTTTAACTCCCATTTTAACACTTATGGTATGTTGAATAATATTCTCTAAAGATATCTTGTGAGTGTTTTTATGACCGTATAAAACATTTGCCATCGAGTCTCCTACTAATATAATATCTAAATGCTTATCTAAAATTTTTGCAATACTTTTTGAGTAAGCTGTTAGACTTACTATTTTTGATTTTTTCTTTTTTGATAATATTTTTTTTATTTTTTTATTCATTACTCTAATTCGATTGTGCTGGGAGGTTTTGAAGTAATATCATAAACTACTCTATTTATTCCCCTAACATTATTTATGATTTTGTTCGAAATGGTGTCTATAAAGTTTTTTGGTAAAGAAAAATAATCAGCTGTCATACCATCCTCAGAAGAAACAGCTCTTAACAAACAAATATTTTCATAAGTCCTTGAGTCACCCATTACGCCTACTGTTTTTATAGGTAGCAACGCTGCATATGCTTGCCATACCCTGTTATATAATCCTTTTTTGATCAATTCGTTTATGAAAATATAATCTGCCTCTTGAAGTATTTTAATTTTATTTAAAGTTACATCTCCTACAATTCTTATTCCTAAACCTGGTCCAGGAAAAGGATGTCTATAATTTATGCTTTTTACTAACCCTAATGATTTTCCTAACATCCTTACTTCGTCTTTAAAAAATTCTTTTAAAGGTTCTACAAGTTTTAAATTCATTTTTTTAGGTAAGCCACCAACATTATGATGAGATTTAATTTTTTTTGATTTACTGCCTGAAGAAGTTCTGCTCTCAATAATATCTGGATAAAGCGTTCCTTGAGCTAAAAACTTTAAATTTTTGTATTTTTTGGACTCTCTTTCAAAAATTTTTATAAATAAATTTCCAATTATTTTTCTTTTTTTTTCAGGATTTGAAATATTTTTCAATTTATTGATGAATAATTTTGAGGCATCAATTAATTTTACATTAAGTTTATATTTTTTTTTAAATATCCTATATGTGTACTTAAATTCATTTTTTCTCATTAGACCTGTGTCTACCATTATGCATATCAGATTTTTTTTAATTGCTTGATTAATCAATAAGGCAACTACACTACTATCTACCCCTCCAGATAAAGCGCAAATAACTTTGTCAGTTTTAACGGTATTTCTAATCTCCATTATCAATTTTTTTTTTTGATTTTTTATACTCCATTTTTTTTTAAATTTACAAATCAAAAATAAAAAATTTTTGAAAATTTGTTTTCCGTTTTCTGTATGAGTTACTTCTGGATGAAACTGTACTCCGTATATTTTTTTTTTTGCATTTTCAATAATTGTTAAATTGGAGTCTTTTGTTGAAGCAATAACAATGAATTTTTTTGGCAATTTAACTACTGCATCCTCGTGACTCATCCATACAGATTTTTTTGAATTCAAATAATTTTTTATTAAAAGTGAATTTTTTTTTTTGAATAAATATGCTCTTCCGAATTCTCTTCTTTTTTTTGAAGGTTTTATTCTACCACCAAATAACTTAGCAATTAGCTGAAGGCCGTAACATATGCCTAATATTGGGATTTTTTTGTTAAAAATTTCCTTAGGAACGCTTTGAAATTTTGTTGAGGTAACTGTTGAAGGGCCGCCAGAAAATATTAACCCTTTTATGTTAGAATAATTTTGTAATTTGCCTAATTCTTTTGGAGTTACTATCTCCGAATATACTCCCAGTTCTCTAATTCTTCTAGCTATTAATTTTGTGAGCTGTGAACCAAAATCAATAATTAATACTCTTTCTTTTTTAGTATGAAATTGCATTATTTGTTTGATAATTTATCAATTTCAAATTTTAACTTATCACTTTGATTGCAAAATTTGTTGCATATCATTTTTAATTTTTTATTCAGTTCAATGCTTTTTTTATAATCAGAAGATGACAATTTTAATTTTGCGAGACTATATAAAGCTTCTTCGTTCTTTGGATTCAGTAAAATAACTGTATTTAAATTTTTTTCTTCTAGATTGCTGTTATCTTGTTTGTTGAATATTTTAGATAAATATAAATATGAAAATTCATTTTTTGGATTAAAAACAATATCTTGCTCAAATTTAAATCTTGCGTCTTCAAATTTATTCTCATTGAATAAATTTAAACCTTCTTGAAAATATTTTGATTTAGCTAATAAAATATTTGGAATAAAGAATAATATAAATAAAAAATTGAAAAAAATTTTAATCATAACTTATAATTTATTGTTTTTTGTGTCATTTCAACACTGTGGACCATACTTTCATAAAATCCAGCTTTTGTAATTTTAACAAATTTTGCCTTTTTATATATTTCTTTTAAATTTTTTGCACCAATATATCCCATTGAAGACTTCAATCCACCTTGCAGTTGATATATTATTTTTGATACTTTTCCTTTAAATTCTACTCTTCCTTCGACTCCCTCTGGAACATATTTTGACTTGTCTTTAAATTTTTTTTGAAAATACCTGTTAGCTGAACCTGCTGACATAGCTCCAATAGAGCCCATTCCTCTATATTGTTTATAAATTTTTCCTTTAATTTTGAATTTTTTTCCAGGGCTTTCTTCTGTCCCAGCAAAAATCGACCCCATCATGATGGCGTCTGCTCCTGCAGCTAAAGCTTTAGCTATATCTCCTGAAAATTTAATTCCTCCATCAGAAATAATTTTTACTTTTTTATTATTAAGAGCTTTTTTTACATCCATGATTGCCGATATTTGAGGTACACCGATACCTGCTACCATTCTTGTGGTGCAAATTGAACCTGGTCCTATACCAACTTTAATTATGTCAGCGCCAGCATTAAATAATTTTTTTGCTGCTTCTCCAGTTGCTATATTTCCAACACAGACCGGTAAATTTTTAATTATCTTTTTAACTTTAGATAATGTTTTCAAAACTTTTTCGCTATGTCCATGAGCAGTATCAATTACAATTAAATCAACTCCATTAGAAATTAATGATTTTACTCTTTCTAAATCCTCTATATTTGTTCCAATTGCTGCACCAACAATTAGTTTTTGTTTTTTAACTTTTCTCACTTCCTTAGATTGTTTTGTAATATTTAAATTTCTATGAATTATTCCCATTCCTCCCTCTTTAGCTATAGCTATTGCCATTTTTGACTCTGTTACTGTATCCATTGCTGAAGTTAAAAATGGGACCCTAAGGACTAAATTTTTTGTAAGATTTAGAGAAATATTAGTATCTATTGGCAAAATGTTGGAATATTTAGGCAACAATAAAACGTCGTCAAAGGTTAGAGCTTCATTTATTGTTTCCATATAAACTTATATACAATTATTAAAATTTATAAAGACTTTAAAATCTCACAATGTAAATAAGTTTCTTTCGACTCTTTTCTGCTGGACTCAGGTTTAAAAAAATTAACATTTTTAAATATAGATTTTGCAAGGTTTTTTACTTCGATGAAGTCCTCTCCCATAAAAATTTTAGAAACTAATACACCCTTGGGTTTAAGAATATCTTTTGCAAAGTGAATCACATCAGAACATAATTGATTTGTTCTGATTGAGTCTAATGATTTATTTCCAGTTGTATCTGCCGCCATATCTGAGAGTATTACATCCAAATCGGATTTAAAATAATTAATCACCTCAGATTTTATATGTTTTTCTTGTATGTCTCCTTTTAAAAATTTTACTTTTTTTAAAGGTATCATGTCTTTTATATCAATTGACATAATCTTTCCTGCTGTAATTATTTGACTAGCTACTTGAGACCATCCTCCTGGATTAGATCCTAAATCTAATAAATTTGTATTTCTTTTAATAAATTTATATTTTTTATTAAGTTCAATTAATTTAAATGTTGCTCTAGAACGATAACCCAGTGTCTTAGATTTTTTAAAAAACTGATCTCTGTGCTGTTTAATTCTCCATGAATTGCTTTTTTTAACTCTCTTTGATTTTTTCATTATAAAATATCTTCATGATTGTCATCTGATATTTTGTCTGAAATTTTTTTATTTTGATTTTTAAAAATAAGTATACTTACTGGTATTGAAATTAAATAAACTATTCCGAAAGCTAATAGTGTTTCAAGAGTGTAAAACAATAATGATATAAAAACTATCCCTATTCCTAGTAACAGAAACACTGTTGCTTTTGGAGATATAGATATTTTTTTAAAAGATAAAGTTGGAATTTTGCTCACCAGAAGAATAGCAATTATTATTGTAAGATAAGGTGTAAATTTTTTAATATCAATTCCAATATTTAAATCTGTTAATTCATAAATCAAAGGCATCAAAATTAATAATCCTCCTGCTGGTGAAGGAATTCCTTCAAAAAAATTATTTTTCCATTCATCTGCCTCTTGTATTTTAGTTAAATTAAATCTAGCTAATCTTAAAACACAACAAACTGAATAAATTAGTGTGATCGCCCATCCTAATTTACCGTATTTGTTTAGTTCCCAAAAATAAAGAGTAAAGACAGGTGCTATACCAAAACTAACAAAATCAGTAAGTGAGTCCAACTCTTTACCAAACTCCGATGTACCTTTGATAAGTCTTGCAACTCTACCGTCAAGAGCATCTAAAATTGCTGCTAATAAAATTAATGTTACTGCTAAACTAAAGTTTCCATCTATTGAAAATTTAATGGAACTAATTCCTAAGCAAACACCTGCTAAAGTTAAAATATTAGGAAGTAAATATCTAGTTTTTTTTGAAGAAACTAATTTAAATTTTTTATTTTCTTCCATTACTCTGAAGCTAATAAGCTCTCCCCTGCAACTACATTTTGACCCAATTTAGCTAAAATTTTTTTATTTTTAAAGTAAATATCAACTCTGCTTCCAAATCTTATCATTCCTATTCTATCACCTTGTTTTAAATCTTGGCCTTGCTCTACATCACAAACTATTCTTCTAGCAATAAGACCTGCAATTTGAACAATAATGATTTCTTCTCCATTTTTTAATTTAACCTTAAAGAAATTTCTTTCATTTTCCTCACTAGCTTTATCCAAGGAAGCATTTAAAAATTTTCCTGGTTTATAAAATATTTCCTCTATTTTACCTGACGACGGCACTCTATTAACATGACAATTAAATACATTCATAAAAAC
>MDTG01023448.1_pt1 | contig 11533 bp, 10 predicted proteins | sample 811421 | NCBI WGS metagenome assembly MDTG01 (sample SAMN05326645, study PRJNA326480) | marine metagenome | isolation source: seawater | place: Pacific Ocean: South East | collected 2011
GAAGATTCTAGTTTTATAGATGATCTTGGTGCTGATAGCCTAGATACTGTAGAATTAGTAATGGCGTTCGAAGAAGAATTTGGTTCAGAAATTTCTGATAGTGAAGCAGAAAAAATTTTAACAGTTGGTGATGCTGTTAAATTTATTGAAGGTAAAGCAAACTAATTAAAATTATAAATGCCCACTTCAAATGATGGGATAATGGTTATTTTATCATCTCCTTCTGGAGCAGGTAAAACTACTTTAGTCAATTTATTATCAAAAAAAAAAAATTTTGAAATATCGATATCTCATACAACAAGACAACCACGTCCAAGCGAGACTCCAGACAAAGATTATTTTTTCATTTCGAGTTCAGAATTTAAAAGATTGATAAAAAATCAGGAATTTCTTGAATATGCAAAAGTTTTTAATAACTATTATGGAACAACAAGAACCCCTGTAATTGACAAACTTAATCGAGGAAAAAATGTTTTATTTGATATAGATTGGCAAGGTGCCGATCAAATTAAAAATAAGAATTTAGATTTTAAATTAATCACGTTTTTTATATTGCCGCCAAGTAAAAAAATTTTATTTGAGAGACTATCTAATAGAGACATGAAGGATAAATTGATAGTTGAGGAAAGAATGAAACAATTTGAAAGAGATGTGCTACATTGGATTAATTATAATTATGTTTTGATAAATGATGATCTAGATTCTTGTTACAATAAAATAAGTAGTCTAATTGATGCTGAAATTAATAATGGTTCAAAAGACTATGACTCAGAATATATCAGAAATCATATTGAAACTTTAACATCATAAATTTTCGTACTCCTTAGTAAGTTTGTAGTAAGTTTCAAAATCTAAGTTTTGAGGTCTTAGATTGAGATTGATTTTAAATTTGTTAGCAACTTTATGATTATCATTAAATAATATATTATAAGGTTTTTTTAACATTTTACGTCTGTGCATAAAAAAAATTCTTGTTAACTTTTCTAAACTTTTGGGATCCTTAAATTGAAAAAAATCATTTTTTGGTTGAAATAGTAAAACTGTACTATCAATTTTTGGTTTTGGAGAAAAACTTGAAGGCTTTATATTGCAGATTTTTTTTATATATAATTTCCAGTTGGCTATAATTGATAATCTTCCATAGCTTTTTGTATTGAAATCAGAAATAATTCTATCAGCAACCTCCTTTTGAAACATTAGAACTAGATAGTCAAACCAAAATTTTTTACTACGAATATTCAAAATCCATTTACACAATATCTCTGTAGAGATATTGTAAGGCAAATTGCCAAAAACTGTCAAAGTTTCATTTGCTAAAGTATTTTCTTCAACTTTTAAAACATCATCATTTATAATTTTAATTTTAGATCCAAAATTTTTATTAAGTGACTCAGCCAAATTAAAATCTTTCTCAATCACTATTATTTCCTTTGGTTTTTTTTTTAGAATATTAACAGTTAAGTTACCAGTTCCTGGTCCAATCTCTAAGATAGATTTATCTTTAATTTCAACCGTATCAATTATTATATCTATGATATTTTGATCAATTAAAAAATTTTGCCCTAAACTTTTTTTAGCTTTAATCACCTTTTGTCTAAAAACTTCAATGCTTCCATCAAGCTAACTGGGCTTGATTTATTTTGTCCAAGCATGTTTACATTTGGTCCATGGTCTGGAGAAATTCTTATAAAAGGGAGCCCCATAGTTATATTGATGGCATCATACTCAAATAATGTTTTTAAAGGTGTTAAGACTTGGTCATGATACATTCCAACTATAACATCATATTTTTTTCTATTATCTTTCAAAAAAATTGTATCAGCAGGAAACGGACCAAAAATATCAATTTTTTTTTCACGCAAATATTTGATCGCAGGTGTTATAATTTTATTTTCTTCATTTGTTTTACTCTCACAATGGGGATTTAAACCAGTTATTGCTATTGTAGGTTTTTTTTTCAAATTTTTTTTAAAAAAATTATTAATAGTTTTTATATTATTAATAATTAGTTTTTTTGTGATTTTTTTGGGGACATCTTTTATAGATAAATGAGTGGTTATTGGACAAACTGAAAGTTTTTTATTATAGATTAACATAGCAGTGTTAGAAATTTTAAATTTTGAAGTTAAATATTCTGTTATTCCAAGAAATTTATTATTAAGGAAATATTTTTTAGATATTGGCCCGTTTATAAATTTTTTAGTCAAATTTGATTTGATAAGATTAATAGCAATAGAAAATGACTTTTGAATATAAGAATTTGATTTAGTTGAAATTTTTTCAAAAGTTTTTTTTTGTTTATAATTTACATTTATTACATTTAATGAATTATTGTCTAGATTATAAGAACTAATTTTATTTTTATCTAAAATCTTAATTTTAAACTTATAATTGAAGTATTTCATTTGAGATTCTAAAATTTGTTTTGAACAAACTAAAATTAAAGGACTTTTAAATTTTTTATTTTTAAATATTTTAAATAAAATTTCTAAAAAAACACTATTAGGTTCACCAGCAACTAAGAGAATTGGTTTATTTTTCATCAATTAAATAATTTAATTTTACCTTATTGAAATATATTTTTGAAAATTTGTTTAATTGAGAATTTGTCTCTAATTTTATCAATTTTTCAATTTCTTTTTGTTCGTCAATAATCGAATTTTCAATTTTTATATCTTCAATCTTTAATATTAGGAAATTATTACCTATCTTAATTAAATCTGTATATTCTCCCTTTTTTTTATTTTCTAATTCCTTATTAATTTGTTTTGAGAGACTAATTTCACTAATCCAGCCTATTTTGCCACCAAATTTTGCACTATCGGAATTACTGTATATATTTGCTGTATTGTTGAATCCTATTTCTTGAATACTTAGCATTATTTCCTCAAAAAACTTTTTCACAGCAACTCCCTTTTTTTTGGTAAATACAATCTCTGAAAGAAGAAATTCTTTTTTTGTACTATTTTGTATTTCATTTACTTTTTTAAGAATTAGTTTTTTGTCAATTTTTACTTGATTGTTATACTTAAAATATATTAATTCATTCCATAGTAATTCCATCTTAATTTTTTCTTTTATTTCAAATAAATTATAATCTTCCTTCTGATTTAATGATTTTTCAAATTCTTCTTGACTAACAAAATTCAATTTTTGATATAAATTTTTAATATAATCATTTATTATTTCATCGTTATTTTCGAAATTTAAGAATTTTTTCGCTTCTTTCTCTTTTATAATTTGATCTATCAGATAATTCTTTGCAATCTCTAACCTTTGACTCTTCTTTAATCGAATAAAATTTGGATTTAAAATTTCTAAGTAGTTATTCTCTTTTTTTATATCATGATTTGTAATTATTTCATCATCAACTGATACTATAATTTTAATTTCTGCGAATAAATCTTTATTTAAAAAAAAAAATACTAGGGTAATTAGTAGAATAGTTTTTTTAATCATTATTGTTTAATATTTGGACTACTTATTTCAGCAAATGGGGTTATTGTAAGTTTAAATAGTATCGACTCCTCAGGTTTTAATTCTCTATCACTATAGAAATCTTTTTTATATTCAATAGACGCTGCTAAACAATCATTCTTATATTGATACATTAAATTATAGTACTCAGTTAAATCTTTAGTTTTATTTTTTCTTGTAGAAAATGAAAAACTATTTGAGTTGTCTAAGTTATAAGTGGTATTATTTGATAAATAAGAATTTTTCTTTACTGTATTATTTTCATTAAGATAGTCAAATGTTGTTACAAGATTGTTTATTTTAAATTCTGTAAGTAAATTTTCATAACTTATTTGATCAAGATTATTTTTGATAGCAGTAACATATTTTGTAGTAAAACCATTGTTTGGACTATAGGTGACTTCACTTAATAAATTTGATGTTTTTTCTCCAATTTGGTTTGTATTAGTGAGATCATCATTATCCTTTAATCTTAAATTATTTGCCAATTTAAAATTAAATATTTCTTTTGTTTTTAATTTTTCCAATATTGAATAGTTAATTCCATAAGTTAAAGACAAACCACCTTCAACACTCGTGTTATCTGTTACTCTATCTAGTGAATATATGTTGGTTATATCAACTTTTCTTTCCACATTTTTTTCATCTTTGGAATGTCTTGGAGCGGCTCTCAATGATATTCTAGGTTTCAATACTTTTTGATAAAATTTTCCTTCTTTTATTAATGGCAAAATAGAATTGTGTTGATAAATACCAGACATATAAAAATTTTTACTATTCTTATATGAGGTATTTTTGTTTTCACTATTGGTGTTTCTTAAAAGAAATTCGTAACTATTCAAAATACCCAATCTATTAATTTTTGAATTAGAATTAAAAATTAAGTTATTAACATTACGTTTTTCAACGACATTTGTATCATACTGTGTAATTAAATTATCTGTCTCAAATGAGAGATTTCCATTTAAATAATCGAAATTTTCGAAATTTTTTGTTATTAATAATTTTGGTAAGACATATTCATATCTGTCATTATTTTCTTTATTTAAATCTTCATATACCGCTGTACCAAAATTTATTGATAAATTATTAGAATATAAATCTAAATTAAGTGAATTTTCCATTGTGTTGTCATCATTAATGAGCTCACTTTCTAATTTATTTGATTTTAAATATGTGTCATTAGACGTTTTTTGTATTTTAAAATTTATATCGCTAGTATCGAAGTTTTTAACTAGTAAACTTTTATCAAATTCGTAAAAAAAATGGTTTTTTGAATTTTTATTTTTTTCACCAAAAAAACTTAAATCTGCAATGTGATTACTCTTAAAATTTTTTTGTCTAAACTCTGTTTGTAGTAAAAATTTATCATCTGCATAAAGTCTTGGTGAAAAAGTAATATCTTTATTATCTGCAATTGCATAGAAATATGGAATAGACAAAAAATTATTTGAATTTGATGAATTTTTAATTGAAGGTATCAAAAAACCTGATCTTCTTTTTACTGTTGGGTCAGGGTGAAAAAATTTTGGAAAATAAATCAATGGGATGTCATAGACTCTCAATAAAGCTTTATCATAGGAAATTTCTCGTTTTTTTTTATCATGTGTAATTTTTTTTGCGCTAAAAGTCCACGGAGGGCAACCATCTCTTTTTTTACAAGTAGTAAATACCCCTTTAGTTATGTTAGAGGAATTTTCATCAATTTCACCACTATTACCCCTTAGCTTATAATCGTTTTCATTTTTAGCTGAATTATTTTTTAGATCAATCTTAATATCTTTCCCAAAAATTTTACCTGAATTTGTTTTTATAAATGCTATTGATGTTTTAAAAGTATTATTCTGAGAATCTTTGCTGACTAAATTTTGAACTTTTAATAAATCCTTATTAACTTCATATTTGAAATTATCTACAAAATAGATATTACCGAGATTATCTTCAACTTTGGTTGTTTCATCAGAGTGTAAAATATTATTTTTTTGGTCATAGAAAATTTGATTTGTTTTTATGACAAAAATTCCATCGGTTTGAAAAATTTTTATATTTCCACTACCAAAAAAACTTAAATTTTTTTGATCAAAAATCCCTTTATCATATCTTATCTTTATATTTTTTGATTTTACGAGCAATTCTCCATTTCCAATAGACTCGAGAGTATCTAAATTTTTAAAATATATAAATTCATCTGATTTGATTTCTAAATTTTTATCACTTGAAATGGCTTTTCCTTTATAGGCATTAATTTGATCTCCCTCATTTAAAATTTCAATATTTTTGCTTTTTAGAGTGAATGATTCTGCATAAACTATATTAGTAAAAAAAAAGATAATTATTATAAATGTTAATATGAGATTATTTTTCATTTATATTTACCAGTCCTATTAACGATAAAATTGATATAATCAATAATGGAAAGAAAACCGAGGGATAAACAGGAATTTTACCGTTATTACCAAGAGAATTAAATATAAAATTTATATAATAAATTAACACAGATAGTAAAACTCCAAGTATTATATGGAATAAAAATGATTTATTTTTTGTTAAATTAAACATTATTGTAATAGAAAATATAGTAAAGACTCCATAAAATAATGGTGTTGAAAAAAGTTTTAATATTTGAATTCTAAGCTCATCAGTCGAATATCCAAATTTTTGATAATCTTTTTTAAGATCATAAAGTTTAAATATATCAAATGAAGAAATATTAGAAAAAAGATTGTTGATTTTTTCAGAATTAAAGTTTGAGGACATTTTGATAATTCCGTCAATTTTTTCTGTTTTATTATCAATTGTAACTGATGGATTGAATATAATCCACTCATTATCAGTTATGTCTATTTTTTCAGATTGAATGGTTCTTATTAACTTAAATTCTGAGCTAAATTCATTAATAATATTTTCAATTAGAAAATTATCTTTAATTAGTTCTGATTTAATTATGAATTTTTTTTCATTTATTTCATCTTTTATCCATAGTCCATTATCAGTAACCATAGCAAGGTATTTATTATCGTTAGAAAAACTATTTTTAATGTCTGAGTAATAAAATTTCAGTTTCGATGCAATATTATAATAAATTAATACATTAAAAATTCCTATGAAAATTGATAGAAAAAATAAAATTTTAACTATCTTAAAATTACTTAGTCCATTTTTTTTTAATATATTGATTTCATCTTTTTTAAATAAATCGTAAAAAAAAAATTGTGTAGAAATTAAAAATATAAATGGAAATATTTCAAAAAGAGTAATTGGAATATTTAGAAAAGTTAAAAAATAAGGATAATAAAAACCTATATTCAAATCTTTAAAAAAATTTATTTCTTCTAAAACATTTAAAATAAATATTAACACTAAAAATATTAGAGATGTATTGATAAACTTTTTTAAGAAATTTATAATAATATATTTTTGATATACTTTAAACATTTTTGATTAACCTATTAAATAAATAATAACCAGATATAAAAATAAGTAATGGAAATAAAAAATATATGATTGTTAAATTTTTGGTAGTTGTAAAATACTGTACTGATACCTCTGAATATACTAAAAGAAAAAATACTATCATGAATATAGAATTGATAACTATTTTATAGTTTTTTTCATTTCTTGAATATAAAATTAAAAAACATGAGAACAAAACTGTTAATGGAATAAAAAAGGGTTTATGTAGTCTGTTAATCAATTCAATTTTGACATCTTTTTTTAAGTCTTCCTCACATCTAAAGTTTTTAAACTTATCGTTTTTAATATCAAAAAAGCAGCTAAACAATATTTTTGTATCTATTTCTTGGATTTTTGGCACAGTAATTGTTTTTGAATTTAAATTTTGCAAACTAAAATTAATTTGATCAAAATCAAATAAATTTATTTTAGAATCCTCAATATTTATAACTCTTCCATCAAAAAGTTTTAGAGTTTTTTGTAATCCATCTTCATAGAGTATACCTTTGTCTGCATAAATCATTTTTGAATTATTTTTATTAGTTTCCTCTAAAAAAATATCTTTAAAACTTCCATCTTTTTCCTTACTGTTAATGAAGATAGTTAAACCATCAGTTATATTAATGAATTTTCCTTCTTTGATTAATGATGTAAAAAAATCAATATTTGAATTCTTTAGATAATTTCTTGCTTCTAATTTTGATAGTGGAGAAATATATGAACTTAAAATTAATTGAAATAACATGTAAATAACAGAAAATGACAATAATCTATTAAGAAAATTAATTTTTTTTACTCCATTAATCCAAAATATAAAAATTTCATTTTTGAACTCGTAACTTATAATTGTGTAAAATATTGAAAAAAAGAATATAAAAGGCAATATTCTCTGAATTACTTTAGGAAAATTAAGTAAAGAATAAAAGAAATAAATTTTCAATCCATGGCCATCTTCAGTGACAAAATCAAAATAGTTCACAGCCTGGATTGTCCAAACTATTAAGCCAACTATTAATATGGCTGCTAAAAAAAATCTCGAAATATCAAGATAAATCTTTCTAAATATTAATTTTTTCATTGAAAATATTTTTACCACATATATAGCATTGCTCGTACAAATTGTATTAAAAAAAATATGTCTATTAAAATTAATTATAAAGGTGGTTTTTCTAAGAAACTTTCTAGTAATCTTGTCTTATTCACTGATGAAAAGTTCAATATCAATAATTTGAAAAAATTTATTTCAGGTTCTGAATTTTCTTATATCAATGATTTATTGAAAACAAGTAATTTGAAAAAAGATTTACTTGTTTTTGAAGTTAATTCCAAAAAAAAAATTGTTTTAGTATCTATAAAGTCTAATTTAAAGATCTCTGAAATAGAAAGTTTAGGTGCAGAATTATATGAAAAAATTGGATCTGATAAAATTAGTGAGTATTCTATTAATTCAGAAAGTGTAAATATTAAATCTCCAAATTTTATCTCTCATTTCCTTCATGGATTAAAATTAAAATCTTATAGATTTAATAAATATAAAACAAAAAAAGATTCAGTGATTTTAAAAATAAATATAATTGGAAAAAATAATAAACCTTCAGCACAGAGTCAGTTAAAATTTAAAGCTCTTGAAGAGGCGACCTTTTATACAAGAGATTTAGTTTCTGAGCCGGGAAATGTTTTACATCCAGATGAATATGCAAAAAGATTAAAAACTCTGAAAAGATATGGTTTAAAAATAAATATTTACGATACCAAACAAATGAAAAAATTAGGTATGAATGCTTTACTTGGAGTTGGTCAAGGAAGTATTAGAGGATCATACTTAGTAACAATGGAATGGAAAGGATTAAAAAATAATTCTAAACCTTTAGCTTTTGTAGGCAAGGGTGTATGTTTCGATACAGGTGGCTATTCATTAAAGCCTGCAAAATTTATGGAAGATATGACATATGATATGGCTGGCTCCGCAACCGTAGTTGGTTTGATGATGAGTCTCGCTTTAAGAAAAGCAAAAGTTAACGCAGTAGGTGTTGTAGGGCTAGTAGAAAATATGGTTAGTGGAAATGCTCAAAGACCAGGGGATATTGTAAAATCTTATAGTGGAAAAACAATAGAAATACTCAACACTGATGCTGAGGGTAGATTAGTTTTAGCTGATGCTTTGACTTTTACAGAAAAAAAATTCAAACCAAAATTTATTGTAGATTTAGCAACTTTAACAGGTGCAATTATAGTTTCTTTGGGATCTGAATATGCAGGACTTTTTTCAAATAATGATAAATTGTCAAAACAATTAATTGATGCAGGTGAAAAAGTACAAGAGAAGTTATGGCGAATGCCTTTACATAAGAATTTTGATAAACTTATAAATTCAAAAAATGCTGATATGCAAAATATAAATTATGTTGGTGGAGCTGGGTCAACAACTGCTGCACAATTTTTGCAAAGATTTATTTTGAATAAAACTCCATGGGCACATTTGGATATAGCAGGTATGGCTTTTTCAAAATACGGAGGTGCGTTAAACTCAGGCGGAGCAACAGGATATGGTGTAAGATTATTAAGCCAATTAATAGAAGACAATTATGAGTAGCATCGAGCAAACATTATCTATTATTAAACCAGACGCTGTTGAAAGAAACTTAGATAATGAAATTAAAGAAATTTTTAAGAAAAAAGGATTTTCGATTAAAAAAGAAAAAAAAATCAAAATTGAAAAATCTGAAGCAGAAAAATTCTATAAAGTTCACGAAACAAAGCCTTTTTATAATGATTTATGTGCATATTTATCATCAGGTCCAATAGTCGTAATGGTTCTTGAAAAAGAGAACGCTGTATTAGGTAACAGAGAGTTAATGGGTGCAACCAATCCAGCTGATGCAGAAGAAGATACTATTAGGAAAAAATATGGTATTTCAATTGATAAAAATTCAGTTCATGGATCTGACAGTGTTGAAAATGCTAAAATTGAAATAGATTTCTTTTTTAAAGATTAATTAAAACTTTATTTAAAGCTTTTGGATATAATAGATGTTCTTGTCTAAGTATTCTTTTTGCAAGTTTTATACTTGTATCAGTTTTTATAATTTTAACTTTTTTTTGTAAAATTATTTTACCAGAGTCTAATTTTGAATTAACATAATGTACAGTACATCCTGAATATTTTTCTTTATTATCTATAGCTCTTTGGTGCGTGTTTAAACCTTTATACCTAGGTAGCAAAGATGGATGAATATTTATAATTTTTCCCTTAAATTTTTTAATCAGATCACCTGATAAAATTTCCATAAATCCAGCTAAACAAATTAATTTTATCTGATTTTTTTTTAATTCTACTAAAATATTTTTTTCTGCATTTTTAATATTTAAATAATTAATTATTTTTTTTTTTATCTTAAATTTTTTAGCATATTTAAGTCCTTTTGCTCCCGCTCTATTTGATATAACTAAATCAATTTTATATTTTGAATTTTTTTTAAAGGAGTCAAAAATTAAATTCCTTAAATTACTTCCATTGCCAGAAATAAATACTGCGACATTAATTTTTTTACTTCCAATGGATTCTGGCATTAAATCTAACTTTGTTTTTACCTCGAGTAATTTTTCCTATCACATACGGATTATATTCTCTTGAAAAATATTTAACAATTTTTTTTAAATTTTTAGAATTTATTATTAAACAAAAACCAACACCACAATTAAAAGTTTTTAACATTTCTCTATCAGAAATATTATTTTTTTTTAACCATCTAAATATGTTTAAAGTTTTAATTTTACTTAAATCAATATCAGCACATAAGCCATTAGGTATTACCCTTTTAATGTTATCATTCAATCCACCCCCAGTTATATTTGCACAACCATTCAATAATTTTTTTTCATTTAAATTAAGAATTTCATTTACATAAATTTTAGTAGGCTTAATTAGCTCTTTTTTTAAAAAATTATTTTTTTTAATATTAATTTTTTTTTTATGCAGGACATGTCTAACTAATGAGTATCCATTAGAATGTATTCCTGAAGATGGCACAGCTAAGATTAGATCGCCACTTTTAATTTTTCTTTTGAGTAATAGTCTTTCTTCATCTACTATACCTACAGCAAATCCCGCTATATCAAATTTATTTTTTTCGTATGTTCCAGGCATTTCTGCAGTTTCTCCACCTACAAGTTCGCAGTTTGCTAATCCACAACCCTTTTTTATTCCTGTTATGATATCCTTCAGTTTTTTAAGAACGATTTTATTTGTTGAGATATAATCTAAAAATAGAATAGGTTTAGCACCCTGAACAATTAAATCATTAACGCTCATTGCAACTAAATCTATACCTATGGTATCGTATTTATTTAATAGATTAGCTATTTCTACTTTAGTACCTACACCATCAGTGCATGCAACAATCTTAGGTTTTTTAAACCCCTTTGGAATGTCAGTAATTGAGCCAAACCCACCAATATTACTAAACTTTTTGTTGCCTTTTTTCTTTGATGAAATATTTGATATGAATTTTACAAATTTATCAGCAGTATCAATATTGACGCCACTTTTTTTATAAGTAAAGGTTTTATTATTCATTAAGATATTATTTAATAATGCATTATC
>MDTG01084199.1_pt1 | contig 11532 bp, 7 predicted proteins | sample 811421 | NCBI WGS metagenome assembly MDTG01 (sample SAMN05326645, study PRJNA326480) | marine metagenome | isolation source: seawater | place: Pacific Ocean: South East | collected 2011
ACGAGTGCGAATACGAAGACGAGTCCGACGAAGAAGCGGCCACCGAGGATGAATCCGACGAGGAGTCCGACGAAGAAGCAGCCTACGAGGATGAATCCGACGAGGAGTCCGACGAAGAAGCAGCCTACGAGGATGAATACGAAGACGAGTCCGACGAAGAAGCGGCCTACGACGAGGAGTCTGACGAAGAAGCGGGCTACGAGGATGAGTCTGACGAGGAGTCCGACGAAGAAGCGGGCTACGAGGATGAATCTGATGAGGAGACAGGCGAAGAAGCGATCTACGAAGCGGAGCCTGACGAAGAGGCCCTCAGCGAGGGTGCGGAAGCCGGCGAGTCCGAAGAGTTCGAAGCTGAGGGCGACGACGCCGACGCTGATGAGGCCTTTGAAGTAGAGGGCGCGACGGAAGAGTTCGAAGTGTCGCTCGATGAACGAGCTCCGGACGAGGTCGGCGACATCGTCGAGGACGTCGCCGCCGAAGAGCCCGACGTCGTGGCGGCGGATCGCAGCGTCGGCGCCGCCGAAGACGCGGCTGCCATCGCGATCCCGCGTCCCGACAACGCCGCGGAACCCCGGGTCCCGACGCCGCCTGCGATGTCGGCCGAGCGAGATCCAGGGCGCCAGCAGAACCTGTTTGGCGGGGGGCTCGATGAGCAGCTGATCGAGGAGGCGCGCGAGCTGCTGGTGCGAGGACGCCGGCCGAGCGCCTCGATGCTGCAGCGCAAGCTTCGGATCGACTACGAGCTCGCGCAGGACCTGCTGCGCGAGCTGTCGAACCGGGGCCTCATGGGGACGGACAGCTAGCGCGGCCCCGTGGCAGGTGAAAGTAGGACTGGGCGCCAGGATTCCTCGCGGCGAAGGGTGGTCGGAAACCCGCTCGCGAACCGACCCCGAGGTGGTCGCCAACGGTTTCCCCAGGTTTGTCCACAACATGCCAAGGGGGCGCAGGCTTGCGCTCGGACAGGCTGCAGGTAACTAAGGACGGCTCAGTAGATGGTGGACCTGCAGCAGAGTTTCGAAGGACGCGGCGTGCCGCAGAACCTAGACGCCGAACGTTCGGTTCTAGGCGCGCTCTTGCTTCACACAGACGCGATCGTCGACGTCACGTTCCTGAAGCCAGAAGACTTCTACCTCCCGAAGCATCAGCAGATCTTTCAGGCTCTCCTCTCGGCCTACAACACGCGCACGGCCACCGACCCGATCGTCGTCGGGGAAGAGCTCTCACGTCAGGGCAAGCTCGAGGAGATCGGCGGACACGAGCAGCTCATGGACCTAATGGAGGGCGTGATCACGGCCGCCGGGGTCGTGTATCACGCCGAGATCGTGCGCGAGAAGGCGATCGCTAGGCGCCTGCTCGACACGTGCTTGGACGTCGCTCGACGCGCCTACGACAACGAGAGCGAGGCCAAGGAGCTCCTCGACGAAGCCGAGCGCAAGATCTTCGAGATCTCCGGCATGGACAAGAGCGGCGACGCGGTCAGCATCGCCGACGTCCTGCAGGCGACCTTCGAGAAGATCGATCGTCTGCGCGAACGCGAAGGCCGATTGACGGGTCTCGCGACCGACTACTACGACTTCGACGACATGACGGGCGGCCTGCAGGGCGGCGAGCTGGTCATCATCGCGGCGCGCCCGTCGATGGGTAAGACGACCTTCGCTCTGAACCTCACTGAGCGCGTATCCAACCACGGAAAAGGCATCGCCTTCTTCTCGTTGGAGATGTCCAACCAGCAGGTGATCCAGAACATGCTCTGTTGCCGCGCGCAAATCGACGGCTCCGCGATGCGCAAGGGGCGCATTACGGATCAGCAATACAAACGACTGCAGGAAGAGGCGGCCAAGCTCTACGAGACGCCTATCTACATCGACGACACGCCCGGCATCTCGATTACGCAAATTCGCGCAAAGGCCCGCAGGCTGAAGCAGAAGCACGGCATCGACATGATCGTTGTTGATTACCTGCAGCTGATGACCGGCGGCGGTCGCTTTGAGAGTCGCCAGCAAGAGATCTCAGCTATCTCGCGGGGCCTCAAGAGCATCGCCCGCGAGCTGTCTGTCCCGGTGCTGGCGTTGTCGCAGTTGAATCGTGACGTTGAGAATCGTGACGATCACCGCCCGCGGATGAGCGACTTGCGAGAGTCAGGGGCGATCGAGCAAGACGCCGACGTGATCTTGTTGCTGCACCGCGACGACTACTTCAACCCGACTGAAGAAAACCGGGGCCTAGCCCAGATCATCATCGCCAAGCAACGAAACGGACCGACCGGAGAGGTCGCGTTGCGCTTCTTCCGCGAGTACATGCGCTTTGAGAACTACACCCGCCGAGCCGAACCGATGCAGTAGCGTCGTCGGGCGCCTCGCGGCTTGGCTCCTCACGGTCGCGACGCTGTCATTGGCGCTGAGCGCACAAGACCTGCCGCCCGCGCCTGAGCCCGGCGCGCAGGGCCCCGGCTCGCAGGGTCCGGGTGCGCGCGTGGATCGTCCGCTGCCGACAATTAGCGGCGAGCTGTTCTTTGAGGAGGCCGTGCGGGCGATGAAGGGCAAGCCGGTCCGTTCGATCCAGATCACTCGGTCAGACCAGCGCACGGAGTCGGTGACGCCGTTCGATCCGGAGGCCGCGGACTCGATCGTGCGCGGCCTTGAGACCCGGATCGGCCAGCCCTTCGAGCCGCGGAAGATCGCTGCTGACTGCGCCGCGCTCTGGACCGAGCGACGGCTCGTAGTGCGGGCTTACGCCGAAGACGTCGACGGTGAGGTCGTCGTGACGTTCCAGGTAGACCTCCGCGTCGAGCGCTACGAGGACGTCGAGTTTGTCGGCAACGACGAACTAGGACAGCAGGAGATCTACGCGCTCATCGGCTTCTACGCCGGGCGGCGCACGACGCGCACCGAGGCCGAGGCGATGCGCAAGCTGCTGTTGGCGCGTTACCGCCGGGACGGTTTCGCGTTCTGTGACATCCGCTTGATCGACCTGCCGGCATACAGCGACGAGTCAGGCGGCGGTGACGGGGTGTCTGCTGGAAAGCGGCTGCAGATCCTGATCGAAGAGGGGCCAAAGGTCACCGTCCGTGACATCGACTTTGTGGGGAACCAGTCGTTCCCCGCTGATCCGATCCTGGGACTGTTCGGCACCGACGGCTACCTCGTTCGAGACGCGAGCATCGAGAGCGATCCGGCGCGCGGCTTCATCCGAGGGGGCGCCTTTAGCCGGGAAGTGCTCGAAGAGGACCTCGACCGCTTGCGGCTGTTCTATCGGAGTCGCGGTTTCTTGGAGGCGACCGTCGACGTGACCGACGTCCGCTTCACGGAGAGTCGCGAGAGTGTCGACCTATCGTTCGTGATCGTCGAGGGGCCACGGTATCGCGTGCGCTCTATCAAGGTCGAGCACGTGTCTCCGGATCAAAGCCCGTTGCTCGGGGAGCCGGTCTACTCTGCCGAGGAGATCGGCGAAGTCCTCACCGTGCAACCTGGCCAGTTCTACGACCACGAGCGCCTGCAGCGCGACCAGCTGGCGATCGAAGAGTTCTACGGTCGCCGCGGTCACCCGTCGGTCAACTTCCCCGGAATGCGACAGGCGCTGCGCCAGGGCTGCCGCGTGTTCACGCCGCTGGAGGTCTACGGCGACGGGCCGGAAGTGGACATCGTCTTCCAGGTCAGCGAGGGTTCTCCCAAGAACCTTCGCGACGTCGTCATCCGCGGCAACGCGCTCACGCGTGACCCGGTGATTCGTCGGCGTTTCCGCGTGTTGCCCGGAGAGCGGATCGACATGCTCGAGGTGCGTCGCGCGCTGCGTCGGCTGGAGAACACCCGCTTCTTCCAGGACCCTGTCACCCTGCAGGGACCGCGCCTGCAGATCGAGCCGGTCGCGGGCGATCCGGACCAGGTCGATCTAGGCCTGGACCTCCACGACGGGCCGACGGGCGAACTGCGATGGGGCGTCGGGATCTCTACCGGGATCGGCGCTCAGGCGCAGGTCACCTTCAACAAACGAAACTTCGATCTCTGGAGCCCGCCGAGCAGCGCCAACCCCGTGACGGTCGTCCGCGAGGTTCTGCTGGCGAAGGCGTTCCACGGCGGGGGGCAAAACCTCTCGATGTTGCTCGCGCCCGGCAGCAGGCAGAGCCAGTTCGCCGTCACGTACGTCGAGCCGGACATCTTCGAGGACCACCTCGACACCTATGCTCTACGCGTGACGGGTCAGCGCCGGATCCTGCGCCTGCCCGACGGCTACACGTCCGACGTCTTGGGGGCCGAGGTCGGGCTCTCGCGGAACTTCACCGAGTTCTTCAACGCGGGCGTATCTTTGCGCCAAGAGGCGGTGGAGGTCGACAGCATCGCCCAGGACGCGACGGTGCTGGCGTTCGACGCTGAAGGGACCACGGAGCTTCGCGGGCCGCGTTTGAGCCTCAGGTACCGCAACTTTGACGACCCGCTCAGGCCGACCAAGGGCGTCGACGTACGGCTTTCGTTTGAGGTCTTGGGCGGTCTGTTGGGCGGCGACGAGAGCTTGACCAAATGGGAGCACCAGGCGGACATCTACTACCCGCTCCTCGAGAACGAGATGGGACACCGCACCGTGTTCCACTGGCGGCAGTTCTTCGGCTTCGCTCAAGAGTACGGCAGCAGCGACGACGTCTTCCTCACTGAGCGTTTCTACATGGGCGGCGCCAACCTCCGCGGCTTCGACTTCCGCCGGGCCGGTCCGACGCAGTTCCGGCGGCCGCTGGGCGGCGAGGTCGTCTATACCTCCACCTACGAGATCTTCTTCCCCTTGGTGGCGACTCGGATCGGCGGGGAAGTCCGTGACCGCGAGCTGTTGAGGTGGGTGATGTTTACCGATATCGGTTTGCTCGGACTCGGCCCGAGCGACCCGACCTTCGGTGAGCTGCGGGCGAGTTCCGGCGTCGGACTGCGCATCGAGATCCCTTACTTGGAGCTGCCGATCGCGCTCGATCTCGGGTGGCCGTGGTTCTACGAGGAATCCGACGACCGCCGGCAGCTCTTCTTCTCGATCAGTCGATGACAGAGGGCCGACCTTTTCGGACGCTGGGTCGCGAGGAGCTCGTCAGCAACCCCTGGCACCGTTACTGCCGTGATCGTTATGTGCAACGCGATGGCTCACCTGGCGATTACTACTACATCGACATGCCGGGCAGCTGCGCCTCGATCCCTATGTTCGCCGACGGCACGGTGACCTTGCTACGCGTCCATCGTTATCTCCTCGGTGAAGAGCTCTGGGAGTTCCCGATCGGAGGAATGAAGCGCGGCGAGGAGCCCTTGGAGGTCGCCAAGAAGGAACTGCGAGAAGAGGCCGGGCTACTCGCAGCCGACTGGACGCCGCTCGGTCACTTTGCGCCGTACAAGGGCGTCTCTAATGAGAGGTGTCACTTCTTCCTGGCGCGCGAACTGGAGCAGGGGCCTCAGTCGTTGGAGCCGAGCGAGCAGATCTCCGTCCACCGTATGCCATTCGCAGACGCGCGGCGCGTGATCATCGGTCAAGAGTGTGGAGACGGACAGTCGATGGCTGGGCTGCTGCTGCTCGACCGCTGGCTCGCCGCAGGTAACTGTTTGTGAGCGGCGCGTCTTTGCGTGACTTCGACCGCGTCGAGTCGGCGCTGCGTCAGGCGATGACCCTGGCGCTGCGGTTCGCGGCGGACGGGTTTGAGGTCGAATACAAGGCGGGGGGCAGCCCGGTGACGGCGGCAGATCGCGCCATCGACGTTTTGCTTCGAGATGAGCTGGTGGAGGTCGGCGACGGTTGGCTCAGCGAAGAGAGCCGCGATGACGCCCGCCGTCTAGATTGCTCGAGGGTTTGGGTCGTCGACCCGCTCGACGGCACGAGCTCTTTCGTCGCTGGTCGCAGTGACTACTCGGTCTCGATCGCTTTGCTCGTGGATCGGCAGCCCGTGTTGGGCGCCATCGGTAGCCCGGTCAACGGCGTCACCGTGGTCGGTGGGGTCGGCCACGGCGTGCGCGTCGAAGGGAGCCCTGCGTGGCGACTGACAGGAGGGGGCGATCGACCGCGAGTGGTGATGTCGCAGAGCGAGATGGAGCGCGGCGACGCGCGCGGCCTGGACGCAAAGCTGCCTGTGCAGCCGGTCGGATCCGCTGCCTACAAGCTCGCCTTGGTCGCCGCCGGCTTCGCGGACGCGACATGGACGACGTGGCCGAAGCACGAATGGGACGTCGCAGCAGGCGCTGCGCTGGTCCTCGCCGCAGGCGGCGAGGTGTGGTTGCCTCGCGGCGGGCACATGCTGTGGAATCGGGCGCGCCCGCGTTTTTTGAGCTTCGCCGGTGCCCGCGCCGGTATGCGCAGCGCGGCGGAGCGATTCATCTGATCGTCACCAGAGTTGGACGCTCGCTCTATCGCTCAAATAGGGCTGAGCGCCGCTGATCGGGATCACGAGCAGCTGGGCGAAGAGGGTCGAGCCGGTCACTGCGGCAGACATTGGCGGTTTCCAGCGCAGCTGACCAACCCCGCTCCGCGCGTCGGTGGTCAATGGGATGATCACCGCTGATGCGATGTCGAGCTGCAGCTCACCCAGGTTCAGCAAAGACGCCGGCGCCGCGGGGGGCGCGATCGCCGCGAATACGAGCGCGTCGCTGATCGGCGCAGTGGTGAAGCTAACTTCGACGCCGCGTGGCTGGACGCGTCGAAAGTGCGGGTATTGTTGTAGCGCGACGATCTCGGGCAGCATGCCGCAAGCGAAGATGCGTTGCGGCGCGACGACGTAGCCGACTTCGCTGTTCGCGTGCGCGGTGACGGTCGCGCCGCCGATGTCGACGCGGCGCCAAGCGGCGGCCTGCGCGCCGATGCCGTGGGCGCTGGAGCCGTCGACCGCCAGCGCGGTCGTTCGCCAGATCCGGAACATCGGGGCGCCTGCGCCAGTGCGGGGGGTCGAGAGCCAGCGCCCTTGTTCGGTGTCGAAGGCGTACAGGGCGCTCGTGTCGTAGGCTACGAGCGGCGCGCTGCTCGGGTTGCCGGCGAGGCCGGATACGCTGTGCCCGAGCGGGACGAACTGTCCGCTCCCGGCGGCGAAAGCGTAGCAGTCGTCGTTTGTCGTGAACGCGACTGTCGTCGTCGTGACGACCGGCGTCCCCGCGCTCTGAGTCGGCGCTGTGTGCCAAGCGCCGGTCATAGCGCTAAACGCGTAGACCGTGCCCGCGTTGTCGACGCAGTGCGCATAGGCCGCGCCTGCGCCGGAGGTCGACGGCAGCACACCCAGCGGTGCGACCTGTTGTCGAAGACACGTGTATCCCCGTACGCCGCCGGCGCCGTGCAGCAGCGCCGTCGCAAGGCCTGCTTCAACGTAAGCCGCAGCAGCGCCGATGTTCCTGAGGTCGCCGGTGACGGCAGAGTAGGCGTGGAGGTCGCTGCCGACGGCGAGGAGCGCGTAGAGGTCGCTGCTCGCGATCACGCTTGCGCCCCCTCTTGGGATGGTGACGAACTGGCCGCGGAGGCCGCTGTAGGCGACGCCGGCGGTTGGACCTAGCCACAGCCCCCAATCGTCACCGCGCTGGAACGTCGCGTTCGCTGGGAGGGACGTCGAGGTCCAGGCGCGCGTGTGGGCCGAGAAGGCGTGCGCTGAGTCGCCCGTCGCGAAGCCCGCCGTGCCGTCAGCGTTGAGGGCGGTGACCGCGGTCGCGACCGACGCGTGCCATACGCCTTCGAAAGCGCTCATGCCCAGCAGTTGGCTTCCGCTCAGCACGACAGCGACGTGGCGCTGCACGCTGGCGCTCGCGCCAGCAGCCACGGATCGCGTCACCCACTCGCCGGTGAAGGCGCTGAACGCGTGCAGCGCGCTACCGTCGCAGATGAGCGCGATCGAGTCGTTCTTCGCGCCGCTGCTGTTCCAGAGCGTCGCAGCCGGCGTCACTTGGCGACGCCGCGATATGCCGAAGTAGGCAGATACCGCCCGGACCTGCGTGTCGTCGATCAGCAGTACGCAGTCGTTGAACAACTTGACGGACGTCGACGCGGACTTACTCAGCTCGATCCAGGTCCTGGTTACCGAGGAGAAAACGTGCAGCGTCGCGCCAGCGTCGTACGTCGCGAACTTGCCCTGGCCCAGTATGGCGTTGGGCGCCACGGTGGCGGGCAGTGTCAGCTCGCCCCAAGCCGACGGCGCTTGCGCGGAGGCCGCGCTCGCGATGAGCGCGGTGGCTACGAGCGACCGGAGAGGCTGATACACGCGTGTAAATTACTGCGTATCGATGCAGATGTAGAGGCCTTATGCGCGCGTAGCGCTCAGTCCCTCAGCATCTCGCCGAACCAGTAGAGCCCTCCGTCTGATCGCCACACGCTCCCCGGTAACGGGCGCGTCGGTCGCGCTCGCATGAGCGGACTCGTCGGTTGCCCGCCGACGACGAGGCCCCCGACGCCGCTGCGGCGCACGACGTCGCCCTCGCCCAGCAGGTGCGATTGCCCGAGCACGACGACGAGCAGGCGGTCGGGATATTCGGCCCTGGCAGCTGCGATCGTGTCTGCGAGGATCGCGTCCCGCTTGGCTAACGGCTCTCGCGGCGTCGGCTCAAGCGCACGCACCGGGGCCCCGTGTTCGCGCGCGAACGTCAGCAGGGAACGAAAATACGAAGGGTCGAGCGCTGGGTCGTCGAGCCAGGATCCCCGCCACCGAGCGCGTAGGTCTGCGCGGAGCGCCCGCATGTCGAGCTGTCCCGTGAGGTATGCGTCAACGGATGGTTGGTCCTGCGTGCCCACGGCCTCTAGCAGCAGCGTCATCTTCGCGCCGCTTTGGGCTAACTCGGAAAGGAACTCGAGGTGGAGCGCGTGTAGGCGCGAGTGGCGATGGTGGTCGCCCAACCAGACGGCTTCCTGCTCGCGCGCGCGTCGATGCAGTTCACGTTGATTGAGCTGCTCGACGAACGCGTCGCCTGCAGCGGCGATGAAGCTCTCGCGATATTCCTGGAAGGACGCACCCGATCCGCGCTGCCTGCCGAAGGACGATGTATGGCAAGCGGCGAGGATCGTCGCCGCCACGATGACGGACAGCTTTGGCGCGCGCATGATGGCGCGCCTAGGATCACCGAAACAAAACATGAAGCGCAAGTCAGCTACAGCCATCTCTCGACGCCAAGTTGCCCCCGCCCGTTTGCTCGGTGGAGGGCGACGATGAGCGCGCGTCCCACGAAGGCGGCCCCGCTCCGCGGGCGCCGTTGCCTCGTGACCGGAGGCGGCTCCGGCATTGGCGAGGGGATCGCTCACAGTCTCGCAGCCTCCGGCGCGGCCGTCGCGGTCCTTGGGCGGCGTCGCAAGAACCTAAACCGCGTCGTCAAGGACCTACAGGCGAAGGGCGCTGAGGCGGTCGCCGTGACCGGTGACATCACTGATCAGGTTGGTATTCGCAAAGCGGTCGGCCGCGTCGCCAAGGCCCTCGGCGGTCTGGATGTGTTGGTGAACAACGCGGGGGTCGGCGGGCCGAACGCTTGCGCGAACGACGGACCCGAACGCTGGGACGACGTCGTTCGCCCCAACTTGGACGGGGTCTTCTTCACGAGTCGCGCTGCGCTGGACCATCTGCCCGACGGCGGGCGCATCGTCAACATCAGCTCTGTGCTCGGGCGCTTCGGCGTCCCGGGATACACGGCGTACTGTGCGAGCAAGCACGGCGTCATCGGCCTCACCAAGGCGCTCGCCCTGGAGCTGGCCCCTCGTGAGATCACCGTCAACGCGATCTGCCCTGGCTGGGTGGATACAGACATGGCGACAGACGGTCTGCAGCTGATGGCCGACGGTATGGGGATCGAGCTCGATGAGGCGCGCCGTCAAGCGATGGCGATGGTGCCGCTCGGCCGCATCCTGCAGCCCGACGAGATCGGAGACCTCGTGGTCTACTTGGCGTCACGCGGCGCGAGAGGCATGACCGGTCAGGCCATCAGCCACTGCGGCGGCCAGGTTATGTGGTAGCAGCGGCTACGCTCTGGCGCCTCGCCAGAGCGAGCTTGGCTGCGCCGCTTCCCGCGGTCGAAACCCATCGGAGCATCGCTCGCCCCGGCACAGCGCGCCGGGGCCGAGCTGGATCGCGCGAAGCGGCGGTCGACCGCTGGGCTAGTTGCGGATCAGCGCCCTGCCGCCGTCGCTGGCGATGAACCCGAGCGCGTTGGCGGCTTGGTCGTAGATGAACCACTGGTGGAACACCTGCAGGCCGACCAGCGCGGGCTGGTTGGGCACGGCGAAGGGCTGCTGGGCGCTGCCCGCGGCGTTGGTCGACGTCGCGGTGAGCGAGTCCAAGGAGACGAGCAGGTTGCAGCCTGGCGCGCCGGGCAGCGGCGCAGGCAGCGGGATGCTCTGGGTGACTTGGTCGCTCAGCCCGGAGACGAGTACGGCCGGGGAGCCGGTCGGCGCGTCGGTGACGCGCGGCTGGTAGGTCGTGCCGATCTCGGGCGTCCCGACGACGCTCATCTGCGGCTGCAAGAAGCTCGAGCCAGCCTGGCAGTTGACCCGCCACGAAGGATTCTGGATCAGGCCGGAGGGCGTCCACGAGGTGGTCCCGTTGGGGATGTCTCGCCAGAACGCGGAGCCGCCCGTGCCGCTGTTCAACGTGTTTAGGTAGACGTTGTTACTCGAGGTGTCGAAGCCGAGGTAGTAGGTCCCGTCGACCGGCACCGGCTGGGCGAACGTCGCCGTGTAGAAGCCCGGCGCGCTCCCGATGACGATCGTCGTCGTCGCGACCGGGTTGGGCTCGGGATCCCCGTTGTCGTCGAGGTAGATGTGGGCGGGGCACGTGACGTTGCCGCCGGTCGTCGTGCCCGAGTAGATCTCGAAGCTCAGCACCTCGTAGCTCGACGAGTTGTTCACCGTGTAGCAGTATTCGTTATCGCGGAGCGTGTTCGCCAGGGTGCCGCCGTTGGCGTTGATCTGCGGGCAGGTCGGCGGAGGCACCGGGGTCGAGCTGTCGCAGGCTTGGCCGAACGGCGTGAACGCCGGGACCACGGGATACGGGATACCCTTCTGGATAGAGGCCTGTTCTAGCTCGTTGTAGTGCGGCGTTCCGTTGAGGAGGTTGCCGTCGTCGTCGTCGGCGATGAACACCTCTAGCACGGCGTCCTCGCGGTTCGTCGCGTCAGCGACGATGGAGCTGATGACGATGTCCTCGGAGATCTGGATGGCGGCGGTCGTGCCCAGCGAGGCGCGGAGCGCTTCGCGCAGACGCCACGCCCAGCCCATCCAAACTTCGCCGGCGCCGTGCGGCGAGACGCCGGAGCTGTAGGGCCATACGCGGGAGTTGTTGCCGTTACGGATGCCCTGTCCCGGCGACTGGAAGCCGCTGCCCAGGATCGGGCTGTCGATCTGATACATGCCGATGATGTCGCCCCAACCCTCGCTGAGGCCCTCGGCGACGGAGTTCGAGATGCCGCCGTAGCGGTTGTCGAGACCGTGACCCCACTCGTGCGCGACCACGGACGAGAACGCTGTGTTCTGGCAGCCTCCGCCGGCCGAGTAGTAGGTCGTGGTGTTGCTGCCGCCGTTGTAGGTCGCGTTGCAGGTGCTGCTGTTGTTGACCGTGATGTTGAC
>MDTG01191140.1_pt1 | contig 11532 bp, 11 predicted proteins | sample 811421 | NCBI WGS metagenome assembly MDTG01 (sample SAMN05326645, study PRJNA326480) | marine metagenome | isolation source: seawater | place: Pacific Ocean: South East | collected 2011
TCCTGTAACAAGGATTTTTTTGCCACTAAGATCGAGAAGCATCTTGTCGGACTCATTTGGTTAGTATTACTTATTGTCCCTCATGTAGGGCTAAGACTCATAATTAAATGAATATATAGTTAAAAGTTATTTAATTCATTAATTTAAAAAACTATAAAATCATGGTTCGTACCGCCTCAACAATGCTTCCCTTAGGGACTATTTTACCTGATTTTGATTTAGAGATGGTATCAGGTTTGAATCTTGCTCCTGATGATCCTTTCGCAGATGTCCAAAAAATTCGGAGTTTTGATCTAAAAAAAAGGCCATTATTTTTGATGGTTATTTGCGCTCATTGTCCATTTGTAAAGCATGTTGAAAGTGGAATTACAAATTTGTTTAATTCTTTTGCTCATGATGTTCAATTCTTAGCTGTTTCTAGTAATAGTCTGATTACCCATCCCCAAGACGCTCCAGAGTTTTTGGCTTTTCAATCGAATAAGCTTGGATGGAAATTTCCTTACTTGCTTGATGCTGATCAGAAACTAGCAAAAGCCCTCAAGGCTGCATGTACTCCTGATTTTTATATTTTTTGGCCTTCATCAGAGGGGGATTTGAAATTGCGTTATAGGGGGCAGATGGATGGTAGTCGTCCTGGAAACGATATTAAAGTTTCTGGTAATGATATTAGTCTTGCGCTTAATTCATTATTTAGGGGTGAAGATATTTCAGCTGAGCAAAAACCTTCAATTGGTTGCAATATTAAATGGCATCCTGGAATGGAGCCAGAATGGTTTGGATGAATTTATGGTTTTCTTTTCAATTTTTATCATTGGAACTTAGTCTGGTTATATGCAAATCCCTCCTTTTAGCTTAGATGCTCAAATATCCGACATCGGAGAAGAAATTGAAGAAGCTTTAGTCAGAGTTTTTAGAAGTGGCAAATATATTGGAGGTCATGAAGTGGCTTCATTTGAAGAGGCTTTTGCGTCAAAAGTACAAACCTCTTATTCAGTGGGTTGTAATAGCGGAACAGATGCATTAATTCTTGCTTTAAGGTCACTAGAAATTGGTAAAAATGATGAAGTGATAACTTCATCATTTAGTTTTTTTGCTACTGCAGAAGCAATTAGTAATGTTGGCGCCAGGCCAGTTTTTATTGATATTGATCCTGAAAACTATCTCATGGATCTTGACTTAATAGAAAAAGCAATAACTCCCAGAACAAAAGCTATTTTGCCAGTTCATTTATTTGGTCGTCCAATAGATATGGATAAATTAATGGAAATTGCTGAAAATAATAATCTAAAGGTAATAGAAGATTGTGCACAAGCTGTTGGTTCAAGTTGGAGAGGAAAGCCTGTTGGAAGTTTTGGTGATGTGGGTTGTTTTAGTTTCTTTCCTACAAAAAATTTAGGAGCTGCAGGTGATGGAGGAGCTATTACAACCAACGATTTTAATTTAGTAAAAATAATTAGAGAATTAGCTATTCATGGGATGCCAAAGAGATATTTGCATACTGAAATTGGTTACAATAGTAGATTGGATGCATTACAGGCTGCAATTTTAAATGTTAAGTTAATTCGTCTAAATACATGGATAAAGCAAAGAAAGGAAATTGCGAATAATTATATAAATAAGTTATCAGTTCTTGAAGCTATTAAATTGCCATCAAAGAACTTAAGCAAAAACGTTGGACATTCTTGGAATCAATTTGTGATAAGAATATTAGACAATGCAGTTGTTAATAATAAAGAGGATAAAGTCGACATTGTTTTGGAGAGTGATAATAGAGATCATTTTAGAACTAAACTTCAGAGTTTAGGGGTAAACACGATAATTTATTATCCAATACCTATTCATCTTCAACCTGCATATAAAGAACTAGGATATAAAGAGGGATCCCTACCTATTACAGAAAAAGTATGTAACCAAGTAATTAGCTTACCTATTTTCCCCGAGCTCAAATCTTATCAACAATCATATGTTATTGATACAATTAAAAAAATATTCAATAAATAGTTTAATTCAGATTTGAATATAATTCTTTGAAGATAGTTGTTTGGTTTTTGTGATCTATTATAGGTTCTGGATAGCATTTTCTTTCAGAAGCGATTATGTCACCTGAAAGTAAATTAGATGTTGATATGTGAGATAATTCAGGGACCCATTTTCGTATATATTTAGCATCTTTATCGAATTTACAAGCTTGTGTGAAAGGATTAAATATCCTCATCGGTTTCGGGTCCATACCACTGCTAGCACTCCATTGCCACCCTCCATTGTTTGATGCCAAGTCACCATCAACTAAGCTTTTGATAAAGAGATTTTCCCCCCATCTCCAATCAATTAAAAGGTCCTTAACAAGGAAAGAAGCAACAATCATTCGACATCTATTGTGCATCCAACCAGAGTACTTAAGTTGTCTCATTGAAGCATCGACTATAGGAATTCCAGTTAATCCATTACTCCAAGACTCAAACCAATCAGTTCTGTTTTGCCATGGGAAATTAAACCATTTTTTTCTATATGGACCTTGTTCAAGTTCTGGAAAATTAAAAAGAACATTTTGATAGAATTCTCTCCAAGCAAGCTCCTTAATCCAGGTGTTAATAGAAACTAGATTGAGCTCATGATTAGAATTTATTTTTGATAATTGAGCTCCATTCCATACAGCTCTGCAGCTTATAGTTCCCATACTTAAAGCGGCACTTAGATTAGAGGTTGATTCTAAAGATGGAATATCTCGTGCTTGATTATATGAATTTATAGTTCCAGAATTGATAAATAAATTTAATTGTTTTAAGGCTTCTGATTCTCCTGGTCTACAAGGACAAAGATTGTTACTTTTGAATCTATTTGAAGATAATAATTCATTTACTGATTCACTTTCTCTAAGAATAGAATAGTCTAGTTCGGAGTTTCTTATGAAGTCTATATCCTCATTACTTAGTCCTTCAATTTTGTCAGATGTTGAAAAAACTGTTATTGAATTATCCTTTGATAGATTATTATTATTTATGTTTTCAATCCATTTCCGATAAAAAGGACTGTAAACCTTATAAGGCTCCCCATTGTTTGTTTTGATATGCCTAGGGTTGACAATTAATTGATCTTGAAAAGTGTATATTTTTTTCTTTTTATGTTCTAAGAGTTTTGTGATTTGGGTGTCTCTATAAATTTCATAAGGTTCAATATTCTCGTTCCAATAGACAGATTCGGTTTTAATTAGGTCGACTAATCTATTAATTAATTTTATTGGATCTCCATTTAATATTAATAATCGACTACCTCTGAGTTTCCAGTTTCTTTGTAATTCAAGAAGACTTTCGGCCAAAAACCAATTTTTCGCCTCAGATGTCGTTTTATTTATATCTAATAGCTTGGGATCTAAAATATAGACCCCAACTAAATTTTTTGAATTTTTTGATGCCTCTGATAAACCAATATTGTCTTCAATCCTTAAATCTCTCCTATGCCAGAATATTGTCCGAAATTTTGTCATTTTATATTCAAGATTTGACATGTTCTGAACCAAGCTGTGATGCTTTTGCCATCCAAAGACTCTTTGCCACTTGCAATAATTTCATTTAATCTTTCTGGGGTCATTTTTAATACTTCAATATCTTCATCTGCATCTCCATCAGGCTTCTTTTTTAGCTTTTTTAAATCTCGTGCTAAAAAAAGATGAATTTTTTCATCTGAATATCCTGGACAAGGAAGCATCTCACCAAGATTGTCCCATTTTTCGGCGGAATAACCACTTTCCTCTTGAATTTCTCTTTTTATTGATTCAAGTGGACTTTCCCCTTCTTCTAGAGTACCAGCTGGAAATTCAAGAATTCTTCTTGAGCATGCAAATCTATATTGGCGAAGAATAATTACATCTCCAGATTGTGTGATTGGTACTGCTAAAGCAGCCCCAGGATGTCTAATGATCCCAAATTCACCCTCCATTGAATTAGGCATGAGAATTTTATTAATTTCAAATCTAATTTTTTTTGCATCAAGATAAGCTTTTGTCTCAAGAATTTTTGAGGGTTCAGGTCCTTTGATAGTCATGTATCGTTCTCAACTCACATAGGATGGCTGATTTTTGAAGAAAAGGTTGGTGATTAATGTTACGAGATTTATTCCGGCCAAAAAATTTGGGATTTGATAAGTCTTGGTTTCCCTTGAGTCCTGGACAAAACTTCTGTTAGAGGTATTAAAACGAAATTTCTTTCACTAAATTTTGGATGAGGCAAAATTAGAGTTTTTGTATTGATCTGTAGTCCTCCCCAGCAGATAAAGTCAATATCTAATGATCTTGGACCCCAAAATGATTCTTTGTTAGTTCTTTCTCTCCCACCAATTTTTTCCAAATGTAAAAATTTTTTCATTAAATTTATCGCTGCTTGTTTTTGCGGCTTTAATTTTGAAAAAACCTCTCCATCAACAACTAGTACTGTATTAATAAAATTTGGCTGATCAGCTGGGCCACCTAAAGGATCTGTTTCAAACAAAGGTGCCCAATTGAAAGACAAAGACTTTTCAACATTTTGAGTTTTTGTAGTGTGACAATTCAAAGCTGCATGCCAGTCAATTATGCTTTTTTCAATTTGAGGTCTAATAGCAGCTATTGTTCTTACGGGATCGCCAAACTTACTAGGGATGTTTGCTCCTATAGAGATTACGAGTTTCAACTCTGGTTTTGGTTTTGCATTAGTCATGCGAACATTAAAAGACTTTTTAAAATTTGATTGATTTATCCAACCCTATGGTTTCTAGTGGATTAAATAACAAAAACGTCACCTCTTTCTCAAAAGAGAATGTTCTCATCGATAGAGCTAATCGTGCTTTCCCGCTTGCTGCTATTACGGGTCATGGAACATTAAAACTTGCTTTAATGCTTGCAGCAGTTGATCCAGGTTTGGGTGGTGTGATAATTGCAGGTGGAAGAGGAACTGGAAAATCAGTTTTAGCAAGAGGATTACATGCTCTTCTTCCTCCTATTGAAATAATTGACTTTGATACATTATTAAAAAGTGATAATAATGATGGTTTTTCCATTTATCCAGCAGGTAGAAATTTAGATCCTTCGTTTTCGGACGAATGGGATAACTCGACCAAAAATATTTTTTCAAAAAAAATAGGCAGTCTTGAAAATAAGAGTGATTTAGAAAATATTCCCAAAAAAGTTGTTCCTGCTCCATTTATTCAGGTTCCCTTAGGCATTACTGAAGATAGGCTTGTTGGTGCTGTTGATGTTGCAGCCTCACTATCAAGTGGCACTCCAATATTTCAACCAGGCCTATTAGCTGAAGCTCACAGAGGTGTTTTGTACATAGACGAGTTGAATTTGTTAGATGATGGAATTGTTAATCTTCTTTTGGCTTCAGTTGGCGCAGGTGAAAATAGAGTTGAAAGAGAGGGTTTGAGCTTAAGTCATCCATGTCGCCCCCTATTGATTGCTACTTACAATCCAGAGGAAGGGGCTTTACGCGACCATCTTTTGGACAGATTTGCAATTGTTTTATCTGCAGATCAATTGATTACAAACGAGCAAAGAGTAGAAATAACGCAATCTGCCATTTTGCATGGCCAATCCAGCGAAGCTTTTTCAAAAAAATGGTCTGAAGATACTGAATCTTTATCAACACAATTGCTCTTAGCAAGACAGTGGCTTCCGGATGTTCAAATTAGTGAAGATCAAATTGAATATTTAGTTCTAGAGGCTATTCGAGGAGGGGTCGAAGGCCATAGGTCAGAGCTCTATGCAGTTAGAGTCTCAAAGGCTCATGCTGCTTTGTGCGGGAGAGATGAAGTGGATGCGGAAGACCTGAAGGTGGCTGTAAGACTTGTTATCGCTCCCAGGGCTATGCAGATGCCCTCAAATGAAGAGATGGAACCACCACCACCTGAAGATCAGCAGGCACCTCCACCTCCACCTGAAGAGTCTGATGAAAACAGTGATCAAGAGGAAGAACAAGAAGAGGATCAAGATCAAGAATCATCTCCTCCAATTCCAGAAGAATTTATGCTTGACCCAGAAGCTTGTGCTGTTGATCCTGATTTACTGCTTTTTTCATCTGCTAAATCAAAAAGTGGCAATAGTGGTAGCAGATCAGCTGTTTTAAGCGATAATCGAGGAAGATATGTAAAACCGATTCTTCCAAGAGGTCCAGTTAGGAGAATTGCAGTAGATGCAACTCTAAGAGCTGCAGCTCCTTACCAAAAAGCCCGAAGAGAAAGGGAGCCTAATAGAAAGGTCATAGTTGAGGAAGGTGATTTGCGTGCAAAATTACTGCAGCGCAAAGCAGGAGCTCTAGTGATTTTTTTAGTTGATGCAAGTGGTTCAATGGCGCTCAATAGGATGCAAAGTGCTAAAGGAGCTGTTATCCGTTTGCTAACAGAAGCTTATGAAAACAGAGATGAAGTATCTCTGATCCCTTTTCGAGGAGAACAAGCAGAGGTTTTGCTTCCGCCAACAAGATCAATCACTGCTGCAAAAAGAAGACTTGAGTCAATGCCATGTGGAGGTGGCTCTCCCCTCGCTCATGGGTTGACTCAAGCTGCAAGAGTAGGTGCAAATGCATTGGCTACTGGAGATTTAGGACAAGTAGTTGTTGTCGCAATAACTGATGGTAGGGGGAATGTCCCATTAAGCACATCATTAGGTCAACCAGTTCTTGATGGAGAGGAACCTCCGGATTTGAAGCAAGAAGTTCTTGATGTGGCTTCTAGATATCGCTCTCTTGGTATCAAATTGCTTGTTATTGATACCGAAAGAAAGTTTATTGCGAGTGGAATGGGTAAAGATCTAGCTGAAGCTTCTGGAGGTAAATATGTTCAATTACCAAAGGCTAGTGATCAAGCAATTGCTTCAATTGCCATGGATGCAATAAATAGCGTCACATGAAAATTTTTGATTTTTAAGGATAGATTTCATCAAATAATTTACTTAAACCGATAGTGACTCGTTTAAGAGCATTTATAAGTTCTTCATCTTCCATGAGATTACGCATATCGGAACTCATCTCATCCATCTTCTTTGTTAAAGAACTTGAAGTAGAGGCAAGCTCCTGAATATCTTTTAAAGTCTTTGGATTGTCTAAACTTTCAAGAATATTATTTAAATGAAATGAAGCTTTTGTTAGTTCAGAAATGATGGGTTTAGCTCTAAGAAGTTCTGATTTAGACAACACAACCAGTTCGTCAAGATTGGCCTGAGTTCTATCAAATTGTTTAATAGATTCCGATACTTTTGCAACTATTGCTTGTTTATCGGCTTGATCAATGATTTCATCAAGGCCTTCTGTGATAGTTGAAATGCTAACCCTTTCTAAGCCTTTAATTTTATCTCCTCCACATAAAATTCTTTTATTTGGACAATCTTTATAGTTTGTAGATAATTCGCTCTTATTTAATGATTTTCCTAATGAGATTAAAGATAGTTGTGCATCTCCTCCAAGAACTGAGCTTGTGACTATTTTTGCAATGACAGGTTTTGGTAAGATTAGATTGTTTTTGTGTATTTTAATTTTGGTTTCAACGGTGTTAGGGGTGAAATTTATTTCTTGAACAGACCCTACGATGATTCCTCTGTAGGTAACAGGAGACATCTTTGCAAGACCACTAGCATCTTTGAAATTCGCTGATATCTCCCAGGTTTTTGTACCTAAACGAAAATCTCTTAACCAAAGCATTGCCCCTGAGAAGATTATTAATCCACCTAATAGTGAAAAACCAACAAAAGCATCACGTAAGCTTCTCCTCATGAATTTATAAGTCCTCTGGTTGCATTGGCCCTTGAAGGTTACCTGTTCGAAATTGTTTTATATAGGGATTTTCACTTTGTTTGAATTGATCTATAGATCCATCCCATTGGAATTTGCCATCATAAAGCAAAATAACTCTATTAGCAGTTCTTTCAATTGTACTTGAAACGTGACTTACGACAATTGAACAACCTTCAGCTACATCAGTTGTTTTGATAATTAGATCTTCAATTCTTGTGCAAGCTATTGGGTCTAATCCCGCGGTTGGCTCATCATAAAGAAGAATTGGTATTGAGTCAGTTTCTTTTTTTGAGTCACTTATTAGTGCACGAGCGAAACTTACTCTTTTTTGCATTCCCCCACTAAGTTGATTTGGGAATTTTTCTGCTACATCGTATAAGCCCACTTGCTGTAAACAATGAATAACTTTTTTTTGAATGATCTCTTCAGAAAAAACTTTCTGTTTCTCAAGCAAAAAACCTACATTTTCCATGACAGTTAAAGATGCCAGTAATGCGGGGTTTTGAAAAACTAATCTCACATCAGGGGGATCGTTTTGATCAAGCCTCAAATATTTTTGCTGAATACCTGATATTTGAAGACTTCCACTTGAAGGTAATAGTAAACCTGCAATCAAGCGAAGTATTGTTGACTTGCCCGAGCCGGATGGACCTATTATTGCGAGTCTCTCTCCAGCTTGAATGGCAAGATTGACTTCATTGAGAACTTTATTTGATCCCAGTTCTATACTGAGATCTTTCATGCACATTACTTGAGTGTTTTTTGACACTCTCTCTCCTTATGTATGTTTACTTATCTCATTTTGGATGAGATGTCTGAATTGGGAAGTTTAATTAGAGTTTATATTAATTAATTATGCATGTCTCTTAGTAGAAAATTTCTCTAAATTAAATCCATTGAAAAAAAGAACAAAAAGAAAATTAATAAGATCAGCTATGCGGAGGAGCTTATCCGCGAGTTTATCTTTTCAAATTTATTCACGCTTTAAAAGAGCTATCAGATGGCTGCTCCCTGGGCTCGTGGTTAAAAGGTGGATGATGACATCTGGATTGGGTTTGTTAATTGCTCTGATCGGAGCTTCTATTTGGGCTGATCTTCGTCCCCTCTATTGGGTCGTTGAAAGACTTTTTTGGCTTTTAGGATTTTTAACTACTTTTATACCCAGAACTATTTCTGGACCAATAGTCTTTTTAATTGGAATATCATTATTGATTTGGGGGCAAGGAAGAAGTTTTGAATCTATCAAGCAAGCTGTAGGGACAAAAAAAGATACTTTTTTAGTTGATGCATTAAGGGCTAAACAAAAATTAAATAGAGGACCAAACATTGTCGCAATTGGAGGTGGAACGGGTTTATCATCATTGTTAAAAGGTTTAAAAAGATATAGCAGTCGAATAACAGCAATAGTTACTGTCGCTGATGATGGAGGTAGTAGTGGAGTGCTTAGGAGAGAACTTGGTGTTCAGCCACCAGGTGATATTAGAAATTGTCTTGCAGCTCTAGCAACTGAAGAGCCATTGATAAAAGGCCTTTTTCAGTATCGCTTTTCTTCAGGTAGTGGGCTTGAGGGCCATAGTTTTGGGAATCTTTTTCTTTCCGCTTTGACTGCAATAACTGGAAGTTTAGAAACAGCAATTACTGCATCAAGTCGTGTGCTTGCTGTCCAAGGTCAAGTTGTGCCAGCAACTAATGTAGATGTTCGATTGTGGGCTGAACTTGAGAATGGTGAACGAATAGATGGAGAATCGGCTATTGGGAAAGCACGAATTCCCATAATCAGAATTGGCTGCGATCCACCTCAACCCCCAGCTTTGCCAAGAGCCCTTGAGGCTATCAAAAATGCCGAAATTATTTTAATAGGGCCAGGAAGTCTTTATACATCGATTCTTCCAAACTTGCTAGTCCCTGAATTAGTCACAGCAATAGCAAGAAGCAAAGCTCCAAAGTTGTATATTTGTAATTTAATGACCCAACCAGGAGAAACTGACGGTCTTGATGTCACTGGTCATGTTAGAGCTATTGAGGCTCAATTAGCTTCAAGAGGAATTACGAGGAAAATATTTAGTTCAATACTTGCACAAGATGAAATAGAGCCTTCCCCACTGATTGATTATTACAAATCAAAGGGAGCTGAACCAGTTAAATGTAATAAAAACGATCTTTTAGAAAAAGGCTATCAGGTTTATCTGGCTTCTCTTCAGGGTTCAAAAGCGACACCAACTTTCAGACATGACCCAAGAAGTCTTGCTTTGGCAATAATGAGATTTTACAGAAGATATAAAAAAGGTAAGTAAACTAATCAATATGCATCTTGCATTTCATAAAAATCTGGCTGGACATAATCTTTTCTCAATGGCCATCCTTTCCAATCTTCAGGCATTAAAAGTCTTTTTGGATGTGGATGACCCTTAAAATTAACACCATACATATCAAAAGTTTCTCTTTCTTGCCAATCGGCTCCTCTAAAAAGACTGTAAAGGCTAGGAACTGTTAATTCTCCATCTCTGTTTAAAAATACTTTTAACCTTACTTCCCTAGGTGTAATCTCTTTTTTGAATTCACCCATCTCTATAAAATTATAAAAACAAACTATGTTTTGCCCGGGACCTTCATCGTATCCACCTTGGCATTGAAGATAATTAAATCCATTATTTTTCAATGCTTCAACGATTGATAAAAGATTGGATGGGATAACTTTAATAACCTCAATACCCAGATGGTCTTCTGGAAGGGGAGTGTTTTCAAAACCATTCTTAGAAAGCCATTCGCTTATTGGCCCCGAGCTTTTCTCTTCAACTATGATTTCAGATTCTTTTGTCATAACTGATTATTAGTGTCGTTTAATTATTTGAAAGTTCTTGGGATATTTTTTGGACCTCTTTGAAAGAATTTTCAAACTCTTCAGACAAAGATGGGTTTAATGCTATCAATTGTGTTTTTGCATTCAAGTATTGCCCGTTAACTTGTGGTTCAGATCTCTTCATCTTATGAGGGATAGTTAGATATCTATGCGTTTGAGTTATTTTTGATCTTTCTGTAATTGATTCGTTAGCCACTTTTTTTCTTAATTTAATTACTGCATCAAAAATGGCTTCTGGTCTAGGAGGACATCCAGGAAGGTAAAGATCAACTGGAATTAATTTATCAACTCCTCTAACTGCTGTTGTTGAGTCAGCACTAAACATTCCACCAGTGATTGTGCAAGCTCCCATTGCTATTACGTATTTTGGATCCGGCATTTGCTCGTAAAGTCTTACAAGAGCTGGAGCCATTTTCATTGTGACAGTCCCCGCAACTATTAAAAGATCGGCTTGCCTTGGTGAACTTCTGGGAACTAATCCAAATCGATCAAAGTCAAATCTGGATCCAATCAGAGCGGCAAATTCAATAAAACAGCAAGCAGTGCCATACAAAAGAGGCCATAAGCTACTAAGTCTTGCCCAGTTGTGAAGATCTTCTAGGCTAGTGAGAATTATGTTTTCGCTTAAGTCATTTGTGACTGATGGAGCGCTGACAGGGCCACAAGAAGCCTCTCTGAGACTTCTTACTGCATCGGCTGAGGGAGATTTTTTCAATTGATTTAACTCCATTCAAGTGCACCTTTTCTCCATGCGTATGCTAACGCCACAACAAGAATTGTGATAAAAACAAGTGCTTCTATGAAGGCTAAAAGTCCTAATTTGTGAAATGCAACTGCCCATGGGTAAAGGAACACTGTCTCCACATCAAAGATAACGAAAACAAGAGCAAACATGTAGTAACGAATATTAAA
>MDTG01302998.1_pt1 | contig 11532 bp, 12 predicted proteins | sample 811421 | NCBI WGS metagenome assembly MDTG01 (sample SAMN05326645, study PRJNA326480) | marine metagenome | isolation source: seawater | place: Pacific Ocean: South East | collected 2011
CCTTCAAAAATACCTGAGAGTATTTGAACTTTATCATCCTCTTTTCTTTGAGTAGTAAACTTTGATTGACCTGGTTTTCTTTTATCAAGAAAAGACTGAATATAATTTGCATCTAATTTGATATTTGAAGGTATACCTTCAACTACGCAGCCAAGAGCTTCTCCATGGCTTTCACCCCAAGTTGTAACTTTAAAAATCTTTCCAAAACTACTTCCTGTCATATTCTTTAATCCACTGTTATGTCGGGAGCATCAACTGCTTTCATTCCAACTACATGATATCCACAATCAACATGAATTATTTCTCCTGTTACGCCGGATGACAAATCTGAAACAAGATAAATAGAATTTTTCCCTACCTCTTGGATATTAGTACTGCGTCTTAAAGGAGAATTGTATTCATTCCATCTTAAAATATATCTAAAATCTGAAATACCTGATGCTGCCAATGTTTTAATTGGTCCAGCCGATATAGCATTAATCCTAATTTTTGCTCTACCTAGGTCTTCAGCCAAATATTTCACACTTGTTTCCAAGGCTGATTTTGCTATTCCCATCACATTGTAGTGTGGCATAACCCTCTCTGCACCCAGATAAGAAAGAGTGAGAATTTGTCCTCCTTTTGTCATTAGTTCTTTTGCTCTTTGACATACTGCAGTTAGAGAGTAGCAAGAAACATTTAATGTATTAAGAAAATTTTCTCTTGTTGTTTCAACATATTTACCCTTTAATTCATTTTTATCTGAAAAAGCGACTGAATGCACAAGGAAGTCAAGTGAATCCCAATTATTAGAGATTTTTTTAAAAAAATTATCTATACTTTCATCTTCTTGAACATCACATTCAAAAACTAGCTTTGAATTACACTTCTCAGCCAATGGGACAACTCTTTTTTTTATTGAATCATTAACATATGAGAATGCCAACTCGGCTCCGCAATTACTAATTTGTTCTGCAATTCCCCAAGCTATAGATTTGTCATTAGCGATTCCTAATATTATTCCTTTTTTCCCCTTTAAATTTACGATTGAACTCATATTTAATAACCAATTGATAATAATTTTTTTTTTTTAGTATTTTTATAATATATTTCGCTTTAAAAAGATAGAATGAATCCTTTTAAAAAGTTTAATGAATGGTTTAATCAGGCTAAAAAACATTATCCGTTCGATCATACAGCTTTTGCTTTATCTACCTGCTATAATAACAAACCGCATGTAAGAATGGTATTGTTGAAAAAAATTCAACCAGATGGTTATATTTTTTTTACCAACATAGAAAGTAATAAAGGTCGTCAATTTATGAGTAATAAAAACTTGTCGATGTGTTTTTATTGGGAAAGTCTAAATAAACAAATAAGAATCAGTGGAAGGGGCTCTATAATAGATTCTGTATCATCTGACAAATATTTTTCATCAAGACCTGTTGGCAGTCAAATCGGTGCCTGGGCCTCCAATCAGTCAAATGAAATTAAAAGCCGGAAATCTTTGATGTATAAATACACTTCTTTTGAGAAGAAATATAAGAAAAATAATATTCCGCGGCCTAAGTATTGGGTTGGTATTAAAATCTCTCCATCTGAGTTTGAGTTTTGGCAACAAGGAAAATTTAGAATGCATAAAAGAGAGGTGTATTATTTAACAGAGAGTAAATGGCAAAAGAAAATCTTATCTCCTTGATCTTTAAGCAGCTTTATTAATTTTTAAATTTCTGAAAACAATTTTTAGCGCGTTCACTAATTCTTTAATCATTTTGTCATTGTGATTTGGAGAAGCAGTGATCCTTAGCCTTTCACTTCCTTTTGGCACAGTAGGAAAATTAATAGGTTGTACATAAATTTTATAGTCATCTAATAAAATCTGACATGTTTTTTTACATAAATTTGGTTCTCCGATGATAACAGGAATAATATGACTTCCGTTATCAATAAATGGGATATTAGTTTTTTTGAGCAGTAATTTGAGGTTTTGAATATTTTTCAGCATATCTTTTCTTTCAGTGTCTGAGAACTTGAGGTGTCTTATTGAAGTATAGGCTCCTGCAGCAATGCAAGGAGGTAAGGATGTTGTAAAAATAAAGCCTGATGAAAAACTTCTGATGAAATCAATCAGATCTTTTTTTCCGGCTACATAACCTCCAATTAATCCAAAAGCCTTTGCAAGTGTACCCTGAAGAATGTCTATTTCATTCATGACATTTTGCATTTCTGCAACACCTGCTCCTCTTTTACCGTAAATACCAACCGCGTGAACTTCATCCAGAAATGTTAGTGCTCTATATTTTTTTGCTAATTTACAGATTTCGCTGATAGGCGAAAAATCACCGTCCATGGAATAAACTGATTCAAATGCAATTACTTTTGACCTGGCATTCATATTTTTTTTCAATTTTTTTTCTAAATCTTCGAGGTCATTATGTTTAAAAATCACCTTTCTAGCTCCAGAGTTTTTAATTCCTTGGATCATTGAAGCATGATTATTCTCATCAGAGAATATTACACATTCAGGTAGTTTTTTCCCAAGTGTTGATAATGTAGCCTGGTTTGCGAGATAACCGGAATTAAATAGAAGTGCAGATTCTTTTTGATGAAGATAACATAATTCTCTTTCTAATAGAACATGATAGTGGTTGGTTCCTGATATGTTCCGTGTTCCACCTGATCCAGCACCTACTTTCTTGATAGCTTCGATCATACTTTCAATCACAACTTTATTTTGACTCATACCCAGGTAATCATTACTACACCAAACTGTTACCTCGGAAACTGAATTTTCCTTATAATTTAATGCTTGAGGAAAGTTTCCTGCAATTTTTTCTAAATCTGCAAAAACTCTGTAGTTTCCCTCAATCTTGAGTTGATTTATTGTTTCTTTAAAGAATGCGTTATAATCTGTCATTTTTTCTCAAACCCTAAAGCAACCGAATTTATGCAATACCTTTTGTAATTTGGTTCAGGCCCATCATCAAAAACATGGCCTAAATGAGCATTACATTTTCCACATCTTACCTCAGTACGAATCATGTTATAAGATTCATCTTTAATATAACATAGTGCAACGGATTTAACAGCATTTGTAAAACTTGGCCAACCACTTGAGGATTTGAATTTATCTTTAGAATTAAAAAGCTTTTCCCTACAACAAATACAGTGGTAGACGCCAGTTTCAAAAAAATCATTATACATTCCAGAATATGCAGGTTCTGTATGAGAATTTTGAGTGACATTGTAAGCCATCTCAGATAATTTTTTTCTAAGATTATTTTTATTCATCATAAACTCATATAATAAATTACTATAATTTTGAAATAAAAAAATTCATAATAGTTTTTGATGATAGTAATTCTTGGAACAGGTATTGTTGGACTTTTTAGCGCCTTAAAGTTATTGAAAAATGGAAAAAAGGTAAAACTTATTGATATATTTAAAGTTAAAGGTAAAGCAACCAATGCATCTGTTGGGATGCTAGCCCCCTTGATTGAAGCAAAACCCTATGAGAGAGAGTTGTTTGATTTGATGATAGATTCTAAGGAAATCTGGGATAAATTTCTAAAAAAAAAAGAATTTATAACACAAACTAAATTGAAGAAAAATGCTTCATTACTTGTTGCAAACAACAAAGATGATGAAGAGCGTATAATTTTCAAGAGAAGATTCTTTAAACAACTCGGCTTTGAAACTCAAATTTTAGATTCTAAAACCACTTTAGAAATTGAGCCTAACTTAAATTCAAATATCTATTGTTCTTTATTGTGTGAAAAGCATAATCAAGTTGAGCCATTACCTCTAATTAAATATTTGTTCGAGCAGATTAAAAAAATGGGTGGAGAGGTTGAAGAATTTAATAAAATAGAAAACTTTTCATTTTCAAATGGCAAATTAAGAATACAGGACTCTTACTATGAGGCAGAGAAAATAGTAATAGCATGTGGTGTTTGGAGCGCTAAATTACTCGAGAAATCAATTGGTATTACCTTTCCTACAAGACCAATAAAAGGTATTTCTATGCTTTTTAAAACTGATAAAAAATTATTTTCAAATAATATTTGGTTTAGAAACATATATTTGGCTCCTAGAGATTCTAATTTTCTTGCAGTTGGTGCTACCGAAGATGAAAAGGGTTTTGATGATTCTGTTACTTTGGATGAGATACATTATATAACAAAATCACTCTGGGAGCATTTGCCTGAAATAGAGAAGTTAAAATTTCAGGATATTTTTTCAGGTCTTCGTTCAGGAGTAATTGATGGTAGTCCAATAATTGGAAATCTCAAAAATAATAAAAATATAATTTGCGCATTTGGTCATTTCAGACATGGTATTCTTTTGGCACCTGTAACTGCAGAAATAGTGTATAATTATGTATGTGGATCAAAAATAAAAGAAAATTTCGACTTTTTTTCACCTAATAGATTTAATTTATAATTTTTTTAGTTTATTTTTAAGGTATGACACATAAAAAAGAGTTCACAATAAATGGTAAAAATTTTATTTTTGACAAGTCTCGTTCAAGACTTGATTTAATAATTAATAATTTTTTGAGAAAAAGTGTAAAAAAAAATATCGCTGTTGCTGTGAATGATGAACTGGTTCAAAAATCAGAATGGAGTAGTACAATAATTAATTTTGGCGATAGAATAGAGATAGTCTATCCATTTAATGGAGGATAAGAATTAAATGAAAAATGACAAATTAACAATCGATGGAAAAGATTTTAATTCTAGGCTAATAATGGGAACGGCATTATATCCAAATGTTAATGTGCTTAATAAATCTTTGAAAATATCTAACACAGAAATAGTCACGATTTCAATGAGAAGGTTAAATGTAACAAAAAAAGATCATTTTTTTGACCAGATTGATAAAAAATACACATTTCTTCCAAATACAGCGGGATGTTTCACAAAAAAAGAAGCTATTCTGACGGCAGAACTTTCCAGAGAATCATTAGAGACCAATTGGATAAAGCTTGAGTTAATTGGTGAAGATGAAATGTTACTTCCAGATCCTATTGAACTTTTCTCTACTTGTGATGAATTGCTAAAAAGAAAATTTAAGATATTCGCATATTGTTCAGATGACCCAATTCTTTGCAAAAGACTTGAGGAGATAGGTTGTGAAGTTGTTATGCCTCTTATTGCACCAATAGGCTCAGGACTTGGCATTAGAAACGAACATAATTTAGAGATAATAAGAGAAATGTGTTCAGGTTTGATTTTTGTTGATGCGGGAATTGGTTTGCCAAGTGACGCGTGTAAAATTATGGAATTGGGTTTTGATGCAGTTTTATTAAACTCCTCTGTTGCAAGGTCCCTGGATCCAGTTAACATGGCCGAAGCTATGAAAATGGCGGTTATAGGTGGGCGAAAAAGTTTTTTATCGGGGGCAATTGAGAAAACAAAAAGAGCGATAAAAAGCACACCATTTAAGGGAAAGATTTCAAATTTTTAACTCCCAGTTTTTTTAAGAAATTTATGATGATGATACTTTCATTTTTATTAATAATTTTCCTTTTTAACCCAACTGAAATGATATAATTCCAAGATGTGAGTGATATCAATTTAATTTTTTTACTATTAACTACTAAATAGTCTTGATTTATACCATAATTAAAAATTACAAAAATTGCTTTTACTGAAGCACCCGTTTTTTTTATTGCTTCAATAAATTTAAATTTACTGCCACCATCAGTCATTAAATCCTCTACTAATAAAACTTTATCTTTTGAATTCATAATGCCTTCAATTTGCGAAGTCTTCCCAAATTTTTTTTTTTCTTTTCTAATGTAACATAATGGGAGCTTCATTTTTGAAGAAAAAAATGATGCAAATGGAATCCCTGCTGACTCTCCACCAGCAATATTGTTTATCGATTTAAGTGATTTCAAACTTGATATCTTTTTTAATCCAAAATTGATTAATTCGTTTCGTTCTTTTGGGAAAGAAATTATTCTTCTGCAATCACAATAAACAGGACTTTCTTTTCCAGATGTTAATTTGAATTTTTTTTTTAAGCTAAAATCCACACATTTTTTTTCTAATAGAATTGTTGCAGATTTAAATGCTATTGTTTGGTCAAGTGTCATAAATTAAAAAAGATAAAAATATTATAATTTACTACAATAACATTAATTGATATTAGAATTCATTATTAATAAAATAAAAAATCTTTAATAAGATTTTTTTAACTTTTTCATATTCAAGGGTTCTTGAAGTAAAAAAATTTTAATTATTAAAATTTGGTTATGTATCAAAATAAATTAAAGAAAATCTTAAATCTAATTGAAAAAGAAAATTATAAAAAGGCACTTATACTTTTTAAAAGATTAATAAAAGATTTTCCCTCAGAGGATAATATAAAAATGATTTATATAGATGCACTCTATAAAAAACAAAAATACAAAGATTTATTAAGCATAGTTAATACATATTTCAAAGATTCAGAAAAAGAAGATGTTTTGAAAATTTCTTCACTTGCTCTCCTTGAAATGCAGGATTACTTAAAAGCATTAAATTTTCTTACAAGACTTGTAAAGTTTTATCCTCATCCACTTAGTTTCAATTACCTGGCAATTTGTTATGCAAAACTAAATCAAGAAGAAAAAGCCTATAATTCTTTCCAAAAAGCATTAAATTTAGATAATCAAAATGCTTTAATATATATAAACTTTGCAAATTTTTTGAGAGAAAATAATAGGACAGCAGAAGCAATAAAAGTACTAAAAGAATTTCATGAACGAATTGAAAATATAAATATATTAATTCTCTTAAGTGGAATTTTGAGAGATATTCGAGATCATAATGAAGCACTAAAGTACTGTGGCGAAGCAATCAAACTTGATGGAGAAAATCCTAATTTATTGTTAATCTTCGCTGTTATAAAACTTGAAATGGGTGAAAAAAAAGAATCAATCAAGATTTTAAATAGGGCAATTCAATTAAAGCCTTTTTTTGGGCCTGCATACAGGTTGTTGAGTTTATTGCAATTCAAAATTGAAGAGGATGTTCTTAATGAATTAGAAAAATATTTATCCAGTCCAAATAATGAAGAAATTAATTCGATTCATTTGGGTCTTGCATTATCTGGATTTTTAGAACAAAAGCAGAAATATAAAAAAAGTTTTATATATTTAAAAAAATATAATTCATTATACAGAAAATTAATTAAATATAATCAAAATGAGCTTGTTGAAAAATTTCAAAATGTGAAGAATATTTATAATTCAATCAAAAATTATAAGGAATCAAATTCTTTAAATGAGCAAGAAATATGCCCTATTTTTGTTCTAGGTATGCCAAGATCTTCAACCTCACTAGTCGAACAAATTATTTCTTCACATTCTAAAATATTCGGTTGTGGAGAGTTGGTTTTTTTAGAGGAGGAACTATCAAACCTTTTTAATCAAAAAATAGATTCCAAGAGAATTGATTTAGTCAAAAGAAATTATTTTTCAAAAACAGGTATTTTTGATAAGAGCTTTAATTTTTTTACCGATAAAAATCCTTTAAACTTCTTTTACATTGGTTTAATTCCTATATTGTTTGATAAATCAAGAATAATATTATGTGAGAGAAATAGAATGGATAACCTATACTCAATTTACAGAAACTTTTTTCCTTCTAGAATTGATTTCTCATATGATTTAGAGGAACTAAAGTTCTTTGAGAATTTATATATTGAAATTTTGGAATTCTGGGATAAAGAAAAAATCGATTATTATAAAATAAAATATGAGGAATTAGTTTCTGATTTTAATAAGGGAGTAGATGGGTTGTTTAATTATATTGGGCTTCCAAGCGAAGATAGTTGTTATAATTTCCATAGAAATAAGCGCGTTGTTCAAACGGCAAGTCTCGTCCAAGTCAGAGAACCCTTATTCAAAACTTCTATGGATGTATGGAAGAATTATGAAAAAGAATTAAATTTAATAAAATAAGTTTCTTTAAGTATTTTTTTATACTATGTAATTTTTTTACACCATATAAAAAAATGTAGATCCAGAAGTATAAATGATTTAATGTACTCATTATGAGTGAATATAAAACAGACTTGGAAATAGCAAGAGAGGCCAAGAAGATAAGAATTTCTGATTTGGCTAAAGATAGATTGTCTATAGGTGAGGAAAATTTAATACCTTATGGTCATTATAAATCAAAAATAAACGAAAATTATTTAAAAGAAATTGAGCAGAAATCTGATGGAAAGTTAATTCTTGTAACTGCAATGACTCCAACAACCGCAGGTGAAGGAAAAACAACAACCTCAGTTGGTTTGACAGATGGGCTTAATTATATTGGTAAAAAAGCTATGGTTGCACTTAGAGAACCTAGTTTGGGACCTTGTTTTGGAATGAAAGGTGGTGCTGCCGGTGGAGGGTATGCTCAGGTTGTACCAATGGAAGATATTAATCTTCACTTTACAGGAGATTTTCATGCCATAACTTCAGCACATATGTTGCTTTCAGCAATGATTGATAATCACATTTACTGGAATTTAAAACCAAAGTTAGATTCCAGAAGAATTACCTGGAGAAGAGTTGTTGATATGAATGACAGAGCCCTGAGATCAATTACAAATTCTCTGGGAGGAATTGCTAATGGTTTTTCTAGAGAAGATGGTTTTGATATTACTGTCGCATCAGAAGTTATGGCGATATTATGTTTGTCAAAAGATTTTGATGATTTAACAGAAAGGCTTGGTAAAATAATTGTTGGTTTTTCAAGAGATTTAGAAGCAGTCACATGCAAAGATATCAAAGCCGATGGAGCAATGTCAGTTTTGCTTAAAGATGCTCTTCAACCAAATTTAGTTCAGACACTTGAAAATAATCCAGCTTTCATTCATGGTGGTCCGTTTGCAAATATTGCACATGGCTGTAATACTTTAATTGCAACTAAAACCGCTTTAAAACTTGCAGACTATGTGGTCACAGAGGCAGGTTTCGGCGCTGACCTCGGAGCAGAAAAATTCTTAAATATAAAATGTAGGAAATCTAGTCTATCTCCAAAATGTGCAGTAGTTGTTGCGACTGTCAGGGCACTTAAACTCCATGGTGATGCTGACTCTAAAAAACTTGGAGAGGAAAATATTGAGGCACTCGAAGCCGGTTTACCAAATTTATTGAGACATCTCGAAAACTTAGCTAAATTTAATCTTCCTACAGTGGTAGCAATTAATAGGTTTCCTACTGACTCAGATAATGAGATTTCAAAAGTTCAAGAAGTATGTAAAAATTCTGGTGTTAATGCTGTGTTGGCTGAACATTGGGCGCATGGTGGAAAGGGAGCTTCAAAATTAGCAGAAACAGTTATAGATGTTATAGATAATAACAAAGAAAATATAAAATTTATTTATGACGACAAAGATAGTCCAGAAGATAAAATAAAAAAAATTTCGAAAGAGATCTACAGAGCATCTGAAGTTACTTTTTCACCACAAGCTAAAAAGAAATTAAATGAAATCTCTGATCAAGGGTTTGACAACTTTCCAGTTTGTATGGCAAAAACTCAATATAGTTTTAGTACTGACGCAACAAAAAAATGTGCTCCGCAAGGTCACTCAATGCATATAAGAGAAATTAGGTTATCAGCAGGTGCAGAATTTATTGTTGCAATTGCTGGGGATATAATGACTATGCCAGGTCTACCAAAAAATCCTGCTGCATATGAAGTGCATATAGCCAAAGATGGAAATATTAGAGGATTATTTTAATAAATCTCTATAAAGTTTTATGAAATCATCAGAAATTGTTTTGGTTGAAAAATTTTTTTCAACCAGAAGTCTTCCATTCCTTCCATATTTTTTTGTTAAGGATGGATTTAGAATAAGCTCCTCGATAGCATCAGAAAGAGATTTTGAATCTTTAGATTTTACCAGCAAACCGTTGTAATGATTAATACATATTTCTCTACATCCTGGGACATCAGAAGCGATAATTGCCAATCCGCAACTAGCAGATTCAAGAAGACTTTTAGGAAAACCCTCACGATATGATGGAAGAACGGATATTTTTGAAGCTTGTAAAAAAGGAATAACATTTTTTTTTTTCTCTCTCCAAATGATTAATTTTTCTTTTTCCCATTCTATAAGCTTTGATCTTTTGATGGATGATCTATTTTTTGGATCAGGTGATCCAAGTATTAAGACATTTAGAGTAATTCCTTTGTTTCTCAAAATTTTTAATGCATCTAAAAGTTCATATATTCCCTTATCTTCGAGAATTCTTGAGTGAAAAATTAAATCATATTTTTTTTTCTTGCTACTTGTTCTAAAAAACTTTGTTTGAACCCCAGATCCTCTGATTATTTTTGATTTAGTTTTATTTAATACTCCTAGCTTTTTTAATAGAGCCTGGTCATCTTTATTCTGAAAAACAAAATATGTATTATTTTTTAAAAATAAATTAAGTAACAAAAAATATAATTTCTTTATGTACTTTGTTAAAATTTTTTGGTTTATAAATAAATAACCAAGTCCAACAACACAGCTGATAATTTTTACATTTTTTTTTATGAAAAAATTAGCTAGAGTTGAGTATAATATTGGCTTAAGTGCAATGCATTGAATGATATTGGGTTTGAATTTATAAATAATAATTAAAAAATTAATAAATATAAAAAAATTTGATAAAGGATTAATTGATTTTCTATTAAAATTTAGATTTGAGGTTTGAAAACCTAAATCTTTAATTTTTTTTTCATGTTTTCCAAAATTACTTACAATCATAACATTAAAGAGTTTTAACGCTGATTTTGCTTGATCAACTTTGTGAGTAAGAAAATATTCATCTTCACTTACAAAATATAAAAGTTTATATTTCTTCATAATAGGATTTAAAAATGATTTATTATATTGTTGGTGGAATAATATTAACAGCTATTTTACTCCAAATATTTTCAGAGTTCATTCATTTGCCTCAAAAAAAATTTAAGAAGTATCTTAAATTTTTAATTTTAGGTATTCTTTTAATTGTAATTTTCTATTTTATGAGATTTTTTCCTGCTGTAATTTCGGCCATTCCTGCAATTGTTTTGATTTTGTATAGATGGAGTGGCTTAATTAACTTTTTGGCTAATATCTTTTTTAAAAATACACCAAAAAGTAAACGCAACCAAAATCTCACAAGAAAAGATGCATTAGAAATATTGGGATTACAAGAAGGTGCTACAAAACAACAAATTTTGGATAATTATCAAAAACTAATGAAGAAAAACCATCCTGATCTTGGAGGATCAGATTGGATAACAAAAAAATTAAATGAGGCAAGAGATATTCTTTTAGGTTGAGATTATTTTTTTTTAAGTTAATTTGATCAATTTATGAAAACTAAAATTAAAAAAGCAATTTTTCCCATCGCAGGTTTAGGAACAAGATTCCTCCCAGCAACAAAATCAATGCCAAAAGAGATGTTGACAATTTTAGATAGGCCAGTACTGGAATGGGCAGTTATAGAGGCATCAAAATCAGGAATAGAAGAAATGATATTTGTTACATCATCAAATAAGAATACAATATTAGAACATTTTGATAAATCAA
>MDTG01089829.1_pt1 | contig 11531 bp, 7 predicted proteins | sample 811421 | NCBI WGS metagenome assembly MDTG01 (sample SAMN05326645, study PRJNA326480) | marine metagenome | isolation source: seawater | place: Pacific Ocean: South East | collected 2011
ATATATGTGGAATTCACCATTACTTACCGCATCGATAATCTCTTTTTTAAGCACCAGGTGTTTAACATTGGATGCAGGAATAAGCACACCTTGCTTTTTATTCAGACCACGGGCCTTGCAAATGGCGAAGAAACCTTCAATTTTCTCATTGATGCCACCCACCGCTTGAACTTCACCGTATTGGCTAATGGACCCAGTTACCGCAAGACTTTGATGGATAGGAATGTAACTTAATGCGCTGATCAAGGCACAGGCTTCGGCTAATGAGGCACTGTCACCGTCCACATAACCGTAGCTTTGCTCCATAGCTATGGATGCACTGACCTCAAGTGGAAATTCTTGGGCGTAGGTATGGCCAAGGTATCCAGTTAAGATCATTACCCCTTTGGTATGAATGTTTTGACCTAGATTGGCTTCACGTTCGATATCGACGATGCCGCGGCCACCTGGATAAACCGTGGCAGTAATTCGCGCTGGCGCACCAAATGAACTGTCACCAATAGACAAAACGGTTAAGCCATTAATTTTACCAATGGCTTCGCCATCGGTATCAATGAGAATCGTTCCATCGAGTATGTCGTCGAGAATTTCTTTTTGAATGCGACCGCTGCGCTGATCTTTTGCATCCAATGCGCGGCTGACATGTTGACCGTTTATGGTGTCATCTTTAGCCAGTTTTCGAACAAACTCAGCTTCAGCGAGTAGCTCAAATAAATCACCAATGCGGGCGCTTAAGTGTCGTTGGTCTTCCGCTAAACGAGCACTTTGTTCGATTAAGCGCACGACACCATCTCGACTTAGCGGGGCGTATGACTTCTCAATGCAGCGGCTTTGTAATAGGCGAGCAAAGGCAGTGATGTGATCAGGGGTGTTCGCTAGGTAATCATCGAAGTCCACCAGCACGCGGAACATGTCGTTAAAGTCATCATCAAGGTCTTGTAGTAAATAATAAGTACTACGGGAGCCAATTAAGACAATTTTGACGTTCAGCGGAATCCATTCAGGGATCAAGGTTGTGGTACTAACCAGCCCCATTTCACTGTATGGGCTTTCAATCTTTAATTGGTTAGAAGATAAGGCGCGTTTTAATGCCTCCCATACGAATGGTTCGTGCAATAACTTCTCGGCATCAACAATTAAGTAGCCGCCGTTTGCACGATGGAGTGCGCCGGGGCAAATTTTGCGGTAATGAGTAACCAGAGCACCTTGTTCGCTTGTGTATTCAATGCGACCAAACAGATTGGCATAGCTAGGATGTGACTCATAAACGACAGGTGCACCTGAATCCTCGTGACGACTGACCAGTAGGTTTGGCATGTAAGTTTCTTCGAGAAAGGTGCGTTTAGCCGTGTCTTCTCGACTTTCTAGAATGCGATCGTCGGTCAGCTCCGCAATGACGGTGCGGTGTAGATTTGCTTTCACCTTATCTAGGTATTCAGTAATGCTAGGCACATCACTGTATTTTTCGAGCAATGGCTGAATCAGTGGGGTGACGGATTCATCAATGGTTTCTTGGTTGAGTTTCTTTAACGCATCAGTGCTTTCGCGCTTCCATTGGGGGAGCGGGACGAGCTCATCGTTAAGCTGGCCTTCAAGTTCATGAATATTGTTATGGAAGGCTTCACGAGTGGCTTCATCTAATTGAGCAAACTCTGTTTCGTCGAGGCTCTTGCCTTCTTTCATGGGGGTGAAGCTGATCGATGCGCTGTCACGATACATGGCAATGTTGAGCTTAAGTGCAGACTGCTCTATGCGGTCAATGACCTTGTCATAGCGAAAATTAAAATCGCGATCAATTAGGCTCTTCTTTTGCTGGTACGTTGGATGCTCAAACGCCGCAGGGAAGGTGGCGAGTAAACTATCAATGAGTTCGTTTAGATCCTGCTTAAATGCCTGCCCGTGGCCGGCTTGCAGTTCTAGCTTCAACGGTTCGCGGTTGTTATCAAAATTATTTACATAAGCCCAATCACTTGGGCTGGCCTGGCGTTTAGCTTCGCTTTTAAGGTATTCCGTTATATATGAACTACGGCCAGTGCCAGAGTCACCCATGACATAAACATTGTAGCCTGGTCGATCCATGGCTACGCCGAACTGGATGGCGGTTACCGCACGGTCTTGTCCGAGTACGCCATTGTAAGGTGTTAGCTCATTACTGGTTTCGAAAGTAAGCGTGTCGTCAGGGATTTGGATGCTTAATTGATCGGGTGTCAAAGAGGGGTGTGTCGCTTTTGCCATTCAGGTCAGAACTCCATTTAAATCTGATCAAACCTTATGGTGTATTGACCTTTCGAGCAAGTGATTCGCGCAGCTTTGGTCGCATTTTTAGTCAAGTCCCGTCAACTTTATTCAAATTGATCAAATTAGCTGCTAAAAGTTTGACTTTATAATGATGACAGGTCATATTTAAGCGGATGGATTTATCGGGAGAAATAATAAATGGGCGTGCAAGTTGATGACCGCACCACGATAGATATGTTTAAGGAAGCGCAGAAGGGACGTCCTCGCTCAAATCCTTATCCACGAGAAGTGCAGATTAGAATTAATAAGCGTGTGCAGAGAATGCGAGACAAGCATTTAGGCATGCGTCGGATGGAAGTAAAGATGCCAACGGAGTTGGTTGAAAGGCTGGATGAATATGCCAAGCAGCAAGAGTGTACGCGGACTGAGCTCGTTGAGCTTTGTATTACCGAATGGTTTGAAATGATGAGTAAAGAATTACCGGAAGGGTAAATAGACAGCAGCAGTGTCTCCTGCTTGCTTACGCCACTAAAGCGTTGTTTTAGTGGCGTTTTTTTTGCTTTTTATAAGCTGTGTTATGATGTGGCAAAAATATAATAGATGGGCATTCAATGTCAGAACTGCAACTAAATCATGATGGTCAGACCCTGAGTTTACCCATCTATCAGCATCGTAATTCTTTATATGAAGAATTGCATACCCGGCCTTCTCCTAAAATTGTGACACCTTGTTATGTATCCCACCTAGCGCTTTCTCGGGGAGAGGGTGATGTTAAGCGTGAATATGATCTGGTGGTGAGCCTGTGTCAGCGTTTCAGTGTGAACCCACCGGCTGAAGGCGCTTCGTGTTTTTACCAGGGATTTGGCGGCTTTGAATTTCGTTGGGAACGCCACACTGAGTTTTCAACTTACACATTTATTCGTACCATCGATGAGCAAAAAGAAGATGAATTTGCCCTGGCATTTATTCCCAAGGACTGGCTAAACCAGTTACCTGGTGAATTGGTGGTGGCGCTTAATATTCGTATTCAAGATGACGAGTTAAATGAGCGTGAACAGGCGCATTTTTTTGAAGGTCAGCGACCTGTAGGCAGTTTAGTGGCAAATGGTAAAGCGAAGGCGCTCACTAGCTTTCGTTTGCATAGTGATGGTTTTGGTCGTTTCTTAATTGTAAATAAAGGCCTGAATGCCTATCAAGCAGGTAGATTAGTCCAGCGTATTTTGGAATTGGATACCTATCGTTTAACGGCCCTTATGGGGCTGCCGGTAGCCCGAGGCTTGAGCTCTGATGTGTCGTTAATGGAAGCTCAACTAGCGGAAATTAATCAAAAGATTGCCGAAATACAAACCGAGCAAGATGAACGGGCTTTATTAAAGCGGCTATCGTTAATCGCTGCACGGGTCGAGCAATACAGAAGTGATACCAACTACCGGTTTGCGGCAACCAATGCTTATCATGCGCTGGTAGGTAAGCGTTTAGAGCAAGTGTATGAGCAGCGTATTAGTGGTCTTCAGACTTTACGTGAATTTTTAGAGCGCCGTTTAACACCAGGTATTCGTACCTGTAACAGTGTCAGAGACCGCTTGGAGGATTTAAGTCGTCGCATTCACCGTACCACCAGTTTATTGCGTACCCGAGTTGAAATCAGTATTGAAAGCCAGAATCATAAATTGCTTGCTTCTATGGATCGCCGCTCTGGTTTGCAGTTAAGGTTGCAGCAAACCGTTGAAGGGTTGTCAGTAGTGGCCATTAGTTATTACCTGTTAAGTTTATTGGTATATGGTTTTGAGGGTATGGCGCAATACGGTTTACACATTAACCCAAAAGTGGCGGCCGGTGCCGCTATGCCATTGGTGCTGCTCACGGTATATTGGGGTGTGAGGCGTCACATTAAAAAGATTGCGAAAAAGCCTCGATCTAGGGCAAAACCTTAGTTGAACATGGAATGTGCAGGTAACCGTTGCTTATTTGGCACGGTTGTCGCTTCAAAGTGGCTGGAATCACCTAAAGGACAGCTTTATGACACCGTCAATTGATCCTAACGCCCATAAAAACAACAAACGTAACAATGATGGCTTGCCTGATTGGCAGGCTATCGCAAGCGTCAAAACCTCATCACAGCAGTGCGCCAATGTGCTGCAAGCCAGTATTTTGTTCCTGCGTCGCTTCATTTGCCATGAGTCTCTTTATGGTGATACAGAAGGAGCAAAGGAGCTGTTTAAGGTGCAAGAGCTTCTTGGCTCTTTGGAATCGTATGCGGATGAGGCATTTAACCAGCAGCTACGAGACAGTTATGAATACATTTGTTGCTATCTTGAACTGTTGCAAGAGACCCAAGCGCCCCTCAACTTGTGCTTAGAATTTGAACGCTTGATTCATATTCTTGAAGCGGTGCAGTGCATGCAGCAGCAAACTGAACTGGGAATAATGGGCTCATTGGCTCAGCTTAAATCCCATTTAAAGCCCCGTAATTGATCGCCAAGGGCAGGGGCTGCGCTAGGTTGTAACAGATTGTTCGCCTGAAGCCCTTGCATGTTGCGCAGCATACTTTTATAAAGGCCAGCTACTTATTTGTTTAGTTGCTTTTAATCGTATGTTGCGTCTTGTTCAGTTTTACCAAAATTCCATTTTGGCCTTTCCTAAAACAGCCTTGGTTATTGCAGGGCTTCTTATTTTATTGGTGTTTCAAGGTGCCAGTAATTTTGAATTAGATGCTTCGGCTGAGTCATTAGTGCTTGAAAATGATCAGGATTTAGCCAATTACCGCACGGTCGCTGAACGTTTTGGTAGCAGTGAATTTTTAATTGTCACTTACACGCCGCCCTGGCCTTTGTTTTCTGAAGCCTCCCTTAGTTTATTGACGCAAATACGAGATGATTTAAAAGCCTTGCCTCGAGTTGAATCGATTTACTCCTTGTTAGATGTTCCCTTGCTTGAAAATCCACCAGTGCCTGTGACTGAGTTGGTTGGCAATATAAAAAGTCTTGAGCACCCTGATGTGGACGTTGAAGCCGCTAAGAAGGAACTGTCTTCGAGCCCGCTTTATAACAATATGCTGTTGAACCTTGAGTACAATACAACGGCTATTCAAATTAATCGTCCTTTTGATGCCCGTCACCGTGAGCTCACCAGAACCCGTGAAGCTCTATGGAATAAGCAAGAAATTGATCATTTATCGGACGAAGAACAGACCAAGCTTGCTCAGTTGGATCAGTCGATAAAAGATCTAAACGCAAAAAACGCTGAAATACTGCACCAAGACATCATAAAAATCAGACAAGTTCTAAAGCCATATCAGGCACAAGCTGAGGTTTACTTGGGTGGCGTGCCTATGATTGCAGATGACATGATTACGTATGTAGAAAATGACATGTACACCTTTGGTTTAGGTGTATTTGTCTTTTTGGTTGTCACGTTACTGTTTATTTTCCGTCGTGTGCGCTGGGTGGTCATTGCACTAGGCTGCTGCACCTTAACCGTTGCTGTGATGATTGGTGTGCTGGGTTTGTTTAATTGGCGTGTGACGGTCATCTCAAGCAACTTTGTAAGCTTGCTCCTGATTATGTCCATGTCGATGTGTATACACCTGATTGTACGATACCGAGAAGCGCATAGCGCTCATCCTGACGCGTCACAGCTAGATTTGGTGAAAGAAACCATTGGTCATATGTTTAAGCCTTGTTTTTACATGGCGCTAACTACCATGGTGGCATTTAATTCATTGATATTCAGCGGTATCCGCCCCGTTATAGATTTTGGTTGGATGATGGCCACTGGCGTGTTTGTGGCACTTTGTATTGTGTTTGTGTTGTTTCCTGTTTTTGCCTTGTTAGCAGGTAAGGGCACTGAATCGGCCAGTGCGAAAAATCATAGCCCCATTACGGATTTGTTTTTGTGGGTGACGCTTAAGCACGGTCGAAAGTTACTTTCTACGAGTTTAATTTTGACGGTTTTGGTCGTGGCAGGCCTGTCCCAGCTAAAAGTTGAAAACAGCTTTATTAGTTACTTTAAAGAGTCCACTGAAATACATCAGGGTATGAAGGTCATTGATCAACGCTTAGGCGGTACAACGCCATTAGAAGTGGTATTGAATTTTCCTGTAGTGAGTCAGGATTGGGGCAGTGAAGAGAATGATGACTTCTTCTTTGATGAAGTAGAAAAAGAAGATCCAACCAAATACTGGTTTACTACCGAAAAAGTAGAGCGTATTAAAAAGGTACATGCTTACCTAGAGTCCCAGCCAGAAATAGGCAAGGTTATTTCACTCGCTACCATGGTTGAAGTGGCTGAGAAAATTAACGGTGCTGAATTGGGCAGCTTCGAATTAGCTTTACTCTACACCGCTATACCGGACGAGTTTAAATCCATTGTGCTAGACCCATATGTTTCTCCTGAAAACGGTCAGGCTAGAATCAGTCTACGCATTTATGACAGTCAGCCAGATTTACAGCGTGCTGAATTATTAGCGCGCATCGAGCATGACTTACAAGATCAACTTGGCCTCAAACAAGATGAATTTATGCTGGCGGGTATGATGGTGCTGTACAACAACATGTTGCAGAGCTTATTCACCTCACAAATTTTAACGTTAGGTGCGGTGTTTGTGGGCATTATGATTATGTTTATGCTGTTGTTCCGCTCTTGGAAGATGGCCTTGATTGCCATCGTGCCGAACCTGCTCAGTGCTGGTGTGGTGCTGTCAGTGATGGGCTGGGCGGGCATTCCATTGGATATGATGACGATCACCATAGCGGCCATCACCATCGGGATTGCCGTAGATGACACTATTCACTATATCCATCGATTTAAAGAAGAGTTTGAAGAGGTTGGCCAATACGAACAAGCGGTTAAAAATTGCCATGGCTCAATTGGTAAGGCGGTGTACTACACCTCATTAACGGTCGTGGTTGGTTTTTCCATTCTGGCTTTATCTAATTTCATACCAACGATTTACTTTGGTCTGCTAACTGGTTTAGCCATGTTAATAGCGCTCGTACTGGTACTCACGCTATTACCAAGAATGTTGATTGTGTTTAAGCCCCTTGGCGTTGAATCCAAGCCTTAACTTCTTTTTCTAATAGGGTCAGCGGTAGCGGCCCTAGTTGTAAAATGTAGGCATGATAGGCTGGCAGGTTAAACTTCCAGCCTAACTCTTTTTCAGCTAGCTGTTTTAACTCTAAGAATTTAAGCTGACCCACCTTATAGGCCGTTGCCTGTCCTGGCATGACTAAATAACGCTTAATAGCATTTAATGAATCTTCTTCAGAGAAGGGTGTGTTTTCTAAGCGAAACGCTAGGGCTTGATCAATATCCCAGCCGTAATAATGCAAGCCGGTATCAATTACTAAGCGATTGGCTCGCCATAATTCCATTAATAATCGACCGTATTCATTCCATGGATCTTGATACGCGCCCAGCTCTTTTGCCAATGTTTCCGCATATAACCCCCAGCCTTCACTGTAGGCAGTGAAGTGGCTGTGGCGACGAAATTCAGGAATGTTTTGACTTTGCTGTGCATAGATCGTCTGTAAATGATGTCCAGGAATGGTCTCATGGTAGGCGAGGGCCTCAAACTGGAAAGCCGGCATTTCATTAAGCTTGGAGCCGTTCATGTAATAGCGCCCTGGGCGTTTGCCATCGTCGCTTGGACTTTGATAAAACGCAACCGGTGCGCTGCTCTCGCGATAGGGTTCCACCTCTAATACTTCCATTGGGATATTAGGGATATCCTTAAATGCCAAGTGAAGAGATTGATTCATGGCTTTAATATAGCGCTTAGTGGCGGCCAAGGCGTCTTGGTTATTTTCAAAGTACAGGCTTTTTTCAGTGCGCGTGTATTCAAATAAAGCCGCTAAACTGGGTTGGTTTAATTTAGGCAGTAGGTTGGTAATGGCCAATTTAATACGCGCAATTTCATCAAGACCTAGTTGATGGATTTGCTCAGCGGTTAAATCGGTTGTGGTAATGGCTTGTAAGCGCAGGTTGTAATAATCCTTACCGCCATCAAATTGATGCAGGCCTGTGTCTTGGCTTGCAAGTGCTTTTTGTTGTTTTAAATGGGCAATGAGCTTTGTATAGGCTGGTTTATAGTAGCGTTTAAGGTAGTACTTTAAGCGGTCTTTTAAAATTTTAGCGCTGGAATCATATAAACCGAGCTTGTCTAGTTTTTGTAAAAAGTCGCTCCAGATGATGTTATGAATTTTACTGCGATCAATTGGATAACCTGTGATCATAGACTCACTTGCTTTTATTACTGCGTCATAGGCAAAACTAGGCGGGCGAATACCTTTGGCTTCACGTAGTTTAAGTTGGTCAATGAGCTGTTCAACAAGAGCATTAACCCCTTTTACGCGATTGGTGTAATGGCGTGCATCTTTTATGGTATCAACTTGATGAATGTTAATTAAAAAATTGGGTATTTCGCTGTGCAGGCCGAACATTTGGTTGATTGGGAAATTATGGAAACGATATTCATGGTGTTGAATGTCTTGCTCAATCTGATCTTTGAGTAGTGCAATACTAAGTGCTGTTTGCTGGTCCAATGCGCCTAGTGTGATACCGTTAATGCGCGTTAAAAATTCTTGCTCTTGGATCAGTTGTTCGTTCTGGTAGGAATCTGAAATATCATCCCATTTCGAGTAATTGGTTTTAAGGCCTCGATAAGCCTGAAGCATTGGGCTGCTGGATACTTGCCAATGGCTGTAATCTTCAATTAACGTTTGTGCCTGATGCTGTTGCTGGTCTATTTGCTCTTGAGTTAAAACGGGCTCAGCCACAGACTGAGGTTGGGTGTTCAATTGGCAAGCAGATATCGCCAATATGCTTGAAAATAAAAGGCTGATTTTAAAAGGGTGTTGAAGTCGCATTACTTAAGTAGTCCAGCTTGTCTGGCCTTTAAAAAGGCATCTTGAAAACATTCTAAAAATTGTAACAGTTCTAGACCACAATTCCTTTGATTCTGCTCAATTAACAAATACGCGGCACTTTCTAATGTGCTAAGCCCTTGTTCGCTTTGGTTTCGCCTTAGTCGGTATTGGCTAGGTGGCGCATCAATGCTCACTCTTGGTAAGGCGGCCAGCCAGGGGCTTTGGCGCATCATTTTTTGTGATTGTTGCCAGGTGGCGTCTAAAATCAAATAACCTTTAATGTGATGGTGATCTTTTAGTTGGTCTGTTTGCGTACTAGTACTAGGCAGTCCGTTTGATTGCTCTGAGTCGCCTGTAGGGTAGAGTAATGCAAAATCCTTGAACTGCTCTTCAAGTTCGTTATTTTTTAGGCGGTGCCAGCTTTGGCTTTCAATGTCACAGGCTATTTTTAGTAATCGACCTGTGTTGCTGTGTTTTGTGTATTCCAAAGGATGATAAAGCAGTGCGCAGGGTGTTGTGATGGCGAGATTAGGCGCATACTGGCAAACACAATACGGTGTTGGTAAAGTGCAATGGATACAATAAATCAAAGACGCTTTCACAATAAGCCAGTTCAGTTTAAGTTAATGTGTGTTTTAAAAATTATGGTGCAAGGTAGCAATATGGTAACAAAGTTTGTTCAAATTTTATGTTTAATCCTACTTGCTCAATGTTCTTGGGCGATAGAGCCTATCGTTGGTAGTAAACAAAAAAGTGTTGATACCTCTAAGGATAATGATCACCGTCTTATTTTGGGTGCTATTCAGCGCATCAGTGGTGCTATGAAGCCTGAAGCAGAAGTACGTCTGTCTGGTAAAATAAGTCATTGGCTCTGGCAAATCCCTGAAGGTCATACCAGTGAGGAAGCCTTCAATGTATTGCAGGACCAATTGGCAACGCAAACAACAACATTGTTTGAGTGCGAGGGGCGTAGCTGTGGCTTGAGTAATGATTTTGCCAATCAAGTATTTGAGCAGTCCATTTTATATGGTCGTGACAGTGAGCAGTTTTACTGGGTTGGTTTGAGCGATGATAAGCAACCCGCTGTATGGATCGTATATTCATCTGCTCGAAGCGCTAAACGTGTATATGCTTACTTAGAGCGTATAGATCTTGATCAGGGGCAGGCAGAAAAACTGTATGGATTTGTGCAAAAAGGTCAGGCACAAACCTTATTTGATCAGGGGTATATTGTTTTAAATCAGCTGGGACAAAATGCACGCTTAAGAGATTCCCAAGTTGGTTGGATAAAAGGTCTGCTTAAGGAATATTCAAACAAACATTTTGCCCTTGTGGTGCATCGTTATGGTGGTATGGAAAATCAAGCATTGATTGAGCGTACTCAGAATGAAGCCAATGGCCTGTTAGACCAAATGGCCAGTGCAGGGGGCTTTATTAAAAACCTATACGCACATGGTGCAGGTGCGGTTATGCCGCGTGAATCAGTAATGGATCGTATTGAATTGGTAGAGCTTAAAAAATAATGAAATCAGTTTCTCTTGTTTTGGGCAGCGGCGGTGCCCGTGGTTATGCCCATATTGGTGTTATACGCGCGTTACTTGAAAGAGATTACATCATCAAAAGTATCTCTGGTTGCTCGATGGGCGCCGTAGTGGGGGGCTTTTATGCCGCCGGTAAGTTGGATGAATTTGAAGAATGGACTCGCTCATTAAGCTACCTAGATGTTCTTAAGCTGGTGGATATTAGTTTCTTGAGCAATGGTGCCATACGTGGTGATAAGTTATTTAATCGTCTGTCACAAATGCTTGATGACATCCAAATAGAAGACCTCGATATTCCATTTACTGCAGTGGCTACAGATTTGATTCGTCAAAAAGAAATTTGGTTTACCGCAGGCAGTCTTGAAGAATCGATGCGCGCATCCAGTGCTATCCCTTCCTTGCTTATGCCGGTGCTTAAAGATGGTCGAGTATTGGTTGATGGTGCGGTGCTTAACCCTCTGCCGATTACCCCTGTTGTGGGTGATCACTCTGATTCTATCATTGCGGTGGATCTAAGCGCAGAAGTGCCTATGCCAGGTGGGCGAAGTGTCGAAGAAGACGAAGCGCGCAAAGCGGCCCACGAACTGGAAAAAACCAATTGGTTTGCTCAGGTGAAGTCGAAAACGTTACAGTTTTTTGAGCGTAATGATGAAAATGAAACCCAAGAGGCGCTGAATGCCAATTTAGGTAAATTGGGTGTGGTGTATCAAATGTTTGATGCTATGCAGTCTTCATTAACTCAGTATAAAATCGCTGGTTATCGCCCGGATTTGTTAATCCGTATGCCTAAGGACTCTATTCGATTTCATGAGTTTTACCGTGCCGACGAACAGATTCAGTTAGGTTACGACATCGCCTGTCGAGCCCTTGAAGGGCTTGAACGCGG
>MDTG01281976.1_pt1 | contig 11530 bp, 12 predicted proteins | sample 811421 | NCBI WGS metagenome assembly MDTG01 (sample SAMN05326645, study PRJNA326480) | marine metagenome | isolation source: seawater | place: Pacific Ocean: South East | collected 2011
CTTTTGTCTTATTCAAATCTTGGTGGTCGTAGCTCAGTTGGTAGAGTCCCAGATTGTGATTCTGGTTGTCGTGGGTTCGAGCCCCATCGACCACCCCAATTTTTAACAATAAGGAATGAAATCGACATCGTCTTGTTGTTTTCTTTCAAACTTCAAAAATTCATAGTAGCCACATCTCCGAACATCTGGATATTCTCTGCATACTTTTGGCCTAGCTTTATAGATGGTGCAACTTCTAGTTTTTTTGTCAAGAAACTGACAAACACTCTCAAAAATATGATCTTTTTTATGTCTCAGAACGGTCTCATTAATTTTTATCGTATGATCAGAAAATTTAAATTTTTTGGTAAACTTTAACATTACCTCTGCTTTTGTAATGTTGAAGTAATTAGCTAGTCTTGTAATATCAGATTTTTCTAAAATGATTCTTTTATAACTACAACAATATGCAGTGCATTTTTTGCAATTATATAATTTTTTTATAGCTACCATTTTATTTAAATTCTATTTTATTTTTTATCTTATTAACATGAGTGAATTACTAAAAAAATTAGTTGGAAAAGCTGTTCTCAAATTTGTAAAGAGTCATTCTACTTTAGGTGTTGGTTCTGGATCAACTGTTGATTGTTTTATTGAAGCACTTGCTAAATCAGAAATTAAACCAAGAATAATTGTTTCTAGCTCCATTAGGAGCGAAAAATTATTGAACAAAAATGGATTTACAGTTACTAAGCTTAATGAGCTAAAAAAACCTCTTTCACTTTATGTGGATGGTGCAGACGAAATTGATTATCAGCTTAATATGATAAAAGGAGGTGGTGGAGCTCTTACTTCAGAAAAAATTCTAGCTTCACAATCAGAAAAGTTTATTTGTATTGTAGATGAGAGTAAACTGGTAAAAAAATTAGGTAAGTTTCCTTTACCAATCGAAATAATAGATTCATCTACTTCCGGAATTATAAGGTATTTTGAAAAGAATTTTGGTGTTGTTGTAAAAAAAAGATTAAATTTTTTAAGTGATCATGGCAATCCAATTATTGACGTTCACTACCTTAAAATTAACGTTCCAATTGAACTTGAAAATGATATAAACAAAGTTCCTGGAGTAGTAACAAACGGTTTATTTTGCCATCAGAAAGCAGATTTGTGTTTAATTGCTTCTAAAGACGGAGTAAAAATGATTAGTAGTGACTCAGGTAAATTTTAAATGTACAGGATTTTTTAATGGAAAATGCAAGTGGTTGCTTAATAGAAGACGAGATAGAGGAAATACGTTCAAAAATGTTATTGATGGGCGGGATGGTAGTTGAGATGATAAAAAATTCTCTCGATGGTCTTTTAACCGGAAATCATGATTCAATTTCTAAAACATTTGAACTAGAGGGGAAGGTTAATTCTGCTGAGGTTGAAATAGATAATCTCTGTAATAAGATTCTTGTTTTAAGAGCTCCAACGGCATCTGATTTAAGATTCGTAGTTTCAACTTTAAGAATGTTAAGAGATTTAGAAAGAATTGGTGATGAGGCGGAAAAAATGGCCAAAAATGCTCAATATTTTCATAAAAGTGTTCATTCTAATTTACCTAAAATTGATTTTTCAGGGATGGTTATTGATGTTATTTCAATGTTGAAAAGAGTTTTGGATGCTTATGCAAGAGGTGATGTTTCTGAGCTTAAAAAAGTTATTACAGACGATAAGATAATTGATGAAATATTCAGAAAAACTTTGCACGAGTTGATGACATTTATGTTGAAAGAAAATGACAACATTGAGTGTTGCATTGATTTAATTTTCTTTGCCAAGGCCCTTGAACGTATTGGTGATCATGCTAAAAATATGTCTGAAAGTATCATTTTTATGATTAAGGGAAAGGATTTAAGACATAGTTTATGAAAATTAGACATCTGTTGGTGGCACAAAACCAGAGGCACTTTCTGCACCATCCCCAAAGAAATGAGCTTCCATCTGTTCTTTCAGGTAGTTTCTCGCTTTAACGTCTGAAAGATTGAGTCTATATTCGTTAACAAGCATTGTCTGATGTTGTATCCATTCATTCCATGCTTCTTTTGATACATTTTCCCAAATTTTCTTTCCTAACTCACCTGGTATCGGAGGAAAGTCAAGCCCTTCAGCTTCTTTTTTTAGCTTAATACATTTAATTAATCTACTCATATTTAAGCTGCCTCCAATGATTGTCCTACGCCTTTGTATCTGTCAGCAGCACAACTAGCAGCAAAAGCGTATGGTTTAACTTGTGGAGAAACATTGCAAACTCCCCTTATATATCCAATGGCTTGTTGTACCACGCTTTGAGAGGTAAAGTTAGGGTCAGGATTTAAATCTAAATGAATTTCAACTTTTCTATCTTTTAAAACATCAGCTAATTTTAAATATAAATCTGCAACTTTATATACTTCGTTCATTAATCTTAATTGTGGCTTGTCACCTTTTTGGTCAAAGTCTTTTTCTCTTACTGTTTCACCAAAAAGTTTACAACCGTGCTTACCGTCTATGTGAACGACAACAACAGATGTATAATCAGCATACCAGCCATTTTGAAAAGCAAATCTGTATGAGTCAGAACCAATATAAATTCTAGTTTCTAATGATTGTTTTTCAATAAATTTTCTTACTTCGCTAATATTCATACGTATTACTAACTACAAAATTATATAAGATGAATTAATTTTAAACATTTATTAATACTTAATGTCTATATTTACATAGTATCGTAAAGAGTCAATATTAAATTTTTATTATTAATTATTTGAGGTTATTTTGAAGCTTATCAAAAACAAAATTTTTCTTTTGGTTATTTTCTCCATCTCAATTTATCTATTTTTTTTGTTTTTTTTTCCAGCAAATACAATTGATAATTGGGAAGATTATGAAGTTAAAAATGGAAAAGTTGAGAGGTCGGTAACTGCTACTGGACCTCTAAACCCAGTATTAACTGTAAATGTTGGTACACAAATTTCAGGAATTATTGAAAATGTTTTTGTTGACTATAATGATATTGTTAAAAAAGGAATGCTTTTAGCTGAAGTTGATTCTGCTTTAATTGATGCAAATATTTCTCAACTAGAGGCAGCAGTACTTGCAAAAAAAGCTTTATTTAAGGCTACAAAGTCCCGTTTTTTTCGAGAGCAAAGGCTATTTAATAATGGTTATATTTCTTTGGGGGCACTAGAGAAATCTGAAAGTGAGTATGAAGAAGCAAGTTCAAGGCTAAAGCTTGCAGAAGCAGAATTAGTCAGAGAAAAGCAAAAAAAATCATACAGCAAAGTTATATCGCCGATTGATGGAGTAGTCATAGATAAAAAAATTGATGTTGGACAAACAGTGGCTGCAAGTTTTCAAACTCCAACTTTGTTTAAAATAGCAGAAAATTTAGATTCAATGCAGATTGAAGCGCTTGTATCAGAAGCTGATATTGGCGAAGTAAGAATTGGACAAAAAGTAACATTTGTGGTTGATGCTTATTTTGAAAATGTTTTTAGTGGGGAAGTAAAAAAAATTAGACTAGATCCAAAAATTGAGCAAAATGTCGTTAACTATGTAGTGATTATAAGTGTTAAAAATAAAAAAAAATTATTGTTACCTGGAATGACAGCACAGGCTTCAATAATAGTAGAGTTAAAAAAAGATGTTTTGAAAATTCCTCTTTCGGCTTTAAGGTTTGAGCCAGGTGAAGAGTTAATTGATAAAATTAGAGAAACAAAAATAAACCTAACTGAAAAGCAAAAAGAAAAAAATTACGAAAGCATTTACATCATTGACGAAAATCAAGAAATTATTAAAAAAAATGTTCTGTTAGGAATTTCTGATTATAAATTTGTAGAAGTACTTAATGGTTTATCAAAAGGCGATAAAGTTGTTATAAGAAAGAAAACTAAATCATCAAAAAAATCAAAATTTGGATTTAGAAAGAATTAATTGTTAATCTCTGTAAATTCTTTAAGTAAGACATATACAAAAAAGTTAGCTATTCCGGTTAATGTGCTCAATGATGTTAATTTGAGAATTAATAGTGGTGACTTTTTGTCTTTGATGGGTCCTTCAGGCTCAGGAAAATCTACACTGCTTAATCTTATAGGTTTGTTGGATGTTCCAACTCGAGGGAAAATTTTTTTTAAGGGAAAAGAAATTTCAAATTTAAATCCTAATGAAAAAGCAAAACTAAGAAATTGTAGCTTTGGTTTTGTTTTTCAGGGCTTCAATCTTCTTAAAAGAAATACAGTTATTGAAAATGTTATGTTACCGCTTCTTTACAGGGGAACTTCAAGGTACGATGCAAAAAAAGAAGCAAAAAAAGTATTAAAGCTAACTGGAATAGATGAATTTGAGAATCGTTTACCCTCTCAGCTTTCTGGAGGGCAACAACAAAGAGTTGCAATTTCCAGGGCATTAATTGTTAAGCCAGAATTAATTCTTGCTGATGAACCAACAGGTAATCTTGATTCAAAAACAGCAAATCGAATAATGAATATATTTACAAATTTAAACAAAAATCAACACATAACTCTGGTTCTAGTAACCCATGAGAGAGATATTGCACTATTTGGAAAAAGATTAGTAACTATGCTTGATGGGTCAATCAACAGTGATGAATTAATTAAAAAAAAATAATATGAATTTGTTTAATAGTTTTTTAGAGTCTTTGAGTTCCTTGGGACATAATTTCCTGAGGACATTTTTAACAATCTTAGGAGTTGTGGTGGGAGTCATGGCGGTTATAGTTATGCTTTCAGTTGGACAAGGTGTACAAGAGGAGGTTAATGAAAAAATCACTTCAATTGGTAGTAATTTACTTGTAGTCTTTCCTAATTATCAAACATCGAGCAAAGTTAAAATACCTGGAACCTCCTCGGTTAGTTTAACTTTAGATGATGCACGTGCACTTTCAAATATTTCCAGCATTGATAAAGTAGCACCTGTAATAAGTAAAAGTTTTCAAGTTCAATTTCAAGATGTAAATTGGAGAGCTAGAGTTTCCGGTATTACTCCTGATTACAATTATGTTCGTGAATGGAATCTTATAAATGGTTACTACTTATCTAGTCAAGATGTTAAGAGTAGTAGAAGAGTCGCTTTAATTGGAAAGACAGTTGTCAGGGAATTATTTGGAAGGATAAATCCAATTGATAAAGTAATTAGAATACAAAATATTCCATTTAAGGTGATTGGTATTTTAGATAAAAAGGGTAGTTCTCTTACAGGAAGAGATCAGGATAATTCCATTTTTGTGCCTTTTAGCACAGCTAGAAAATTTTTAATTAAAAGCGTTTACCCTAAATCAGTATCATATCTAATTTTGAAAGTGAAAAATAAAAGCAATCTAGAAAGTTCTGAAAAAGAGGTTAAGAATCTTCTTAGAATTAAACACAAAATAAGAAAAAACGAGAAAAATGATTTTAGTGTTTCAAATTTGGCTGATATTTCTTCAACGGCTGAAACTGCTACCAATGCATTAACAATTTTACTGGCATCAATAGCTAGTGTATCTTTGATTGTCGGTGGTATTGGAATTATGAATATAATGTTAGTTAGCGTCACCGAAAGAACAAGAGAAATTGGAATAAGATTGGCCCTTGGTGCAAGGGAAAAAGATATTCTGAATCAATTTTTAATTGAGTCGTCAATTGTTTGCATGATTGGAGGTATTATGGGTATTTTTTTGGGTGTTACTTGCTCATGGCTTATTGCAACATTTACAGAAGTTATGGTCAGAGTAAGTTTAAGTTCGATTGTTTTGTCATTTACGATTTCAGTTTTAATAGGAATCTTTTTTGGTTGGTATCCAGCGAAAAGAGCATCAAAAATGCAACCAGTGGATGCACTTAGAATTGAATAATATGGAAATAAGAACTAGATTTGCCCCGAGTCCAACTGGTGATCTGCATGTTGGTGGAATAAGAACTGCATTGTTCAATTGGGCATTTGCAAAAAAAAATGACGGAAAATTTTTACTTAGAATTGAAAATACAGACACTGAAAGATCAACAAAAGAGTTTTCTGAAAGAATTTTAGATGGGTTAAATTGGTTAAAGATTGATTATGATGACGAACCTATTTATCAGTCAGAAAATTTTTCTCGCTATCAAAATGTTGTAAAAATTTTGCAAGATAACGGATTTGCTTATCCTTGTTACTGTTCAATTAAAGAATTAAATAAGCTTAGAGAAGATCAGCTAAAAAGAGGGGAAAAACCCCGATATAACGGAATTTGTAGACCTGAAAATTTAAAAAAAAATAATAAAATTTCCTCAAGTAAAATTAAACCAGTTATACGATTTAAAAATCCTCTTCATGGTGATGTTAGATGGATTGATGAAATAAAAGGAGAAATCAAAGTTTCAAATTTAGAGTTAGATGATTTAGTTCTTTTAAGATCGGATGGAAGTCCAACTTATAATTTAACTGTAGTGGTAGATGATCTAGATATGAAAATTTCTCACGTAATTAGGGGGGATGATCATATTAATAATACCCCAAGACAAATAAATATTATTAGAGCTTTAAAAGGTAAAGTTCCAATTTTTGGTCATTTACCAATGATACATAATGAAAAGGGTGAAAAGCTCTCAAAAAGACATGGGGCTCCTTCAATCTTAGAATTTAAAAAGTTAGGTTTTATTCCTGAAGGGATAATTAATTACCTAGCTCGACTTGGTTGGGGTTTTAAAGATATGGAAATCTTCTCAAGTCAGGAGTTTATAAAGTTTTTTTCATTAAAAGGTTGTAGTTCTTCTCCATCAAATTTTGACTTAAAGAAATTGCATTGGGTTAATCATTGTCATCTAAAAAAAATTAACATAAAAAAATTGGCTATTATGGTTAATAGTTTTCTTAGCAGTAGAAACATTGAAACAAATTCTTCAATAAGTTTATTAAGTTTATGTGAAACGCTTAAGGAAAGAACTGAAACAGTAAACGAATTAGCAAATGAGTGTGAATGTTTCTATAAACCAACTATATATTCTGTCAGTGAAATAAATTCTTCAAACTATTTTAAGAAATTTAAATTTGAAAAAGATGAATCACTTTTTTACATATTGAGTGAATTTTCAAATAATTTGCCTGAGAAGTGGAATTTAGAAAAAATTCAAAATGTTATACAATTCACACTAAATACTTATAATCTTAATATGCCTCAACTTGCAATACCCCTAAGATTGGCCTTATTAGGAAAGCCTAAATCACCTGCAATTGATAAAGTTTTGTTGTTGCTTGGGAAAGATGCTGTTTTTGAAAGAATTAAATTAAGTCTAGAAAAATAATATAAATTATATGAGTGGAAATTCGATAGGTCGTTCTTTCGTAGTTACTTCTTTTGGTGAATCACATGGACCGGCCATCGGTTGTGTCGTTGATGGATGCCCACCAAATTTACCTATTTCCGAAAAAGAAATACAAAATTATTTAGATTTGCGAAGACCAGGCACTTCGAGGCATGTTACTCAAAGAAAAGAGTCTGATTCAGTTGAAATTCTCTCTGGAGTTTTTCAGGGATTAACTACTGGGGCTCCAATAGCATTATTAATAAAAAACATTGATGCTCGTAGTAAAGACTACGATTCAATAAAAAACACATTTCGTCCCGGTCATGCTGATTATACGATGCATCAAAAGTATGGAATTAGAGATTGGAGAGGAGGTGGTAGGTCATCTGCAAGGGAAACTGCTGTTAGAGTTGCAGCTGGCTCAATTGCCAGAAAATGGCTTTATACAAATATGGGAGTCGAAATTAAAGGTTATCTAGAGCAGTTAGGAAAAAATAAAATCCATTTCAAAAGTTGGAAGTTTGTTAACCAAAACCCTTTTTTTATTCCAAATAATGATCAAGTTGAACAATTAGAGAACTATATGGACGATTTAAGAAAAAAGGGAGATTCTTGTGGAGCCAAGTTAAAAATTGTGGCAAAGGGAGTACCAGTTGGTTTGGGAGAACCAGTTTTTGATCGTTTGGATGCAGATATTGCTCATGCAATGATGAGCATAAATGCAGTCAAGGGAGTTGAAATAGGTTCAGGATTTAGCTCAGTTGAGCAATCGGGATCTGAGCATGGTGATGAACTATCACCTAATGGTTTTTTGAGTAATAATTCCGGTGGTGTTTTAGGAGGAATTTCCACTGGACAAGAAATTTTAGTTTCTATTGCAATTAAACCTACATCAAGTATCAGAACCACCAAAAAATCTATTGATCTTTTGGGAAATACAACCTCTATTTCAACATTAGGTCGTCATGATCCTTGTGTTGGTATTAGAGCTACGCCTATTGCTGAAGCTATGTTATCACTTGTTTTAATTGATCATGCTTTACGTAACAGAGGACAAAATTCTGACGTTGTTACTGAAACTCCTAATTTATCTGATTTAAATGATTAAGTCCGCTGGAAAGCGGATAAGCTCATTTTTTTTTTCTTATTTTGCTTACATAGGTGTTTTTTCACCATATCTTTCCCTTTGGCTAAATTTTAGGGGTTTTGGACCATCTGAGATTGGTATTTTATTGTCTCCTATGCAATGGGCTCGAATTGTTGGCCCTCCTTTTTGGGGCACTATAGCTGACAATGGAAAAAATGAAAATTTCATTCCAAAAGTTTTAGTCATTTCTGGTGTTATGGCATTTTTTTCAGCATGTTTATTGTTATTTAATTGGTCATTTGTTTCAATATTTCTGATTCTCTGTTCTTTGAGTTTTTTTCTTAGTGGACTTATTCCAATTGTTGAAACATTAGCTTTGAAAAATAGTAATAATGATTTAGGTGCTTATGGTCGAATTCGTGTTTGGGGATCAATAGGTTTTATTTTATCTGTAATTCTCGTGGGAGGTTTTCTTGATAAATTAGGAATTGAATACCTTCCCCTCTTTTTGATATCTATATTATTTTTGATGGTGTTTTCAAGTGTATTTCTATTTGATATTAACAATAAAAAAATTGACAAACAAAAAAGAGAAAGGGTTATTTTTAATAAAAAAATTTATAAGTTTTTATTAGCATCTTTTTTTATGTTAGTTGCACATGCCCCTCTTTATGTACTATTTTCTCTTTGGTTAGAGAGTTTTGGCTTTGATAAATTAGAGATAGGGTTGATCTGGGCCCTTGGGGTATGTTCTGAAATAATTTTTTTTTTAATTCAAAAAAAAGTATTTAATTTTTTTGGTTCTGTTATTAGGGCTTGGACTTTTTGTTTTTTTATTGCAGCAATTAGATTTCTTATGATAGTTTTATCCAACGGAAATTTTTTTATAATTGTTTTATCACAACTGTTACATTCGGTTACTTTTGGACTTCATCATAGCGCTTCGATTGCGTTAATTGATAAATTATTTCCCAAAGGTACAAAAGTAAGGGGCCAATCATTTTATACTATGGCCTCATATGGTTTTGGAGGATCTATAGGTGGTATTTTATCTGGATTTCTTTGGGATTTTGTATTTCCAGAGGCAGGTTTTATTATGGCAATATTTGCTGCGCTAATTGGAGGTGTAATTGGAATTAGTTTAAGATTTGATTATTTACGGGAATCTAAAAATTAATGGAAAAAACTTTATACGATAAACTTTGGGACGATCACTTTATCTCTTTGGAAGATGAAAAAGATAATTCTGGGTTATTATACATTGATAGACATTTGATACATGAAGTTACTAGTCCACAAGCTTTTGAGGGTTTAACTTTATCTAAACGTAATTTATGGAGAACCTCCTCAAATTTGGCAGTAGTTGATCATAATGTTCCTACAATAGACAGACATAAAAAAATTTCTGATGAAATTTCTAGACTTCAGGTTGAAACTTTAAATTCAAACACTGAAAAACGTAAAATAAAATATTTTAATTTGAAAGATCCTAGACAAGGGATAGTTCATGTAATTGGCCCTGAGCAAGGAGCAACTTTGCCTGGAATGACTGTTGTATGTGGTGATTCTCATACAAGTACTCACGGAGCCCTAGCGTCTTTATCTTTTGGAATTGGTACTTCTGAGGTTGAACATGTTTTAGCCACTCAATGTTTGCGTGCAAAAAAGTCAAAAAATATGTTGATTGAAATCAATGGAAAACTCGATATTGATGTTTATGCAAAAGATATAATTCTATTTATAATAGGAAAAATTGGTATTGCAGGTGGGACAGGGCATGCGATTGAATTTGCAGGTGATGTGATAGACAAAATTTCTGTTGAAGGAAGAATGACAATTTGTAATATGGCAATTGAGGCTGGTGCAAAAGCTGGTTTAGTTGCCTTTGACAAAAAAACAGAAAAATTTGTTGTTGGGCGACCTCTAGCGCCAAAGGGAAAAGATTTAGAATTAGCTCTTAACTATTGGCAAACACTTAAATCTGATAATTTTTTAAATTTCGATAAAATAGTTAAAATTTCTGGTAACGACATAAAGCCCCAAGTCACATGGGGAATCACTCCAGACATGGTTTTATCATTTTGTTCTTTAATTCCAGAACCTAAAAATGTTCAAAATGTTCAAACAAAAGACTCATATTTAAGAGCTTTAAAATACATGGATCTACATCCTGGTACACCTATTAAAGACGTAAAGATTGATAAAGTTTTTATTGGTTCGTGTACAAATTCAAGAATTGAGGATTTGAGAGTAGCAGCCAAGGTTCTTGATGGGAGGAAAATATCTAAAAACTTAAGGCAGGCAATTGTTGTTCCAGGTTCAGGGTTAGTTAAGAATCAGGCTGAAAGAGAAGGTTTGCATGAAATTTTTCTTCGATCGGGTTTTGAGTGGAGGGATCCTGGTTGTTCTATGTGTCTTGGTATGAATGCTGATAGGTTAAATGATGGAGAACGTTGCGCATCTACATCAAATAGAAATTTTGAGGGTAGACAAGGAAGAGGAGGAAGAACGCATCTGTTATCTCCTTCAAGCGCAGCTGCATCCTCAGTTGCAGGAAAACTAATTGATGTTGGGAGCCTTTGATGAGAGCTATCTCTAAACATAAGGGCAAAGTTTTACCCTTAGACATTGCAAATATTGATACTGATGCAATTATTCCTAAACAGTTTTTAAAATCTATTTATAGAACTGGTTTTGGACCACATCTGTTTGATGAATGGCGTTACCTAGACAAGGTTGAATATGGAACTGACTGTAGTAAAAGACCAAAAAATGAAAAATTTATAATGAATAATCCAATCTACAGTGATGCCTCAATATTACTGACAAGAGAAAATTTTGGTTGTGGCTCATCAAGAGAGCATGCACCCTGGGCAATTTTAGAGGCGGGTTTTAGAATTATTATTTCTAATTCTTTTGCAGATATTTTTTTTTCTAATTGTATTAAAAATGGAATTTTACCAATAAATTTAAGCGTCAATATGATCGATTTACTTTTTGAAAAATCAAAACCTCCTCAGTTATTAAAATTAGTTGTAGATCTAAAAAAACAAACCATTACTAGTGATGAAAATAAGCTAGATATTAATTTTGAAATAGAGCCTGAAAATAAAAATTGTTTAATGCTCGGGCTTGATGAAATTGAGCTTACTCTTAAATA